>Ga0209344_10000489_pt1 | contig 68508 bp, 59 predicted proteins | sample Cruoilmetagenom6_FD_187293 | JGI IMG/M metagenome (GOLD analysis project Ga0209344, IMG submission 187293) | Oil polluted marine microbial communities from Coal Oil Point, Santa Barbara, California, USA - Santa Barbara Oil Seep Sample 6 (SPAdes)... | ecosystem: Environmental > Aquatic > Marine... | reverse complement strand
CCCGCCAATCGTTGACCCACAAGTTCACGCTCGATCGCCACGAGGGCTACCTCACGATCGGGCTCTACCCCGACGGCACCCCGGGCGAGCTGTTCATCAAAATCGCCAAGGAAGGCTCGGCCATCTCGGGTATGTGCCAGGCGTTCTGCCGGGCGTTCTCGATCGCATTGCAGTACGGATTGAGCGTGGATGAAGCCGTCAAACGGTTTAAGGGCATGCGTTTCGAGCCCAACGGGCTCACCAGCAACCCGGATATCCCCGAGGCGGACTCGATTATTGACTATGTCGCCAAGTACCTCGAGCTGCACTACGCCGGGCAGAGCCGAAGCTGATTAAGCGATCTGATTCGGGGGAGTTTTCCCCGCGAACTGCGCCTCGATGTTCGTGCACACCATCTGCGTCATCGCCTCGCGCCATCGCACCTCCGCGCTCCCGATATGCGGCGTGAGCACCGCCCGCTCGTGGGCGATCAGGCCCGGATGCACCACCGGCTCTTGCTCGAAGACATCGAGCCCCACGCCAAATAGCCGCCCGGAATCGAGCGCCTCAACCAAGGCCGACTCATCGACCACCGGCCCTCGGCTGGTATTGACCAGAATCGCACCCTCTTTGAGCAGATTGAGATTCTGACCATTGATCAGATGGCGCGTCTGCTGCGTCAACGGCGTGTGCACCGAGACTACATTCGCCTGCCCGAGCCCCTCCTCCAGCGACACCCGCTTCGCCCCCAGCGGAGCCATCTCGAAGTCCAGATGGCGCGAGCGGGCGACATAGAGGATGTTCATCCCGAAGGCTTTGGCCCGCTGAGCCGTGGCGTACCCGATGCGTCCGGCCCCCACGATCAGCAGGTTCTTGGCGCACAGATCTATACCGAGGAACTCGTCCATCCCCAGGTGCCCGTGCTGTGCGTACGCCGGCGACCGGGCATAGCGATCGGCCTCGATCAGGCGTCGAGCAGCCGACAGAATCAAGAGCCAGGCGATGTTCGCGGTGCCCTCGGTGACGGCATCGGGTGTGTTGCACACCGTCACACCCCTGTTTTTACAGGCCGAAATGTCAATATTGTCGAAGCCCACCGCGAAATTGCAAATTATTTTTAGACTATCTCCGGCCGCTTCGAGCAGTGCTTCATCGACCGGATCGGTGTACATCGTGACGAGCGCATCGAGCCCGGGGACAAAGCCCAGAAGCGCTTGCTTCGTTGCCTTGTTGGAGCCGAGCGTTTGCACGCAAGCACCTGTTATTTCAGGGTTTCCCGGCACTGTGCGTGTAAAACCAACGGTTCGTTCTGGTGTACTCATGACCAATCATAGCTCAACGAATTTGTGAAACGAGCAACCCCTCTAGGCTCAAACTGCTCTTGCCAAACAGGAAGAACGAGCACGCGCCAGTGAGTTTTTTCAGTTTTGCATCGATTAAAACAGGACAAAACTCGCTTGCTATGCCGAATAATGTGCGGTAAAAACAAGTGTGTTAGGATAACGCACTCGCATTTCCGGAAAATGCAGAATGGAGTAAGACCAATGGCAAAGAGAACCGCTAAAAAACCAGCAAAGAAAACCGCGAAGAAAAAAACCGCAAAGAAGACTGCAGCACGCAAGCCAGCAGCTAAGAAGACCACCAAGAAGGCCGCTGCGAAGAAGCCTGCTGCTGCCAAGAAGCCAGCACGCATCGTTGCGGCCAAGGAAAAGCCACGCACCAAGTCCGAAGTGCTCTCCATGATCTCTGATCATGTCGGCATCTCGAAGAAGGAAGCCGCGGCTGTCTTCGATGTCATGGGCGAGATGATCCAGGCGGACCTCAAGAAGACCTCCTGCGGCTCATTCAATGTCCCAGGCATGATGAAGGTCTCCGTGCAGCGCAAGCCAGCCACCAAGGCCCGCAAGGGGATTAACCCGTTCACCAAGGAAGAAACCATCTTCAAGGCCAAGCCGGCACGCAATGTCGTCAAGGTCCGCCCACTCAAGGGGCTCAAGGATCGCGTCTGATCCAAAGACGAAGAATCACTGATTTATGCACACGCCCCGACCATGTCGGGGCGTGTGTTCTTTTTGGATTTGATCCAAAAGCACGGTTTCCATTCGACCAGCTGAACATCAATGGTCACAATACCACTCCAAACCGGAGGATCACCATGCACATCGCCAAACATGTCAACTCGCGAGCCGTGGCGCTCGAGACCACCCTGCTTGTGCATGGCGTACCCAAATCGAGCTCTGCCCAGCTGGCCGCGGAGCTTGGATCGATCATCGAAGAGGAGGACTCAACCCCCGCCCTCATCGGGGTCCTCGACGGCGTGCCCACCATCGGGATGAGTGGCCAACAGCTCCAGACCATGCTTGATGCCCAAGAGGTCCCCAAAGCCAACACCGCGAACCTGGGCATCTATATGCACAAGGGGTCGCATGCCGCGACGACCGTCTCGACGACCATGGAGCTCGCCGCGTTCGCCGGGCTCCGGGTGTTTGCCACCGGCGGGCTCGGGGGCGTGCACCATGGCTACGGCACCGAACTGGATATCTCTGCGGATCTGATGGGATTCACCCGATTCCCGATCGCAGTCGTCACCAGCGGCGTCAAGTCCATCCTCGATGTGGTCTCGACCCGCGAAGCCCTCGAATCGCTCGGGGTCACGGTTGTCGGGTATCAGACCGATGCCTTCCCCGCTTTCTATCTCAGAGAATCGTCAGCCCGAGTCGATATCCGGTTCGATGACATCGACGAGCTGGCCAGCTTTGTCCGCGCCGAACTCCCAAGGTCCGGGCGAGGGATCGTCGTGGCCAATCCGATCCCGGCTGAGCATGAGCTCGATCATGGACAGTGGGCCAAGTGGCTCAAGCGAGCCAAGAAGCTTGCTGAGGGCGATGGCGCGAGCGGTCGCGATGTGACCCCTTCGATCCTCAAGCATCTCCACGAGATCTCTGAGGGCCAGACACTGCTTGCGAATATCGAGCTGGTGAAATCCAACGCCCGCGTCGCAGCGATGATCGAATCAAGACTCTAAACGATACGGCTCCGTACAAACCCCACAAAGGCTCTTTTCTGATCGATTATCGGGTGTGTCTTTACGAAACATTGACGCCTGATCCGTAGGTTTTCGCCCATGGAATGGGTGATTTGTGCTATCATACCCCATCGAGGACTTGACGAAAGATGACCCATGGGCCAGTTTCGAGCAACCACTCGACAAATCAAGAAGGATGGAACAGCAGCGGGTGCAGTACCCGGCTGTGCGTTTATCGATCAAACCAAGGAGAAGAGACCATGCGCAAGCAAATCGGTATCGCGGCACTGATCGCGACAGCAGGCATCAACGCGGCGGCCCTCGCCCAAGACAGCGTCAGCTCCAATCTGGGCGGGCTCACCGGCGACGCGCTCGACCCGTGGGGCGTCAACTCAGCAGCCTATGTTGTTGACCTGGCAGAACTCGTCACTTCCCACGGCAACACCTTCGGTGTGGCCCCACTGCTCAAGACGACCCAGCCGGACCCGGCGTTCTTCAACAACCTGGGCTCATCGGCCGGCATCAGCTCGGATCACCTGATGAATGTCCCCTTCTCCTCGACGACCTACGCCGTCTGGGACACCGCTGGTGCGGGCATCCACGCGACCAACAACACCGCTCCTTCGATGGTCTCACCGTCTGGCAACAGCTCACAGTTCGCGGTAGCCTACACCGAGTTCGGGACATCGGTCTCGGCCAACCAGTACTCCTCGATCAGCGGCGCGATCGTCAACTACGATCCCAGCGAACCAAACCGCCTGTATGTTGATCGCCGCACGGTCGCGATCACTGCTCCCTCCGATCAGGACATCAGCTCATCGGCTCTCGGCGGCGTCTCCGTCGATGCCAACGGCAATGTCTACTACCGCGGCGACAACAACAATGTCGATGGTAGCGCACCGAACCCACTGACCGGCAACAACATCTTCCGCACACGCATGGCTGATCGCTCAGACAGCGTGAACTTCATCGACAACGCGGGCCCGCTCGACGCGACGGATGTAATCGTCGTCAACAGCGCCGATGTCCATGTTGTCCCGAACAATGTCCCCCAGTCTATCGCTGGCGGCAACGGTCTCTACGCCGGTGTGGATTTCAACTCCAACTTCATCTCCGGAGCATCAGCAGGCACGACCACGACCACCCCGGGTCACCTTAACACAGAAAACGGTCGCCCAGGGACCGCACGTGGGAGCAACGGCGGCGCAGCCGTGGATGCACTCGGCATCGGCGCAGCGTACACCTTCGGTATGTACGCGAAGAATACCGATGGCGATACTCGCGTCATGAACCTCTTCGGCGTCGATAGCGCTGGGCTCGTGATCGGTAATAAGGGCTGGGACATCCCCGGATCTGTGACTGATAACCAAGATGGCTTTGTCAAAGCCTTCGGCGGATTCGCCTCGTTCGAGAACTACCGCTACATCAACGCGTTCAGCGGCGGCGTCGGGAATGTCGCCGTCGGGTCAGACAAGGATGGCAACGGCATGTTCGCCGCGACCATCGCTGAGAACGGCTTTGAGGGTGATCCATTCAACCAGATCATCGTCGGGCGCTACGACGCCGAGAACGACACCACCGAGTTCACCTTCGCGGCGTACATCGATGTGTTCGGCATCGGCTCGATCGATAACGACCTTGGCAAGAAGATCTTCGACGGCGAAGGCACCGAAATCGGTCAGCTCGTTGACCTGAGCATGGTCACCAACGGGGGCACCTCGGGCCCATCGATCTCGGCACCAACCATCGACTCCGCTGGCAATGTCTGGTTCATCTCCTCGGTCGAGCTCTACCGCTACGACGCCAAGGGCGTGCCCGTCCAGTCCGACTTTGACGGTGCACTCATCCGTGCGGTCCTCGATCCGGACACCTTCTCATACACCCTCGAGCTCGTCCTTGAGAACGGCTCACGCATGACCGGGCCAAACTCGGGTCTCGAGTACTCCATTGGGTTCCTCGGCACCGCCTTCACCGATGGCAATGGCAGCGACCATGCTTCACCAAGCTCCGTCTGGTCCAACAGCGCATCGAGCGCATCGTGGAACAATGTTGATATCACCGCGACCGAGCCCGGCGACACCATCACCAACGGCGGTGTGTTCGTCACCACCTCGATCATCTACGACATCAACGATGACGGGCGGTTCAACAACCCAACCAGCGGCAACTTCGATCCGGAGTTCCCCGCTGACGAGGCCTACTCCGTCGAGCTCTATGTTGGCTACTACCAGGACGAGGTCCCGTGTAAGGCCGACCTCTTCCCAGACGGCGTGCTCGACTTCTTCGATGTGTCCAACTTCCTCGACCTCTTCGCTCAGGGCGATGACTACAACGGCGACGGGCTCACCGACTTCTTCGATGTCTCTGCATTCCTCGATGATTTCGGCGCCGGCTGCCCATAATGGGCTGTCCAAGCCCTGTTGTGAGAACAACACCCAAGGGATATCGGGCACTGCCTGATTACCCATAAAACACCCACGGCGTCCGCGTTTAACGACGCGGACGCCATTTTGAATCAAAGACTCGATCTCACCGATCGATCAGCATCGGCCATGTGTTTGATCCGATGTACGGATGCACCCACTCTTGAGCGTGCACCCCTCAGGACTCCAAGGAAACCCGCTATGAAGATCACCAGCCTCATCCCAGCCGTTCTCCTCGCCGGACTCGCCAGCCCGACCATCGCTCAGTGGGACCCCAACAACGGCGACTGGGGCAAGGAAAACCCGCGCGATGTCCGCGTGATGACCTGGAATGTCCAGGACGGGATCTGCAGCTCCAACGGCAAGAGCGATGGTTTTAACAACTGGAACGGGATTGTCCGCATCATCGCCTCGCTCCAGCCCGATGTACTGATCCTCCAAGAATGCGCCGACAACTCGGGCAACGGCACCGGCTCGGGGGCGGACTCCGTCTTTGAACTCGACCAGGTCGCCCACATGCTCGTCAACGGCGGCGAAGACACCTTCCTCGGCGGCACCGTTGGCTCGTACACCAAGAAGTTCGTCCCCGGCTATGACTTGCCCTATGTCTATAGCTCGGGCTCCTCTGATAACTTCAATCGCAATCTCATCATGTCCCGATTCCCCATCGAGGATATCAACGGCGACGGTATCCCCGCGATCTCAAACTTCGTGCTGATCCCCGATGAGTACCAGAGCGGTGGCAACGGCGGGATCCGCGGGTTCCAGTTCGCCGAGATCAACCTGCCTGACGAAGACTACGCCGGCGACATGGTCATCGGCAACGCCCACCTCAAAGCCGGTGGCAGCTCAAGCGACTACGACCAGCGAGAGCAAGCCGCCACCAATACCGCGTACCTGATCGACTACTACTACAACGGTGCAGACGCCGGTGTGAGCGATCCCAATAACAAGGTTATCGTGCCCGCTGCGGGCGATGCACTCGACCCCAACACACCCGTGATCTGGGGCGGTGATCTCAATGAGAACCCAACCTCGTCAAGCCCCAACTCCATCCTCACCCGGGCCGAGTTCTTTGGCGGCTCCGACGGCACTGACCGCGATCGCTCCGACTCATCATTCACCAATGCCACGCACCCGATCTCCGGGTCAAACAGCACCCAGGGCGGCTCGAGCCGGCTCGATTACATCTGCTGGCAGGACTCGATCATCGATGTACGCCGCCAGTTCATCTTCCGCTCAAGCGGCAGCGGCATGAACACCAGCAAGATCCCCGAGCCCGCCCGCTCGTTCCCCAGCGCGACCTCGATCTCCGGGATCGCCTCGGATCACCGCCCGGTGATCGTCGATTTCATCATGCCCGCACCGGCATTTGATCCATGCCCGTCGCCGCCGGATTACAACAACGACAACGAGCTTGATTTCTTCGATGTGTCCGACTTCCTCGACCTGTTCGGGCAACAGGACGACCAGGCCGACATCAACAACGACGGCGAATGGGACTTCTTTGATGTGTCCGACTTCCTCGATCTCTTCGGCGCAGGCTGTCCATAAGAGCAGCGCTGAACAATCCGATCGATCGGCTTATTCGCCCGGCTGATCACGCAGGTTCTGGATCTCGCTGACCGCATTCTCAAGCTGACGCTTGAGCTGGCGCACCCGCAGCAGCGAACGCACCCGAGTCAGCAGCTCGAGCTTGTTGACCGGCTTGGTCAAGAAATCGTCGGCTCCGAAATCAATCGCCCGTTCGACATCCCCCACCTCGTTGAGCGCGGTCACCATGATGATGGGGATATCGCGTGTCGCCGGGTCCTTCTTGAGCTTCTCGCACACCTGGAACCCGCTCATCCGCGGCATCATGATGTCAAGCAGGATGATGTCCGGGGCCTGCTGAGCGACCGACTCGATCGCCTCGATCCCGTCGTGGGCGACGCGGACCTCGCCGCCGAGCTCATCGAGGTACGCGTGGAGAAGTTCGAGGTTCTGCTCGTTGTCATCGACAATCAACACCCCCTCGTGCTCGATGTCGGTCTCGTTGATCGAGGCAGTTTCGTTGTGCGTGTCTGCGTTGGTCATCGGTGTTGCTCGCATGCAATCAGAATAGCTGATCTGGTGTCGGAGGAGTGCTTGATGCCTAATCTTTGGTGGTCGGGCTCCGAGAAACCACCCCGCAACTCGCCAAACACCCCAAAGAACCGTCGAGCTCCCAAAATCGAGCCCCTCAAGGAAGCCAAAGTGAACGCTTGGACCAGCCAATACAACATGCCGACCGCCAAAGCCCTGATCGCTCAGCTCGATCCCGAAGCTCGCCCGCTGTATGAATCATTCCGAACAGCGCTCTCGAAGCAGCTCTCGACCAAGCCAAAGCTCAAGTGGACCGGGCTCTCCTGGAAATGGTGTGAGGCCATCGAACTCGACGCTGGGGGGATGTTGATCGCGGTCCACCTGGTGCCGGATCCTACCAATATCCGCATCGCCGTCACGCTCTCCTCGTCATTCTTTCAAGCCAACGCACCATCGGATCTGCCCAGGCACCTCCACAGCGGGCTGAGCACCGCGACGAGCATCGGGCACCAGAGCTGGTGTGAATGGGCCCTGGGCTCGCAGGAAGCCCACGACTCGATCCTCGAGCTCATCGAGCGGACACAGGGCAGTTAAGACCGCTTGAAACTCAACTCCGCCCTCGAAACCGCTGCGGATACGCTGATTTCTCGGGTACTCTTGGTGCAAATCGTGAACGGTTGCCGATGTATGGGCAAAGCATGGGCATATGCCCGACCAAGAGGAGACACAACGATGCGATCAGCCCCACACCGAACTTGGCCCCATACTCGGCACCGAGCAACCCAGCCAATCTCCCGGCTCTCGTCACTCGCTCTCGCTGCTGTCGCCCTGATCTCGTCCGTCGCACTCGCCGGCCCGCTTGATTCTTCTACCAATCGGCTCATCACCCGCACCGACCTGGGCGGGGGCACCGCGTCGGTCTATATCGCAGATCTCGACACTGGCGAAGAGATCGCCGACTTCAACGGCACCACCGCGATGGTCCCCGCTTCGAACATGAAGATCCTCACCAGCGGCGCGGCCCTGTTCGTGCTCGGGGGCGACTTCACCTTCCGCACCCAGCTGATCCTCGATGAGACAACGACTCCGCCGACTTTGATCATCAAGGGCGATGGCGATCCGGCCCTGGGCGACCCGGCCATCTTCCTGGGCGAAGAGTCCGGCACCACCCTCGACACGCTCTTCGACCAAATCGCCGGCGTGCTCTCTGGCGCAGGCATCAGCCAGCTCTCCGAGATCATCATCGACGACACCGTCTTTGATCGCAACTACACCCACCCGGACTGGCCTATTGACCAGCTCAACCGCTGGTACTGCGCCCAAGTCGGCGGGCTCAACTTCCACACCAATGTCATCAACTTCTACCCATTCCCTTCCGCTTCGGGAGGGGCCCCGAGTATCAAGGTCCAGCCCGATGCCTACTGGGTCGAGACACAGATTAAAGCCAAATCCATAAAGAAAAAGCGGGACACCGCTTGGATCGCCCGTCCCAAAAAGGAGAACACCTTCACGCTCCTCGGCAATGTCTCGGCCCAGTCCGAGATCCCCGTCGCGATCGACTCGCCCCCGGAGTTCGCCGGGCGGCTTTTGGCATCCGAGCTCCGCAAACGCGATATCAAGATCGGCGCCGAGCGTGCGCCCCTTGAGCGAATCACCAAGCTGATCGAGCCCGCAGACCTCTACACCAGCTCACGGACACTGGCCGTGATCACCACCCCGATCGACGATGTGCTCAATCGAACCAATACCGATTCATACAACCTGTATGCCGAGGCCCTCATCAAAAGAATTGGTCACGAGATCACCTCCGATCCCGGCTCGTGGGAGAACGGCGCGACCGTCATACGCATGCTCTTGTCCGAGAAGATCGGCGCATCGGCCGCCGAAGAAACAGTGATTGCCGACGGCTCGGGCATGTCACGGATGAACAAGATCTCACCCAAGACCCTCTCCACCTGGATGCGCAAGCTCGCCCGCTCTGAGCACTGGGACCACTTCGAAGACTCCATGGCCAACCCCGGCGTGGGCACCCTCCGCAAGCGGTTCCTCGATGACGACGCCCTCCAATCCACCTTGTATGCCAAAAGCGGCTACCTCACCGGCATGTACGCCCTCTCGGGCGTACTCGAGCACCCACGCTCTGGGCAGCGGGTCGTGTTCTCCATCATGCTCAATGATGTCAAGTCCGGCGCAACGAGCCGGAACGCCAAGCCGTTGATCGATTCGATCGTCAACGACATCGACGCATGGATGAGCGAAAAAGCGGGCACTCCAAGAACACAACCACTCGGCGGCTGATCGAATCCGCATCTCCACGGTCTATTTGAGCACCGGCGGCCACGCCCGCACGGGCTGCTTGTTGCGTGTATCACCCGCACTCTTGGGTGTCGCATCGAACCCGACCCGATCGCACCCATTGGACTGATCCCAGTACGCATCGCGGCTTGCATCGGTGTTCGCCGCCCAGTGGAACAAGGCCTGGTGATGATCGTGGATCCCCACCGATCGCCCCAGCACCACGACAAACTTCATGGCACACGCCTGCGTGAAGTACGCCTTGATTATCCCTCCCCCGATCCCTGCGTGCTCGGGCTCTTCCACATCCTTGTCCGCACGGATAAACAACCAGCCGGGGGCTGAATCCGACGCATGGGCATCGTGCACGCCGTCGATCCCCATTGCCTGGTCAACCGCATGGGTCTGCTGCTCTATTGTGGGTAGCGATCTCGGCTCCGCGATCACACGCCCATCGACATCCTCGCCGGCGATCTTGGCCGTGGCGTCGAATCCAAGCTTCACCCCGCTGCCCAACCGAGGCGCAGCATGATCGAGAATATCAAGCGCCCCGTGCACCTGCTCGATATCGCGCGATGGCTCGCAGTGCTGATACACCGCGCCCAGCACGGCCGACAGGTCATGGACATCCACGGTGTCATCCATCACAAACAGATTCTTCGTCCACGCCATCTGCCCCGCGCCCCAGATGCCGTGCATCACCTTGCGGGCGTGGAGCGGGTACGCCTTGGTGATCTGGATGTTGGCGACGTTGTGGAAAGCCCCGAACATGGGCAGGTCGTAGTCCTTGATGTCGGGCAGGATGGTCTCGAGCAGCGGCCGCATGATCCGCTCGGTCGCCTTGCCGAGGAAGTAATCCTCCTGAGGCGGCAGCCCCACCACCGTCGTCGGATAGACCGCGTGCTCCCGATGCGTAAACGCACTGACCTCGACGATCGGGTAGCGATCGGGCATGGAATAGAACCCGGTATGGTCGCCGAAGGGGCCTTCAAAGACCGCGCCCTCGCCGAGATGGCCGCAGTCTTTATCACGCGGGTCCCAGCCCGGGAAGCCCGCGTCTGTGCGCACAAAGCCTTCGATCACCATTTCCGCATCCGCGGGCACCCAGAGCGGCACGGTTTTGGCCCGGCACAGCTTCACGCCCTTGCCCTGGAGGAACCCCGCCATCAACAACTCGGAGATCCCCGGCGGCAGCGGGCAAGTCGCTGCGTACGGCAACACGCTCGGCCCGCCGAGCGCGATGGCTACGGGCATGGGCTTGCCGAGCTTTTTCCATGATCGCCAGTGCGACGCCCCATCGTGGTGCATGTGCCAGTGCATCGCGAGCCGATCTTTGCCCAGCAGCTGGAGCCGATACATCCCGATATTGTGCGACTTGGGCTTGGGGTCATCACGATCGTCGGCATGGATCGTATGGATCCCCGCGAGCGTGATGAACCTTCCCCGGTATCGTTCATTCCATGCATCCTCATCGATGTCCGGATGCCCGAGCCCGGGGACCGCGTCGTTGACACCAGCGGGATAGCCGAGCGCTTCGTAGTCGCCGTCGTGCGCCCAGCAACGCAGGATGGGCAAACGCGTGAGATCGATCTGATCGCCCGTGTGCACCACCTGCTGGCACATGCCAGGCTTCTTGCTCCGCTTGGGTCCGATCTTAAGCAGGGGCATGAACTGCTTGGCCTTGGCGAACGCCTCACCCATCGATCGCGGCGGCTCGGGCTTCACAAGCTGAGCGATCGTCGATGCGATGTCATCGAACGCCCGATCCCCCATCGCCATCTCCATCCGGCGGTACGAGCCGAACGCATTGATCAGCACCGGATAATCAGAACCCCTTGGCTGCTCGTAGAACAACGCATGGCCACCGAGCCCGGCAAACTCCGGATCGTTGCGTTGCGCACTCGCCGATCCAGCAACCGGCGCGTCGAGCTTGGACTCTTTATCCGCGGCTCGCGCAATTTCGAGCACCGGATCAGCCGGAGTTTTTACCCGAATCAGCTGGTCAGATTGATCAAGGGCGTCGACAAAGCGGTGAAGGTCTGCATACATTACCTATACGATATGACAAACACGACACAGAATCACGAATCTACCGACACTGATCTGGGCGCTCCACAGAGCTCCGCCCCCCTTCCCGCGTTTGTCTACGCGACCACGCGAGACTGGGAAGGCTACTTCGAAGCGACCAAGGGGCGCGAGCCGCGACAAACGCTCCTCGATGTGCTCGACACCTTCGATCAAGACCCGCTCCTCCAGCGATGCGCCATCGATCTAGGCTGCGGCGAGGGGCGAGACACCGCCGAGATGCTCCGCCGGGGCTGGAAAGTCCACGCCATCGACGGCCACCCCGACGGGATCAAACGCCTGATCTCCCGAGAAGACCTCGGGAATCCTGCCAACCTGACGATGCAGCTCGCCCCGTTCGAGGCTGTTGAGCTCCCCGCCTGCGACCTGCTCAACGCGAGCTTCTCGCTCCCGTTCTGTGCACCGGATCACTTCGATCACCTCTGGGCCCAGATCGTCGAAGCCATCCGCCCCGGCGGGCGTTTTTCAGGGCAGCTCTTCGGCGAACGGGACTCCTGGGCGACCATCCCGGATCGCTCACACCACACCCGGGCCCGGATTGAGCAACTTTTAGAGCCGTTTTGTATAGAACAGCTGAAAGAAGAAGAGCGCGAAGGCCAAGACTGTGATGGAGTCCAGAAGCACTGGCATGTGTTCCACATCATCGCCCGCAAGCACGCACCCGGGCAGCACACCTAGTTCTGGTATACTCAGAAGCAACACAGCACACACCACCCGATCGAAGAGGTAGAGCATATGGAAGCAGTGATTGATGTCGCCGGCGTCGACAAAATGTATCGACGCAAGGTCCACGCACTCCGAGGCGTGGACCTCCAGGTCGGCGCGGGCGAGATCTTCGGGCTCTTGGGCCCCAATGGCGCGGGCAAGTCAACGCTCGTCAAGGTGCTCCTCACCGTCATCAAGCCGACCAAATGCACGGGCTCGCTGCTGGGCAAAAAGATCGGCGACAAATCCGCCCTCGCCAATGTCGGGTACCTGCCCGAGCATCACAACTTCCCCAAGTACCTCACGAGCCGACAGGTGCTGCGTCACTTCGGGGCGATGTCCGGGGTTGATCGCCAGACCCGCAACAAACGGGCCGATGAGCTCCTTGAGATCGTCAACATGTCCAACTGGGCCAATCACAAGCTCGGGAGCTACTCCAAGGGCATGCGCCAACGCGTCGGCATCGCCCAGGCCCTCATGAACGATCCGAAGCTCGTCATCCTCGACGAACCAACAGATGGCGTGGACCCGATCGGGCGAAAAGATATCCGCGACATCCTCAAGCGACTCAAATCCGAAGGACGCACGGTCTTCCTCAACTCGCACCTGCTTTCCGAGCTCGAAATGGTCTGCGATCGCGTCGCCATCATGGTCCACGGCTTGATGCGCCAGCAGGGCACCATCCAAGAACTCACCGAGGACGGCAGCGGCTTCATCATCAGAGCCAACGCCCCGCTCTCGCCCTCTGCGATCAGCGCGTTCCAGTCCTCGTGCCCCTCGATCGAGTCCGCGGTCAATCCCAACGGGCTGGAGATCAAGTTCCAGACCTCTGACGCCGACAAGGTCCAGCCGGCCATCGACGCCCTGCGATCCAACGGCGTCGTCATCGAATCGCTCGGCGCCCGCCGACCATCGCTCGAAGACCTGTTTATCCAAGCCGTCAACGAAGAACCCGGCGGCGCCCGCCCCGGTGCCCAGAGTGAATCACCAACGACCAGCAAGGGGGCTCACTCATGATCCTGATGCAAACCAAAGCCATCTTCATCGACGCCTATCGCGAGCTCAACGCCAAAAAGCTCTTCTGGCTCACGATGGTTATCAACCTCTTGGCGGTGTTTATCTTCGCTTCGATTGGTATCAACGAGAAGGGATTTTCGGCCCTCTTCTGGACCTTCGACGGCCAGTTTAATACCTCGATGATGTCCGCAGAGACTTTCTACAAGCTCCAGTTTCTGCTCTGGGGTGTTCCCTATTGGCTCAGCTGGGGCACCACGATCCTGGCGTTGATCTCCACCGCGGGGATCATCCCTGATCTGGTATCGGGCGGCACCATCGAGCCCATGCTCTCCAAGCCCATCGGGCGAGGACGCTTGTTCCTCACCAAGTACCTGACAGGCTTGTTCTTTGTCGGCGCACAGATCCTTGTCTTTACGATCGGGTGCTTCTTGGTGCTTCTATTGCGGGCTGGCTCGACCGAGTTCGGGCTCTTCCTGACGATCCCCATCGTGCTTGCATTCTTCAGCTTCCTGTTCTCGGTGTGTGTCTTTGTGGGCATCGTCACCCGCTCAACCATCACCGCGCTGCTGCTCACGATCCTGTTCTGGCTGATGTTGTTTATCCTCAATGTGGGCGATTCGATCATGATCAATCAGCGCGAGCGCGCATTGATGAAAGCTGAGAGCATGCCCGCCATGGTTGAGCAGCAGGAACGCTTCGCACAGACCAAGATCGATCGCTGGATCGACGAGGGCAAACCCGTCCCCGGCATGGACGGCGAGCCATTGCCCGCTGGGGCCGAGGATTCGCTCGAAGCGGTCAGCACCGCGCTTATGATCGCTCGTGAGGAGGCGGATGACGCTGAAAAGGGCGTCAAGACTTGGACCGCTTGGGCCGCGAGGGTCTATGGCGCCAAGCTGCTCTTGCCCAAGACCCAAGAAACCATCGGCCTGCTCTCACGCCATCTGATCGAGGATGAGGAACTCGATGGTTTGATCAACCTCATGAACGAGAACAATGAGAACAGCCAGAATGGCCCAAACTCCGAGCTCAACCAGCGCGTCGCAGCCGTCTATGAAGCGCGGACCATGACATGGATCTTGGGGACATCCTTTGCCTTTGAGGCAATCCTTTTAGGACTCAGCACGATCATCTTCATCCGCCGCGATTTCTAACTATCCGCTTTCCCAAGCTCCGCCCCTCGATGGCGGGCGCTGTGGATGGCGCGGACGATCGCGTCCATCACTCCAGACTCATCGAGCGTGCTCGTCGCGGCGTGGGTGGTGCCGTTCTTGCTCGTCACCTGTTCGCGGAGCTCTCGGGGCATCTGGGCGGAGCGGTCGAGCAACGCCGCGGAGCCGTAGACGGTCTGTCGGACGATGGTCTGGGCCTGCTGGCAATCGAAGCCCAGCTGGGTCGCCGCTTCCATCATCGCCTCGGCCAGATAAAAGGTATACGCTGGGCCGGACCCCGCGATCGCGGTAAACGCGTCCATCAGATCTTCGCTGATTGTCACGCTCTTGCCCACGCTCCCGAACAGGCTTTCAGCAAGTTCAATATCTGAATTGGTTGATCTGGACCCCGGTGCAATCGCGCTCATCCCCAGCCGGATCTGCGATGGCGTGTTGGGCATCACCCGCAGCACCCGTGCTTGTCCCTCAAACGCCTGATCGATGACCTCGATCCGCGTGCCAGCGAGGATCGACATCACCATGGGCTCACTACCCAATCCATCGAGCAATGGACGCAGCGGGCTGGTGGCCAGCTCAAGCATCTGAGGCTTCACCGCTAAGACGATCACACCACCTGCCACTTGCGAGCCCAACCACTCCATACCGCCTTGTGCATCCATAAAGGCATGCTGATACAACGGGTGGCGATCGGGACTCGGCTCGATCACACCGACCCGCTGCGGATCGAGCATCCCGGCCTGAGATGCACCAGAAATGATCGCGTGGGCCATGTTTCCGCCGCCAACAAAGAGCATGGGCTGAGTGATTGTCTTCATATTTGACTGTACGGCGGGTTCGGGCGTGGTACAATTGACCCTGCAATCTTTGTTCCCCAGCCGAAAGCGAACGCATGTCCACTTTTTACCAGCTCGACTTTGAGAAAAAGATCACCGAACTCGATCAACGCATCGAGCAAGCCGCCCAAGGCGCCGCAGACTCCGGCGTCGAGATCCCTGCGCTCCCCGGTATCGATGCGGCCCAAAGCGACGCCCCGGCTCAGGAGGACATCGCCAAGCTCGAAAAGCAACGCACGAAGGAACTCAAGAAGGTCTACAAGAAGCTCTCGCCCTGGAACACCGTCCGCGTCGCCCGACATCCCAACCGCCCGCAGACCCGCGACTACATCAAGCACATGTGCCGAGACTTCTGCGAGCTCGCCGGCGATCGACGCTACGGCGACGACCCCGCGATGGTGACGGGCTTCGGTCGCATCGGCGGACGCAAGTGCCTGATCGTCGGACACCAAAAAGGCAAAGACACCCACGAAAAACTAGCCTGCCACTTCGGGTGTGCGCACCCTGAGGGATATCGCAAAGCGCTGGCCAAAATGAAGCTCGCCGAGAAGTTCGGGCTCCCGATCGTGACGCTCGTTGATACCCCGGGCGCCTATCCGGGGCTCGGCGCGGAAGAACGCGGGCAGGCCGAAGCCATCGCGGTCAACATGCTCGAGATGTCGCGCTTGCGTGTGCCCATCGTCAGCATCGTCATCGGCGAGGGCGGATCTGGCGGAGCGTTGGGCATCGCGGTCGCTGATCGGGTTGCGATGATGGCGTACTCGTGGTACTCGGTGATCTCGCCCGAAGGCTGCGCTGCGATTCTGTGGAAGCAAGCCAACGAGCAAACGAACACCGCGGCCGCTGAAGCACTTAAACTCAGCGCGAACGACAATGTCGAGCTCGGTATCGTAGACTCAGTGGTCGAGGAACCGTTGGGGGCCGCCCACCGTGATCACGAGCAAGCCTCAGCGAATCTTGAAGCGTGGATCACCGCTCAGTTCGATGAACTCTCCGAACTATCGATCGAAGATATGCTCGATCAGCGCTACGCCCGTTTCCGCAAACTCGGCGAGTTTGATGTCTTCACGGAACCAGAGACCGTGCCCGAAACCGCCTCTGAACCGCTATAAACGCCCTGCAGACGGCTATTTATGGGTCCTATCCGGGTCTTGCTTTGACCCAGAGCCCGTATGCGCCTACTGTAGGCCCAAAGCTGCCAACCAATCTGGAGCAGCAGGTCTAGTGAAAAGGCGGCTGGCTTGGCCAAAAAGAAACCCGCAAAGAAGAAAACGAAGAAGTCCACTCCAACGAAAAAGGGAGCGGGCGCTTCATCCTCACGCGCGACCACCAAAAAGAAAACAACCAAGAAGAAGGTTGTCAAAAAGCCTGCATCGAAAAAGACAACGAAAAAAGCAACCAAGAAAGTGACCAAGAAAGTCGCCAAGAAGACGACAAAGAAAACATCTAAGAAGGCCGCAAAGAAGACGGCGAGTAAAACGACCAAGAAGGTTGTGAAAAAGGCCGCGAAGAAGACCACTAAAAAAGCAGCAAAGAAGACGACCAAGAAGAAAGTTGCGAAGAAGAAGATCGCTAAAAAAACAGCAAAGAAGGTCGCGAAAAAATCTACAAAGAAGACCGCCGCCAAGAGCACGGCTGATACATCAAAGAAGAAGACAACTTCCAAAGCCGCGCCAACCCCGGCTGCTGGAAAAGCTGATGCCAAAGCTGCTGATACGAAAGCCGCTGATTCCAAGGACACCAAGAGCGGGCCAAACCGTCGCCGGCGTTCGAGCAAAGTGAAGAAGCCGCTGATCCTCCCGGATCGCCCGCTGCTCCTCGGGCCCAACGGCCCCTCGCTCAAGCCATTGATCCCGTCGGGATCAAAGGTCAAAGTTGAAAAGTCAGTGCTCGACAACATTACTTCGCGCCGGACCAAAACGCCGCTGACCAAGACGCAGCTCGAACACTACCGCCATATCCTGCTGCTCAAGCGCGCCGATCTCCTTGGCGATGTCCGCCACCTCGAGGACGACATGCTCCGTAGCGAATCGGGCTCTTCAGGGAGCTCACAGAACTTAGACGAGCTGGGCTCGGAAAACTACGAACAATCCCTCAACCTCAATCTGGCAGCTTCTGATCGCAAGATGATCAATGAGATCAATGATGCGCTCAAGCGAATTGTTGATCGCACATACGGGCTCTGCGAAGCGACCCACGAACCAATCAAGAAGGCCCGGCTCGATGAGATACCTTGGACCCGATACACCATCCAAGCCGCACGCGAGCTTGACCGTCGTGGTGGTTCACATTAATCTCCGATTTCCACGAGCATCATGAGTACCGACACTCAATCCGCCGACACCCCACTCGACCCATCGTGTAAAAGCATACGAGCGTGGAGTGTTCTACTCGGGATATCCGTTGTCGGCCTGGTCGCTGATCTCTGGACGAAGGCGTACGCCTTTGCCCATGTCGCGGGCACTCCGGTGCGGATCAACCGCGCCGATGTGATCGCTTCCGATGATCTCAACAACCTGATCCCCTACCACGAGTCCATCTCCGTGATCGGCTCAGTACTCGATTTCCGCTTGGTGCTTAACCCGGGCGCGGTGTTCGGCATCGGCGCCGGTCAGCGTTGGTTCTTTGTGGTCTTTACGATCATCGCGATCATCATCGCCCTGGTGCTCTTCGTCCGCTGGACGCGTGCTCAAGACTGGATCGCCCATGCAGGCTTCGGATTGATTATTGCCGGCGGGATAGGGAACTTGTACGACCGCCTGATGTTCGCGTGTGTCCGAGACTTCATCCATCCTGCACCGGGTGTGCAGTTGCCCTTCGGGCTCAAATGGCCCAACAGCGGGAGCACGGACCTGTGGCCGTATGTTTCGAATGTGGCCGACGCATTCCTGATCGCTGGGATCGTGATGCTAATGATCCACGCGTGGAAGATGCCCGCACCGGAACAGAACGAACCAGAAGCCAAACCAAATACTGGGACAGCCTAAATCTACCGACTGATCGCCTCGGCTCGCTTGCGGATCGAATCGATCATCGTGCGGACCTCGCCGGCCATGCGTGAGTTGGGGAACTCCTCGATGATCCGCTGCCCAGCATCGGCCGCCCGATCCCACGCCTTATCGTTTACGGCCATCTTAAACTGCACGCCAAGGTTATCGCGTGCCTTGCCGATCACGCCCCTCGCCACCTCGCGGAACTGTTCGGCTTCGTGCTCGCTCAGGTAATGATCCATCTCCTTGAGCAGCTCCATCGCCTGTTCAATCCGGTCTTCCTGCGCGGCGTGCAGAAACTGACGCTCAATATCGAACTTGTACCGCTCTTTGGCCTCTTCCACACGATGCCTGAGCCCCTCGACCACGGGCGAATCGTGGTACACCCGCGAGATCCGGGCGGCCTCATCCATCGCTGGGACCCACTTGTGCTCAGCGATCATCGCATCCAACTTGGCGATCGCACCGGCAACCTTGTCTTGGACTGTTTGCGAGCGAGCCCGCTCAATCTTCGCCCGGAACTCTTCTGCGTCTTCCCGGTACCCGAACCGCTCGGCCAGCTCTCGCACCAGCACCAAGCCCGCGGCCCAATCCTCAAGCTCGATATCTTCCTCGATCGCGCTGCACAAAATCTCGCGTTCTTTGCGCCTGTTGAGCACCCGCCGGGCATCATCGGAGAGGATCAGGTTGCCGTTGAGTTCTTCAATCGCCTCGTTGAGGTGCTTGAGCTGGGTGCGGATCCGGTCCTGATCCATCGAGCCCTGAGCCCCCGAAGATCGACCCCGGAGACCGATACAGATCGGGAGTGTCGTGAGCGCCAAGATCAGCATGATGATCCCTCCGAGCACCCAGAGATCGCTCTCGATCAGATGACCACGCCACGCGACCGCCGCGGCCAAGGTGATGGCGCTGCCGTAGATCGCCGCAATCCAACCCGGTGAGAGTGTTCCATCCTGATCCATCTGCCAACTCCTTCTGAGACCTCTTCAGATTCGTTTTAGCTCCCGGGTTTAGCTCCCGGGGACATCGCCGCCGCAGTTTTGTTCGATGGGCACGAAGCACAAGAAGCGGAACGGCTCGTCGGCACTCTCTGGCACCGTGAACTGGTGCAGCTCATTAGCCGGGACATAAATCGTATCGCCGCCCTTGATGTCATTGAGCTTCCCATCAAGCAGGATCGTGCCGGTGCCCGAGACCACGAATACTTCGTGCTCGTAATCGTGCTGGTGCTTGGGGGTGTGCCCGCCGGGTTCGACGGCGAATGATCGCATCGCAAAGTGCGGCGCGCTGTCGCCCCGCCCGATCATCACGGACATGGACGCGCCCTTGACGCCGTCCATCTGGACCGGGGTCATCTCGACCTCGTGGATATTTCTGATCTCAGGCATGAATTTCCTCCAATGTTGACTATCGGAAACGGATCGCCCGTTTCAACACAATACCATAGATCATGAGTGAATCGCCAGCCATTCCCCCAAAACAATCCCCAGAACCGGCCAAGCCCAATGTCCAGATCTTCGCCCTCGGCGGGTTCCAGACCAACTGCATGGTCCTCACCCACGGCTCCCCCGACGCTGGAAAGCCGTGCTGGATCATCGATTGTGGCTACGACCCCGAGCCCATGCTCGACGCGATCCAAGAACAGGGTCTCGTCCCCGAAAAGATCATCCTCACCCACGCACACGCCGATCATATCGCCGGCCTACTCGAGGCCCGCTCACGCTTCCCTGAGGTGCCTATTTATATGCACCAGACCGAAGAATCGTGGCTCACCGACCCCATGCTCAACCTTTCGGCCGCCCTCGGGCTCAGCGTCACTGCGCCGTCACCGGCTGGGTTTCTTGCAGAAGGCGACGAGCTTGTGTTTGAGGGTATGAAGTTCCGCATCGCCCATACCCCCGGGCACTCGCCTGGGAGCATCTCGCTCATCAACGAGCACTTCAAGCTCGCGTTTGTGGGCGATACCTTGTTCGCAGGCTCCATCGGGCGCACCGATTTCCCAGGCTCGAGCTTCGAGACCCTCGAAGAAGCGATCAAGACCAAGCTCTATGTGCTCGATCCTGACACTGTCTGCTTCCCCGGGCACGGGCAGCCAACAACGATCGGGCAGGAGATGCACTCCAACCCGTTCGTCAAGGCCTGATTGATTTGAAACATCGCGAGCCGGTGCTCATCGATTTACATCACGCTGGCGAGCCCCATCGCCCGCCGCCAGGTCGAAACCTGCCCATAGTGGAACATGGTGTGATCGTTGATCAAGAAGTTGATCATCGCGCCGTTGGTGCCGAAGGCGTCCTTGAAGCCTTCGCTGCCCTCGATGTCCTTGAACAGAAGTTCGTCATCGAGTCCTTGCACCGTTTCGACGAGGGCGGCGTACGCACGCGTGCAGTGCTCGCTGACCTCTTCAAGGGATGGGTAGATCGAGCCGTCCACATCGTCTTTGCACTCTGCGCCATGCGTGAAGAGTTCTGTATAGCTTTCAGGGATGGCCGTATCGCCGAGTTCCTTACCAAGCACGCCCATGACCATCTGCGGATAGATCGCGAGGTGGCCGTAGACAAAAACGGGGTGGTTGCAATCGATCCCCTCGGGCTTGCGAGCGGCCTTGGAAAAATCCATATCCTTGAGCAGCCCACCGCCGAGCCCGCTGACGCGATTGAATCCGGCCGTGATAAGTGTTCCGATCTGTCCCATGGTCTTGTCCTTTCGGGGAACCCTCTCCGGTACCCAACTGATTGGTTAGCAACCAATATAGCGTGCGTACAGCGCTCTGGCCACGCTCGGCTCGTCAATCCCATCGAATATCGCCCGCCCGTCATGGAAAACGGTCAAACCCACTGAATCTTCGCGCAAAGTGCCCCGGATGAGTGTGCCGGTCTGTGAAAACTCACCCTGCCCTCGCAAAGCCTCGGCGATTTGAGCAAGATCAATCGAGGAGCCTGTGTGCGGATTGATCTGGATCGCGTTTCGCCCGCAGATCGAGACGCTCTCTTCGTCTTCCCGATCAAGAAAATCGAATCGGCGTTCTTTGCAGCACGGGCAGCTCGAATCCAGAAGGTCATCGAGCTCGATCCGTCGGCGTTGCCCCTCCCACAGATCGAACTCAAGCATCGAGCCCATCACACGGTCATTCGCCCCGATGAGCAGCTTCAAGGCCTCACTCGCCTGGTAGCTCGCGATGATCGAGGAAACCGGCGCGAAGACCCCGGCGCTCTCGCAGGTCGGCTGTGAACCCGGCGAAGGGAGATCGCTGAGCAGGCATCGCAGGCAGGGCGTCTTGTCCGGGATAAACACGGCTGCCATCCCCTTGGTGCCGATGGCGCCGCCGTAGACATACGGGATCGCGTGGAGCACTGAGAGGTCGTTGATCAGGAAGCGCGTCTCGAAGTTGTCCGTGCCGTCAAGCAGCACATCGGGCTTACCGAACTTGCCGTTCATAACGAGGCGTTCTGCGTCATACGATCCGAAGTCCGCGACGATGCCGTCGATCTCGATCTCCGGGTTCACCGCCCGGAGCCGATCTCGAGCGGCGATGGCTTTGGGGATCTTCTGGTTCGCGTCTTCGTCCGTGTACAGCGTCTGGCGGTGCAGGTTTGAGTGCTCAACAAGATCCCGATCAATCAGCGTGATCTTGCCCACGCCGGCCCGAGCCAGCAGATCCGCGCTCGGGCACCCGAGCGCCCCCACGCCGACGATCATCGCGTGGGCATCTGCAAGCCGGGCCTGGGCCTGCTCGTCCCAGAAGGGCAGGCGTCCCTGGCGGATATAGCGCGGATTTGGCGTCGGTGAGGGCACACGGGATTCTATTCATCGTGCTAGAGTGTGCCCATGACACGATGCGCATCAGAAAACTTATTTCCCGCTGACGGCTTGGGCTGGACGCCCCCAGAACCCCTCGAATGCCACCTCGAATCTGATCGGCTCATCGTCCGAGGCTACCAGCTCAGCGACGCCGAGCAGGTCTTCGATGCGATCAATGAATCCCGCGAAGGGCACCTGCTGCCGTGGATGCCGTGGTGCAAGGATAACCATCGCACGATCGAATCGACGACCAAGTACATCTGCGAGCAGGTCCTTGCGCTCGCCAATCCGGCAACCTTCAACAATGTCGGCACGGCGATCTTCTGCAAAGACACCGGACGGTTCCTGGGCGGCTCGGGCATCCACGATGTCCGACGCGACACCGCGTCGTGCGAGACCGGGTACTGGATCCGCAAGAGCGCCATCGGCCATGGCTACGCACGCGAAGCCTGCGCCCGCACGATCTCATGGGCGTTGGCACCCAAGGCCAACAACGGGCTCGGGCTCCAACGCGTCCGGATCTATTGCTCTGCGCAGAACGAACCATCGAAGCGACTCATCGAGCAGCTCAAGATCCCCCAAGAAGTCCATCAACGCAACGACTACTCCATCGAATCGCTCGGCATCACCGATCGGCTCGGCTGGGGTGTCATGGCCGACGAATGGGATTGCGAGAAGCATTGCACGCTTACTGATTCGTCGCCCGCATCAGTGTAATCACCGAGATCTCCGGCGGCACCCCCACACGCACCGGCAAGACCGACATCCCCACCCCGCGGGAGATGTGCACCGGGAAGGCCGGCCCATCGACCAAACCGCCGGCGTATTTCGAACCATGGACACTTGGAACGACCGGCGTCCCGATGAACGGGATACGGATCTGGCCGCCGTGAGTATGACCGGAGCACATCAGATCAACGCGCGGTGAGCCGGGCTTGATCAACATATGAACCTCGGCGACATCCGGATTATGCGAGAGCAGCACGCGAGGCGTCTGGTGATCAACACCTCTAAACGCCCGCTCAATATCGATCACATCCTCATCGAGATCCCCCACGCCAACAATCGCCAGCCCGCCTTCGACGGGGTCCCGGTGCGAAATCGAGCGATCTTGGGGATCGATCCAAAGCCGATCATTGTCGATCATCCGCACGCCTTGGCTGGCCAGTTCGTTAGACACCTTAGGTCCATTCGCCCACCAGTCATGGTTGCCAAGCACCCCAACAACGCCGATCTTCGCGTGCTCGACCAACGGCTTGCAGAGCCTGGCCGCCCGCTCGATCTCCTGGGCCCCGTCGTGGACATGATCTCCCGTGAGCAGCACCAGATCAGGGCTCTGGGCGATGACCAGATCGACCGCGCTGGCGACAAACGACTCGGGAATCCGTGGGCCAAGGTGCGTGTCGGCCATCTGCACAAGGCGTAGACCGTCGAGCCGGGGATCGAGATCTTTGATCGGCACAGTGTACTGACGAACTTTGATCTCCCAAGGCTCGATCAGTGTGGCGTATCCGGGTGTAGCGAGCCCGCCGAGCGTGACGCCGCCGACGGCGGCGTTGCCTAAGAATGCACGACGCTTGAGATTGATCGGCTCGTCTGCTGGTTTGCTCGATATCTCTGTCGAAGCCTGACGATGCACCAACCATGTGCGCACAGAGCACGCGATCACAAAGCAGCCGCACCAGAAGAACCAAGAGAGCGCATGAGCCGCGATGATGCCGGGGGTGGAACTCCGGATACCAAAGAATCCAAACACACGCAGAACCACCCATCCCGGTAATGCCATGATGTACGCGGCGTTGCCCAACATACGGACAAGCCCATCGGCGTGGTAGACCCACACCGCGATACCGCTGGCGGATCCGATCGCGGTGAGCAGCACCCAAGCCAAAACGAACAGCAAGAGCTTGGCCCATATCGAGCGCCGGGGTCGTCTCTGGTTTGGCTCCGAATGGTCGCTGGGCATGACGCTTGTACTTCCTCGGGTCGGGCTTGGATCGCGCGTGGGCATAAAAAAACCCAGAGCTGTTGCTCTGGGCTTTGTATCGGTCGTTTTGGAGCTTCGTTGAAGCTGTATCAGCGAGCGAAGTGAGCGAACGCCTTGTTGGCCTCGGCCATTCTGTGGGTTTGGTCGCGGGTGTTCATCGCCTTGCCCTCGTTGCGGGAAGCGGCCCAGAGCTCGTCGGCGAGCTTGAGGTGGGTCGAGCGCCCCTTTTCGCTGCGGACAGCGCTGATGATCCAGCGGAATGCGAGGGCCTGCTGGCGGTTCGCGGGGACCTGCATCGGCACCTGGTAGTTGGCACCACCGATGCGCTTGGAGCGGACTTCGAGGTATGGCTTCACATTGGCGATGGCGCGGAGGAAGATATCGCGGCCGTCCTTGATGCCCTCGGCTTCTGCTTCGGCGTTGCCGATGAGACGCTTATCAATTTCTTCGAGTGCGTTGTACACCACGCGCTGTGACGAGGTCTTGCGGCCATCGAGCATCAGGCAGTTGATGAACTTGGCGATGACTTTGTCGCCGTACTTTGGATCGGGGCGAAGCTGTGCTTCTGAGTGTGTGATTCGACCAGCCATTGGTATCTCCTTGGGGCTCATCTGCTCTTGCGAGCGCTGTTCACCCTGCCATTCGTGTGGCAGGATTACTTGCCAGAAAAAAAGCCGCACGCGTCTCATCATCTCGGATGATGAACAGGTCATGCGGCGGATAGTAACTTGATTCGATCAGGACTTGCCCTTTTTGGCACCGTACTTCGAGCGTCCCTGCTTGCGATCGTCGACGCCGAGGCAGTCGAGTGCACCGCGGACGATGTGGTAGCGGACACCAGGAAGGTCACGGACTCGTCCGCCGCGAACGAGGACGATGGAGTGTTCCTGAAGGTTGTGGCCTTCACCACCGATGTAGGCGGTGACTTCCTTGCCGTTGGAAAGACGCACACGGGCGATCTTCCGCAGCGCGGAGTTTGGCTTCTTGGGTGTGGTGGTCTTGACGGTGAGGCACACGCCGCGACGCTGAGGGCAGTTTTCCATGTCACGAGCGTATGATTTCTCGACTGGAGTCTTGCGTGGTTTGCGGATGAGCTGATTGATCGTCGGCATGCGTATATATCCCGTTGCTTCTCTTGGAGCGTCCACACCCTGCGGACGCACCACGACCAATCATTGGTCGGGCAGGAAGTGTAGCACCCCAAACCGGCGAAGCAAGCCATATAAGTGCAGAAAACCCATGCACGACCCGAACCAGAACTCCCCCGAAATCCGGGGCTACGATCGCCCTATGACACCCAATCAGCCCAACACAGAGCAGCCGATCGAGCCACCGGTCGATATGACCGTCCGCGCCTTCCAGGAACTGATCCGCACCCGGTATTTTGCCTCAGACAACGCCCGGGGCACCGCGGGAACCTTCCTCTACCTCACCGAGGAGTTCGGGGAGCTGGCAACGGCCCTGGCGAACAATAACCGCCCAAACCGCCCGGCAAGCGAAGCCGAACGCGAGAATCTCGAGGAAGAGTTCGCCGATGTGCTCGCGTGGCTGGCGACGCTGGCCAACATCAACGGCGTCGATCTGGCATCCACCCTGATCAAGTACACCGATCCGGACCGGGTGCAGGGGATCAAGGACTGATCCAATCTGACATTCAGACCGCTAGACCGTCTCTGGGACCGGCTGGGCGTCGGGATCTGCCTCTGACTTGGCCGGATCGAGATCGAACGCGTTTCGATCGTCGGTGCTGATCGGGCGGTAGATCTCGATGACGAGGGTATCGTCCTCTGGGGGGAGCCCGCCGCGATAGGCCGTCACCTCGTTGAGGATCCGCTCGGACCATTGGCCCTGCCCGCCGTTCTCAATCCCGGGCATGACCGGGGCGGCAAGCAGCTTGCGGAGCCCATCGATGTGGAGCATCTTGCCCTGGAGGCTGCGTGCTTCGATCGCGCCATCGGTGTAGACCACCAGCGAATCGCCCGGCATGAACTCAGCCTCGATCTGGGCGGAATCAAAGTCTTCGTCCGCGCACGCCCCGAGCACGAAGGTCGTCGGGTCCAGATCACGCAATGAGCCATCGACCCCACGGATAAACGCCGGCGGATGCCCGCCCGAGGCGTACTCGACCCGGTGATTGTCGTGATCAACCCGCAGGCACACAGCCGTCGCGTAGATCGAGTGCTTGGCGAGCGTCAGGTGGACATACTTGTTGAGTTTGGCCAGCAGATCACCGGGCGATATATCCGGGTTCTCGGCGAAGCAGATATCGATCTCGCCGTGGAGACGGTTGACGGTCAGAGCCGCGGGGATCCCGTGCCCGGTGACATCGATGATCACCACCGAGACGGCTTCGCCCTTGGAATCCGTGGCGTCATGAACCTTGGTGTACAGGTAGTCCCCGCCGATCTGCTGCATGGGCTCGTACTGATAGACATAGCGGAGGTTGCCGGTCGTGCGCGGCGCAGGGTAGAGCGCTTCGTGCACCTGACGGGCGTAGGCGAGCTCTTGGCGGAGCATGCCGTAGCGTTGGTTGAGGAACTTGTTGGTCGCCCGCTGCATCCGCTGGGAGTACTTCATCCCGCAGATGAACATGCCGGGGATGGTGAACCCTACAAGTGTCAAGGTTAAAAACAGCGCCCCGACTGGTGGGTTATTCTCGACAACGATATGCGAAAACAAGCTCGCGCACGCGATGAGCGCGACCGGAATCATCGATTGGCGCAGGGTCCAGGGGAATAGGCAGCACGCGATAAAATGGGCCAACAAGAATGAAGCGAGCTCTAATCCGCCGGGCATATCAATGACACGAACACCGATACCGAGTGCACCATCGAGTACGATGAGCCCCAGCGAGACATACACCATCGCCTTGGCATCAAGCTTCTTCCGGATGGCGAGTACCAGCGAGGTGATATACGCACCGAACCAGACAACTGAGGTCGTCACAAAGACGAACTTGATGGTTGTATCTTCAAAGATGCTCGCAAAGTTCGCGTTGTTCGCCATCATCACAATGGTGAAGACCAGGATGAGCAGGTTCAGGCTCGCCCAGATGCTGATAAACCAGATCAAGCGTCGGCGGAGCAGGACATCGGTCTCTTGGGTAAAGGATCGACGGAACTCGGTGGTTTCAAATGATGCGGCGGTACTCAAACAATCGCTCCTGAGCCCGCATGCTTACTGCACGCGGGTTGGGACTGGCCCAAAATGTATCTACGCCCGGTAGAGTTCTACCAACAGGATATCATCTGCGGCGGATCCTGCACGCCTATTTTCGACATCTCTGAGAATCTTCTCGGGCCAACGCTCGCCCGGCTCGTTCCAATCGCCCTCGAGCGCATCGATCAAGCCTTGGGTCTGGTACATCTCACCGGACTGCCCAACAGATTCAGACACACCATCGGTGTAGACAATCAGCGAATCCCCGGGCTCGAATCGCTGCTCTTCGATCGTTGGGTGGATCTCGCCCCCCACACCAACACCGAGCACCGGCGCTGATGAAGCGAACTCTTGGATCGATCCCCGAGCCGTGCGGAGGATGGCCGCAGGGTGCCCGGCGTTGGCGATGCGGATCAACCCGGATTCTGGATCTGAATGAACAGCCACCGCGGTCACCAGCACCGCCGAATCGCTGAGCGTGAGGCACACATACCGATCGAGCGTGGTGAGCAGCTCGCTGGGATCGATCGTCGGGTCTTCACCCATGATCCGCATCAGCTCGCCCTGGAGCCGATTGGCGGTCAGCGCAGCCGAGAGCCCATGCCCGGTGACATCGAAGAGCACCAGCGTGACCGGAGACTGGGCATCGCCCGGGCGCTCGATCGAAGCGAAGATCGAATCGCCCCCGATCTGGCTCATCGGGCGGTAGACATAGGTAAAGCGGATATCGCCCGAGGTCTTGGGCTTGGGGAACCCACGCTCGTGGATATTCTTGGCAGCTTGGAGTTCCTCGCGGACCTCCTCGTACTGGGTCTTGATGAAGTGGAGCTCGAACTGATCCTGCAAGCGCGTCGATCGGAAGAACGAGATCATCACGCCCGGAATCACCACCACGATGTAGGCGAAGATCGCACCGGCATTGGAAAAATCATCGCCGTGCTCTGTGAACAACAGCGACAGCCCCGAACTCACAATCCAGAGTATCCCCAGCGCCATGGTCTGCTTGGGGCTCCACGGGAGCAAGAGCGCCCCGAGGGTCAGCCCGATGAGCACGCCGATGACCGTGTCCCCACCGGGATTCGGGTCGTTGTACAGCACCCAACGCGCGATCGAGATCACACCCTCGGCCATCATAATCAGCAGGGAGATGCGGATGCACCAGACTTTGGATGGGTTGAGAAAATAGATCGCGGCGCTAGCCGAGAGGTACACACTGGCCCACGCGATCCCGACGACGATGAAGGGGAAGCCGAACTCCTCGACACGGATGGATTGCATAAACATCACCGCGAGCCCGAGGAGCCCCATCAGTGAGATGAACTGGAAGCAGTTCCGCCGAACCTCGGCGATATCCAGGTTCTCGACGAGATGATTCGTGTCCAGATCAAGGACCGCACCGACGAGTTGGTGGATAGGTTTGTGCACGCAAACAATAGTATCCGATCACCATGCGAACAGCAAGATCAAATCGGATTCACTTGCCGCCCCCCGCTGATCAACAGGCTTAACGATTCTTGCCCGGCACCCAGAGCACATCGTCCTGGCCGTTGTTGTTCGCCGCGCGAGAGAGCACGAAGAACAGATCCGACAAACGATTGAGGTACTGCATGGTCAGGATCGAGGTCTCTTCGGGCTCGAGCTCGATCAGATGGGCCACCACCCGCTCGGCCCGTCGGCAGACGGTGCGGACGACATGGAGATCCGCCGCGAGTTGCGAGCCGCCAGGGAGGACAAAGGTCGTCAACGGCGAGAGCTCGGCGTTGTACTCGTCGATCAGGTCTTCGAGCTGCTTGATCTGAGGCTGGGTCACCCGCAGTGCAGTCCCGGGCTCCTCGTCCTTGGTGATCGGGGTGCACAGATCCGCGCCCAGATCGAACAAATCGTGCTCGATGAGTTCGAGGGATTTGGCGAGTGCCGGATGTGACCCCTTGGCGCTCAGGACGGCCCGCCCGAGGAAGGCATTGGTCTCGTCGACGCAGCCGTAGGCTTCGACGCGGGGGTGGGATTTGGGCACGCGGGTCCCGGTGCCGAGCCCGGTGGTGCCCTTGTCGCCAGAACGGGTATAGATTTTGGTTAGCTTCACCATATGACCCATTCTATCGTGTAAAACCATGCCTGATCGGATAGGCTTGGATCTGTTCCACTTTGGCTCTGAAAGATCTATCTATGGCCCAGTGCTCATCGACTTCTAACAAACCAATCGAGGTGCAGCCGCCGGCCGCGATAGTTCGGGGGCTGACCAGGGTGTGGAAGGCCCGGAGTGCTGAAAGACTCCAAGGCGAGCTGATCGACCGGGTGCTGATCGCCCGCGGGATCCGCCCCGATCAAGAGGGCCAAGCGTTTTTGCACCCGTCGCTCAAAGCGATGCACGATCCTTCGGGCATCCCGGATCTGGACAAAGCCGCCGAGCGGATTCTGACAGCGATCGAGGCGGACGAACCGATTGTGATCTTCGGCGATTACGATGTCGATGGCGTCACCGCGTCGGCCATCTTGATCCACATGATCCGCGCCCTCGCACCGGACGCCAAGCTCAGTTCCTACATCCCCCACCGGCTCGACGAGGGCTACGGGATCAACTGCGACGCGATCCGCACACTGGCCGAGCAGGGCGCCCGCGTAATCGTCTCGGTCGATTGCGGCATCACCGCCACCGAGCCGGCGATGGTTGCCAAAGAACTCGGCGTGGACCTGATCATCACCGATCACCACAACCCGCCGGCGACCATGGATGATCTGCCCGATGCGTTCGCCGTCGTGCATCCTCGCAGGCCTGATTCAGAGTATCCGTTTGGCGAACTCTGCGGCGCGGGCGTGGCGTACAAGCTCGCGTGGCGATTGGCGACGCTCGATGCGGGTGAGCGGACGGTTTCTGCACCCATGCGAACGCTGCTGGTTGATCTGCTCGGGTTCGCGGCTTTGGGCTCGATCGCGGATATTGTGCCGTTGGTTGATGAGAACCGTGTGATCGTCAAGCACGGGCTCTCACGCATCCCGACGCTGCCCAACGAAGGTTTGCAGGCGTTGATCGTCGCGTCCGGGCTCGACTCGGAGAAGATCGATACCGAAGCCATCGGGTTCCGGCTCGCCCCGCGTCTCAACGCGATCGGTCGGCTCGGGCACGCCCGCGAGGCTCTGGAGCTGATGACCAACGCCACTGGTGAGCGAGCGACGCAGCTGGCCGAGCAGCTCTCGCTGGTCAATGACCAACGCAAGAAGCAAGAACTGGCGATCGTCACCCAAGCGACCGAGATGGCTCAGCAGGCGGGCATGTGCGAAGACGACCAACGCGCCATCGTGCTCGCCCACGAGGATTGGCACCCGGGCATCGTCGGAATCGTCTGCTCGCGGCTGGTCGATCGGTTCGCTCGCCCGACAATCCTCATGCAGCGAACCCCCGACGCGTGCAAGGGCTCAGGGCGGAGCATCGATGGGTTTAACCTGCACGGCGGGCTCGAATACTGCAAGGATCTGCTGGCAACATTTGGCGGGCACGATATGGCGGCGGGAATGAAGTGTGACCCTGACCAGTTCGATGCCTTCGCCGAGGCGTTCATCGCCCACGCCAACGAGCAACTGACCCCGAGCGATCTGGTGCACCACGCCCGCTACGACTGCGTCGCGGACCTGCGTGAGCTGACCCCGGCCTCGCTGCGTCAGCTCGATCGAATCGCGCCATTCGGGGCCGGCAACCGCCAGGTGTGTTTGCGGATCAACGGGCTCAAGGTCAACGGCTCCCCCACCCCCATGGGCAAGACAGGCAATCACCTCGCCCTGCGCGTGGGCCCACGCGATCAGCAGGGCCCGATGATGCGGGTGGTCGCGTGGAACTGGGGGCGGCACTTCGGCGATATCCCGGCGGGCGCACCGATCGAGATGATCGTCGAGCCCAAGCTCTCGACCTGGAACGGAAACACCCGCGTCGAACCGGTATTGGTCGATCTGCGGGTGGTCTGAGTGCGTTTGAGTTGACTTCTGGCTTGGCTCGATCAGTTGCTGATCGGATCGCTCTCTGTACCGACAGCCGCGAACGAGCCATCGTTGAACTGGGCGAGCATCTGTGTATACCGAGCGTTTGAAGGGTCGAGCTTGACCGCATGGGCAAGGCTCTCGATCGCTTCGGCGTTGTGGTTGAGATCCCTGAGGATCATCGCCCGGAAGGCGTAGAGCCCAGCGTCCATCGGGCTAAAGCCCAGAGCCTTGTTGATCGATGCCAGCGACGAAGAATGATCCTCGGCCTGGCGATGGTACATCGCGTAGAGCAGGTAGCCCTCGTGTGAGCTCGGTGCGATCGCGACGATGCGCGATGCGGCCTTGCGGACGGTGCGCATGTCGCCGATCATCAGCGATGCGTTGGCCATCCCGATCCAGGAGTCGACATCGCTCTTGCCGTCGGATTCCGAGAGCATTTCTTGGTAGATCGAACGAGCCTCGACGGGACGCCCGGTTTTGGAAAGTGTTTGCGCGTGGAGGATCTTGAGATCGCGTCGGTCTTCGTTCTCTGGCTTGCTCAGCAGGCGGGCGATGTTCCGCTCCGCGTCGCCGAACTCGCCGGACATGATCTGGGCGTGGACAAGGTCTTCAACAATGCCGGAATCATCCGGGGCGAGCAGGCGGGCCTGATCGAAGTAGGCGACCGCGGCTTCTGGATCGCGCTCAAGCAGCGCGATATGCCCGAGTGTCTGGCGGATGCCGGCGTTGTTCTTGGCCATCGGGATGGTGCTCAGGTAGAGTTTGGCCTCTTCGATGCGTCCGAGATCAATCAGCATCTCGGTGGCGGCCACGGCGTACGACGGGTTGTAATCATCGAACAGGCACGCGTTCTCGAAGTGGGTGTACGCCCGCTCTGCATCGTCGAGGCGTTCGTAGATAATCCCGAGGTAGTACTGAGCATCGGAGTCTTCGGGATCAAGCGTCGAAGCGGTCTGGAATGACTGGAGCGCGTTGCCCAAATCACCCATTTCGACCTGGATACGCCCCTTGAGGACATGCGACTTGACCACGGTGTCATTGATCGAGAGGGAGAAATCTACCTTCTCGATCGCCTTCTCGAGATCGCCCGCGAGGAATGCCTGGCGTGCGAGCTCCCACTCGGTGGCGCTCTTGAGCAGGCCCATACGCTCCTTGGCGATCGAGACGCCCTGGCGGGTGTAGTTGCCTTGCCCTGAGCAACCCGCGAGGGTTGAGAGCCCGAGGGTGGAGAGGAGGACGGTTGAGCCGATGAGAACAGTCTGTACCTTGTTCATGTGCATGGAGATGCTCCTGATCTATGGTGTTGATTTGTTCTCAATGTCGGCCCGATATCCATAGCGGATCAGTCGCAGCCCGATTAGTCCACCAAATCGGTGAAATCATCGCTTGAACCGGGCACCTCGGTGAAGGTGGCTTCGGATTCGGTATCAGCTGATTCGCTGCCGTTGGCGATGTAATCGAAGCTCAATGGCCAGTCAAGACGCAGTGCGCCGCCACCGGGGAGTGGGATGATAAGCTGGCCGCCGAACTTCTCAGCCGCGACAGAGAATGTTGTTTCGGTTGATGCTGAATCGGTGGTGTCGTCTAGAGCGCCATCGGTGTTCGAAGTCCATTCGCCAGTGGTCGAATCCGTCGTGCCGGTGGTTGTGCCAGCGGTTGTATCAAGCGCGGTCTGCTCGCCGGTGACGATCGACTTCATCTGATCGAACTCATTGGTGTTTGAATCAACCGAGTTGCCGAATGGCTCGTCGATTGCAACCTGGGTGTAGCCTTCGCCGCTGATGAACTCTTCTGAGCTATCGATTGGGCTGGTGCTCGAGTCAGCGGTGAACTCAGGCGAATCGACGCGTTCGGTGAAGAAGCCGTCGTCGTAGCTTGAATCGGTCGAGAAACTCGCATCCGAGACGGTATCGACTTCGACTTCAGCGAAGGGCTGGCCTTCGAGTGCTGGGTCGGTCTGGTAGTCTTCGTCGGAGCTTGGATCGAACTCGATGATGCTGTTCGTGTCTTCGCCGGTGGCGACGCCCGATTGCGGGTCAGCGTTGAAGAATGGGTTGATGGTGTTCGGCGAGGTGACCGAAGTGCTCTTGCCGCCGAAGTGCAGCTCGTTGTGGAGCATGCCGTCCATGATGCTTCGGCTCGGCGAGTTCTGGTAAGCCCCGGTGATCTCGGTGCGGAGTGCACGGGCATCGGGTGACATCGGCATCAGACGCAGAGCGCGATCGACCTTGGAGAGTGCTTCGACGAGCATGCCGTTGTCGGCCTGTTCGCGGGCTTCGATCAGCAGCTGGCCCACACGACGCTCACGCGACCATGGGAGCAGGGAGTTGCGTGCACCGTAGCGTGCGTGCTCGATGTACTGGTTGCCCATATCACCTGCTTCGGCCAAGACCGTATCGTTGACGATCGAGGGTGTGATCAGGAAGATGATCTCTGAGCGACGGGTTTCGTCGTCGTAGCCCTTGAACGCGTTGCCGATCAGGGGGATATCGCCGAGCACGGGGACCTGGCGGCGTGAAGCCGTGGTGGTCTCGGTGAAGAGCCCGCCGAGGACCACGGTCTGGCCATCGCGGACCATGACATTGGTGTTCATCTCGGTGGTTTCTTCGTCGGGGATGGTCACATTGTTGCCGGCACCGTCCGAGACCTGACGAAGCGTGAAGCTCGATACCTGCGGGCGGAGCTCGAGACGGATCAGGCCGTTCTTGGAAACGAACGGGCGGACCGAGAGCTGGGTACCCACATCGAGGAACTCGACGGACTGGGTGGTGGAAGTATCAGTCGTTGTGCTGTTGAGGTAGCCGACCCGGGTCCCGACGAGCACGCGTGCGGGCTGGCGGTTGAGGGTGAGCAGCTTGGGGTTCGAGACGACGGTCACATCGGTGATGTCATCGAGGACCCGCATGAACACGCCGACATCGCCGTTGACAAAGCCGGCCTTGAGTGTCGATGGGCCCGTTGAGACATTACCGACCGAAGAGCTGACCGCACTGCCGTGCCCGCCGCCCGCCGCGTTGACCGCGGTGCCGGCGACATCTTCGCCCTGGCCCGAGATCAGGCCGCCGACCACGCTCAGCGGGCCGCCGGTGCCGACGAAGTCATTGAAGTCGAGGTTCTGGATCAGCGCGAAGTCCATACCGAACGCGTTGGCCTCGTTGAGCGAGGTCTGGAGGATGGTGGCTTCGACGAGGATCTGTTCTGGCTTGGTGTCGAGGCTCGCGATGAGATCGATGATGTCTTCCACATTCTCTTCGAAATCGTGAACCACAATCGTCGCGGTGCTCGCGTATGTATCCGCTCCGGTCGGTGAGCCGTCGGTGATCGCAAAGGCCTCGGTGATCGCGTTGGTGGTGATTGAGCCGCTCTCGGAGAGGAGCATCTTGGCGAACTCGCCGGCGTCGGTCGCGTTGAGATAATCAAGGGTGATAATCTTGGTGACGGCCTGGCGTGAGAGGGCTTCGAACTCGGCGAGCTCTTCGCTCGTGTAGACATAGATGAAGTTGCCCTTCTCGATGTAGCCGTAGCCATTGACATGGAGGATCGAGTCGAGCGCTTCGTAGAAGGTCACGCCGTAGAGGTCGGCGGTGACGGAGGCCGAGACATTGTTTGAGCTGATGATGTTGCGTGAGGACTGGATCGAGAGCAGCTGGAGGATGTTGCCCAGGCTCTCGTTGTTGACATGGAGATCGACGAGATCGTAGTCCGAGACATCGACCTCGCCGTTGAAGTTGCTCAGGTCCTCGTCGGCTGCGGGGTGCATGTCCGACGGGTAGTTTTCCTCGAACTCCGGCTCGCCTTGGAACATCATGCCCTGATCGAGTTCATCGAGTGCTTCGTTGGTGGCTTCATGTTGCGCATCCTGCTGCGACTGGTTCTTGAGGGCGGCGAGCAGACCAAAGCCACCCGAATCTTGCGCGCCAGCGGTGCCCGAGATCATCGAGAGGGCGAGCGCGGGCATGATCCCGTTGCGGAGGCTCAGACGAAGAAGATTCGAAGTGAAGGTACGATTGCTGTCCTGGTTGCTCATCGGTGTGTCCTCAGCGTTGCGGCTCTAGCGGCCTGCACTTGTTTGATCCCGAGCGTTTTGAGTCGCCGGGCTATATTTCTGCATTTGAATCGTCATTCCGTGCCTGTGACTTTGCGTAGACCTTGTGGTTTCGGTCATCAATCGCCCGCATAGACCGCCCGGCTTACACAGCTTGGACCGATAATCCGATGGCGAACACGGTTCACGGCTTCGGATAGGGGCTTGGATCAGCCCCGCTTTTTTCTGTGGATTCGAGATTTTTATCGAGCGGCGACTCGGTTATTGAATCAGCATCGATGGCTTGAGCGCCTTGGTGCTGGATCTCGATCGCATCCGGATCCTGATCGGTCTCAGCCTGCTCGATCTCTCGTGGCACGGCATAGGCGCTGCGTGGGATGTCGGTCACCAGGCGGAGCTTCGCCCAGATCAGGATCCCCGCGAGGAGCCCGAGGCTGAAGACCACCGAGAGCTTGCGCGTGTGCTTGAGCGCAAGTGGAGTCGATTGATTGTCAGGAGTGTTTTGTGAGTTGATCGTCATCATGCCCGCCTTTGTGCGAGCATCGGGCCGCCAGAACGGCGACTCCTCTGAGATGGATTTGAGGGATGAACTCTGCGGAGTTTGCCCCCGCACAACCGGATCAGTCTAACCGGGTGACGGTCACACGCCCGGTAAAGGCGGCCACATTAATCCGCCATCGGCTCACCGGACCGGCGAGCACAATCGACCCGCCATCGCTGAGATTACTCGTGCCGGGCGCCGAGACCGGCCCCCCCATCTCATCGAAAATCAGCACGGCATCATCATCGATCTCCGCGGATTCGATCACGGTCCCGCCGTACTTTGGATCATTGAGATCGATCTCGTAGCGCTGGTTGGGGCCCTTGAGATCGTACAGGGCATCGGTGTCCATATCGATCGAGTTGCCGTTGACCTGGATGAGGGTGTACTTGTTATTCTCTGTATCGAACACGATCGCCCGCTGCTCTTGATAACCCAGCGCATCCATCTGCGCAAAGGTGATATCAGAGACCACCATGCGCACCGCGGACTGGATCCGTAGCACACCCGCCTGCCCCATCGACGGAGCAACCATCGCGCCGGCGATCCCGATGATCGTGACGGTGACGAGCACCTCGATCAGCGTATAGCCGCGGCTTTTGGTTCTCATAGAGTTCTTTGCTCGGCGCATGTGCTCATCCTTCAACCCCACGGCATTGAGTAGTGATCGGTATCACTGATCCGTCCCAGAACCATCAAAGCTGTTTAGTTCTTTGGTAGTGGCTCGTCGTTCTCGTCGAATCCACCGGCCCAGATGTCGCCAGTGGCGGCGTCGAAGATCCAGGCGTATTCGCTCTGGTACTCGGTGTCGGGCGCATTGCCGAGGATAATCGTCTGGTGTTTGGCCCCGCCCACATAGGCATTTGTCGGCGGGCTCTTGAGATAATCCCCGGTGCCCGAGACGAGCTCGCCCCAGGTGCCGTCGCCGGCAACCACCGCGGGCATTGAGAGCTCGTTCTTAAACTGGTAATACTCGGAGGCTCGGCGGATCTTCTGGAGCTCGTTGACCGTGGTGGCAACGCTCGCATCGGTCACCGCGCTGGTGAACTGTGGAACGACGATCGCGGCGAGGATCCCGAGGATCACGACCACGATGAGAATTTCGACCAGTGTAAACGCTCGTTTGATGTATCCCATAGCTGCCTGCCCCTGCGTGTTGGATCCCGGGAGAATGCGGATAGGCCTCTTTCGAGGCCTACACGCTATTTGTTGTATGAATCGAGAGATGGCTTAGCCTTCTCCTTCTTCCTCTTCTTCAACATCGTATGGTGCACCGCTTGCACGGATGAACCCGGTGGTCGCGTCGTAGTACCAACCCTGGGTGCCGTCACCGGCAGCTGCCGCTGCGTCAGCTGCTGCTGAGTCAGCCGCGGTCATGGTGGTGACAGTGGTTGCGTTCGCTGAAGGGGAGAACGGGTTCTTTGGCATTTCCTTGATGTAGTTGCCATCAACAAGCACAGCCCAGTCATCCTGGAGCTCTGCGAGTGTTGGGTAAGAACCGCTGTTCTGAGCTGCATAGAGCTCGATCTGGTTCTCAAGGGTTGAGGTCTGTGTGCGGATGTTGCCCATACGAGCCTCGTTGGCTGCGTTGGTGAACTGAGGCACGACGATCGCGGCGAGAATGCCGAGGATCACGACCACGATCAGGATTTCGACAAGGGTGAAGCCCTTTGCCATTGTTTTTCGCATTGCATGCATTGTTTAGTCTCCTTGAATACGACTCATGAGTGACACGCTATTTGCCCGGGACGACACATTGCCGATGGTTCCCGCTGATAGGCCGCTCCTCCGTGGCCTATCGAACTGGTACTCCCCACAGGCGGCAACACACCGCACCTGGCAAGTCCAAGCATGACAAACAGATCATCGACCTGCCAATTGAAACGAATCAGTCTTGATGGGTTTGTCCTCATCAAACCCACCCGAACACGAACGACTGCCCCGCCCGTGCCGATTATGCAGGCGGATCGGCGGGTTTCGCCAGAATTTCGGACCGTCCTCAACCACTCAGACTGGTCCGAAAATGTGCCCTGACACATAGAAAAAGACGAGCCGTGGTGGCTCGTCTTGGTATTGAAATCTGATTGGACGCGGGCCGGTGGCCCGCTTGGTCGGCTTACTCGGTTTCGGATTCGCCGCTGAGGATCAGCGGGACGAGCGTCGTGTTCTCGACCTCGAGGGCCCCCATGGTCGCCACCGCCACGGTCGCCAGATCGTCATTCTCGTCCTGGGCGAGCTCGATCAGTCGGCGGACCTGGCGTGAGTCGAGCTGATTGCCGAACCGCTTACCGGACTCGCCCACGATGGTCAGCAGCTCTTGCTGGATCTCATCGGCGGCGTCGAGGGCGGTGTTCATGATCGCCCGCTGGGCACGCTCTTGGGGCATATACGAGATGATCTCGGCCACATCGAGCAGGGTCAGCCCATCGACCTCGTCGAGCACATCGATCAGGATCGACGACGCGTCGGAGACATTGAGCACCTGGTTGTTGGAGATCGCGAGCTTGCGGAGCACCGCGATCGAGCGGTACGAGTAATCATCCGCTTCCTCTGCACTGATCGGGCCGCCAGAAGCGACTTCGAGCAGGGTCGAGACGGATTCGTCGAAGGCCGATCCTGGGATCGCGGCCCGACGCACCGCGACCGTCTGGTCCCGGTCGTACTGGCGGTTCATCGGGATCACATCGTCGGGGCCCATCAACGCGAGGACCGGGGTCACCGCGAGCTTGCTGTCCGCCCGGGCGGCTTCGATCGCGAGCAGCGAATCGTCGTAGCCCATCAGCGTGACGACCAGATCGATGGTCGGGGTCTCGGCGATCGCCGCGGCGATGTCGCCCAGGCCGGTCTCGGCTGGGGGGAGCACATTGAACCCGAGTGATTCGAGCGAAGTGCGGTACTGGTCGTATGACTCGCGATCGTGCCCGCTCAGGATCACCGCGTGGAGCGATGACGCGTCCTTGACCGCGCTGGCGAGCAGCGGGATCACGCGTTCGGCGCCGCTGAAGGTCTGGGCGGGCTGAGCGGTGCCCAAGGCAAGAGCGGCTTCGAACTGCACTCTCCGGTTCTGGTAGCTCAGAGATTCGAGCAGCGGGTAGCGATCATCGATGGGCTGGCCCCACAGTGCACGCGAGCCGGCGGTCTCGGCGAGGGCCTCAATCGCCAGGCGGACGAGCGGGGTATCACGGGTATCGATCCCGCGACGCAGGACGAGCTGGGCGATATCTGGGCCCACGGCCATGCCGTAGTACTCGGCGTCGCGGCGTTCTGACGAATACACCGGGTTCTTGTAGCCTTCCGTTGAGTCGAGCTCGCGTGAGTAATTCGATGAGATCCAGAGCGCGAGGGTTTCCTTGTTGCTCGGATCGATCCGCAGGGACCGTTCGGCCATCCGCATCGCCATGGCTTCATGGAAAACAGGTGTCTGGACAGGAACCATCACCAGCCCGAGCCCGCGATCGAAGTTCCAGACAAGCTGGTAGTCCTCATCGGGGAAGCTGGTGAGCTCGGCGGGCTGGGCGTAGTACGAATCGGCGAGCAATGCGTACATGTCCGCGACATTGCTGCTTGGGTTGCCGCCCAGACGCGAGATCGCCCGCCCGCAGGCTTGGCGGACGGCGTCGTTGTCGGTGGACTGGTAGAGATCGATCAGAGTCGGCAGGCTGGTGCGGTACGGGATCAGTCCGAGCACCTCGGCGATCGCTTCCTGGCGGACCGCGTCGAGCCCACCCATCGCGGTGGTCAGCGGGACGATCGCGTGGCGTCCCATATCAACAAGCAGACGCTGGACCTGCGCCTTAAGTGCGAGGTCCTTCTGCTGGAGGTACGCATCGAGGAGCTGCGGCATCGCGTATTCGCCGGCGGTGATCAGGCGTTCGCGCCCCATCGAACGGGCACGGAGCCCCTGGGTGAGCAGCTCGATGTTGCGGGCGATCTCTTCTGGGTTGCGGGCTCGGGCGAGCTTGCCGTCGCGGAAGGCTCCGTCGAGCTTGGCGGCGATGGGCTCAAGGACGGGCACACGCATGCCCGCGGCCACCGCTTCTTCGAAGCGTTGCTGCTCGCGGGAGAGCTCGATGAGATCGACGAACTCTTCCGAGCTCAGACCTGCATCGAGGATCTGGTTGCCCAGATCAGCCGCGACATCGAATCGGGCGATCTTGACAAAGTGGATGAAGTCACGCAGCAGCTCGAGCTCTTGCTCACGGTCCGCTTCTGGCTGGACCGTAGCGGCGAAAGCCTGTGAGGTGGGGAGCAGCATGGTCGCTGAGCCCGCGAGGAGCATGATCGAGCATGAAAGGTTGGCGATATTCCGGTTCACTCTGCGCACATTCGTCTCCTGCGAGCAATATATGGATAGGCGATGCGTCAAAAAAAAGGACCTGACATCGCCCGGATAGATGGGTCATCCTATACGAAGACCCGGGCAATGTGTTGCCTTGGATCAACGAAAGAGTGGCAACTGTATCGGACGATGGGGGCGGGTGTCAATCTAGGGCCCTTCCCAGAGCCAATAACCTTTGGGATATTTGCTCCCCAGAACCGATCTCGGAGACGCCCCGCGTCCGGATATCCCAATACTGCACGAATGTCTCCCCATATCCCTACAGATATCAAGCACCGGCGAGATGACGACGATGAAAGGGATGATCCGGAGCATGATGGCTGCGCCGGTCCGCTACCTTCTTTGTGTACCTGAGGTGAGATGATGCCGATTGAAAAAGATGTCCTGACGACTGGAGAAGTCGCTAAAATCTGTAATGTAGCCCCCAGAACCGTCTCCAAATGGTTCGATTCCGGGCAGCTCAAGGGGTACCGGATCCCCGGATCGAAAGATCGCCGGATCCCGGTCACCGAGCTCTACCGCTTCATGAAGGCCCACCATATCCCCATGGACGGCATCACCAGCGGCAACACCCGCGTGCTCATCATCGATGGCGACCCAGAGGTCTCCGATGTGCTCGAACGCGTGCTCGCAGAACAAACCAACTACGAGGTCTCCTCGGCCAACTCCGCCTTCGCCGCGGGGCTCGAGTGCGAACGCTTCCGCCCCCATGTCGTGCTCATCGATGTCCACATCTCCGAGAGCGAACCACGCCAGATCGCCAAGCTTGTGCGCTCCAGCGAGGCTATGGCCATGACCAAGCTCATCGCGATGTCGGGCAAGCTTACCGACGGGCAGGCTCAGGGACTCAACAGCGCCGGGTTCGATTCGTTCCTCAAAAAGCCATTCCAGGTCCGCATGGTCGTCGACGCGATCGAGCAGGCGACCAACATCGCGGCCTGATCCTCAATCAAACCCCATCCACCACAAACCCGAAGCTGCAAGGACGCAGCTTCGGGTTTTCTGATTTTGGGTATAGATTTTGTGTTATGGACAGCCGGCAGCGAACGCATCAATGAACGCCGAGATATCAAAGAAGTCCCAGACCCCGTCTCCATCAAAGTCTGCGATCTGGCCCTTGTTTTCGAACTGAACAAGGAATCCGCTGATATCAAAGAAGTCCAGCACGCCATCCCCGGTCAGGTCCGCTTGGCAAGGGAGCGGATCACACACGGTCTCAAAGAGATACGCCGCCCCGGTGTAGGCCCCATCATCGTCGTTGGCTTCAGAACCCACGAGCATCCGATCCTCGGATATCGCCACGGCTAAACCAAAGTAATCAATCGAGGTTTCAACATCTGAGGGCAGGAGCTTGCTCATCTGCTCATGGCTCGATCCATCAAACTGGTAGGCGGCACCAAAGTGCTCGCCAGAAACTCCTCGCGCACCGACCACGATTCTGTCGTTGCTCATATCCACAGAAGATCCAAAGTTCCAAAACCGTTCGCCATCCGTCGGCCGAAGGAACCCAACCTGCTCCTCTGTTGCAATGTCATACAAGTAGACAGCTCCACTCCCTTCATCATGAGAAAGCCCGCTCGCTCCGATCGCGACGACCGAGTCATTGATCGCGACAGAACTCGCAAAGTATGCACTGCCACCCGGACTCGGCGGCGTGAACTCCGCGACCTGCTGCCCGGTGCTCAGGTCATAGATATACACAAGGCTTTCTCTGGCTTCGTGATGTGGATTCAAAACGCGTATGCTGATCACAGCCTGATCGCCATGAATGTCGATCGCGGATCCAAAGAGATCCTGCTCAACGCCATCGGGGAGCTTGAGCTTCCAAAGCTGGTCCAGAGTTTGCGCATCAAAGACATACACGGCCCCCGCAAACTCCCCACGATCATCGTCATAGATCGCGCTCGCAAGAATGTATTGATCATTGGCCGCAACCCTAGAACCAAATCCGTTGTCCGTAAAATGCTCATCGGGCAGGAGCTTGTGCACCTGCTCGCCGGTGTCAATATCAAACAGGTACACGCTCCGGGCGCTGCCGTTGGTTGGATTCACAAGACAGCCAATGATCGCATGTGTTGAGTTCAACGCGACCGAAGTACCGAACCCACGAAGATGCTGCCCATCGTGCGCCAGCAGCTTATGCAACTGCGTCCCGGTTTGGGCATCGAAGAGGAAGGCTGATCCAGCAAAGTCTGCGAGTGCCGCGTCTCCTTCTGCTCCGACGAGGCCAACATCGCCCCAGAGGGCCACGGCTCCACCATACTGGCTCAATGAAGACACCGCACTGGGGTCTAACCGGGCGACCTCCTGAGACTCACAGCTTTGCCCAGTGGCGGCTGCAGCCGCCATCCCAGTGAGTAGGCACTGCATGCGCAGCCACCCCATCATCCTGTTTACCAACATAACAATACTCCTATCAATCTGATTGTGATGATGCCCCGAATGGCTATACGGCAAGGCGAGTACGAGGTTCCATGAAAAAAGCCCCCGAACAGGGGCTTTGAGAATGCGATCGAGGCATGGATTACTTGAGTTCACCCATCGACGCCGCGAGGATATCGCACGCGGCTTTGAGGTCCTTCTTGTCGAGCATCTCCGTGACGGTGTGGATGTACCGCGTGCCAACCGTGATACCCACGGCCTTGGCCCCTGCAGCGGCCTGCTGAGCCGCGGCTCCATCCTGGCCGCCGGCAGCGAGGATCGAACGCTGGTACGGGATGCGGTTCTTCTTGGCGATCTTCTCGACGCTCTTGACCAGGTCGTAGTCGGAGATGAAGCTGCCATCCTTGATGTGGAGCGCAAAGCCCTTGCCGTGATCGGTGACGGTCTCGGCGGCGGGCACACCCGGGGTGTCGCAGGCGAGTGTGACATCAATCCCGAAGCCGTAGTCTGGCTGGACGGCGAAGGATGCGGTCTTGGCACCACGGAGCCCGACTTCTTCCTGTGTGGTGAATGCCACGACGATGTCGCAGGCGTGCCCGGACTTCTTGGAGATCAGCTTGCGGACTGATTCGATCCCGAGCCAGCAGGCGACGCGGTTATCGAGGGCCTTGGACACGCACTTGGTGCCCAGCTCGAGGAACGGCTCGTCCATGACAATGAAATCGCCGATCTGGAAGTTCTTCTTGACCTGCGCTGGGGTCATCCCGGTGTCGATAAAGAACTCCTTGACGGCTGGGATCTTGTTGCGATCTTCCGGGCCCGAGATGTGCAGCGGACGACCGCCGGGGTTCATGATGGCTTTGAAGTCGCCATTCTCTGAACACACGAGCACGCGGCGCGAGAACAAGTTGCGTGGATCAAAGCCGCCGGCGGGGTTGACCCAAAGGAAGCCCTTCTCGTCGATGCTCGAAACATAGAACCCGATCTCGTCCATATGGCACAGGAGCATGATGGTCTTGGCGTCGCCCTTGCGGACCGAGCCCTTGGCGGTGCGTGCGTGGCGCCTACAGATCAGCGAGCCCATGGCATCGACCTCGACCTCGTCGAACATGCCCTCGATCTCGGATTCGATGAGTTCGCGTACGCGTTCTTCGCGTCCGGGCACGCCGGGCATTTCACACAGTCTTTTGAGCAGGTCGATATTCACGGGAGACTCCTTGGGTTTTCGTTTCCTTGGGTTTTCACTTCGATGTCGAGTAGATGAAACAGCGGAACACTGCTGTTCATTTTAAATCATACTTCGAAACAGTAATCAGGTTGCACCAACCCGCAAGAAACGGATCGTCAGGCCCTACGATTGAAATCCTATGCCACAAAGCCCCCACCAATCGCCGATGCATCAAATTCACGCTGATCAGGAGGCGTTCTTCCTGCCCTACGGCTCGCCCGACCATGTGAGTGAGGTCGTCGAGACCTTTGGCGATCTGGATATGGAGTACGCCGCACTCCGCAAAGGGTGCGTGATCTTCGACCTGCCCCATGTCGGGACGGTGCGCGTCACGGGCGATGATCGAGGTGATTTTCTCAATAATATGCTCACCGACAAGGTCGATGACCTTGAGCCCGGGACGAGCAAGCGTGCCTTCTGGCTCAACCGCAAGGGGCGGATCGACGCGGATATTCGGATCGCCCAGCGGGGCGACTGCATGCTCTTCTCGCTCGATCGCCACCTGTGCAAGGCGACGGCGGAATCGCTGTCATCCTTTATATTCGCCGAGGACGCCGAGATCGTCGATGCCAGCGACAGCTACCACCGCATCAGCCTCCACGGTCCGACCGCGCCCAAACTGCTCGAACTCGCGGCCGACTTATCGGAACCGACGATCACAGCACTCAACGAATACCAGAATACAGAGATCGAGATCAATGGAGCCAAGGTCGTGGTTGATCGCGAGGACCTGACCGGGGAGATCGGGCTGGAACTGTGCATGCAAACCGGGGACGCCCTCCGGGTGTATGAACACCTACGGGCGATCGCGGAGCAGCATCCAGAACTCAAAGCCCGCACCACGGGCTGGCTGGCGATCAACGCGGCCCGGATCGAAGCCGGTCATCCGCTGTTCAACATCGATTTTGGGGAGACCAACCTGCCGGTGGAATCCGGGATCATCGAGCAGCGGGTCAGCTTCACCAAGGGGTGCTATCTGGGGCAGGAAGTCGTCGCCCGCATGCACGCCCGCAACGCGTGCAACAAGCGTGTCGTGGCCATCAAGGTCGAGAACGAGCGGATCACCACCGAGCAGCAAGAGATCCACCAGCCCAACGGCGGGTCCCAGATCTTCGAGCCGGGCAAAGAGGGCGAAACACCGATCGGGCAGGTGACGAGCTCAACGATCTCGCCGATGCTCGGCGCGGTCCCGATCTGCTTTGCGATGCTCAAGGAATCGTACACGAAGCCGGGCACCAAGCTCAAGGTGAGCGCCGAGGGCAAGCTGGTGGAGTGCACCGTCCAAGAACAGCTCGCGTTCTGGACCAAGGCCAACGCGTAAGCTTTCTTTTTCCCTGTCACTATCTATCAGTTGAGAGCCTGCGGTAGTGCAGTTCGATGTCGCTGTCGATCTGCTTGGATCGCACCAGCTCAAACCTTCGCATGTCGACCAGCTCGGGAGCATCGCGCCCAATCGCCACGGCCTTGGCTCGCTCGTCGCCCATGATGCCCGGAGCGAGGTGGACAATGGCTTCGTTGATCAGATCATGCTCGACCAATGACCCGAGCACCGTCGGCCCGGCTTCGACGAGCAGCGTGGTGATGTCGTGATCGCTGGCGAGCCTTTCGAGGGTGTAGTTGAGATCGAGCCGACCATTGAGCAACGGAGTCTCGATGACCGAGCAGGCGGTCTCTGTAATCTTGGCTGGCTCGTGCGTGCACACGATGGTTGGGATCTCGCCGGCGGTTTGAACCAGCTTTGAATGCAGATCGAGCCGCCCGTGGGTATCGAGCACGACGCGTTTGGCGATCTTGCGGACCGATCGACAGCCTCTGGCGGTGAGCATCGGATCATCGGCCGTCGCTGTGCCCAGCCCAACCAAGATCGCGTCGACTTTGGCCCGCAGGCGGTGGACGCGCGATCGGCAGCGTTCGTTGGAGATCCATTGGCTCTGCCCGGTGCTCGTGGCGATCCGCCCGTCGATAGTTTGGGCCCATTTGGCGAGCACCCACGGGCGACCGGTCTGTACTCGGTGCACGAATGGATCGCTCAGGTGCGTTGCATTGGGGCTCACACTTGTCAGCTCAACCTCGACCCCAGCGCTCTCCAGCAGCTCGATCCCACCCGACGAGACCTCGGCCGGGTCCTTGCGGGCGATGACGACCTTGGCGATCCCAGCTTCGATCACCGCCTGCGTGCACGGGGGCTGCTTGCCGGTGTGTGAGCAGGGCTCGAGTGTGCAGTAAAGCGTCGCCCCGCGCGGATCGTGCCCGCGGGCGTCACAGTTGGCGAGGGCTTCACGCTCGGCGTGGAGCTGCCCGAACTTGGTATGGTGCCCGATGCCGATGACCGAGCCTCTCGAATCCACGATCACCGCACCAACCATCGGGTTCGGCTCGACATGGCCAAAGCCTCGGCACGCTGCACAAGCAGCCATATCCAGATACTTCTTTGTACTCTGATCCTGATTCATGCCAACCGCACCATCGCCTTGCGTTCTTCGGGGGTCATGGTGCCCTGCACATCGCCGAGCCATCTCCGGGCGTCTTGGACATAGCCGGCCGTGGGCTTGAGTTTGGCCTGTCGGGATGCCCAGTAGCGGTTGAACCGCATCATCGCCAGCTCGCGGACGAGCTTGGCGGCCATCGAAGCGAGGGCCACCGGGAAATACGCGTCGTCCGCCTGCGGCGTGAGCACAATCCCCAGCTCATCGCCGACCCCGTATCGGCTCGCCCGAGCCGTTTCTTCGTGGGTTTCGAGCTGGCCAAAGACCGGGCTGAGCATTTGGTGGTAGCGTGTCCGCCCGCTCTGGCGATCGCACACGATGCGGGTGTAATCAAACTTCGGACGCTGGGCCTGGACGCTCTGTAGATGATGCACCATGCCCTGCTGCGTCGCGGCCCCCTTTGATTGATGACGCAGGTAGATGGCATTGAACTCACCCACATCAATCGCTTGGACCTGCAAATCGACCAGCTCAACGCCCTGCTTGTGCATGGTCGTCCGCAAGTGCGAGACATCGACGCCCAGAAGCTCTTGGTTGGTGCCCAAGGGCAGCTCGATGGGCTCGCCGCGGTACCAGGGCTGATCTTCGAGCTTGGCACCGAGACGATCAAAAAGTTGGATATCGGTCCTTGGGATGTTTTCGTCTTGGGCACCCAAGAATGCCAGCACCGCCCGCTCCAGATGTACCAACGGATGCTGACTCACCGATGAGTTGGCGAGCTTGAGTTTCTTCGAGTCCCCCACCGCGATCTTGGTCTTGGCGTCGCGTTTGGTCTGCCCGACGGCTTGCCCGAGAATCACCCAGAGATCGGGGGCTTTTCCCCCCGGCGACCAGTCCTTAATCGACAGCGAAGCCTGCGCAACACACAGCGGCCCGAGCATCGGGCCGTAGCCTGCCTCATCCACTCCGGTGTACATCAACGCCATGGATTCGCCTCACTGTCGCCCGCTTGCCCTGTGTTCATGCGCTCCCACGATGGATATCACACCTTGGTGATTATAGGGAGGGTGCTGGTGCGATCGGGCTATTCGTTGCAAGCCCAACCCCGAAAACACAGCACAAACACAGCGGCTTGACCCGGGGCCCGCTTCAACCGATCCATGAGGTATGGCTGAATATGTTATGAAGCCAGAATTCGATCACCAACGATTCGTAAGGAAAACACCGTGCATACCAACAACCGATCAGTTACAAGCAATCTCGGACGAGCAGCCCTGTTCGTTTCACCACTCGCACTCGTTCTTGCCGCCGGCATGACCGGCTGTGAATCTGGCGCTGCGTTCACACGCAACACCGACCAGTTCACCACCGAGGGCAAAGCCCAGCTCGCGACCGCGACCATCGATCCATCGCTCACACAGGGCAACTTCACCTCAGAAACCTATGTTGAAGAAGGCGATTCGTTCGTGCTTCCTCAGAAGTGGGTCTCGGAAGCTCGTGAGGGCACCGCAGACATTCAGGCTCAGAGAGCCAACGCCCAGGCATTCGAAGTCTTCGCTGAATCAGCATTCACCGAAGCGATGGCCGGCGCAGACGCCGACATCCAGGATGCGGAAGTCCTGCGTAGCACCGGCTACGCAGACGCCGAGCGCACACGCACCATCCACAACGCCCGCCTCGCCCAGATGGACAGCCAGATCGCTGCCCGCGGCGTTGAGTCCGATGCCAAGTTCCAGCGTCAGGAATCATTCCTCGTCGCTTCCGTAAAAGAATGGCAGTCCGAAATCGAACGCATGCGTTCAGAATCAGAAAAGGACTGGTCCGAATCACTCGCTCAGCACGATCACATGCTCGCGACCTACGCCGCGGTCCGCGATCGCGGCCAGGCCGAGATCGACGAGATGGTCAAGATCGCTGACTTCACCGAAGAGCGTGCAGCCAAGAAGGTCCAGTCGCTCCGCACCGAAGCTCAGTCGGTTGCTGAACAGTCCGCCGCTGAAGTATCGAACCTCAGCCAGCTGATCAACACGACCACCGAGCAGTCCAACGCAACCGCGGCGGAGCTCACCCAGCGTGCTCATTCACTCGACGGCGAACTCTCGAGCCAGATCTCGACACTCGTCGCCCAGGCTGATCAGTTCGAGGCTTCGGACGCATCAGAGAACTACAAGCTCTCCGTTGAATCCGCCCAGGTTAACTACGAGACAACCCTCGCTGATGCTGAAAACATCCGCCTGAGCGCCGACGAACAGGCCATGCAGGACCAGGCCCACGCCGCTCGCCTGATGGCCGACGCCAACGCCAAGCTCGCAGCATCGCAGACCACTTTCGAAGAAGCCCAGCAGTGGGTTTCGAGCCAGTACTCCAAGTCGATGGCTGATATCCAGAACAAGCTTGCCCAGGCACAGCGCGAAGAGCATGTCGCCCGCAGCGGGTTCATCAAGGCCGAGACCGATGCACGCGTCAAGGCGATGCACGAGCAGGCCGATCACGATCGTGCACTCGCCCAGAGTGAGCTCGAGAAGATCGAAGCCGAAGCCGTTGCTCAGGCCGCCCAGTTCCAGGCGAAGTTCGCCAAGGAGTTCGCGGCTCAGGCACGCAAGGGCAGCTTCGTGATCCCGAGCAACACAGATACGAGCAAGGACTCGACCAAGTCCTCCGACAAGACCCCGAAGCTGGCGAAGGCTGAAAACAAGCCTGTGAATGTCGAAGCCGATCGCATCGCTGCGTTCAAGACCGGGCTGGCCAAGGCTGCACAGCTCCGCCAGGAAGCCGATGCGGGTCGTCTCGACGCGATCGCTCACCGTGACGCGGAGATGGGCAAGTTCAACAACTGGTGGAACACCAAGCAGGCTGATTTCCACGCGACCATGGCATCCGTCGATGCGTTCAGCCTCAAGTCCAACGCCGACATCGGGCGGATGCTGACCAAGGCCGACTCGCTGATCGCCACCGCCGAAACCGAGCGCACCCGTGCACTCGTCGATGCGGAAAGCAGCCGGACCGAGGTCCTCGCGACCATCGAATCGCTCCGAGGCAACTCATCAACCCTCGGCAAGAAGAAGGACGCGCAGGTCAAGCAGCTGCTCGCCCAGGCCGAAGCGACCCGTCGTATCGGCGAATCAAAGGTCGCCTCACTGAGCGTCCAGCGTGACGCTGCCGGCCGTCGTGGCGAAGCCAAGAGCGCTCAGCTCTTGGCCGAGGCTTCGTCGCTCGAGCAGTCACAGCGTGCTGTGGTTGCCCAGATGCACGGCGAGATCGACGCAAGCCGCCAGGTGCTCGACGCCGAGCTCGCACGCCTGAACCAGGCAAGCGACAGCTTCATCGCCATCGCCAAGGCCAACTACAACGAGGGCATCGCGATGGCCGACGCATTCGAGCGGATCGCACTGGCGAACACCTCGGAGCTGACCGCTCGTCATATTGCTTCACGCAAGCAGTCCGACGCCGATATCGAGTATCTCGGATACCTCGCTTCAGCGGGCGAGCTGATGCGTGACGCGGAAGTGACCCGTATGTTTGCTCAGGCCGACGAAGAGCTGGGCATGCAGCGTGCACAGGACATTATGGCCCGTGGCGAGATCGAAGCCGAGCAGCAGATCGCCCTCGCTTCGGCGACCCGCGAGTTCACCGTGGCTGATGCACGCGAAACCGGCGTCCGCGCCCGCTTCGATCATCGCGTCGCGATGACCGCTTCGGACCGCAACCGTGCGTACGCCGATGTGTACGCCCAGAACCAGGCCCAGCTCGCACGCACCGAAATGGCCGCTGCCCAGTCAGCCACCTACTCGGAGCTCTCGATGGCGGCCCTTTCACGCCTGAGCACCACCTCGCAGGCCTTCCAGCTCACCGCTCAGCGGAACTGGGACAGCCGCCTGGCGATGCCCAACTCGCTTCCTTCCCCAGAGGGTGTCGATGAGCTCTTCGAAGCTTCAAAGGCCACCTTCAACTTCAACGAGTTCGCAACGGTCCCGACCGACAGCGAATAAGACTCCCCTGAGTCTCTCCTGATCTTGGTGATCTCTCAAGCCGCCCGGTTGCACGCCGGGCGGTTTTTCTATGCACTCACCCCACTCGTGCCGTTGTCCGTAGGCATAAAAAAACGAACCCCGAAGGGCTCGTCTGAATGCGGATGAGAGGACTCGAACCTCCACGGGATTTTACTCCCACTTGGACCTGAACCAAGCGCGTCTACCAATTCCGCCACATCCGCGGCGGGTAGATCATTGACACCCTCCCGCGATTTGGCAACCCGCATCGCACAGATGTGCGGAGTTCTTGTCCGGGGAGCCCGCTTTATTGAGCCATTGACTCGTGTCTACTTGGCCGCTGCGAACTCGGGCTCGTTGGCGTCTGCCCCGTCGCCCTGATCCGCGATGTCTGCTTCGTTCTTGTTGCGTCCGGGGAGACGGATATCGAGGATCTTTTCGCGGATCTCGGTGAACAGATCCGGGTTCTCGGCCAGGAACTCCTTGGCCTTCTCTCGTCCTTGCCCCATGCGGATCTCGCCGTAGGAGTACCACGCGCCGGATTTCTGGACGACCTTCTCTTCGACACCCATGTCGATGAGGTCGCCGTTGATCGAGATGCCCTCGTTGAACATGATGTCGAACTCGGACTGGCGGAATGGAGGTGCGACCTTGTTCTTGACCACGCGGACGCGGACATGGTTGCCGACAGCTGTGTCGCCATCCTTGATCGACCCGGTCCGGCGGATATCCAGACGGACGGATGAGTAGAACTTGAGCGCACGCCCGCCGGGGGTGGTTTCGGGGGAGCCGAACATCACGCCGATCTTTTCGCGGATCTGGTTGATGAAGATCACGGTGCAGTTCGAGCGGGCGATCACGCCGGTGAGCTTGCGCATGGCCTGTGACATCAGACGAGCCTGAAGCCCGACGACGGTGTCGCCCATCTCGCCCTCGATCTCGGCACGCGGGATCAGGGCGGCCACGGAGTCCACAACAATCACATCGACGGCGTTGGAGCGGACGAGGAGTTCGCAGATCTCAAGAGCCTGCTCGCCCGTGTCTGGCTGGGAGACGAGCATGTCGTCGATGTTGACCCCGATTTTGCGGGCCCATGACGGGTCGAGCGCGTGCTCGGCGTCGATGAACGCGGCCACGCCGTTGGCTTTCTGGGCGTGGGCGAGCACGGTCAATGCGAGGGTGGTCTTACCGGATGATTCTGGGCCGAAGATCTCGACGATGCGTCCGCGGGGGATGCCCTTGCCGCCCAGGGCGAGGTCCAGCGAGAGGGCGCCGGTCGAGATGCCGGGGATGTTGTTGTACGCGTCTTCGTCGAGACGCATGATCGAGCCCTTGCCGAACGCTTGGTCGATCTGGGCGAGTGCCCGATCGAGTGCTTGCTTCTTTTGAGCTTCGTTGGCGGGGAGGGGCTTGTGTTCGATTGCTTTTTTGGACTTGGCCATGATGTGGTGCCTTTCAGGCTTGCCATGCGGGGCCTCGGGCGGTTTTGGAGCGGGCGTTATGCCTGCTCCGCAGCCTTGCGGGCGCACGGGGATCAGCACAGAATCGGGCAAGATTGATGTCCTTATCAATCCCAGTCCCGGCCAGGGGCGGTGCTGCGCGCGAGCCTGACGGGCAGACTTTACCAGACCCCAAACAGCTTGTCAATGTCAGGTTCGCGTTTGGGCGGGCTTGCGGCCGTGAACAACACACCTATCTCACGGAACTACAAGCACTTATCAATCGTCGATTTTTTCTTGAATGCCCGTATTTCCGTCCAAAGCAGCCCGGTCGCTCATCGGAACGGGCGCTTGGAGCCCGTGAAGGTGTACCAAAAGCCCGCCCTGGTGCCCGGTATTGGCCATCGCCAGTGCACCGAGCCCATAGGTGATGGCGACCAAGAGCGCACCGATCAAACCGACGGTCTTCCGCTTGGATTCGGGCATCTTGGCCGGGAGCAGCAAGGCCGCCAGATAGATGACCGTCACCCCGATGAACAGGTTCCGGGCCAGTTCGCCGAGTTCTTCGTGCTCGTGCACGGCGTGCTCGATCACCTGTGTGCTGCGATCGACGACCTTCTCGGTGGCCTCGCCCGTAAAGACGGCTGCGAAAGTGAAGAGGGTCCCCATCACAATCATCAAGAATCCCGCGCGGAGCCACTCTTTGCGACGCTTGCAATCGACGAGCCCCAAGAACATCGGCACCCACGCGCTGAGCAGAATACCCACGGCAAAGTGGACGACAAACGGGTGGAACCCTTCGAGCGGCGGCAGCGGCGGGATATTGAACATGCGGGGCTCCTTGTGCGGTGTGCTCGATTGTACTCGGATCCGCTCCGATCGATTCAGGAACACGGCGATAATTTGGGCCGATTCGCCATGAGTCCCCTATCCTCTCTGACCATGAGTGAAACCACCACCAGCGATTCCCCAGCCGTCCAAACCCTCCGCACACGCACCACCGAGTTCCTTGCGATCGAGGAGCAGATCAAGCTCGGAGGGGGCAAAAAAGCCATCGAACGCCAGCACGCCAAGTCTCGGCTCACCGCCCGAGAGCGCCTCGATATGCTCGTCGATGGCGACACCCACTTCCAGGAGCTCGGCCTCTGGGCCGGCTACGAAATGTACAAAGAAGCCGGCGGGGCTCCCGGCGCGGGCGTGGTCGTCGGGATCGGAACGGTCATGGGCAAGAAACACATGATCGTGGCCAATGATGCGACGGTCAAAGCCGGCGCGTTCTTCCCGATGACCTGCAAGAAGATCATCCGGGCCCAGACGATCGCTCATATGTCGAACATGCCGCTGCTGTATCTGGTGGACTCGGCCGGGGTCTACCTGCCCATGCAGGAGGATGTCTTCCCGGACACCGACGACTTCGGGCGGATCTTCCGCAACAACGCCAAGATCAGCGCCGACGGCATCCCGCAGATCGCGGCCATCATGGGCTTCTGTGTAGCCGGCGGCGGGTATTTGCCCGTCATGTGCGACACCCTGCTGATGACCGAGGGCTCCGGGTTGTACCTCGCTGGACAGGCGTTGGTCAAAGCCGCCATCGGGCAGGATGTGACGGACGAAGAACTCGGCGGCGCGACCATGCACGCCCAGATCGCCGGGACGATCGACTTCCATGAGCCCAGCGACGAATCGTGCATCACCCGGTTGCGTTCGCTGGTGGGCAAGTACCCCGACGCGAACTGCGAAGAAATCAGCGACACCAACATCCAGTCCTACCGCGACGGGCAAGACCTTTACGACATCTACACCGACGAGCCGGGCAAGCAGTACGATGTCAAGGACATCATCGAGTGCATCGTCGACTCGCGGGCGATGCCCAATGCCGAGGGGCACAAGTCGCTCGAGCCCAATTTCGACGAGTACAAAGCCACCTACGGCGAATCCCTCGTCTGCGGCTACGCCAACATCGGGGGGATGCCCGTGGGGATCGTGGCGAACCAGTCCAAGCTTTCTACGCGCCAGATGCCCGGGGGCAAGGCCGGCCCGAGCAAATCGACCAACATGCCCCGTGTGATCTACGACGACTCGGCCGATAAAGCCTCGCGGTTCATCATGGATTGCAACCAACGCAAGGTCCCGATCGTGTTCATCCACGACACGACCGGCTTCATGGTCGGGCGTGACTCAGAGCAGGGCGGGATCATCCGCTCGGGCGCGAAGATGGTCAACGCGATGAGCAACTGCGTGGTGCCCAAGCTGGTGCTGATCACGGGCGGGTCGTTTGGGGCGGGCAACTACGCGATGTGCGGGCGGGCCTTCGATCAATACCTGAGCTTCGCATGGCCCGGGAGCAAGTGTGCCGTGATGGGCGCCAGCTCGGCCACCGGCGTGCTGGCGATGATCGAGGAACGATCCAGAGCACGCAAGGGCGAAGAGATTGACGCCGAGACGCACAAGGCGATTCTTGACGCAGTGCGTGATTCATACAACGAACAGCAGGACATCCGCCACGGGGCCGCCCGCGGCTGGGTGGACCGGATCATCGAGCCCCACAAGACCCGCGAAGAGCTCATCGAGGGTCTGCGGAGCGCGAACCAGGGCTGGGATTATTCGCAGCCGTTCAAGTTAGGCGTGCTGCAGGTATGATCAAGAGGCTCACATCTTTGCTGCAGAAAAGAAATTGCCAACCAATGACTTCGCTTCGTGGAGATGACTTCGTGAAGCATGTATCACAATTAGTTTTTAACGATCAATCAGATCTAGCAGTCAAACATGTAGCCGCATATCAAGCGAAGCATGCACACGACAAAAAGACAATTTGCAACGCAGCAATCCGAATTTCGAATGGAGGAGAGCCAAAAGATGCGATCAAAATTCTCACTGTCGTCATTGAGCAGAATCAAAGCGACGAGGTACTTATTGGCAACTTAGCTGCAGCGTACCTCAATGACAATCAACCAGACCTTGCCCTGACATACATTAATCGCGCGATCAAAATCGCCCCAGAGAGCCCCAATGCATTAAAGCTGAAAGCAGCTGCTCTGTGCAAACTGGACAACGCAATTGAAGCCGTTGCATTGTGCGACAAATTCCTTGAACACTATCCGACTGAAGCGATTGCCTGGTTTAGTCTTGGAATGTGCAAAATGGCAATAGAAAAATTCGAAGATGCCGCAGATAACTTCCGCACCGCATATGAGTTTGATCCTACTCATTTCCGTGCATTCGGAAACATCGCTGCAGCTTTGATTGGAGCAGAAAAGTTTGACCAGGCTGAACAAATTCTTCTTGAATCACTTGATATCAAACCTAATGACGGCATGTCAATCTGCAACCTCGCGCTGGTCTACGAGCACCGCGATCAGTATGAAGCAGCCCTCAAACTTTACCGGAGATCGTTGAGGGTCAACCCGCAATACCTACGAGCTGCCGATGAAGAGCGACGAGTTTGTGACTATTTAGAATCACTCTAGCCACCGATAAGCATTCGGGATTACTGTATAATTTTAAGTACCATCCGCATAAACAATGTCGCCTCCACTACTGCCGGCTGACTGAGATAGATAGAGGGAACCATATGAGACTGATCCACATTGGAATCGCACTCTGTGCGCTGTTGTTCGCACCGTCGGCCGATGCATACGGGCATGAACGGGCTGAGCGGGATGAAACGCAGCACATCGAGACCACCGCGTTTGTGACGCCCAAACCAGCGGGGTTCTCGCCCAAGATCGTCGAAAACTCGAATGCGAGCGTGTACTCCATGAGCTATGCACGCACAGGTTCAGACGGCGTGGTCTCCGGGCATGACACAGCCCTGCCGATGGTTCAGTTCTACCAGACCGTGCTCGCTCTGCCGAAGCCCAGCGAGACTCCCGAAGCCGGGGCGCAGAGCCCGAGCGAACAGCTCTTGGGCAGCCTCGTCCGGGATGCGAAGACACTGCTTGTCCGCGCGGGCTTGATGGGCGAGATCAAGGACGATGATCTGAGCCCGTGCACACGGGTCATAGCGGGCGTTGAGCGCACCGGGACGTCATTCTCGGGCGTGCTTGCCAAAGGAACTCAAGAAAGCAGCGATGCGACTACAGGCCTGATCGAGTGCTACACATGGCGCACATCCGACGACAAAATCGTCGGCGTGACCCTCAAGCGGACCACCGACGCCGGCGAGCAATCAACGAAGGATGAACAGCTGGCTTCTCAGCTGCTCGAAACACTTCAGATTCTCCCGATCGACCAGCACACGCCGTATGTCTATACGCTCGCGGGGTACCCGCTCTCGCTGCCGGTTGGATCGCAGCTGAGCAATCTCAAGCAGGCCAACGAGCACACGATCAGTGCTCAAATCGCGATGTACGGTGTGACGGGGAACATGAATCTGATGCTCATCCCCGATGGCTACTCGGTGTTCGACACCGCCAGCGAGCTCAAATCGAACCACGAGAAAGAACTGAAAAAGCAAAGAGACCAAGGCAAAATCAGCATCCTCTGGGAAAGCTTCAGCATGTTCCCCGTCGGCCCAGATGCCAGCGGGAAGGCCCGCCCCAAGGTGACACTCGTCAAGTTCCTCGACGGGAGCGCCGTCTACAACCAGCACCATGTGCTCGTCGACGACCGGTACATCGTCGAGTATTCGTTCAACTGCGCCCCAACCGAGGTTGAGAACCTCCATGGCTATGCCCAGGCCCTCTACGCCAAGGCCCAGCTCGACTTCGGATTCGATGTGCAGAAGAGAAGGATCTACTCCGCACCCGGATATGAGGTGCATCTGCCCTACGAATACCAGTACCAGAGCAACTACAGCGATGGGCGGCTCGAATCGATGGTGATCCATAGCGCCGAGATCGTCCTTCCCAAGCTCTTCCCGGTCAGCGCCTTGCGTCACAAGCCATCGACTCAGATCCGGTTCTATCCCAGCGATGCGGGCGTGACACTCGAGGATGCCCACCGGGAGATCTGCCAGCAGATCCGAGAGCACAGCCGTGAGCGAACGCTATACCCGGACGAAGAGCCCTATGACCAAGCACTCACAGAGCTCCAGCTCAGCCTGCCAGACGGCTCATCGGCCAACGCGGTTTCCAGCATGTTCTTGGCCAAGAACAACGCCAACAGTGGTTATAGAACCGGCACCGAGTATGAAAACACGCGGATCACTTCGATCCTCGTCCCGGCCCAAGACGGGCACACGATGGCCGTGGTCTCGTGCATCGCCAATGTGCTTATGCACCCCGACGCACTGGCGGCGAGTCTGCAGATTGCTCAGTGGACTCAGCCCATCGAGCACCCGGGCAAGGTCGAGTTTGAGTTCGCCAACCTCGAGTTTGATCCTTGGGCTGTTGAGATGGTCCAGTACCCACTCTACAGCGACGGCTCCGATACCAATCGGTTTACAATCGGCACAGACACGGTGACCATTGACCATGAAACGATCCCGGAAGAATCGCTGGGCTTGTCCGATCTTGAGCTCACTGAGCTGTTTATCCGACCGGCCTACAACCGTATTTCACATGCTGACGAAGCGAGTCACTACCCCAAGGCCCCCGAAGAACTCACCAAAGCGACGCTGGCGGGGCACGACGCTTTGTACTTCGAGCATCAGCTCTACGCCCCGCTGCTCCTCGATGGGCGAACCCGGACCAAGAGCGTGTACTTCCGGATCTATGGGGTCCGCCATGGCGATCGGTACATGGTCGTCACGATGCGCCAGGACGACAACTTCTATGCCCATCGGTTCGAGAAGTATCACACGATGTTCACGCCCAAGGACTGATCGAAGCGAACTGAACGAACCTAGGATAACTTGTGAAGACCCCAGCCGAAAATACTTTTATCCGCATTACCGATGTTGCCCCACGCGACGGCTTGCAGGCCGAGACGGCGATCATTGACACCGCGGCCAAGGCCAAGCTTACCAAACTGGTCCAGAAGACCGGCGTGGCCGAGGTTGAGGTTTCGAGCTTTGTGAGCCCGAAGTGGATCCCCCAGCTCGGGGATGCCGCGGCGGTCTTTGAGCTCATCGCCCCGACCAAGCCCGAGGGCGTGCTGTACTCGGCGCTGGTGCCCAACGAGCGTGGGCTCGACGCGGCGATCGAGGTCAACCGGTCGGCCAAGGAGCACCACGGGATCGAGCGGCTGATCGACAAGGTCTCCGTGTTCACCGCGGCCTCTGAGGGCTTCGCGCTCAAGAACACCAACGCGACGATCGAAGAAACGCTCGAACGCTTCAAGCCCGTTGTGGCTCGGGCTCACAAGCACGGTTTGATGGTCCGGGGGTATATCTCATGCATTGTGCGCTGCCCGTTTGATGGGGACATCAACCCTGAAGCTGTCGGTGATGTAATGTCGAGCTTGCTGGAGATGGGTGTTGACGAGATTGATCTTGGCGACACCATCGGGGCGGCCACCCCGGACACGATCGAGACCGTGATTATGGAAGCCGTGGATCGGCTTGATGGTGAGCCGACCAACTCGTTTGGTGATCCGACGCTTACGCTGCACCTGCACGATACCTTCGGGCACGCCGGCGAGTGCGTGCAGCGGGCGTTGGAGCTGGGCGTTCGTTCGTTTGATTCGTCAGCCGGCGGGCTCGGCGGGTGCCCGTACGCCTCGACACCGGGCACACGGGCACCAGGTAATATCTCGACACTCGCGCTGGTCCAAGCAATCAAAGACAGCGGGCTGAGCACAAGCATCGACCATGACGCCCTGATCGAGGCGTCGAGCTATGCATCGGGGCTGATCGGATGAGTACCGCTCCTGAAACAACTGAGCAGTTGATCAATGTTGAACTTATTGATCAAGTAGGCGTGATCTCGCTCAATCGCCCGGATAAGCGCAACGCGATGGTGCCGGCGATGCTCAATCAGCTCAACGCGGCCGTGCTCGATACGGCGACCAAGGCCCGGGCGTTGGTGCTTGTCGGCGAGGGGAGCGTGTTCTGCGCGGGCTTCGATCTCAAGCAGTGTGCTAACGATCCATCGGGCGAGTTGATGCGTGCCCTACTCACCGGGCTCTCGACCTGTGTGCGTTCGATGCGTGCGATCGAGATTCCTGTGGTGCTCGGTGTCCGAGGGGCCGCCGTCGCGGGCGGGTGTGCGTTGCTGGGCGGAGCGGATGTTGTGATTGCAGACGAGCAGGCCAAGCTCGGGTATCCGGTGGTCAAGATCGGGGTTTCGCCTGCGGTGTCGGCTGCATTTATGCTCGCATCGATCACACCCGGCGCGGTGCGGAGTCGGCTGCTCGATACCAAGCTGCTCTCGGGTATCGAGGCTAAGAAAATCGGTCTGGTACACGAAACGGTCGATGATCCAGACAGTGTCCGCAGCCGAGCGATCGAAATCGCCAACACGCTGGCAGCCAAGCCCGGCTCGGGCGTCCGCGCGACCAAGCAATGGCTCAACGAGATCTGCGCCCCGATGAGCGATCGTGCCCAAGACGGGCTCGATGTCTCGCTGGGTTTGACCGGATCGCAAGAAGAACAAGAACGGCTCGCCGCCCTCTGGGGATGAACCGAATAATCAAGAGAGTTTCTCTATGACAGCAGACAACACCAAATCTACAAACGCGGTCACCCTCGATATCGATGGGCTCATCGCCACGCTGACCATCAATCGTCCTGAGGCCCGCAATGCGATGTCCATCGAGATCCTTGATGGGATGCACGCCGCCGTGGATCAGGTGGCCAAGTCCGACGCGTCGGTGCTCGTCATCACCGGAGCCGGGCGGGCGTTTAGCGCGGGAATGGACCTCAAGGCGGTGCTGATTGAGCTCTCGGGCGATCCTGATCTGGGTGAAGCGTTGCTGACCAGCCTCGCCCGGCTCACGCTCAAGATCCGAGATCTGCGACAGGTCACGGTCGCATCCGTTAATGGCGCGGCCATCGGCGGCGGGTGTGGGCTCACCTGCGTCTGCGATGTCACCGTCTCGCATGCCGACGCCAAGCTCGGGTTCCCTGAGGTTGATCTGGGGATCTGCCCAGCCGTGATCGCGCCGTGGGTGGTCAAGAAGCTCGGCGCGGGCGTCGCACGCAAAGCCATGCTCATGGGCGGGGTGATGAGCGGGCAAGAGGCCTTCGAGATCGGGCTGGTGGACGAGCTGGCCGACGATCAGGACGGGCTTGCTGAACTGGCCGACAAGATCGCCCAGCGTCTGGCATCTGGCGGGCCCAAAGCCCTGGCCGCGACCAAGCATCTGCTCAACGAACTCGACGGCTCGCTCGAAGAAAAGATGGTGCTCAAAGGAGCGAAGCTCAGCGCCACGGTGCTGGCCACACCCGAGGCTCAGGCCGCCCTTTCGGCCCGTTTGAAGCGGTAAAGACGATCTCTGTCTCCGAGTTTCAATTCAAGCGCGGTTTGCATAGGATTGCGGACCTACCGGGCTGCGAACCGGGGGGTGTTTGGTCGGCGTGATCGCCGAGGAAACCATCATTCTGGGCCTGTTACGCCCGATCTTTCGCAAGATACGGATCTCGCATGACTCACGAACTGCTCCCGGTGGAGATCTCCGCCGCGTCCAACGGTGCCAAGATCGCGATTCTGACGCTCACCCAGCCCGGTCGCCCGGTGGTGGTGATCGACCAGTCGCTGATCGAGCAACTCGACGCCACCCTCGATACGCTTCCCGCGGATCTCGATGGGTGCGTCATCGCGTCGTCGGCCGAGCGGGCCTTTGTCGCGGGCGCGGATCTCAAGGCGATCATGGCCTTGGACGATGCCGGTCTTCATCAGTACCTTGAGTACGGCGCGAAGGTCTTCCAGAAGATCGCCGACCTGCCCTACCCGACCGCGGCAGCGATTCACTCCGTCGCCCTTGGCGGCGGGCTCGAACTGGCGATGCACTGCGATGGCTTGATCGCGGTGATCGACCCCGACGCCCGCCCGTTTATCATCGGCTTGCCAGAAGCCGGGCTCAAGATCTGCCCGGGCTGGGGCGGGACGAACCTGCTGCCAGCGCGAATCGATCCAGCAGCCGCGATGCTCGCGACCGCCAACGGCATCCCGTTCAAATCAACCGACGCCAAAGAGCTCGGCATGTTCAACGCGACCTGCAAGTCGCGCGACGAACTCATCGACACAGCGATGTCGTGGATCAGCGCCCAGCCAAAGCCCAACCGCACCGGCACACCATCCCAGTGCATCCAGACCATGAACACCGACGAAGTCGAATCGGCCCTCAACGATGTCCGCGATGATCTCGACGGCTCGCTGCATGCCAACGCGGTGCTCGATGCAATCAAAGTCGGGATCAACTCCGGCTGGAAGGCGTCGTTGCAAAGCGAGCGGGACCATCTCGTGTCCCTGCGTCACTCCGAGCCCGCACAACAAGCAATCGAAGCATTCTTTTCCAAGTCCAAATAAATCACCAAGTCAACCACCAAGCAAACACACCACCACCGGCCGACGAAACTACGCTCGGCCCGCAAGCACATTGATCGAGGAGCATACAGATGGCTGATGTCAATAAAGCAGATCTCAAAAAAATGAAGGGCATCTCATCGCGTGACGCGGAGATGATCGCCGACGCCGAGCAAATCCTCGGGCCCGAGCCCTCGACCATGGGCGCGGTCAAGAATCTCTTCTGGGGCAACTTCCGTGAAGAGCTCTACTTCCCCTACCCCGAGATCGCCAAGACCTCGCCCGAGGAAACCGCCGAGTGTGATCAGCTCGTCGCCGAGGTTGAAAACTACCTCAAGACCGAGCACCCCTCGATTGAGATCGACCAGAACCAGCACATCCCCGAGTGGGTCATCCAGAAGCTCTTCGACATGGGCGTGCTCGGCATGACCATCCCCAAAGAGTTCGGCGGCTTGAGCATGGGCATCACTAGCTACAACCGTGTCCTCGAAACACTGGGCAAGTACTGCGGCTCAACAGCAGTGATGGTCTCGGCGCATCAGTCGATCGGGTGTAAAGCCGTCATGCTCTACGGCACCGACGCACAGAAACAAAAATACCTCCCCAAGCTCGCCCGCGAATGGCTCAGCGCGTTCTGTCTGTCGGAGCCTCAGGTCGGCTGTGATGCCGGCGGTCAAGAGACCACCATCGATGTCTCCGAGTGCGGCGAGTACTACATCGTCAACGGCGAGAAGAAATGGGCGACCTCGGGCGCGATCTCCGGGCTCTTCACTGTCATGGGTGTCCAGCAGATCGATGGCAAGCCACGCGTCTCGGCGGTCATCTGCACCCCGGATATGGAAGGCATCGAGATCTTCTCGAAAAACCGCTCCAAGATGTGTATCCGCGGCACCTGGCAGGCCCGCATCAAGTTCACCAATGTCAAGGTCCCCCGCGAGAACCTGCTCCACAAAGAAGGCAAGGGGCTCGGGCTCGCGCTTACCTGTCTCAACTACGGACGATGTACACTCTCAGCCGGGATGCTCGGCGGAGCGAAACGCGCCATGGACCAGGCGACCAAATGGGCCCAGACACGCTACCAGTTCAAGCGTCCGATCGCGGACTTTGAGTTGGTGCAGAAGCGCGTCGCCCACATGCACGCGCTGTGCTACGCGATGGACTCGGTGCTCTACATGACCACCGGGATGCTCGATCGCCACGACGACGACATCATGCTCGAGACCGCGGTCTGCAAGGTGTTCTGCTCAGAGATGGGCTGGCGCACCGTTGATGACGCGATGCAGATCATGGGCGGCGAGGGCACCATGACCGAGAACGAGCTCGAACGCATCTTCCGCGACTCACGCATCAACACGATCGTCGAAGGCGCCAACGAAGTCATGCAATCGTTCATCTTCGCCTACGGCGGCAAGCAGCTGGCCGAGAAGATGCTGGGCATCAAGGACATGGCCGACAACAAGAAGTTCACCCCGACCATGATCAAGGCCGCGATCCCTCTGGGGATGGAGGTCTTCCTGGGGATGCGCAAGAAGGCACCAACAGTGAACAAGATCGACCCGTCGCTCCGTGCATCGGCCGCCCGGATGACCAAGCTGATCTCCGAGCTGACCTACCAGTTCAAGGTGATCTCCAAGAAGAAGGATTCCGCGATCGTCACCGCGCAGGCCACCCAGGCCCGCTTGGCCGATGCGGCGATCTACCTCCACGCCTGGTCGTGCACGCTCTCGTGTCTCGACAAGGACATCCGCAACGGCGAGTCAGGCACCGAGTTCGAGCGCAATAAAGCCGCGGCTGTGCACTTCTTTGATATCGCCGAGCTTGAGATCCACAAGGCATTCCGCGAGCTCCACGAGAACGCCGACGACACGATGCTCAAGGCCGCTGAGCTGGCCTTCGCCCACTCGGACACCTTGGACAACAAGAACTTCGCGATCCCCGAGAGCTCCCCGAGCTCCAAGGGCACCGGGCGCGAGCTCAAGCAGGACCACATCAAGCAGTTCCCCGGCACGGCCAACGCTGACGCCGGCGAGAACGGGCGTGCGAGCATGGAAACCACCATCTCGCAGCTCTGATACACCGCCCTGATGCATAATCCAGTCTCACCCACAAACACCGGAGTGATCCGGTGTTTTTTCATAGAGTCATCGCATGCAACAATGTTGCGCTTGGTGCGTAAGGTCACTATGAACAGGGGCGCACCATGCAACGAACATCATTTCCGATCTTGACCATCGCCGTGTTGATCCTTGGGATCTTGGCCGTCATCCAGCCAACTCAGCCGATCGAACCCACCAATCCCGTCAACGGCTGCGGCTGGGACCGCGACACCTTGGCACGCGAAGCCTCGGGCTTCCCCGGGATCACCGAAGTCATCACCGGACGGTTCGAGCGTCCACCGCCCTTGTTCTACGAAATGCGCCTCGAACGCGTAGCCCGTGAGTTGGAGTCCGATCCTAACAATCTTGGGCTCTACGACGATGCATGCGTCGCGTGCGATCGGCTCAACCGTCAAGATGAGGCGATCGTCTGGATGGAGGGCAAACGAGCCGCCCTTGATCGATTGGCCGCCAAAGGTTCACCAGATTCAGATCACGAGTACCGCTACCTCGCCAACCTCGGCACCGTCTATATCCACCGCTGGCTCAAGAACGGTGCCAACCGAGAAGACCTGAGCGATGTTGAGCAGGCCTACGACCTGATCGAGGCGGCCATCGAACTCAACCCCGACGCACACTTCGGGCGTGAGCGCTACCAGCTTCTCGCCATCAAATGGATCCGAGATGGATTTCCACATTCGGAAGAAAGTTGGCATCAACCATCGATCGTGGAGACAATTCATGTACCCGAAGGATCAGGTGGTATGAATCGATTTGAGAGATTAGGATATACAGATGCAGCCGAAGGATTCGCAGGGCTGATCGCGCTGGGTAATGCATGGGAGAGTGTTGATATTTTCTATGCGCTCGCATTGGTCTTTCAAGATCAATCACATGCCTCGTTGAATCTACTCGCTCAAAATCGTGTTGCCGAGCTCGTCCAATCCGGCAAGAGGTCGTTGTCACCAGATTTTGAGTACGACCATATCAATCAAAACTTTATTGATGGTGAGTTTCTTATTGACCTGAGCGGTTCCTATGAAAGCAAGCTCTCCGACGACTACTACCCCAAAGCCCGCAAAGAAGCCGACGCCTGGGTCAAGAGCCGCAATGACTATGCCCTCGAACGCCTCCAACGCGGCGAGCATCCAGACACCCATCCCGAGTTCTGGGCCCAGTGGACCGAGACCAGTTCTCCACCCAAGATGCCGGGCAGACCCGACATGCTCATCCTGCCCGGAGCCATCATCACGGTGCTGGGAATCATGGCGTTGATCGCCCTTTTGATCCTCAGATTGATCTACAAAGGCATCCGAAAAACGCCCCGATCCACACCCGCTTAAAACCTGATATTTTGGCTCAGGCTTCCTATACTTCTCCACCCCGGTGAGTTGGCTCTTGTTCGCCCCGCCGCCTTTGGAACGACGGATGCGCGATCGTTGATCCGCGGGGACATCTGGATAGGAGACACCATGCCTCACCATACCGTATTTGAAGCCAAGATCGAGCACCTGCAGATCCTCGATGAGACCGGCAAGCTCGATAAGAAACTCGCCAAGGACACCCTCAACGACGAGCAGGTCGTGTACCTCTATGAGCAGATGCGGATCTGCCGCGAGCTCGACGAGATCGCCTTTAAGCTCCAGCGTTCAGGACGCATGGGCACATACCCCCAGAACAAGGGCCAGGAAGCCAACGCCGTGGGTTCGGCCCTGGCGATGGTCAAGGGCAACGACTGGATCGTCCCATCCTACCGCGAGAACGCCGCCCTCTTTATGCACGGCATGCCGATGCACTATGTCATCCAATACTGGATGGGCGACGAGCGTGGCTCGCAGTTCCCTGACGGCGTCAACATCACCCCCCTCTCCGTGCCCATCGGCACGCACATGCTCCACGCGACCGGGATCGCCTGGGCGATGAAGCAGCGCAAGCAAAAAGACGCGGCCGTCATTACCTACTTTGGCGATGGCGCGACCTCCGAGGGCGACTTCCACAACGCGATGAACTTCGCGTCGGTGATGCAGGTCCCCACCATTTTCTACTGCCAGAACAACTCGTGGGCCATCTCGCTGCCTCGCGAGCAGCAGATGAACTCGGCGACCGTCGCTCAGAAGGCCATCGCTTACGACATGCCGACCATCCGCGTGGACGGCAACGACATCTTCGCCGTCTACAAAGCCACCCAGGACGCCCGCAAGCGTGCGATCGAAGGCGGCGGCCCATCGTTCATCGAGGGCGTGACCTACCGGCTCGCGGACCACACCACGGCCGACGATGCCCGGCGTTACCGCGACCAGGCCGAGGTGGATGCGTGGGTCGAGCGTGATCCGCTGATCCGCACCCGCAAGTACATGGAATCCGTCGGCGTCTGGGACGACGCCAAGCAAGAAGAACTCGAAACCCGCGCCAAGACCATCGTCAAGGAAGTCGTCGACGCGGCCATCTCCGTCCCCGCCCCCAACCGCGAGGACTTCTTCGACTACATGTACGCCGAGCTCCCCAAGGACCTCCAGACCCAACGCGACACCATGCGGACGACCTCGATCGGACGCAACCCTTCGCAGATCGGGCTCAAGGCACAACCACAGAACGCATAAACCACATGCGTGCGCTTGGGTTACACGCCCTCGTCGCAACAAGAATGAGCGCACACACCTGTTTGAACTGATGATTCATGAAGAAAACGATTCTTTGCCAATCCATATTCGCATTCATCCTGTTTGGCTCGATATTGAGCTCAGCTGGGTGCAATAGTGATTATCTGGTTGAGGAATCAGAGAATGATTCTCAACAACTCGTAGCTGACCTCACTGTATCTTGGATAGCAAACGACCGTTTCAGTTCTCACTCCGAAGCAATCACCATTTTCAAAGATGGACTTCAAAAAGAACTTGAGCAATCGAGCGAACTTGACGAGAATGATCCAATCCGCGGCATGATTCCGATGACTGTCATAGATCATCCGACGCCAGATACGATGAATATCAAATCTACGATCACTGAGGAGTTCCGGACATACACGCTCTCTCAAATGGAACAAAGTGACACTCTCAGAAACGAAGTCCCTGACTTTATACATTTAAAATATGCCGGATTCACTGAGAATGAGATCGTCTCGCTTCGCTGCCGAATCTATTTTGCAATGAATGTCGACATGGACACCTACACCGTTGAAGAAATTCAATCAGCGATGAGAAACTCCATCTCAGCCGCCTCTGGTCATCTCGGTTATCCAGAATCGCACGAAACGCATTATCCTGAACCAAACTATCTTGAGATCGAACCGTAAGGATTATCATGGCAGAACATACACTCGTCGGAGCGATCACCTCGACTCTTGATCAAGCACTGGCCGCCGACAAAGACATCATCATGCTCGGCGAAGACATCGGGCTCAACGGCGGCGTCTTCCGCGCCACCGACGGGCTCCAGGCCAAGCACGGCAAAGACCGCGTCGTCGATACACCACTCGACGAATCCGGCATCATGGGCACCGCCATCGGGCTGGCGATCGCCGGGATGAAGTCCATCCCCGAGATCCAGTTCGAGGGCTTCCTCGGCCCTGCGTACGACCAGTTGGTCAACCACGCCGCCCGCATGCGGACACGCACCCGCGGGGCCGTCACGGTGCCGATGACCGTCCGCGTCCCTGTCGGCGGGGGCATCCACGCCCCCGAGCTCCACTCCGACTCACCCGAATCCATCTACGCCCACTCGCCGGGTGTCAAGGTCGTCATGCCTTGTACGCCTTATGATGCCAAGGGTTTGCTCAACAGCGCGATCAAGGACCCGGACCCGGTGATCTTCTTCGAGCCCAAGCGTGTGTACCGCACATTCAAAGAAGAAGTCCCCGACGACTACTATGAGATCCCCATCGGCGAGGCCAAGGTCGTCTCCGAGGGCGAAGACCTCACCATCGTCACCTGGGGCGCGACCATGTTCCAAGCGCTCGAAGCCATCGACAACCTCCCCGAGGATGTGTCCGTCGAGCTGATCGACCTGCGGTCGATCTACCCCTTCGACATGGACACGATCGCTGAGTCGGTCAACAAGACCGGGCGATGCGTCGTCGCCCACGAAGCCCCGCTCACCAGCGGGATGGGCGCCGAGATCGCGGCCCGCGTCATGGAAGAATGCTTCCTCTCCCTCGAAGCCCCCGTCCAACGCGTCGCCGGCTTCGACACCATCATGCCCTACTACAAGCTCGAGCACGAGTACCTCCCCGAGGCGCCCCGGATCATCCAGGGCGTCAAGGAATGCTTGGCGTACTAGAGCGAAGTCGAAGAGCAAGAACCGATACATCCCCCATCACCAACACTGAGTGAAGGAACACATACATGGCTGGCAAAGTTTCATCTGATCCCAACATCTTTATCCTCCCCGACCTTGGCGAAGGGCTCGAAGAAGCCGAGCTCATCAAGTGGATGGTCAAAGAGGGCGACACCGTCGGCGAGCTCGAAGTGATCGCCGAGATGGAGACCGACAAGGCGCTCGTCGAGGTCCCCTCGCCACGCGCAGGCACCATCAAAACCCTCCACGGCAACGACGGCGACACCATCAAAGTCGGCGCTCCGTTTGTCACCTACGAGGGCGGAGCCAACGACTCATCAGCCGATGCTCCTGCACCCGCCGCAGCACCAGCACAAGAAGCCGAGGACGATCGCCCAGAAGATCAGGGCTCCGTGGTCGGGCAGATGTCAGAGCACACGCCCGGCATGACCTCGACCGACGGCAAGGCCCTCGCGTCACCAGCAGTCCGCCGCCAGGCACGCGACGCCGGGCTCGACATCAACACGATCGTCGGCACCGGCATCGGCGGGCGCGTCACCGCCAAGGATGTCCGCAACGCCGCCGACGGCTCCGCCCCGGCCAAGCCCGCACCATCTGCTCCTGCTCCAACTGCTTCGGCTTCAACAGCTTCGGCTTCAACAGCTTCGCCAACTCCTGCACCATCTGCTCCGGCTCAAGCACCGCGCCCCGCCGAGACCCGGCGTCCGCTCAACCTGCCGACCACCCCGGTCGCGCCGAGCTACTCACCCCAGCAGCCACAGCCTGCCCAGTACATCCAGCAGCCGCCGGCGTATCCGCAGCAGCAGCCCGCGTATGGCTACGCCCCACCACCACCGGCGTACCCATACCCGCCGCAGTACCCGTATGGAGATCGGA
>Ga0209344_10000488_pt1 | contig 68679 bp, 54 predicted proteins | sample Cruoilmetagenom6_FD_187293 | JGI IMG/M metagenome (GOLD analysis project Ga0209344, IMG submission 187293) | Oil polluted marine microbial communities from Coal Oil Point, Santa Barbara, California, USA - Santa Barbara Oil Seep Sample 6 (SPAdes)... | ecosystem: Environmental > Aquatic > Marine... | reverse complement strand
TCAACTTCGTCGTACATATGGTCTTTATTTGGCCACCATACACTTGCGCCCAGACCTTGGCAAGACGTGGCAACAAAATCTTTACCGTTCGAGTCTTTTTTCCAAGAAAATCCGCCATCCCATGGGGCTTTTACCGCTTCTTTTGGATGTCCGGAATAAGTTACTACCACCTCATTGAAATCACCTGCTAGCTGAGGTTTTTTAAGTTGAATGAAATGCGCATTAATATTATGCACAACTTTTAGTGCTTCACCATCTTGTGTTACTTTTTCAATGATTAAAGGCGGTTGCAGATCTACCTGTAAGACTTGGTGAGGTTCTAGTACCTTATAGCGAATGGTATTACTACCGCTAATGAATTTATCATCAGGATTAACGTCAATATCCAAATGATAATAATTTAAATCCCACCATTCACGTTCCGGCGTAATACTACCTCTAAGCGTATCTTGTTCCGTAAAGGTTTGCGCTTGCGTGAAAGAGACTATTCCTAAAGCAAGTACCATTATAAAATTTTTCATGTACAATCTAATTTAATATTATCTAAAAATTCCATTAGGAAATACAACCGGACTCTCGAATCCATCTTCACCAACAGCGGAAACTCCGAAGAAGAAGTTGTCAATAACAATGCCTTTTAAAACGAATTCAGAAACATCGCCTACATATCTACTATAATCCCAAGTTGGGGAGGTAGTATCTCTCCAGTATATTTTATATCCTTTTGCACCGTCGACCTTGCTCCACTGAAATTTTGCGGCAGGTTCAACAATACCACCAATTTTAACAGTTTCAGGAGCCGGTGGAGCCCATGCTATAGATGCAAGGTTAATAGCGTTTACTGCGGTTAGTTTGGCTGCATATTCAAAATTTACATGTTCTAGTACATCACCATAGGCTATACCATCTTCAACACGAATATCTTGATGTTGTTGTGTGTAATTCTCATGAGCTTCCATAATACGAATACCAGGAAAACCAACATCGTTAAAAGGTCTGTGATGACCACCACGACCAAAGCGATCTAAGCGATAGATCATCATAGGATTCATTTCTGGCATATATTGCTTCACATTTTCATGAACGTAACGCGCCAATTGTCTAGATACACCATCGACCTCTCCGCCATAAAAACGTCTTGCTTTGCGTTGTTCTTCTGTTTCGGTAGGTGGTACAGGTTCTGAGAATATTCTAAAATCTACGTTACTAATTGTTCCGTCCACTCCGGTAATATTACCGATCATATCATTATTGAAAATACCTATAACTTCCCAGTCTTTGTCCTTAGCATATTGTGCAATACCGCCACCGCCAAAAAGACCTTGTTCTTCACCCGACAGCCCCATATAAATAATACTGTTTTCAAATTTATACTTAGAAAGCACGCGAGCAGCCTCTAAAGTACCCGCCATACCACTTGCATTGTCATTGGCGCCAGGAGAATCATCTGTAAAGTTATTAGGGTCACTTACACGAGAATCGATATCACCACTCATGATAATATATCGATTAGGATATTTGGTGCCTCTTTGAATAGCAAGTACATTAACTACCTCAACATCTTTTACAATTCGGTTATTAGCACCTTTTTTTACTAAATCTTTTTGAAAGAAAACGTCTAGGCAACCTTTACATTCAGTAGATGTTTTTTCGAATTCACTTTTGATCCACCTTCGTGCTGCTCCAATACCTCTCGTTGTAGAAACGGTATCACTTAACGTATGTCTAGTGCCGAAGTTGGTAAGTTTTGTTACATCTTTTTCAATACGCTCAGAAGAAACGGCATCGATTATATCATAAATACGTTGATCGGTTTGCGCAGATAAAGTAATGGTTAAAGTTAGAAAGGCAATCAGTAACAATTTTTTCATTTCAAGTTTTTTTGTGAGCATAGTTAATATGGTAATCAGTTTCTAAAATTAAGTAAAATATAGAGCTGGCCATAATTTGATTTATTAAAGTGTATATGTAAAATGCAGGGGGAGGCTTTTAATAGCGATAAAAGAGTGAAAAGCTTAGTGTTATGTGTCTCTCTTTAGATTAAATAATATGCCCCCGTTATGGTCCCTATGGCTAAAGGAATAAATATAAGGTAAATAGGAATGATGATTTGAAGTGAACCTGAAAGTTGAATGCTTACAATAGTAATTGCATACCCTAAACAGTTTATAAGGATTAAACACCTAACGCAATTTACGATTCCCGTCCTAAGAAAGACAGATATATCACTGCTTGGTTGTATGGAAAACCATTGTATAGCTACCGGTGTAAATGCCTAAAAAACATATAGCTCTCACATGTGTCCGAATAACCAAAAGCGGCTTTTTTGAAATCGTTATCCTTAAAAAGTTTCAAACAAGCATCTAATTGTAATAAAGTACTAACCGCTCTATACGGTTTATTTTCAAATTGGCATTAGCCAAATTTAAATCTGCCAGATAAACTTCTGTGCCTTGTTGAGCAAAAGTATTAAGGCAACAAAAAACACTTGCAAATGCAAGGTGGAAAATTTGCTTCATTTTAATGAATTTTTAAGTAACATTACCTTTTGTCAGCAAAACGTTTCAAAATTTCACGAACGTTCTTTGTATTATCAACAAAATATCTTGCTTGCGTTTTTTGACGTCCTACTTTTACCGTTACAGAATAATGAGGCAGCTCTTGAAACATGAATTCATCTGTCCAGTCATCGCCAATAGCAAATACAAAATCATACTCATGATCGGTATATACACGCATAGATGCTCTACCTTTATTTACATTACTACTTTTAATCTCCATTACCTTATTACCGTTTAAGACACTAAGATCATCATTGGCGATTAGACTTGTCAATACCGTATTTAGTTCGACAGAACGCTTTTGACCAAAGTCTGGGTCAGTTTTTCTGTAATGCCAAGCTAAAGAGTAATTTTTCTCTTCGATAAAACTACCTGGCGTACGGTCAACAAAAGATTCAAGCACAGGTAGAATTTTCTCCATCCAGTCTTTTTTTACGGTTTCTAGCATTCTAAATTCTTCTCCTCCTTGTGAAATCCATACACCATGTTCGACGATCATGTTGTATTTTTTAGGTAAAAACCATTTTGTAAATGTTTCTTTATCCCTTCCACTAATTAAATACATATCTGTATTTGGTTGCGAAGAAATCTCGTCAAGTAATTTGTATAATTCTTCATCTGGCTCAGCTTTTTGTGGGTCATTATTAAAACCGGCCAGTGTACCGTCATAGTCTAAAAACACTAATCTACGCTTGGCATTTTTATAATTGTCCATTACGGTATTCATAATGTCCATAGATAGTTTCTTAGATCGGTAAGTATGATATTTTTCTTTTTGTCCCACTAATGAATTCATAAAATCATTTGCCCATTTTTCCACATTATAACGCTCTAATCGCTTTTGCAGCAATGTATTTCTAGAAATCTGTTCTTCTTCGGGCATATTAATAGCTTCATATAGAGAATCAGCTATTTGTTCAAAATTATTAGGGTTAATGAGTAATGATTCATTCATTTCATTAGCAGAACCTGCCATTTCGCTAAGAATCAACACTCCTGTTTTATCCGTTCTTGTAGCAATATATTCTTTGGCTACCAAGTTCATACCATCTCTTATAGGTGTTAGCCAGGCGATATCTGATGAAGTGTATAAATCGATAAGATTTTCAAAAGGCATAGATCTGTAGAAATACCAAATCGGAGTCCAGCTTACCGTTGAAAGTTCCCCGTTAATACGACCTACAAGTTCATCGACCTCTCTTTTTAACAATTGATATTGGGGCACGTTAGATCTAGAAGGAACCGCAAGAATAATTAGTCGCACCTTCTCTTTGTACTGCGGATATTTACTCAAGAAATACTCAAAAGCATTCAAACGTTTAGCGATACCCTTGGTATAATCTAATCTATCGATAGACAAAAAGAATTTTGCATCGGGAGCCGATTTCTTATGGGTATCCAATCTTTTTTGTAATTCAGATTTTTCATCTTCGTTTCGCAGCGAATGTTCTTTTGCAGCTTCACTGAATTTTTTATAATCTATTCCCATAGGGAAGGAGTCTACTTTTATCACTCTATCCTCTAAATAAATATCGTTGAAACTCACTTCTAGCCCTAATAATCTACGAACAGAGCTTAAAAAATGACGTTCGTAATCGTAAGTGTGAAAACCAATTAGGTCTGAGCCTAGCAAGCCCTGTAACACTTCATGGCGCCACGGTAATGTTCTAAATATTTCATAAGATGGAAACGGAATATGTAAAAAGAAACCAATAGATATATCTGATCTCTCTGCTCGAACCATTTGGGGTACCAACATGAGTTGATAATCATGAATCCAAATGGTATCTTCATTATTTGCCTTTTCAAGAATGGCATCGGCGAATTTTTGGTTAACCGCCTTGTAAATTTTCCAGCTTTCCAATTCAAACTCAGAGTATTCTAAAAAATAATGAAAAAGAGGCCAAATGGTTCTGTTACTGAATCCGTAGTAAAACCCATCCACCTCTTTCTCGGTCAAGTTTACTTTTGAAGAGCCATGTTCAGCAAGCGCACTATCAATTTTAGGTATTAATTCTTCAGGTATTTCTTCATCCGTTAATCCGCTCCAACCAATCCACAGGCTATCACCACCAGAGTGTACAGATTTCATTCCGGTTGCTAGCCCGCCTACACTCGGTATCGCCGTAATGTCACCATTGCTAATTTGTAGTTGTACAGGGAGTCTATTTGAGATAATGATAGTTTTCGCCATAAAAGAGGAATTTTTGCTTCTTCTTGATAATTATTTCTCTAAATTTCGGGAAAAAGGAGGGCAATACCAATTGAAACCTCAAATGAATCAAGAATTTTATTGAATGGATAATTTAGACTACGGAATAATAGGGAATTGCAGAAGTGCAGCATTAATTTCAAAGACAGGAAGCATTGACTGGTGTTGTTTACCAGAATTTGATAGCCCGTCTGTATTCGCCAAATTATTAGATGAAAATATAGGCGGAAGTTTTGAAGTGAACGTTAATGAAAGTTATGAAATAACTCAAAAATATGAGCAATACACTAACATTCTAATTACTTCTTTTATATCGGGTAAAGATCATTTTGAGATTCATGATTTTATGCCCAGGTATCGAAAACTTGATGGTAGTCATCATGCCCCACCTGAAATGATAAGATATTTCAAACTTATTTCGGGAAAACCCACTTTTTCAATTTTATATGATCCAAAGTTGGAATATTCAATGGGAAAGACGGAAACCTTTATTAAAAAGGACTTCATAGCTAGTCTTACCCACGATGTCAAGTTTGATACAGTATTCTTGTATACCTCCTTTGATAAAGAATCGGTAGCTAATAGTGAAGAATTAGTGCTTATACAAGATGGGTTTATACTTATGGGGTATAACGAAAAGTTGTTATTACCAAGTACTGAAAGAGCTTATCTAGATTTGCAGAATACCAAAGTGTATTGGTTGAATTGGACGGATTTAACCCCGACTTATAAGAAGTTTAATGAAGAGATTTCAAGAAGTGCCCTAACGTTAAAGTTATTAAGCTATGACAAGACAGGTGCGGTATTAGCAGCGGCTACCACATCTTTACCAGAGACAATAGGTGAAGTACGTAATTGGGATTATCGCTTCTGTTGGATCCGAGATGCTTCAATGGTTATTAAAGTAGTGTCAGAATTGGGGCATAAGAATATTGCAAGACGATATTTACAGTTCATTATAGATTTGATACCAGATAAAGCAGAGAAATTACAGATTATGTATGGTATCAATAAAGAGAAAAAACTTACCGAAGAAACCTTAGAACATTTGGCAGGTTATAAAGGATCTAAACCGGTTCGTATCGGTAATGCAGCCTATCATCAAAAGCAGAATGATATTTATGGCATTCTGATGGATGTGATTTATGAACAAATGGTGAAATTCAGCAACGATATAGAAAATGGGGAAGACCTTTGGGCAATTACGAAGGGAATTGTTTGGATTGTTGGTAATAACTGGAAGGATGCCGATAAAGGTATTTGGGAATTTCGTACAGAAGATAGGCATTTCACATTTTCTAAAGTATTATGTTGGACAGCCTTGGACCGTGCTATAAAGGTAGCAGAGATGCTAGGAAAGCAACATAAAATTGAAAAATGGGAGCCAATCAGGACAGAGATTTGGAATGACATCTATGATAATGCTTGGAACGAAGAAGTAGGTGCCTACACACAATCATATGGTTCGAAAGATTTAGATGCTTCCGTTTTATTGATGGAGTCTTATGGATGTGTGAAAGCCAAAGACGAACGTTACGTGAAAACCGTTAATGCTATAGGAAAAGAATTAAGTAATGACGGATTGCTTTATAGATATAAGAACGAAGATGACTTTGGTTTACCTTCTTCATCGTTTACAGTATGTACATTTTGGTATATCAATAGTCTGTTTAAAATTGGGGAACGCAAAAAAGCACTTGAATATTTTGAGCGATTATTGAGTTATAGTAATCATTTAGGTCTTTTTAGTGAAGATATTGATTTTAAAACAAAAAGATTGCTAGGAAACTTTCCGCAAGCATATTCACATTTAGCTTTGATAGAATGCGCTATTAACTTTTCTAAGAAAGATATTGAAGATCAAATGATAGAGTCGTTAAGAGAATAATCAAACATTTACAAAAGCTTTGATCTTATAGATCAAGGCTTTAAAGTGTTGTTCTGTTGTAAACGGATTCATCACGGTAATACGCATATATTGTATGCCTTTTAACTTCGTTTGTACAATATAAAATTCGCCATCTTTTAATAGAAATTGGCGAATTTTTGTATTTAAGATATTTAGATTTTCTGAATCTAGTCCAGACTGGTAGTATCTAAAACATATAATGTTTGACATAGGTTGTAACGCCAATTCAAAATTTGGCTCCGCTTCTATCAAATAGGCAAAAAGAAGACCCATATCATATAATTGTGTGACATTGGCATCGAAAACTTCTTCACCGTACAATTTTAACAGTGCAAACCAATGGATGCTCATCATGCTTTTGGTGCATTCAAATGTACGTTTACCAGAGTTGTACCAGTCTTCATGCTCAGAGTCTGATAGTAGGTAATCTGCTTTTTGACTAAAGGTTAGTTTTGCATTATTTTCATTTTTGAATAAAAGTGCAGTGGTCAAAGCAGGCATCATCATCATTTTGTGACCGTCAATAACAACAGAATCGGCTCGATTAATACCGTTAAGCGTATGACCGTACTTTTTAGAGAAAACTCCTGCACCACCGTGGGCACCATCAACATGAAACCAAATTTTCTGTTTTTTTGCAAACTCACCAGTAACTATAAGATTGTCAAAAATACCTGTAGCCGTAGATGGAGCACTACCGACAATGGCAAATATTTCTATACCCTTATCACTTGCTTCTTTGTAAATTGCTTCTAGTAAATCAGTATTCATTCTAAAATCTTTGTCAACGGGAACCTTAATGATTCCTTGTTCTCCCAATCCCATTATTCGGGCAGCTCGATCAACACAATAATGTGCTTCTTCGCTAACCATGATACCTAATTGGTTTTGGTTACCATCATTCCAAATATCTCTTTTTGTTATAGCTTTTCGGGCACTTAATAGAGCGGTTAGATTTGCTAAGGTTCCACCAGAGGTTAGAAATCCACCGGAAGAATTATTAAAACCTATTTTCTTACATAAAACCTCAATGATAATGCGCTCAATAGCATTCGAAGCTATGCCCATTTCATAAACTGCTGTTCCGTTATTTAATAAGGAACTCATTAAACTGGTCAATGCAGTCACCGGTGCTGGCGGACTTACTTGGTGCCCGAGATAATGTGGGTGGTGAATGTAAGTGGTACGATTGTTAATTTCTTTGAATAAATCTTTACTATCTCCGTTAGATAAAAATTTTTTCCAGAATTCCAACTCTTTTTCAGGTTCATTCCAATTGATAGCTTTATGTGAAGTAGCATTCAATTTATCCTCTAGATGAGAAGTAAGCTGTTCAATTAATTGATGACCGTTTCTGTTAAAATCAGAAACTTTATAAACTTGTGCAAGTAATTTTTTGTGCATGGTTTAAAAGTAGTCGCAATAACCATGATTACCAAACAAAAAACCGCCCCAATTGAGACGGTTTCGATTCAACTTACCAAACAACAAAAGGTAATCTGAATTAGTCAAAGGTATACCCATTTTCTGTAGCGACCTTATCGGCAATTTGTGTGCGTAAAGCAACTACATTAGGATAATTTGTGTATTTTGTAAAACGTTTAAGTCCCATTAACATCATTCTTTGCTCATCACCTTCAGCGAAAGAAACAATGGCTTCCTTGCCTTTTTTAATGATAGTTTCAGTAGCATTGAACAGATATAACCTAGTCATGGCAATTTGCGTAGCTTGTGCTTCCTCGCCAAAACGTTTTGCATTTTTCTCTGTACGCAATAAAGCAGATTCTGCCATGTATACTTCAATAAGAATATCTGATGCCGCTAACATTAATTGTTGGTGTTTTTCTAATGCTGGTCCGAATTTTTGAACTGCAGAGCCGGCAACCATCAAAAATACCTTTTTTAATCTTTTTAAGATATCTTTTTCTTCAGCGAATAATTCTGAAAAATCAGGAGTATCAAAAGATGGTATTCCCATTAGTTCTTCACCTACAGCAGTAGCAGGGCCTAAAAGATCAACGTGACCTTTCATTGCTTTTTTTACAAGCATTCCGACCGCTAACATTCTATTGATTTCGTTGGTGCCTTCATATATACGTGCAATTCTTGAATCTCTCCATGCAGATTCCATTGGAGTATCGGCACTAAAGCCCATACCACCAAAAATCTGGATACCTTCATCGGTAGTATTTTGGCAATCTTCGGAAACCGCTACTTTAAGAATAGAACATTCAATAGCATATTCTTCAACACCTTTCAATTCTGCCTCTTGGTGTGTGTTACCTTCAGCTTCGCGAATGGCAATACGGTCTTCGATATTTTTAGCAGCGCGATAACTAGCCGATTCATCAACATAAACACTAGTTGCCATTTCAGCAATCTTTGATTTAATTGCACCGAAGTTCATAATAGGTGTTTTGAACTGAATACGCTCATTGGCATATTTTGTAGCTTCGCCAATAACTCTTCTTTGGGCATCTAAACAAGCAGCGGCTAATTTAATACGCCCAACGTTTAGCGCATTCATCGCAATCTTGAATCCATTTGCTCTAGTAGACAACATATTTTCTACAGAAACTTTAGTTTCATTAAAAAATACCTGACGAGTAGAAGAGGAGTGGATACCTAATTTTTTTTCTTCATCACCTAACGTAATTCCGTTGCTTGGATCATTTTCAACAATGAATCCGGTAATATTCTTATCATTTTCAATACGGGCAAAAACAATAAACATATTACAAAAGCCAGCATTTGAGATCCACATTTTCTGTCCTGTAATACTGTAAGATTTACCATCTTCAGAAAGAACGGCTTTAGTTTTTCCTGAATTGGCATCAGAACCAGCACCTGGCTCAGTTAGGCAGTAAGCACCAAACCATTCTCCAGAAGCTAATTTTGGAACATATTTTTGTTTTTGTTCTTCAGTACCATAAAGCGTAATTGGCATAGTTCCAATTCCTGTATGTGCACCAAAAGCAGTACTGAAAGAGCCAGTAGCACCAGAAATGTAATCACACACTAACATAGTAGAAACAAAACCCATTCCCATACCACCATAAGATTCCGGTACGGCAACACTTAATAGACCTAATTCACCAGCTTTACGCATGGTTTCTTCGGTATAAGCATAGTCTTTCTTTTCAAAACGTTCCCAATGTGCCCAAAGTTCTCTGTCAACGAATTCCTTGGTGCTTTCACGCATCATGCGTTGTTCTTCATTCAAATCTTCTAATGTGAAAACATCTTCACAATTGGTTTCTTTTACAAGGAATTGACCTCCTCTAAGAATATCTTTATTTGCAGCTTCTGTACTCATGTTGTTAATAGTATTTAGTATAAAATGTTTGGTATAAAGCATTTAAACAATACTAAATACCAACTAATAATAATGTTATTTTAAAAATTCAAATATTCCTGCGGCACCTTGTCCGGTACCAACACACATAGTAACCATACCGTATTGACCATGCATGTTTTGTTTTCTCATTTCGTCAAAAAGCTGAACGGATAATTTAGCACCCGTACAACCTAACGGGTGACCTAAAGCAATAGCACCACCATTTACGTTAACGATATCTTGGTTAAGATTTAATTCCCTCATAACGGCCAATGATTGAGAAGCAAATGCTTCATTTAACTCAATCAATTTGATGTCGTCTTGTTTTAAACCAGCTTGTTTTAAAGCTTTTGGAATTGCAGCAACCGGACCGATACCCATAATTCTTGGTGGTACACCGGCAGCGGCATAATTTACCAAACGAGCAATAGGTTCAAGATTTAATTCCTTAACCATGTCTTCACTCATAATCATTACAAAGGCAGCCCCATCACTCATCTGTGATGAATTACCGGCAGTAACACTACCACCTGCAGCGAATACAGGTCTAAGTTTATTCAATATAGCTGTTGAAGTTCCTGCTCTTGGACCTTCGTCTTTATTAACCGTATATTTTTTAGTCGCTTTTTTGCCATCTGTACCAACGTAGGTTTCTTCAACTTCAATAGGTACAATCTGATCTTGAAAACGATCTTCAGCTTGTGCACGAAGCGCTTTCATATGTGAGTTATAAGCGAACTCATCTTGATCCTCACGAGAAACATTAAATTCATTGGCTACAGCTTCTGCCGTATTTCCCATTCCCCAATAGTAATCTTCATGACCGGCTTTAACTACATCATAGTTTAATTCCGTTTTATAACCTGTCATAGGAACAGAACTCATGCTTTCAGCACCACCTGCGATAATACAATCTGCCATTCCCGACTGTATTTTTGCTGTTGCGATACCAATGGTTTCTATACCAGAGGAACAGAATCTATTTACTGTAACACCGGGAACATCAACAATATCAAGTCCCATTAAAGAAATTAAACGTGCCATGTTCAAACCTTGTGAACCTTCTGGCATTGCGTTACCCACAATTACATCATCAATTCGTTTTTTGTCCAAATTTGGCAACTCCTTCATCATGTATTGAATGGTTTCCGCTGCCAACTCATCGGTACGTTTAAATCTAAAGACCCCTTTCGGAGCTTTCCCTACCGCTGTTCTATATGCTTTAACTATATATGCTGTTTTCATTTTTAATCTTGCTTTTGGCTTTCAGCTTTTGGCTGCTAGCATTTAATTGTTGTTATGTTAAGACTGCCAATAGCTAACAGCTAATGGCAAATAAGCCCGTAATTTAATTACGTAACGGTTTTCCAGTTTTCAACATATGTTGAATTCTTTCTAAGGTCTTTCTTTCTGTACAAAGTGAAAGGAAGGCTTCTCTCTCTAAATCCAACAAATATTGTTCGTTTACAAAAGTTGGTTCAGATAAATCACCACCAGCCATTACATAGGCAAGTTTATTAGCAATTTTCTTATCATGTTCACTTATATAATGACTAGCTTCCATAGAGTCTGTACCTACTAAGAACATCCCCAACGCCTGCTTACCTAAAACTTTAATGTCTGAACGTTTAACTGGTTGTGTATAACCTTGCTCTGCCATTAATTTTGCGTAAGCTTTGGCAGTAGCTATTTGACGGTCTTTATTGACAACAACGACATCTTTACCATGTTGTAAAATACCTAAGTCAAATGCTTCATAAGCCGAAGTAGATACTTTTGCCATACCAATGGTTAAAAAGTATTCCTGTAGGACATTTAGTTCTACGTCATTCTTTTTGAAAGTATCTTGAGCACGAACAGCAAATTCTTTAGAACCGCCACCACCAGGGATAACCCCAACGCCAAATTCAACAAGACCAATATACGTTTCAGCAGCGGCAACCACCATATCTGCATGTAATGACAATTCACATCCGCCACCCAATGTCATGCCGTGTGGGGCAGAAACAGTTGGAATAGAAGAATACCGCATACGCATCATAGTATCTTGGAACATTTTTATGGCCATGTTAAGCTCATCATATTCTTGCTCGACCGCCATCATGAAAATCATACCAATATTGGCACCAACAGAAAAATTCGCAGCTTGATTACCGACAACCAATCCTTGAAAATCTTTTTCGGCCATGTCGATAGCCTTATTTAATCCCGCTAAAACATCACCACCAATGGTGTTCATTTTAGATTGAAACTCAACATTTAAAATACCATCGCCTAAATCTTCAACAACAACACCACTGTTTTTAAATACTTCTTTAGATTTTCTAATGTTATCTAAAATGATAAATGAATCCTGTCCAGGAATTTTCTCCATGGATTTCGATGGAATATCGTAGAAATATGTGCTTCCTTCATTTACGGTATAAAAAGAATTTTTACCACTGGCTTTCATATCTTGAACCCAAGCAGCAACTTCTAATCCTTCTGCCTTAATAAATTCAAGACCTTTTTCTAAACCTACGGCATCCCATATCTGGAAAGGACCATGTTCCCAGCCAAAACCGGCTTTCATAGCATCGTCAATTTTATAAAGATCATCTGTAATTTCAGGTATTCTATGAGAAACGTAAGCGAACAATTGTCCGAAACTCTTACGGTAGAATTCACTAGCTTTATCTTTTCCGCCAACTAAAACAGAAAAACGATCTACAACCTTATCAATTGTTTTCGTTAATTCTAAAGTGGCAAATTTCGCACTCTTTTTAGCACGATAATCCATCGTATCTAAATCAAGAGTCAATATTTCTGTTTTACCTTTATCGTCCTTAGATTTTTTGTAAAATCCTTGTCCTGTTTTACTTCCTAACCATTTATTTTCCATCATGGTGTCGATGAAACCTGGTAGTTTAAACAAATCGTGACGCTCATCATCAGAACAATTATCGTAGATTCCATTGGCAACATGCACCAAAGTATCTAAACCAACAACATCAACAGTTCTAAATGTAGCAGACTTAGGTCTACCAATTACGGGACCAGTTAATTTATCTACTTCTTCAACAGTCATATCCATATCCTTAACCATGTGGAAAAGGCTTTGAATACTGAATATTCCTATTCTATTACCAATAAAAGCAGGAGTATCTTTAGCAACTACAGATGTTTTTCCTAAATACTTTTCACCATATCCATTTAAAAAGCTCAAAACATCAGCATCCGTTTTTGGACCAGGAATGATTTCAAAAAGTTTTAAATAACGGGCTGGGTTAAAAAAGTGGGTGCCACAAAAGTGTTTTTGGAAATCTTCGCTTCTTCCTTCAGACATGAATTTGATAGGAATACCAGAAGTGTTAGATGTAATAAGTGTACCCGGAGTACGGTACTTTTCTAAGTTTTTGAAAACTTGTTTCTTAATATCCAAACGTTCAACTACTACCTCAATAATCCAATCTACTTTAGATACTTTGGCGATGTCGTCTTCCATATTACCTGTAGTAATACGGTTTGCAAATTTTTGATGGTAAATTGGAGATGGTTTTGATCTTAACGCTGCTGTCAATGAATCGTTTACCAATCTATTACGAACTACCTTATCTTGTAAAGTTAGACCTTTCGCTTTTTCTTTGTCTTTTAGTTCACGAGGTATAATGTCTAACAATATAACCTCTACGCCAATATTTGCAAAATGACAGGCTATACCACTCCCCATTATCCCTGAGCCAATTACTGCTACTTTTTTAATGTGTTTGTTCATGTATTTTATACTGTATTAATATGAAAAGTTGTATTAAAATAATTTTTTGTCTGTTATGAGTTTGTTAATGGTATTTGTTACTTCAAAAAAACTCGCTAGTTTTTCTTCGGTTACTTCTTTTTTAACTGCTTCATTAAATCTAAGAACTGTACTTTTTGAAACGTTTCTTTTCTCTAATCCAAATTCTGTTAAGTAAATAAGAACACCTCGACCATCACTTGGATTAGGTTTTCTTAAAATTAAACCTTTCTTCTCCATATTTTTTAGAATCCTAGAAAGACTTGTCGCTTCCATTCCCATTTTTGGACCTAAAGAAGTAGAAGGTGTGCCCATTTTTGGATCAATGCTCAATAAGGTAAAGGCAACAGCCATAGTAGAATCAAAACTCTTTGCTTCTTCATTATACATTCTTGCTACTGCTTGCCATGTAGCCCTCAAAGCATAATCTATTGTTGGTTCTTTCATACCCTGTAAGTTGGTTCTCAAATATAAGAAAATTTATTATGCATGCATAATAAATTTTCTTATATTTTACTTGCTTGCTTGTTAGTAAAATAAATACAGGTAACTTTGTTGTGGTTACATTATAATGTGTAGGTGTTTGATTGCTAAATATTTAGTGTATTACCATACAATTGTCAATACTGACAGTTCGATATGTTATTAAAAAATAATTTTAAAAGAAAACACCCAACTAAATATTCATTTGAGATTTAGTCGGGTGTCGTTGATTATCAGAAAAAACATTATCCTTGGTTTTTGTAAAGCTAATGCTCATAAATATCATTATATAGGAGAATATATTTTTGCTTAATTATTTTTCTTTTCAGTTTCATGGTAGGAGTAAGGAGTCCGTCTTCTATGGTCCATACATCAGGAGTAAGTCTAAATTGCTTTACTTTTTCCCATTTGGCAAATTTCTTGTTGGCTTCATCAATTTCTTGTTGGTAACGAGCCAATACTTGTTCATTTTTAATAATATCAGAAATTACCGGAATATTAATCTTGTGAATTACTGCCCATTCTTGTAAGAATTCAAAATCTGGTTGTATTAAAGCTGCGGGCATTTTTTCACCCTCACCAACGACCATTATCTGTTCAATAAACCTAGATTGCTTAAAACGATTTTCTAATAACTGTGGGGCAACATATTTGCCACCAGAAGTTTTGAACATCTCTTTTTTGCGATCGGTAATCTTAAGGAATCCTTCACTATCCAATTCTCCGATATCACCTGTTAAGAAATAACCATCGACAATAACTTCTTTGGTTTTTTCTTCATCCTTATAATAGCCTATCATTACCTGTGGACCTTTTATACAGATTTCACCATCTTGAGCAATCTTAACATCGGTGCGGTCTATTGGTTTGCCTACAGTGCCAATTTTGAATCCGCCATTACGCATATCGTTTACTGATATTACAGGAGAGGTTTCAGATAAACCATACCCTTCCATCAATCCAAATTCTGCAGCATTAAATATTCGTGACAATCTTGGTTGTAATGCTGCGCTACCAGAAGCTATTAAACTTAAGTTGCCACCTAGGCCTTCTTTCCATTTACTAAAGATTAATTTTCTTGCTATAGAAAGTTGAGTTTCGTACCACCAACCATTTTGTCCGTATGGTTCGTATTTAAGACCTAATTCGACTGCCCAAAAGAATAGTTTCTTTTTTATGCCGGTAAGCTCGGTTCCACTAGCGTAAATTTTATCATATACTTTTTCTAAAACCCTGGGTACCGCTGTCATTACCTGCGGACTAGTTTCTTTTAAGTTATCGCTGATTTTATCTATTGATTCTGCGTAGTAAATCGAAACTCCTCTAAATTGGTACAGATATATTAGCATACGTTCATATACGTGGCTTAACGGTAAGAAGCTCAAGGCTTTTGTTTTTCCATCAACGATAGGGAAACGTTTAGAGCTTTCAATGGCATTACTAACAAGGTTATTATGAGATAGCATAACACCTTTTGGTCTTCCGGTAGTACCTGAAGTATATATTAAGGTAGCCAAATCTTCTGGACCCACCTCATTTTTTAATTTTTCAACTTCTTCTTGGTTCGATGTATCTCTACCTAATTCTATAACTTTTTCCCAATGATCACAATTAGAAAGTTCTTCAAAAGAATACACATTTTCTAAACTTGCCAGTTGGTCTTTGATCGAAGTAACTTTTTCAAACACTTCATCACATGAGACAAAACAGAATTTAGCCTCTGAATGATTGAGCACATAAGTATAATCCTCTTCTGAAATGGTCGGATACACAGGAACGTTCTGTGCCCCTAGTTGAAGAATGCCAATATCCATTATATTCCACTCCGTTCTATTGGTAAGTGATATAACAGCAATTTTATCATTAGGCTTTACGCCTAATCGCAATAATCCACGGCTAATAGCATTTGCTTTATCAATATATTCTTGAGTAGATGTACAGATCCACTCTCCATTTACTTTTGACACCAAAGCCTTGTTTAAGGCATGCTTTTCGAGCTGGTAATATGGAAAGTCAAAAAGACGGGTAACTTTTTGCATACTTTATTTCTAATAAGAATCGCAAAATAGTGAAAGAACTCGATATTTTAAAATTGTATTATTAAATAAATCAGCATCTTATTATAATATTCTTAATTCTAGTGTTTTAAGTTGTAATGCAACAATTTTAACCATACGACCACTATAAATTGTATTTGAGTGTGTTGTGAATACTTTTCAACTTTTCACAGGGATTTTATTTGTTGTAATAAGTGGGGCTCATGGTAAAGATTTACATTATTTTAGAAAACATGGAAAAAAACTACCTAACTAAAAAATTCTATAAATCAATTACAATTCTTATCTGTGCCATAACAGGATTGACTTTAATAGAACAGTTTACACCTTTTAATTACGATTAAGAGATATGTTGTTTTTATATTATAATGACTCATAGTACATTTTGCGACCTTTTCAGGAACAAACTTTTTATCGAGAACCTCTCTTGCCCAAAAGGTTTTCGATACACTTTATATTTCAATAATTTCATAGAAATATAAAGCACTCAAACTGACATTATGTTATTTTTTAGCCATAATGTACAAGATTATAATGATATTTATGCTTTAGATTTAACTTCTGGGAACTCTTCTTTGATTGCTGGAAATATAGTTTATAGAATTGGAGGTTAACAATACTTTTGATTTAATAGAATATACTAAAGAGAATATAGAGGCTTCTTTCGCCGGTGATTAAGGTGTACAATTGATAAATATTATATGGGGGTGAAAGTATAGCCGAACATAATGAAATAATTGTAGAAAGAAAAAATCTAACCTCTGGGCTGTACCCAAATAAATTATAATAATTTGATGAGAAAACCGAAAGTGGTAGGTTTTTGATGGGAAAATATGTTTTGGTTGTAAAAAAAGCTGTGTATCCTTGTTTTGGGAGTACACAGCTTTTGTGTTTTTAAGAGTTAATATATATTATTCTTGATTATTTACCCATTTCTTAGCATTTTTAAATGCTTCTAACCATGGTGAAACCTCATCATCTCTATCTGTTGGGTAATGTGCCCAGTTCCATGAAAAAATAGAACGTTCAATATGTGGCATCGTTACCAAGTGCCTACCTGTCTTATCACAAAGCATAGCGGTATTAAAATCACTACCATTTGGATTCGCTGGATAGCTTTCATAAGCGTATTTGGCTACAATATCATAATTGTCTTCAGCAAGCGGTAGTGAAAACTTACCTTCTCCATGAGAAATCCATACTCCCAAATTACTTCCTTCCAAAGAAGAGAGCATTACAGAATTGTTCTTTTGTATTTTTACCGATATAAAGTTGCTCTCGTGCTTAAGAGATTCGTTGAAGGTCATTCTTCCATGAGACTCGTGTTCCGGATTTATCAAATCCAATTCCATAAACAATTGGCAACCATTACAAATACCTACGGACAATGTGTCTGGTCTGGCAAAGAAATTTTTAATGACGGCGTTGGCTTTTTCATTGTACTTAATAGCACCTGCCCATCCTTTTGCACTTCCCAATACATCAGAGTTTGAGAAACCGCCAACGGCACCTAAGAATTGAATATCCTCCAAATTCTCACGACCGGAGATTAAGTCGGTCATATGAACGTCTTTCACATCAAAGCCTGCTAAATACATTGCATTAGCCATTTCACGCTCAGAGTTACTTCCCTTCTCACGCAGAATCGCAGCTTTTGGTCTGGCGCTATCAGAAGTTTTTTTAGGGTTTGGTAGTGATATAGATGCTCTATTAGGAAATTGATACTGTAACGGCTGAACCTTGTAATTGTCAAAACGATCTTTAGCCAAACCATTAGCAGTTTGTTGATTGTCCAATAAATAAGAGGTTTTAAACCAAGTGTCACGCAAGGTCTCAATATTTAAGCCCATTTCCATACCGTTATTTTTAACAGTAAGGTTGGCTTCGTTTGTAACCGTTCCTATTTTTTTGGCATCTATGTTATTTGAAGCAAAGACAGATTCAATACTATTGTCTTTTGCTTGTAATACAATACCGGCATTTTCAGAGAATAACACTTTAATGGTATCTGTCTCGAGTAGACCAGTAAGATCAAGATTTGCACCTAAGTTGGTATCTGCAAAACACAATTCTAAAAGGGTAGTGATTAATCCGCCAGAAGCGACATCGTGACCTGCAGCTATTTTATCTTCTTTGATTAAACATTGAATAGTATTAAAAACAGTTTTAAAATATCTTGAATCGGTAATTGTTGGTGTTTCTCTACCAATACTATTTCTAGTCTGTGAAAATGACGAGCCACCCAATTTAAAAGTATCTTTAGATAGGTTAATGTAGTAAATTTCACCCGCGCCTTTTTGAAATACCGGTTCAACAACTTTCGTTATATCACTACAATTTCCTGCAGCGGATATTACGACAGTACCCGGAGAGATCACATCACCGTCTTTGTATTTTTGTTTCATAGAAAGAGAATCTTTTCCGGTAGGTACATTGATTCCCAAATCTATAGCAAAATCAGAAACAGCTTGTACCGCTTTATATAAACGCGCATCTTCTCCTTCATTTTTACAAGGCCACATCCAATTGGCAGAGAGGGAAACAGAAGCTAATCCGTCTTTCAACGGAGCCCAAACCAAATTGGTCAAAGATTCTGCAATACTGTTTTTACTACCTGCAGATGGGTCGATCAATGCAGAAATAGGAGAATGCCCTATACTTGTGGCAATACCTTCTTTTCCTTTAAAATCTAAGGCTATTACTCCGCAATTGTTCAATGGTAATTGTAAAGGACCAACACATTGCTGTTTCGCAACGCGACCACCAACACAACGATCAACCTTGTTTGTTAACCAATCTTTACTAGCTACGGCTTCGAGTTGAAGTACGGCATTTAAATAATCATGGAAAAACTCTAAAGAATAATTGGCATTTTCGTAATTACGTTCAACCGAACTGTCAGTCATTACGGTTTTAGGCGAACTTCCAAACATATCAGAAAGTGCTAAATCCATCGGTTTATCACCATTGGTCTTAGATTCGAAAGTAAAGTGACCATCACCGGTAACACCACCAACTTCGTACAATGGAGAACGCTCTCGATCCGCTATACGTTTTAAAAGGTCAATATTTTTTTCAGCGATTACAAGACCCATACGTTCTTGAGATTCATTACCAATAATTTCTTTGGCAGATAGGGTTGGGTCACCAACAGGTAATTTGTCGAGATCAATTTTTCCACCGGTTTCTTCCACCAATTCAGATAGGCAGTTGAGGTGTCCGCCAGCTCCGTGATCATGAATAGAGACAATAGTGTTATCATCACACTCTACCATACCACGTATAGTGTTGGCAGCTCTTTTTTGCATTTCAGGATTTGAACGTTGTACAGCATTCAATTCAATAGCAGAGCTGAATTCACCAGTATCTGCACTGGAAACTGCGGCGCCACCCATACCAATTCGATAATTGTCGCCACCTAGAATCACTATTTTATTGCTTGTTTCAGGCTTGTCTTTTATTGCTTGTTCTGCCTTACCGTAACCGATACCACCGGCTTGCATGATTACTTTATCATAACCAAGTTGACGTTTATTTTTGTTAGAAGATATATTGTTTTTTTTGGGTCCATCAAAAGGAGTCGAAGCCTCATCGTATTCAAAAGTTAGTACCGATCCCGAAATCAAAGGTTGTCCAAATTTGTTGCCAAAGTCTGATGCACCATTAGAAGCCTTAATAAGAATTTCCATAGGGGTTTGGTAAAGCCAATCTCTTTCTTTCATTCCTTTTTCCCATGGCCTATCATTTTCCAATCGGCTATACGCTGTCATATAAACAGCTGTACCTGCTAATGGTAATGAACCTTTTCCACCTGCTAATCGATCTCTAATTTCACCACCAACACCAGTTGCAGCTCCATTAAAAGGTTCGACCGTGGTCGGGAAATTATGTGTTTCCGCTTTTATAGAAATAACCGAATCAAATTCTTTTTCTTGATAATAATCAGGCTTATCAGCTGTTTTAGGTGCAAATTGAACCACTTTGGGTCCTTTTATAAAGGCAACATTGTCTTTATATGCCGATACAATATCATTAGGAAACTTATTAGAGGTTTTCTTTATCAATTTAAAAAGGGAAGTTGGCATTTCTTCACCGTCAATAACAAAAGTACCGTTGAATATTTTATGTCTACAGTGCTCAGAATTAACTTGGCTAAATCCGAATACTTCAGAATCTGTCAATTTACGACCAAGCTTTTTACTGAGGTTTTCAAGGTATTCTACCTCTTCATCGTTTAGTGCTAAGCCTTCCTGTCGATTAAAAGTAGCAATATCCTCGATATCCAGAATAGGCTTTGGCTCTACAAGAATAGTAAACAGTTCTTGATTTAATGAACTATATTTCTGTGAAATCATAGGGTCGAATCTCATAAAATGCTCATCCACCGAATTAAATTCTTCAATTCGGATTATTCCTGAAACACCCATATTTTGGGTGATTTCAGTTGCATTAGTACTCCACGGAGTAATCATAGCAGCTCTTGGGCCAACAAAAAAGGCGCCAAGAGACGCCACATTTATTTTAGGTTGGTTGCCGAACAGCCATATAAGTTTACTGGTATCTTCTTGCGTAAGCTCTTTAACGGTTTGTACCGCAAAAACCTTTTTACTAGGTTCCCCAAAAAAGTGAATCATTTTAATGTGTCTGGTGTTGATTTTAAAGTACAAAATTAAGGTTTTACAAGCTATTATTCATAGGAATCTAAAACACTTTTAAACAGCTATTGTTAATGAATTTAGTGTGATTTTGTTTTACCTTTATCTACTAAACTTAATGGTTAAAATACAGTAATATTTTACAGTTTAAAAATTGGATTTTTATAACAAATATATTAATAGTATGTTTGTTAGACTTATTTTTAGCGCGATAAATACTTGTCAAGAAAATATAAAAGCATGGCGAAAAAAAATAATGATACACGGGCACTTGATTATTCTATGGATATGATAGGAGGAAAGTGGAAACCAATAATTATATATCATGTAAATAAAGGCACAAATCGTTTTAACAAGCTTTTTGATGCGATCGAAGGAATTAATCGTCAAATGTTAAGTAAACAATTGAGGTTATTAGAAAGATCTGGTATTCTTGATCGTACCCTATATGGCGAAATTCCACCTAGAGTAGAATATACCTTAACACCTTTTGGCAAATCTCTTTTACCTGTAGTACAGGCTTTGACGCGTTGGGGGCAAAAACAAATAAAGCAAAATGTGGAAACTCCAAAAGTTCCTGAAACACCACATAATCAACAGCTACCTCTTTTTTAAACTAAAATTGCATTAGTTTTTCGAGTTTTCAAATATCGATTTAAATGCTGTAAAAAATTCTATTACTTCAAAATAAATTACTCTGGTTTTGAATTAGATAAAAATTGAATGTTTAAGCTCATATAACAATCAATTTATGTAACTTTTAGCAACTAATTCAAAACCACTATGAAACCAAGAACTACGCTATTATTAGTCGCATGTTGTTTATTCACCTTAAGTGGTGTGTATGCGCAAAAGAAAAGATCTAACAAACAAATTGAAAAGTTAAAAACGGAAGTCGCCGCTATTGTTGAAGACAATAAAAAGCAGTCTCAGGTAATGGTCGATAAGATTTTTAGCTTCTCTGAGTTGGGGTTTCAAGAAATTGAATCTTCTAAGTATTTAACCGCAATTCTAGCGGAAAACGGATTCGAGATCGAGAATTCCATTTCAGGTATTCCCACCGCTTGGTTTGCAACCTGGAGTAATGGTGAAGGACCAACAATTGCCTTAGGTAGTGATGTTGATTGTATTTCCAAGGCATCCCAATATCCAGGTGTTGCATACCACAAACCGATAGTAGAAGGAGCTCCAGGACATGGGGAAGGCCATAATTCTGGTATTCCTATGAATATTTCATCTGCCTTAGCAGTTAAGAAAATTATGGATCGTGAGAATATTGGAGGAACATTATTGGTATGGCCAGGTATCGCAGAAGAACTTGTAGCGGCAAAAGCCTGGTATGTAAGAGATGGTCGTTTTGATGATATTGACATGTGTATTTTCACTCATGTTGGTAATAATCTTGGCGTGTCTTATGGGCCAACAAGGGGTACGGGATTAATATCTGTAGAATATTCCTTTGATGGTGAGGCGGCACACTCCGCAGGCTCGCCATGGAGAGGTAAAAGTGCCTTAGATGCTGCAGAGTTAATGAATATCGCTTGGAACTATAAAAGAGAGCATTTACATCCTTTAAAGCGTTCTCATTCCATATTTACAGATTCAGGTGATCAGCCCAATGTAGTGCCTTCAAAAGCAGCAATTTGGTTTTATTTTAGGGATATAAAATATGAGGGGATCATGGAAATGTATGCAATGGCGAATGATATGGCCAAGGGAGCTGCTTTGATGACCGGAACAACAATGACATCTAAAGTGTTAGGTACAGCTTGGCCAAGACATTACAATAAGGTAATAGCCGAGACGATGTATTCCAATATTAAAGATGTGGGATTACCAAAATGGTCAGACGCTGATCAACAATTGGCAAAAGCTGTGCAAACGGAAGTGGATTCAGAAAAAATAGAGGGTTTAGCTGTTGAATTGGATGAATTAGGGCTTCCAGTTCTTGAGCCGATCAGTGGTGGTTCAGATGATATCGGTGATATTTCTTGGAAAGTACCAACAGTAACGTTGAGATACCCATCTAACATTCCTGGATTGCAAGGTCATCATTGGAGTAATGCTATTGCTATGGCTACGCCAATTGCACATAAAGGTGTAGTAGCCGGGGCAAAGGTCGAAGCAATGACTATAATCGACTTTTTGTTAAAAACGGATTTACTGGAAGATGCATGGGATTATTTTAATAACGAACAGCAAAAAAAACCAAGTATCGGCCTATGATTTCTGAAAGTGATATGCCGCCAATTTATTTAAATAAGGATAAACAAGATCAGTTTAGGCCAGAATTGGAAAAGTATTATTATGATGAAACCAAATATGATACCTATTTGGAGCAATTAGGAATTGAATATCCAACTTTGAAAGATTAGGTGAATATTATCCATTAAAAAAAGCTTTCGGCTCATAAGAACAGAAAGGCTTTTTATCTTAAGTAAGATACTTAAATGCTTTTTTCTAGTAATGCCATAAAGAAGCCATCATAGCCACTTTTTGAAGCATATATTTTTTTATCCTTAACCAATGTAAAATCTTTTCCTTCTTCAGATTTCAAGAAAGACTGCACTTGGTGGCTGTTTTCCTGAGGAAGAATAGAACAGGTAGCATATACCATTTTACCACCTGGCTTAACTATTTTACTGTAGTTTCTAATGATTTCGTGCTGCGTTTTTACAATTTTATCAAGGAACTCCGGTTTCATTTTCCATTTAGAATCTGGGTTTCTTCTTAGAACTCCCAGTCCTGTACAAGGTGCATCAATAAGTACTCTATCGGCGCTACCATAAAGCTTCTTGTAAACTTTAGTTGAATCTATTTCGCGAACTTCAATATTATGTGCTCCGTTACGTCTAGCACGTCTCTTAAGTTCTTTCAATTTACTACCGTAAATATCCATGGAAATCAATTGACCTTTATTTTCCATCAGTGCGGCTAAGTGTAATGATTTTCCACCGGCACCGGCACAAGTATCAACCACACGTTGCCCGGGTTCCACATCTAAGAATTCGGCAACCAGTTGTGATGAAGCATCTTGTACTTCAAACATTCCGTTTTTAAAAGCTTGAGTAACAAAAACGTTTGCTCTTTCAACCAATTTCAAGGCAGAAGTATATCGTTTAATCGGTTCGGCAACAATATTTTCGTCCAATAGTGCTTTTCGTAGTTCTTCCTTATTGGTTTTTAAGGTGTTAGTACGTAGAATAACTTCAGCAGGCTCGTTAAGCTTGGCAAGTTCTTCCGTCCATAATTTGCCCCCTAATGCTTTTTCGCCAAGCTCATCAATCCAATCTGGCACAGCCTCTCTAAATTTTCTTATTTGAGAAAGCTCATCGAATTTACCCTTAATTCTTCTCTCAGGTGTTGGTTCTATCTGTTTCCAATCTGGTAGTTTAATACCTTTCAACACAGCCCAAACAGCCCACATACGAAACAGATCTGGTCTGCTAAAAGGAGCTTTAACTTCAGCTATTTCAGCATAAAGACGTTTATAGCGAACCATTTCATAAGTAGTTTCGGCTATAAAACCACGGTCACGTGAACCCCATCGTTTATCGTATCGCAGTACTTTTTGAACTACTTTATCGGCGTATTCATTTTCGTTGAATATTAAGTTTAGGGCGTCTATTACTGCAAACACCAAATTTCTGTGTAGTTTCATTAGAAGTGTTATTGTTACAAGGTCAGAAGATTTGAAGCCGTTTTTGGATTAAATTTTGTTGTTCAAGGCTTTGGTCCTCCAAAAAAAATATGGCTGCAAAGGTATTGTTTTAGAAGCGATTCCATTTATTTTTGATAAACTTTATACCCTATTTACATGCGTTATATCATTTTTCTAATAATCTTCATGGTCTCCTGTACAGAAAGTGTTCAACGCAGGCCCTTTAATTCGGTCGAAATAGAAACTTTATATTCAGATTCTTTAAGTATAAGAGCTATTGAGTTAATGGGCAATAGTTTAGCCTTTGCAGCTAACAAAGGTACTTATGGCACTATAGATTTGAGCACCGGTACGGTCAGGGCAAATGTTGAAAAATATCATACGGGTATTCCCGCATTTAGAGCGGTAGCTCATACATCTTCAGATTTTTTCATGATGTCCATTGAATCTCCGGCACTTTTATATAAAACAGGTGAGAATGGTCGTATGGAATTGGTATACAAAGAGGAAGGGGAAAATGTTTTTTATGATGCCATGACTTTTTTAAATGATAAAGATGGAATTGCTTTGGGTGATACGGTCGATGGGTGTTTGAGTGTCATCATAACTTCTGACGGAGGAAAAACGTGGACTAAATTATCATGTTCTCGATTACCAGAGGAAATTAAAGGTGAAGGCGCTTTTGCGGCAAGCAATACCAATATTAAAACAATAGGAGACAAAGTTTGGATGGCGACAACATTTGGGCGAATTTTGTTTTCTTCGGATAAAGGAAAAACATGGAAAACTATTCAGACTCCAATCAAAAATACCGAACCAACAGAAGGTATATTTTCTATCGATTTTTATGATGAAAATTTAGGTATTGTTATTGGAGGGGATTACACTAACCCTGATAATTCAATAGCCAATAAGGCAATTACAACTAATGGCGGAAAAACGTGGAAATTATTAGCAAATGGCAAGGAGCCAGATTATAAAAGCTGTGTGCAATTTGTGCCAGGTACAAAGGGTAAAGGACTTGTCGCGGTTGGTTTTACTGGAATATCATACTCATCTGACAAGGGAGAAAGTTGGAAAGAATTATCAACTGAATCTTTCTATACCATTCGTTTTCAAAATGATTCCATTGCCTATGCAGCTGGCAAGAACCGTATTTCTAAACTAGTGTTCAATTAATTATCTCCCACCTTTATTTTGACGATATTGCTTCATTAACTGGCGTTTGAATTCTTCCTCTGATCGTAATAATAGTAGCGTTTTTTTAGCAGTTATAACTTTGCTTACACTTTTTAGAAAACTAGTATCCAGTACTTCTTCATCTTCCTCAATCTGAATATGCAATGCTAAAAGATTTTCGGCCTCTTTTTCGGTAAGGGCATCAGCATCTTTTATTTTATCTCTAATCTGGGTATGATTTTTTCTTCGTAATTCATTTCTTTTTTCTTGGTATTCGTTATAAACAGGCCAGAAATCTTGCGCTTCTTTACTACTTAAAGATAGTTTTTCGGTTATAAATGCTACTTTAAGAGTGTTTATTTTCTCCCAATCTTGATTTCTTTGTCCAAAAGAAAGAGTGGTGATAAACAAAAATATAATTAGTAAAAATTTATTCATTTTCGTAAAAATTTAATTCGTCAAAATCACTTATATTTTTATTTAAGTAATCGAGAAGGTTTTCACTCTCAATAGGAGAGCTTAAAAAATCTGGAAATTCGGTATTTGTTACTGGTAGCATTTCAGCAATCTCATATTGAGATAATTCAAAATCGTTATTTTCAAAATAGGCTTCAATATCAGTATTTGCCAAATCATTAAAGCTTAACTTTTCTTGGCTATTCCAATCATATCTTAATGCCAAAATTGCAATAACGGCAATAGATGCTGCCACAGCCATAATTTTCTTAATAGGAAACAGCTGAATTACTTTTGGTTCATTCTTAAGCTTATTTTTTAGTTTGTCATTGAACGATTCAAAATAATTATCAGGCACCTTGAATGTACTGTCTTTTGGCAGAGTACTTTCTGGTTTAGATAATTTTCCCATCAGTCTATCCTCAAAACTATTGAAATAGCCATCTGGAGTTTTAAACGGAATTTTATTTTTCTTATTCATGACATAAGTTTGACACTCAATTATATAAAAGGTTTAATCTTCTTTTAAATACTGTTCGAGTTTTTTTACAGCTAAGTGATACGATGCTTTTAGTCCACCTACCGAAGTATTCAATATCTCTGATATTTCTTCATATTTCAGATTCTGAAAATACTTCATATTGAACACCAATTTTTGCTTTTCAGGAAGTGTAGCAATCGCTTTTTGAAGTTGATGTTGAATTTCATCTCCCTCAAAATAAACATCAGCTTCTAAGTTTTCAACTAATCTATCTTGGTAATCGGTATCTGTAATGCCTTGTACCTTAGCTCGCTGTTTTATAAAATTCAAAGCCTCATTAGTTGCAATTCGATACATCCAAGAAAAAAGTTTGCTATCACCTTTAAATCCGTCTATGTTTTTATAAACTTTTATAAAGGTATTTTGCAAAACATCATCGGCATCATCATGATTTAAAACAATATTTCGTATTTGCCAATACAAGCGTACTTTATAGGTATTTACTAATACCTCAAAAGCTTGTGCTTGTTTGCCCTCTGTTTTTAAGTCTAATACTAATGTTTCCTCTTCGATCACCTAGAAATGAGGTTTGTTAATTCTAAGACAATGAAGTTAAACAAAGGTTTAATTAAGATCTAGTTTTAACCGATTTTTAAATGAATACTAAATAATTTAAGAAGCTAACGACTGCATCTGTACCAGTTTTTTGTAAGTGCCATTAAGTTGTAAAAGTTCGGTATGTGTACCCTGCTCAACAATTTCTCCTTTTTGAAGTACGACAATATTATCTGCATTCTGAATTGTGGAAAGCCTGTGAGCAATGACAATAGAAGTTCTATTCTTCATCATCTTTTCAAGAGCATCCTGTACCAAGCGTTCACTTTCAGTATCTAATGCAGAAGTAGCTTCGTCCAAAATCATTATTGGAGGGTTCTTTAAAACTGCTCTTGAAATAGACAAACGCTGTTTTTGTCCGCCACTTAACTTGTTACCGCTATCACCAATATTGGTGTCATAGCCATTGGGTAAATCCATTATAAAATCATGGGCATTGGCAATTTTTGCAGCTTCAATAATTTCGTCATCGGTGGCATTCTCTTTCCCTAAACCTATGTTATTTTTAACGGTGTCGTTAAATAGGATAGAGTCTTGTGTAACTAATCCCAATAAACCACGTAATGACTTTTTACTAAGGTTTTTGATGTTATTTCCATCAATGCTAATATCACCTTCGTTAACATCGTAAAAACGAGTTACAAGATTTGCTATGGTGCTTTTACCACTACCAGATTGCCCAACTAAAGCAACTGTTTTTCCTTTTTCTACAGTGAGGTTAAAGTCTTTTAATACATATTCATCTTCGTATTTAAAAGAGATATTGTTGATATCAACGGCATCATTGAATGTTTCTTGCTGAATGGGGTTTTCAATTTCAGAAATAGGATTTTCTGTCTCTAATATTTCTAAAACACGTTCAGCGGCCGCATTACCTTTTTTGACTCCGTAAGAAGCTTTGCTAATTGCTTTGGCAGGAGTTAATATTTGATATGACAATGCCATATAAGTTATAAAGAGTTCAGCTTCCAACGTTTTGTCTACAAGTACCATTTGCCCTCCATACCATAGAATTACACCTATAGCGGCTATTCCAAAAAATTCACTTGTTGGAGATGCTAAATTTTGTCTATTCAGCAGGCTATTGGAAAAATTAAAAAATCGTTTAGTTGAGGCTTGAAATTTCTTAGCAAATACAGATTCAGAATTAAAGGCTTTTATAACTCTTAGTCCGCCTAGTGTTTCCTCTAAAATAGATAAAAAGTAGCCTTGTTCATTTTGAACCTTGTCAGATTTTCGCTTTAATGACTTTCCAATCAAGGAAATTAAAAACCCTGAAAGGGGAAGAAAGAGAAATACGAACAATGTTAATTTTGGACTAATAGCGAGCATGGCTATAATCGTAAAAATGATTGTCAAAGGTTCTCTTACAATCAATTCTAATATCGATAAAAATGAATGTTGTATTTCTAATACATCTGAAGTAATACGGGCAATAGTATCCCCTTTTCTTTTTTCAGAATAATATGATATGGGTAATTCTATAGTCTTGTCGTACAGTTCATTACGTAAATCTTTGAGTACACCATTACGTAAAAATGTAATGAAATACATGGCTAGGTAATTGAAAAGGTTCTTTAAAAGGAACATTGCAATTATTAAACCTACCATAAGCATTAGCACTTCTCCAGGATCACTTTCTTGGCTTCGTTCTGTAATGTAAAAGTTTAATGATTCCGTTACATAATCTTTTAAATCAGAAACTCCATTCCATTTCGGTTTGGTATATATTTTCTCTGTTTGTTTAAAGAGCACATTCAGCATTGGAAATAATGAAATCATTGCCAATGTTGAAAACAGCGCATAAAAGATGTTGGATATGATGTTTAAAATAGCATATATCTTGTAAGGCTTCGCAAAGCGAAGAATCTTTTTGAAATAGTTCATTAAGTTAAATTAAGCTCGGCGAGAATACTCTTGATTTTGTTGTCAAGTTCTGCTGCTACTTTTTTATAATCTTCAGTTTTTTCTAATGTAGTATTTGTACTGATGTAAAATTTGACCTTAGGCTCCGTTCCACTAGGTCTAGCGGCAATTCTTGTGCCATCTTCTGTTTCGTAAATTAAAACATTGGATTTTGGAATATCAATAGTCTTTTCTTCACCTGTCAATACATTTTTGGCAATTGAAGTATTATAGTCTTCAATCCATTTTACTTTAGAACCCGCTATAGATTCTACTGGGTTTTCTTTAAAGTCTTTTAGCATTTGCTTGATTTCTTCGGCGCCACTAATACCTTTTTTGGTAATAGAGACTAAATGTTCTTTATAAAAACCATAATCAACATAACATTGAATTAGATCTTTGTAAAAAGAACTGCCATTAGCTTTTGCTTGACTAGCAATTTCGCAAGCCAATAGGGTAGAGGTAACCGCATCTTTATCGCGAACAAAATCGCCTACCATATAACCAAAGCTTTCTTCACCACCACCAATAAAATCTGATTGTTGGAAATCTTTGATCATTTTACCGATCCATTTAAAGCCAGTGAGAGAGGTTTTAAATTCTACTCCGTATGCCTTCGCCATAGCTTCCATCATCGGAGTAGAAACAATAGTGGTAGCAATAAACTCATTTCCTTTAAATCCTTTTTCTTTTCGTTTTTCTAGAAGGAATTTTGTCATTAAAATCATTGCTTGGTTTCCATTTACAATTTCCATTTCTCCATCAAGGTTACGAACGGCGATACCTAAACGGTCACTATCTGGATCTGTACCTACGACCATATCCGCACCAATTTCTTCAGCCTTTTTTACAGCCATTGAAAGTGCCTCAGATTCTTCTGGGTTAGGTGACTTCACCGTTGGAAAATTTCCGTCAGGTTTAGCTTGTTCTTCTATAATAGTTACATTTTCATATCCACCACGCTTCAATACTTCTGGTATAGCTGTAATTGAAGTTCCGTGTAATGATGTGAAAACAATTTTAAAGTCATCTTTACCGGCAGCATTAAAGTTTCCTGCAGCTACAGACTGTGAAATAAAAGCTTCATCTACTTCCTTGTCAATTACTTGAATAAGACTGTCATTCGCATCGAACTTTATATCTTCAAAATCAAGAGAGTTTATTTCAGAAATAATCGCTCCGTCCTGTGGTGGTACAATTTGTCCGCCATCTGTCCAATATACTTTATACCCATTATATTCTGGTGGGTTATGCGATGCTGTTAATACAATACCCGCATGACAATTTAAATGACGTACTGCGAACGAAAGTTCAGGAGTGGTGCGCAAATCTGAAAAAAGGTATACTTTTATATTGTTAGCAGAAAATACTTCTGCTACAGTTCTTGCAAGCGTATCGCTATTATGGCGACAATCAAAAGCGATAACAACTTTGATTTCTTCCCCTTTATAAACTTTGTTTAAATAGTTGCTAAGTCCCTGGGTACTTTTTCCCAACGTATATTTATTAATACGATTGGTACCTACACCCATTACGCCTCTCATACCACCAGTACCGAATTCCATATTTTTGTAGAAACGGTCGTTCAGTTCTTCTTTGTCATTGGCGATAAGGTGTTCAATCTCTTTTTTTACAGCTGGATCGAAAAAATCGGTAAGCCAGGTTTTAGCAGTATCAAGGATGTTATCCATTTGGTTTATAATTTTATGTGCATTTAAGTTAGTAAGAATTTTACTATCCTAAAAGTGCTGTGTTTATTTCTTCTGAAACGATATATCTTTTTTCTTCTTTCTTTGAGCGTATTAATATTTCGCCAATAAATCCAGCTAAGAATAGCTGAGTACCTATAACCATCGCTATCAGTGAAATGTAGAATTGCGGACGGTCTGTAATTAATCTACCAAACTTATGAATGAACATTTTATCTATACCTAAATAGATAGCAAATCCAAATCCGATCATGAACATTAAAACGCCCAATGCACCAAATAGGTGCATTGGGCGTTTTCCGAATCTAGAAACAAACCAAATGGTCAATAAGTCTAAAAAGCCGTTTATGAAACGTTCTATTCCGAATTTTGTTTTACCGTATTTACGAGCTTGATGTTTTACAACTTTTTCTCCAATTTTAGAAAAGCCGGCATTTTTTGCCAAAACGGGAATATATCTGTGCATTTCACCAGATACTTCAATGTTTTTTACAACAGATCTAGCGTAAGCTTTAAGTCCGCAATTAAAATCATGTAATCGAACACCAGAAGTTCTTCTAGCGGCCCAATTGAAGAGTTTTGAGGGAGTGTTCTTGAAGATAATAGAATCGTATCGTTTCTTTTTCCAACCAGAAACTAATTCATATCCATCCTTGGTAATCATTTGATAAAGTTCTGGAATTTCTTCAGGATTGTCTTGCAGATCGGCATCCATGGTAATGATAACATCACCTCTTACAGCTTTAAAACCGGCGTGCAGTGCTTGCGATTTCCCGAAGTTGCGTAAAAAATGAATTCCCTTTACTGATGGGTTTTGTTTTGATAATTTTGATATAATCTTCCAAGAATTATCTGTACTGCCATCATCAACGAACAGTATTTCATAAGAAAAATGATTGGATTGCATTACAGATACAATCCAATCATGAAGTTCTTTAAGTGACTCTTCTTCGTTAAGTAATGGAATTACTATTGATAATTGCATGTGCGACTTCTGGTATTGTCTCCAAAAATACTACAATTACTTAGCATTAATAAGCAGCTTCTTCTTTTTTCAAGATTAATCCGGTAATCAGTCCTATAATTAAGCCAATAATGACATTTATTATGATTAATATAGGGTATGAAATCCATGCAAAACTTTTATTCATCTCTATACCTTGGTCAATTTGTTCTTCGGTAAGACTAGGGTTGTCGGCCATTGCTTTAATCTTTCCAATTTCAAAAACTTTATCCATATACCCTGGTTCGATTACGTTTGAAAGTAGAAAGAAATATAGTAAGCCGACAATTGCAGCAATAAGCGCTACACCAGCACCAACTTTTAAAGCTTCTGAAATGGTTAAAAGTCCGCCACCAGCTTTTTTAAATTGTACAATACCAAAGATTACACCTGTGGCAAGTATTAAAGTCTGGGTAATTTGTATAGCTGCCCCTTGCTCATAATGCATTTCCATTATAAATAGCATAATTCCGAATACTACACCAATAAGTCCGGTCAACAATCCGTAATTCAATGCAAATTTTCCTGTTTTAGGTTGATTTTCTTCCATGATATATAATTATTATAGGTTGATTTATGTATTAGTATTGTTATATTATGTTTTGTTACAAATGTGGTAAAATTTTATTTTGTTTTTTTTACGATTTGTAATTGCTCGTTTATGGATTTTTATTAAATTTGCAGCCTTAAAATGAGTGCCCGTCGGAATGGGTGCGTTAAAGTTTTTTAAATGAAAAAAGATATACACCCAGAAAATTATAGGATAGTGGCCTTTAAGGACATGTCTAATGAAGAGGTTTTTTTGACGAAATCTACAGCGGATACTAAGGAAACTTTAGATGTTGACGGAGTAGAGTATCCATTGGTTAAATTGGAAATCTCAAGAACTTCTCACCCTTTTTACACTGGTAAAGCCAAATTATTGGATACTGCCGGTCGTATTGATAAGTTCAAAAACAAATACAAGAAATTTTCTAAAGAAGAAAAAACTGAAAAGAAATAGTATTTTTACTTCTTAATTGAATATAACGCCTTCGAATTTTTCGAAGGCGTTTCTTTTTCATATAACATTAAATAATGGAAGTTGTCTATTATATAAAGATGCTCTAGGGATATTTGTTAATTTTGAAAAAAATCATCTTGTATGAACTTTATTCTTTTTGATGGTCAGCGTAGGAATCATCTTTTGCCTTTCACTTTTACACGCCCCGTTTCAGAAATACGTGTGGGCATAATGACCCTTCGAGAACGATGGGAGGCACATTTAAAAGTGTCGGTTTCTTCTCTAACAGAGGAATATTTGAGTATTAAATATCCTATTAAGCTTCAAGATTCCAATATATTTATAGATGCATCGGTTTTACCTTCATCAGAATTACTGGAGGCTATAGAGATATTAGTAGATGGAGAAGCGTTGAAATCTAATGGTTTAGTGATTGCCTATTCAAGTTCAACAGCCAAGAATGCCGATGAATTGGCTTTGTTCAAAGCAATAGGCTTTAATGGAGATTTAGTTCAGATCAATAACACTTGGGATATATTCGATAAAAACGCTGAAATTTTGCAATTTGATTTTGATTTTATTACAAAAGGAAGAAAGAGTCAGCCTATTTCAGAAACAAATCAGTTAATTCACCCTGAGCGCATATTTCTTGAAGAAGGCGCAAAGGTCGAATTTAGTATACTTAATGCCACTGACGGACCTATTTATTTAGGTAGAAACTCTGAAATTTGGGAAGGAAGTCTAATACGTGGTGCTTTGGCACTTTGTAATAATGCTATTATTAAAATGGGCGGTAAGCTCTATGGAGCAACAACTATTGGCCCTTATAGCAAGGTGTGCGGTGAAGTAAGTAACTCGGTTATATTTGGATATTCAAGTAAAGGGCATGAAGGATATTTAGGGAATGCTGTACTAGGTGAGTGGTGTAATATTGGTGCAGACTCAAACAACTCTAACTTAAAGAACAATTATGCAAAAGTTAGACTGTGGGACTATGCAACAGAGCGGTTTGAGCGAACTGGTTTACAGTTTTGTGGACTCATGATGGGTGATCATAGTAAAACGGCTATTAATACTATGTTTAATACGGGAACGGTAATTGGCGTGAATTCAAATATCTATGTTCCAGGGTTTCCAAGAAATTTTGTCCCAAGTTTTAGTTGGGGAGGGGCAACAGGATTTACTGCTTACCAACCAGCAAAAGCATTCGATGCGGCTAAAGTTATGATGGCAAGAAGGGGAGTAGAGTTCGATGATGTTGAAACCGATATTCTGACCCATGTATTCGAAATAACTAAAAAATGGAGAAAGTACTAGGTGTTTAAATCTGAATTCCAATCAGTTATATATTTTGACAAGATTAAGTTTAAGTATTTTTGTACTTTTAAAGAGATGATTAGATGAAGAAGAAAGTGGCCTTTTACACTTTAGGATGTAAGTTGAACTTTTCGGAAACCTCTACTATAGCCCGAAATTTTGCAGACGAGGGTTTTGATCGGGTAGATTTTTCTGAGAAAGCAGATATGTATGTTATCAATACATGCTCTGTAACAGATAATGCCGACAAGAAATTTAAGGCTATTGTAAAAAAAGCGCAAAAGATCAATCCAGATGCGTTTGTAGCGGCAGTAGGTTGTTATGCACAACTTAAACCAGAAGAATTAGCAGATGTCTATGGTGTTGATTTAGTCTTAGGCGCCACCGAAAAATTTAAAATTACCGATTACATAAACGATTTAACTAAAAATGACCATGGTCAAGTACACTCTTGTGAAATTGCAGATGCAGATTTTTATGTGGGTAGTTATGCTATTGGTGATAGAACAAGGGCGTTCTTAAAGGTGCAAGATGGATGCGATTATAAGTGTACTTATTGTACGATTCCGCTAGCTCGTGGGATATCACGAAGCGATACTTTAGAGAATGTATTGAAAAACGCCGCAGATATATCTAAACAAGGGATTAAAGAAATTGTTTTAACGGGAGTAAATATTGGGGATTACGGTAAAGGGGAATTCGGTAATAAAAAACATGAACATACCTTTTTTGACCTTGTGGAAGCACTTGATGAGGTAGATGGTATTCATAGGTTACGTATTTCTTCTATAGAGCCAAATTTGTTAAAGAACGAAACGATTGAATTTGTTGCCCAAAGCAAGACTTTCGTGCCGCATTTTCATATTCCTTTACAAAGTGGTAGTGATGATTTGCTAAAATTGATGAAGCGTCGTTACATGACTAAACTATATAAAGATCGTGTTAAAAAAATACGGGAGGTAATGCCAAATTGCTGTATAGGTGTTGATGTAATTGTTGGTTTTCCTGGGGAAACGGAAGAACATTTTTTAGAAACATATCACTTTCTTAACGAATTGGATATTTCTTACTTACATGTATTTACATATTCGGAAAGAGATAATACTCTTGCTGCTGCTATGGAAGGTGTCGTGCCAAATAAAGTTCGTAATAAAAGAAGTAAAATGTTGCGTGGTTTATCTGTAAAGAAAAGACGGGCATTTTACGAAAGTCAACTCGGTAATGAGCTTACTGTGCTGTTTGAAGGGGAAAATAAAGAAGGATACATTCATGGCTTTACCGAGAATTATGTCAATGTGAAATCACCGTGGAATCCGACATTGGTAAATACACTTCATCCCGTTAAATTGACAGAAATAGATGTGGATGGATTTGTTCGATTCGCCTTCGTAAAAGAAAAAGTAGAAGCATAAAAAAAGCCTTTCAATTGAAAGGCTTTTAAATTTTGTTAGATACGAATACCAATCGGGAGCATCTCTTTGTACTGTCTTCGGTTTTTGCGAAGAAATCCTGCAATATGCGGACTTGTTGGAACAACTCTAAGATTTTTTTCTTGAATAATACTTAGAACGCCCTTGATAAAGTTTTCTTTAAAACTTTCATCTGTAATTTCTTCTGGAACTACTAATTTGGTAAGAAAGACTTTTCGTTCTTGAGAAGAATATTCAATTCTAGCAAGATGACCATTTACTGTAGTTTCAAACTGGCGCAGAAAAGAATTGTCATTAATGATAACATCGTTCATATAGGTAATTTTAGTGTTGCTATTGGACAAAAAAATTACGATGTTCTCAAATCGTAATTTGTTGTGATAGAAATGCTGTATAGAATAAAACATTTGAAAATTTATATGTTTTTCGCATTCTTCCACAAAATTAGTTAAAAATTACTTAATTTCCTAGTTATTACTACGTTTCGTGACTATAATAGATAATATGATTCATGTGTATTGTATGCCAGGCATGGCGGCAAGTCCTACTATTTTTGAGTATTTAAATTTTTCAAAAGAAAGATTCGAACTCCATTTTTTAGAATGGAGTATTCCTACAAAAGGCATATCTTTTACTGATTACGCAAAGAATATATGTAAAAAAATAGAACATGAAAATGTTGTTCTTTTGGGTGTTTCATTGGGGGGGCTTTTAGTTCAAGAAATGGCAAAATATATAAAGGTTCAAAAGGTGATCATCGTTTCAAGTGTTAAATCGAAATATGAGTTGCCAAAACGAATGTTGTTTGCAAAATATACCAGGGTTCATAAATTGCTTCCTACCGGACTGATCAAAAATACAGAATTGGTGGCTAAATATGCATTTGGAGAAAGTGTTACCAAAAGGCTTTCGTTGTATAAGCGTTATTTATCGGTAAGGGATAAAAGCTATATAGACTGGTGCATTCATGAATTGGTGAATTGGAAGCAAGATATACCAGATGAAAAGTTAGTTCATATCCATGGAGATAAAGATACCGTATTTCCTATTACGTACATTAATAACTGTATTCGTGTAGTCAATGGAACACATACTATGATAATTCATAGAGCAAAGTGGTTTAACGAGAACTTGCCAACAATTATTTTGGAATAAGATAGTTCAATATATACCTTTGATAGACTATACAGTAGATAGAAATAATTTAAAATATAAAATTCATGAAAACTATTAAAAATATATTGATGTTGTTAGGTGTGGTATTTGTGGCGGGTACATTGATGTTTGCCGACAGAAATACTGAAAGTACTATAACCAAGGGTACTTTGGTCGTAAATGATAGTGTACAGAAAAATGTAGCTAAATCATATAAAATTTCATCAATAGAAATTCCCGGGAATTTAAATTTTGCAGGCGAAATTGTTCCTCAATCGGATCCGGAAATTTTAGAACGTATTGACCGTGAATTTTTGGTGAATACATATTGGCAGTCAAATGCTGTATTATTAATTAAAAGAGCACATAAATTTTTTCCGGTAATTGAGCCGATCTTAGCAAAGAACGGTATCCCAGATGATTTCAAGTATTTGGCTGTTGCCGAAAGTGGTTTAACCAATGTGGTTTCGCCAGCAGGTGCTACAGGATTTTGGCAGATTATGAGAGAAACGGGCAAGGAGTATGGATTAGAGGTGAATTCTAATGTAGATGAGCGCTACCATTTAGAGAAGTCAACAGAAGTTGCTTGTAGGTATTTAAATAGATGGAAAAATAAATATGGTAGTTGGGCTTTAACTGCAGCAGCTTATAACGCAGGACCTGGGGCAATTAACAAGTACATGGGCATTCAACAAGTAGATAATTATTGGGATTTGTTGTTGGGTAGCGAAACAGGTAGATATGTATTCAGAATTATGGCGATTAAAGAAATTTTAGCTAATCCAGAAAAGTATGGTTTTCATATTGAAAAAGAGGACATGTATGAAGCTGTACCAACTTTTACTGTCGAGATAGATAAACCTGTAAGTGATTTTGCAGATTTTGCCCAGAAATATGAAATTAACTATAAGATTTTAAAACGCCACAATCCGTGGTTGAGAGAGGCACATTTAAATAATAATTCTCGTAAAAAATATACTATAGAAATTCCAAACAAAGGATATTATAGAGAAACTAAATAGTTAAATTTTTTTCATTTGCTGTTGCATCATTTTTATTTGATCCGTCAACATATTGTTTTTATCTAATTTCTTGGCCTCGTTTAATAGCATTGTAGCTTCTCTTTTACGACGTTTTTGCATTGAGATACCTGCTAGGCTAAGTTTTGCCATAGCTACATCATAATCCATTGTAAGACCTAGTTTCAAAGCTTTCTTAAAGTATTTTTCTGCTTGGGTCAAATTTGTTTGTGAAAAAATGATTCCGTGTAAGTAGTTATAATAGCCTTGTTGTTTAATAGTCAAGGCAGCTTCGGGGCTTTTAATCTTATCTAGCCAGTTCTTTGTTCCGGTTAAATCTTGCTTACGCATCCTTAAAAATGCTAGAAGAATAATTTCGTTTCTGAAATAAAGAAATATAAATATTAAAGATAACAGTATAAGAAAAATGCCGTTTCCTATGTTCCCTTCAATAAATTGGTATACAGCATAGGCAATTATAAGTCCTGCGATAATTAATTTTAAATTCTTATTGAACATATTTGAGTATTTTAATTATAGTTAATGGTTATGTTGAGTTTTTTGTTTTTATTGAAACCCTATTAAAATAGGGTAATTACAAGGCTAAAATTGAATTCGGGCAAAATTAATCAAAAGCTTTGTTTTGAGGTGTATGGATTTATATAAATATTTTTTCCATAAGCCTTGCCAAAGAAAAAACTCTTTGTATATTTGCGCCCAGTTTTACCTGTCCATAGAAAGGATAAATTTCAAAATTAATACAAAGCAATTAATTATATAGGCGATGAGCAAGAGAACGTTTCAACCATCAAAGAGAAAAAGAAAGAACAAACACGGTTTTCGTGAGCGTATGGCTTCCGTTAATGGGAGAAAAGTTCTTGCAAGAAGAAGAGCAAAAGGAAGAAAGAAATTAACCGTTTCCTCTGAGCCAAGCCACAAAAAATAATGATTTCATTGTTTTAAAAATATTTAGGTGTTACTTTTCTGAAAGTAGCACCTTTTTTTTGTCCAATTCCCATATAAAACTGTTATAAAATGCCGAAAAGAAAAGATTTAAACTCTATTTTATTAATAGGATCGGGTCCGATAGTTATCGGTCAAGCTTGTGAATTTGATTATGCAGGTAGTCAATCTTTACGTTCGTTACGTGAAGATGGTATAGAGACTATTCTGATAAATAGTAATCCGGCAACCATTATGACGGATCCCTCGATGGCCGATCATGTATATTTAAAGCCATTGACGACAAAGTCGATTGTAGAAATATTACAAGCTCATCCTCAAATAGATGCAGTTTTGCCGACTATGGGAGGTCAAACGGCATTAAATCTTTGTATAGAAGCTGATAAGAAAGGAATTTGGGAAGATTTTGGAGTTGAATTGATTGGTGTTGATATTGATGCTATAAATATCACAGAGGATAGAGAACAGTTTAGAGAGTTGATGTTGAAAATTGGTGTTGGTATGGCACCACAAGCCACGGCAACCTCTTTCTTGAAAGGAAAAGAAATAGCTCAAGAATTTGGTTTTCCGTTAGTAATTCGAGCTTCATATACGCTCGGTGGAGCTGGAGCATCTATTGTATATAAAGCAGAAGATTTTGACGAGCAATTAAGCTACGGTTTAGAGATTTCACCTATACATGAGGTCATGATCGATAAAGCTCTTATGGGCTGGAAAGAGTACGAACTAGAGCTATTGCGTGACAAAAATGATAATGTTGTAATTATCTGTACTATTGAAAATATGGATCCAATGGGTATTCATACCGGTGATTCTATTACAGTAGCACCGGCAATGACATTATCTGATAGAACTTTTCAGAAAATGCGAGATATGGCCATCAAAATGATGCGCAGTATAGGTGATTTTGAGGGTGGTTGTAATGTTCAGTTTGCCGTGAGTCCTGATAAAAAAGAAGATATCATCGCCATTGAAATTAATCCACGTGTATCTAGATCATCTGCATTGGCTTCAAAAGCAACGGGTTATCCTATCGCAAAGATAGCGACCAAATTAGCAATTGGTTATTCTTTGGACGAATTGGATAACCAAATTACAAAATCAACTTCGGCATTATTTGAGCCAACTTTAGATTATGTAATCGTTAAAATTCCGCGTTGGAACTTTGACAAGTTCGAAGGTTCTGATCGCACATTAGGTTTGCAGATGAAATCTGTTGGAGAAGTAATGGGTATTGGTCGTTCATTTCAAGAGGCATTGCATAAAGCTACCCAATCTTTAGAAATTAAAAGAAATGGCTTAGGAGCAGATGGAAAGGGATATAAGAACTATGAACAGATTATAAGTAAACTGACTATACCAAGTTGGGATCGTGTATTTGTAATTTATGATGCAATACAAATGGGAATACCATTGAGCCGTATTCATGAGATCACAAAAATTGACCTGTGGTTCTTAAAACAGTATGAAGAGTTGTATTGTTTGGAAAAAGAAATCACAAAATTTACAATAGCTACACTTTCAAAAGATTTGTTGTTAGAGGCAAAGCAAAAAGGATTTGCGGATAGACAAATAGCACACATGTTAGACTGTTATGAAAGTGAAGTATATAATAAACGTACAGAACTAAATATTAATAGGGTTTACAAACTGGTAGATACTTGTGCGGCTGAGTTCAAAGCGATGACACCATATTACTATTCTACTTTTGAAGAAGAAATAGAAAAGCCAGATGGTACATGCTACGTAGAAAATGATAGTGTTGTTACCGATAAAAAGAAAATTGTAGTTCTTGGATCAGGACCTAACAGAATTGGCCAAGGTATAGAGTTCGATTATTGTTGTGTGCACGGTGTATTGGCAGCTGCAGAATGTGGTTATGAAACAATCATGATCAACTGTAATCCAGAAACGGTTTCTACCGATTTTGACACAGCAGATAAACTATACTTTGAGCCGGTATTCTGGGAGCATATTTATGACATCATTCGTCATGAAAAACCTGAAGGAGTTATTGTTCAGTTAGGTGGGCAAACCGCTCTTAAGCTAGCTGAAAAGCTATCTAAATATGGTATTAAGATTATCGGGACAAGTTTTGAAGCTTTAGATTTGGCTGAGGATAGAGGTAATTTCTCGGACTTGTTGAAGGAAAACAATATTCCCTTTCCACAATTTGGTGTAGCAGAAACTGCAGATGAAGCTTTGGCACTATCCGATGAACTGGATTTTCCATTGTTAGTAAGGCCATCATATGTATTAGGTGGTCAAGGAATGAAAATTGTTATTAATAGAGAGGAACTGGAAGAACATGTTGTAGATCTTCTTAGAAAAATTCCGAATAATAAATTATTGTTGGATCATTATTTAGATGGAGCGATAGAAGCTGAAGCAGATGCCATATGTGATGGTGAAGATGTCTACATCATCGGTATTATGGAGCATATTGAACCTTGCGGAATTCACTCTGGAGATTCAAACGCGACATTACCACCATTTAATCTTGGTGAATTGGTAATGCAACAGATTAAAGACCATACAAATAAAATTGCGTTAGCATTGAATACAGTAGGTCTTATCAACATACAGTTTGCAATTAAAGACGAAGTAGTTTATATCATTGAGGCAAACCCAAGAGCATCTCGTACAGTACCTTTCATTGCAAAAGCATATAAAGAGCCATATGTAAATTATGCAACAAAAGTAATGCTAGGAGAGAAGAAGGTGAAAGATTTCAATTTCAATCCGCAATTAGATGGTTTTGCAGTTAAGCAACCTGTATTCTCTTTTAATAAATTCCCTAATGTAAATAAGAATTTAGGTCCTGAAATGAAAAGTACAGGAGAAAGTATTCTATTCATTGATAGCTTAAAAGATGATGAATTCTATAATCTTTATGCAAGACGTAAAATGTACTTAAGCAAATAGTCTTATAAAGAAGTGGTTTAAACTTTTATTTTCTTTTTCTATCGAATCTGTCTAGTGCTATTGCAATGAACGTTAGACAGTTGAACTCTTTCCAGCTTTCGACTGTGGTACCGAACCTGTTTGGCAACGAACGGAAGCTGTTCATCCATGCGTTGGCGTGTTCTACCGTATATCTTTCATCTTCGAACTGCATCTCTATGTCATAAAAAGTCGTTATGGTTGCCCACCACTGATTCCGAGAAAGTCAAGGGATTTCTTGGTCTAGCAGTCCTTCTAGATCCCGAATAGGTCTTATTTTTGATAAAAGTGTCAGCCCCACTGTCAACTAAAGATGAACCCGGAAAAAAGTGCCTTTGCCTGTAACTAGTTCCATTGAACGCCCATCTTGAACTTATAAAGAATTGTATTGACGATTCCCGCTATTGGAATCGTGGGCAGGAATCCTCTTTTTGTTCTCGGAATAATTGGCTCGATTCCCATTTCTATCATATCTCTGTCAAGTATATTTCACATAAATACCTGCAAAACTATCTTTCGATTCCAGAAAAGTTTAAATCACTTCAATAAGACTATACTGTAAGTGGAAGGTAGACTCTAGTTAATTAGAGTTTGCCTTCTGCATACAATCTTCTTATCTCCTTCTTATCGAATTTACCAACACTTGTTTTGGGTACTTGATCCATAGCTACATAATTATCCGGAATTTGGTATTTGGCAAAATCCTTAGCCAAATACTCCTTTAATTCTTCTTCCGAAATCGTACTGTTTTTATCTGATAGAACAAATGTTGCTAAAGGTCTTTCAGACCATTTTTCGTCAGGTATGGCAATTACCGCTGCCTCAATAATTTTAGGGTGAGACATTAATGCAGATTCCAAGGCAACACTAGATATCCATTCCCCTCCACTTTTTATAAGATCCTTTGTGCGATCAGTAATCTCCATATACCCATCTGCATCAATTGTACTAACATCACCAGTTCTAAACCATCCATCTTCTGTGAAATTATCAGAGCTATTGATCTTAAAATAAGACTTAATGACCCAAGCACCTTTTACTTGTAATTCGCCTATGGATTTACCATCTCTTGGAACTACTTCTCCATTATTGCCAACAATTCTCATTTCTATACCCGGAAATTCTATGCCTTGTTTAGCACGTATTTTAATTTGTTCTTTTTCAGTCAGTTTATCATGCTTTTTCTGCAATCTACAGGCGGTACCAAGAGGAGATGTTTCGGTCATGCCCCATGCTTGTACCCCTCTAATACCGAAATCTTTTTCAAAATTTTCGATAAGACTTGCAGATAAGGCAGAACCACCAACAAGGTATTCTTCTAAGGCTAATTTTGTCTTTGGCGGATTCTTTTTCATTTCTTCATAAACCCCTCTCCAAATAGATGGGACTCCGTTAGCTTTGTTAACATTTTCACTTTCAAGAATTCTAATAATAGCTTCTGGTTGTAAATGCATTGAAGGCATCACCATATCTGCCCCTGTTAATAGGCACATGTAAGGATATCCCCATGCCATAACATGAAACTGCGGTACAATAAGTAAAATAATATCACTATTACTGTAATTTCCGGCATTAGGGGAAAGTATGGTCATTGCATGTAAATACGTTGATCGGTGAGAGTATAGAGCACCTTTGGGATGACCGGTTGTACCACTGGTATAGCACATGCCACAGGCATCGTTTTCATTGATTGTAGGCCAATCTATGGTTTCTAGTTGCTCTTCTAATAAATCTTCATAATGAATTATATTAGGTAGGTTTGTTGTAAAATCTTTGGGAGCGTTTAAAATAATATACATTTCAACGGTCTCTAACTTAGGTGCAATTTTTTCTAAAAGAGGAACTAAGGTAGCGTCCACAAATATGACCTTATCTTTAGAGTGATTGATTATAAATTCTGTTTGCTGAGAGGATAGCCTAATATTTATGGTATGGCAAACAGCACCAATACCCGGTATCCCATAATATAATTCTACATGCTGATAATGGTTCCAGGCAAAAGTACCGATCATATCCCCTTTGGTAATTCCAAGTTTGTTTCTTAGCGCATTCGCAAGCTGACAGCAACGTTTGTACATTTGCCCGTAAGTATATTCATGTCTATCTCCATTGGGTAAATACGAAATTAATCTTTTATTGGGAAAGACATTTTTTGCATAATTTAAAATGTTAGTAGTAGTTAAAGGGTAATCCATAATTAATCCGTCCATAGAATCTTACTTTAAATTTTAAGGTTAAAAACCATCAAATTTAATCAATTTATGATATGAATTCATTAAATATTTAACAATTAATAAATGAATTTGACAACAAGCATAGTTGTGTAACATCAACTTTATGGAATATACTTTTTAGGTTAATAAATTATTTTATTAGATAATTCAAATCTAGCTTTTATCTGTAACCTTGTTTGATTTTAAGAAAAGTTAAAGCAGGTGAAAAAGGTTATTTTAGTTATAGGAATTTTAGTGTTGATATTTGCGGCATTAACCTATTGGTCGTTATCCAGTACATCAAAAACTTTTGATACTTGCGAGATTTTAGGTATTTCGGATATCGATGAAATAGATTTTAAGAAATTTGATTCTGTTCTGGTAGCCGCAAGTACTTTATATGAGGCAAACGGTATAAAAAGTGTAATGCAGGGTGAGCAATATAGACAAGCTTGGTCTACACCTTTGAAAGTCCCGATTTTATATCTAAATGAAATGAAGGAAAATGTTAAGATTATAAAAGAAGGTGGCGGTCAACAAACACATTCCTTAAAATTACAACAAGATGACGCTACGTTGATGACTTTAAGAAGTGTATCTAAAGACCCATCTCCATTAGTGCCTAAGCTTGCTAAGACTTTGGGAATAGAGAATATAATAGTTGATGGAATTTCGGCCCAACATCCGTATGCAGCATTGGTAGTTGCAGAGCTTTCTAATAAAGCAGATATACTAAACACAAGACCGCAATTAGTATTTGTACCAAAACAAAAACTTCTTTCAAATTATAATCAAAAATATGGGAATAGGTTGTTTCTCTTAGAATACGAAACCGAGGGTAATGCCAATTGGTTAGAGTTAAACGGGGTAAATTCTTTAATAGATACTGATAATCTGCAAGAGCTCAAGATCAAGAATCCAAATAACGTAAAGCTTGATGTTGAATCTCTTGTTAGGGCACGGTTGTTCGACCTTGTGATAGGAGATTGGGATCGTCATGCTAAACAATGGGGTTGGGCAATTAAAAATCAAGGCGAAGATATGACCGCTATTCCGTTGCCATGCGATAGGGATAATGCTTTTTTCAATCTAGAAGGAGTATTACCTACTTTAATATCGAACAACACTTTTCTACCAGAGGTACAAAGTTTTGAAAAGGAAATTGATTTTTTATCAGGGTTGATTTCTTCGTTCGATGTTTATTTTATGAAAGATATTCCGCAATCTACGTTTGAACAAGAGGCCAAACAATTACAACTTTTATTGACGGACGAAGCTATTGAGTCATCTTTTTCAGTTTGGCCTAAGGCGATTTTTAATTTAGATGGAAAGGAGCTAATTGCAAAAATAAAAAGTAGACGCAATGACTTGGTGGATTATGCAATTTTATTTCACAAAGAACTGCTGAAAAGTGAAGAATTGACAAAGTCTTTAAAAGGGTCTGAAGAAGTGAAGATGACTAAAGCGGAAATGAAATGCTTCAACTGTAGTGGCTAATTATATTAGAAAATTCAGAAGAATGTAAAGGTTAAGTAAGAAGTAATAAAAAATCAACAAACTTAAATTATGGATGAACAATTAGTAGATAAGGTTGAAAAATATATTAAGAATCTATTAGCTGATCAGATGAACAAGAGCTTTCTTTTTCATAGTCAAGGTTATGCAAATAAAACAGTGAATAGAGCAAAAAAAATATTAGAGACAACTGAAGATTCTAATATAGATGCAGATAAAATATTAATAGCTTGTTGGTTTATTCATGCTGGTTACGCAAAAGATTATGAAAATCACATAAATGAAAGTGTAAAATTAGCTGCTGGTTTTTTGCAAGAAAATAATTGTTCTCAAGAGGAGATTACCTTGATATCAACATTAATACGTAGTTCGTGGGAGAACGACAGTCCAAAGAATGATTCTGAAAAAATTTTAAAGGATGTTAGAACATGGTTTTATGCATCAGAAGATTTTGAAGAAATGCTACAATTGCTCAGGCTCGAATTGAAAAATTTTGATAAATCTGTTCCCGATCTTGATTCTTGGCGCCTAAATTTTGTAGAAAAACTTCGTGTAAACCATAATTTCTATACCGATTATGCAAAAGAGAATTGGCAGGAGCAGAAAGAAGATAATATTCTTTCTTTAATTTCTAGGTTGCAAAAGGCAGAAAAAACAGAAAAGAAAGAGGTTTTAAAAGCTAGGTTGAAAGATGAAAGTCCGCAAAGGGCTATTCAATCTTTGTATCGAATTGAACTGAGAAACCATATAAAGTTAAGTGACATAGCAGATACCAAGGCGAATATTTTACTTTCTGTTAATGCTATTATTATTTCACTTTTATTGGCAAATCTGATACCAAGTCTAGATTCTCCATCAAATTCATATCTCATTTATCCAACTGTAATATTTGTACTTTTTAGTATAGCTTCAATGATTATGTCTGTTTTGGCTACTAGACCTAAAGTGAGCAACACAGATGTTGTTGCAGAAGAAATTAAGAAGAAGGATACCAATTTTCTATTCTTTGGAAACTTTCATGCAATGGAATTGAGTGACTTCAAATCTAAATTAAGAGATATTATAAAGAACAAAGAATCAATTTATGATTCGTTGAGTATGGATTTGTATTATCTGGGGAAAGTATTGCAAGAAAAGTATAGGTTGTTAAGATGGACGTATACCGTGTTTCTTGTTGGTGTAATTTTATCGGTTATTGCATTTGGTTTTGCCTTAAAATATTATGGTATGGAAGACGAACTTTTAGATGCTGTAACGCCATTACCAAAATAAATGATTCGATTTTAATTATACCATACTGCATATTTTTTTCGTCTTAGTTCAAGTGCTAGTAGCTCTTCTATATTTAAAGCTTCGGCTCTAGTGGTTACTGGGTCAATATGGTTAAAAAGACTACCGCGTAAATATAAACCGTATTTCTGAACAATTTTTGAAGAAAGATTATGACCTTTTTTACTTAAGGTTCCATTTTTATGTTGTTCAAAACGTTCTTTAGGAGTTTTACTTGTCATACCTACATATAAACATTCTAACACACCATTAAACTGCGGATTGGCATCTCTAAATTTTCTGTTCTCCGTAAACACTTTTTTGGACAATTCTATGACATAAATGCAATACATGGTAAATGGTGTGATAAATAGATTTAAATATAGTTTAAGGGCTGTAAGCTACTCTTCAATAATTTCGATTCCTTCTGTAGTAAAAGAAAAAGCTTGTGCACCTAATCCGCCAACCATAACAGCTTGAAACAACGGGTTTAATCGTTTCTCGGAATACCAGTCTATTAAAAAATTAGCGCCACTACCACCAGAAGTATCTTGCTGTTCAATGACGTAATCAATAGATTCCATCTGGGTAAGATAAATAGGGGAATCTATATAACTTCTTACCAAATCGCCTTCGGTATTATAATAATCGATCTTACTTACGAATAGGCTATCCTTTAAACTTGTATTCCTAATACTTAAGGTAGCTGTAAGTAAAGTTCTTGTATCTCTGGTCTGGTTATAGATATCAGAATAGATTGGAACGTAAACCTGCCTAATTAATGAATTTTTTAGAGTAGCATTTGCCTCTCTGTTCAAAGTATGATTATCAAGTATTTCTAAATTAACCTCTTCTTTTGCTTTTTGTTTGCAACTCAATATTGTTGCTGTAAAAACAACTAAAAGGCAAATACTGCTTAAAGCTATATTTATATTTTTCAGATGTTATTTTATTTTTCCCATTCAGTATGAAAAATACCTTTACGATCTAAACGCTCATAGGTGTGAGAACCAAAATAATCACGTTGCGCTTGAATTAGGTTTAAAGGTAATTTGCTAGATGTATATGCATCAAAATAAGTTAGTGAATTTGATAACCCTGGTAAGGGTATGCCATTTTGAGCTCCGAATGCCACTAATTCTCTTGCTGCACCGACCGTTTCTTTTATTTTGCTGACAAAATTTGGAGAAAGTAAAAGGTTAGCTAAAGTAGGCTCAGCTTTAAATGCATTTGTAATATCTGCTAACAAGCCAGCACGTATAATACATCCAGCTCTCCAAATTTTTGCAATTTCAGATATATCTAAATTATAACCATATTCTTTAGAGGCATCTGCTAATTGATGTAAACCTTGAGAGTAAGTGATTATGAATGAGAAATACAAAGCCTTTTCAGTTAGGGTTTCTAACTTCTCTTTATCCATATGTGCTACAGATGGACTGTCGTACAGGGCATCAGCTTTGACTCTCTCAACTTTTAAAGCAGAAATTTCTCGCATGCTAACCGCAACATCTATAGATGGAACAGGTATACCAAGATCCATTGCATTTTGACTTGTCCATTTACCAGTTCCTTTTTGTTTTGCTTTGTCTAAAATTTGATCTACCAAACGTCCTTCGACAAAGTCATCTTCTTGCTCAAAAATATCCGAAGTGATCTCAACTAAGAAAGATTGTAACCTTCCTGAGTTCCATGTAGCAAATGTCCTGTGTAATTCGTCATTATTATAGTCTCCGCCTTTTTTAAGGACATCATAAATTTCGGAAGTCAACTGCATTAACCCGTACTCTATACCATTATGAACCATTTTTACATAGTTCCCAGCAGATTTCGGACCTAAATAAGCAACACAAGGTTCTCCGTTGTATTTGGCAGAAACAGCTTCAAAAATTGGTTTGATATGCTCATAAGCAGATTTTGATCCACCTGGCATAATACTTGGCCCTTTACGAGCACCTTTTGCACCACCCGAAACTCCCGCACCGAAAAAGTTAATAGCTCTTTCCTGTAATTGAGCTTCTCTTCTGTCAGTATCACTAAAGAAAGAGTTACCTCCATCAATAATAATATCACCTTTGTCAATATGTGGTAAAAGTGATTCAATTACTCCGTCAACAATTTTACCTGCAGGCACAAGTAGCATTATTTTTCGAGGTCGCTTTAAGTTCTTTACAAATATTTTTATGTTGCTAGACGCATTTACTTTATCTAAATTTCCACCCAAAATCTTTAAAGCCTCAACTTTCTCATCATCTAAATCATATCCGTAAGCAGAAAATCCATTATCTGCTACATTTAGAATAAAATTTTGTCCCATCACTCCAAGACCTACTAAACCAAAATCATACATAAATTGAATGTTTTATAATTAGAATACCAAAATATGTTACAACTTCTTATTTATTGTTGGTAACAAAATGTGAATCAAAAATAATTTAAAATAATGACTTTAAATCCAAATTACATCTTAAAGAAGCCCTAGAATGACTTACTTTTTAAGATATTTGACAAATAAAAAGAATATCAACCAATAATGAAAAAGACAGAAAATCATATGCTCATAATTTTTGGGGCATCTGGAGATTTAACGGCTAGAAAACTAATACCGGCCATATTCAATTTATATAAGGGAAATGATCTCCCTGATAATTTTGTGGTACTTGGTGTAAGTAGAAGTGATTTGGGCGATTTAAAGTTTAGAAATAAAGTTGTTATAGAAAGCCCTTATTTAGAGTCTGAGCGTAAGGAATATGATGAGGAATACATTCAAGGATTTGCAGATAAGCTTTTTTATGAAGATTTAGGTTCAGATTATGATACTTCATATGAACGTTTAGAAAAACGCATTTCAGATTTGAACCAAAAATATGGTACGAATGGTAACCATATGTTCTATTTATCTACACCACCTAGTTTATACGAGCCTATAGCAAAAAACTTATCAGATCAAGGGTTAAATGATGAAACTACAGGTTGGAGAAGAATAGTTGTAGAAAAACCATTTGGGTATAGTTTAGAATCTGCAAAGGAGCTAAACGATAGGTTACATACTTATTTCAAAGAAAGCCAGATTTTTAGAATTGATCATTATTTAGGTAAAGAAACTGTACAGAATTTATTGGTAACCCGTTTTGCCAATAGTATTTTCGAACCACTTTGGAACAGAAATTATATTCACCACGTAGAAATAACCAATGCGGAAAGTGTAGGTGTTGAAAAAAGAGGAGGGTATTATGATAAATCTGGTGCGTTGAGAGATATGTTTCAGAGTCATTTATTACAAATCGTTGCATTAATAGTAATGGAGCCGCCATTAAGTGCAGATGCCGAGGAGATTCGAAATGAAAAGCTGAAGGCATTAAAATCATTAAAGATTATAAATGATAAGAAAACGCTTTTTAATAATACGATTAGAGCGCAATATGTAGCTTCTAAAATTGATGGGCAAGAAGTAAAAGGATACCGTGCAGAAGATGGTGTTGATGAAAATTCAACTACTGAAACTTTCGCTGCAATAAAATTTTTTGTAGATAATTGGCGATGGGCAGATGTGCCGTTCTACGTAAGAACAGCTAAACGAATGCCAACAAAGGTTACCGAGGTAGTAATACATTTTAAAACTCCACATCACCAAATATTCAAAGAATCGGGAATTAGTAATAAGGATAACAAGTTGATTATACGTATTCAGCCAGATGAAGGAATCTTGATCAAGTTTGGAGTAAAAGTTCCGGGTCAAGGATTTGAGGTAGAACGCGCAAATATGGATTTCTACTATTCTAGTTTAACCGAAACACATGTGATGGAGGCGTATGAGCGTCTGTTATTAGATGCTATGCAAGGTGATGCTACTTTATATGCGAGAGCCGATGAAGTTGAAGCAGCTTGGGCATTTGTTGATCCAATTCTGGAGTATTGGGAAAATGGAAAAGATATAAAAATGTATGGTTATGCAGCGGGAGTTTGGGGGCCAGAAAACGCAAACGAGCTAATTGAAGGAGTAGGTGAATGGCGCAATCCTACTAAGAATTTAGCCGATGAATCTGGCTACTGTGTTATTTGCTAATTAGTCGCTTCTGTAATAAAAATAATAGTAAGAATGGAATTAAAAGCATATCAAAATAAAGTAAAGGTAGCAGAAGAGTTTTCTAAGTACTTGATTGAAAAATCAGGTACTCGGAAGTCTTTTCATATTGCGCTTTCTGGTGGCAGCACACCTAAAATTGTGTTCGATGTTATGGCAAAAGAATTCTCTAAGGATATAGATTGGAAAAATATTCATTTGTATTGGGGAGATGAAAGATGTGTAGCACCCGACGATATTGAAAGCAACTATAAAATGACAGTAGATCACCTTATTTCTAAAGTTGATATAAAACCGGAAAATATTCACAGAATTAAAGGTGAAGAGGATCCAAAATCGGAAGCTAAGCGTTATGGTGAACTGTTAGAAAAAGAATTACCAAAGGCATTTGGGTTACCTCAATTTGATTTGGTTATTTTAGGTATGGGCGATGACGGCCATACGGCATCTATTTTTCCACATGAAATCAATCTATGGGTTTCTCCAGATAATTGTGAGGTCGCTATACACCCAGAGTCTGGACAAAAACGTATTTCGCTTACAGGTAGAATAATCAATAATGCAAAAACTGTAGCTTTTTTGGTAACAGGAGAGGGTAAGGCAGAAAAAGTGAAGATAATTGTAGATAGGGAAGAAGGCTATTTAGAATATCCAGCAAGTCACGTAGCACCTAAAACAAAAGATTTGGTCTGGTTTTTAGATGCTGCCGCGGCAAAGCTTCTTACTTCATATCGATCTTAATATTTTCAGATTCCAATTCTTTAGTATATTCTTTCGAATTAAAGGTTTTAGACTCGAATTTGGTATCTCTTTCTTGAGCTTCTAATTTGCGATATTTGCTACGTGCAAATCGTCTAACACCTTGGTCATCAGATATGATAAGCCCTGGTATGGAAACATTTTTACCATCAGTACCCTTAGCTACCATTGTAAAGTATGATGAATTACAGTGTTTTTTAATACCTGAGGTAATATTTTCAGACTCTACGCGAACACCTACTACCATAGAAGTTCTTCCGGTATAGTTAATACTTGCTTTTAAAGTGACCAGTTCGCCCACTTCAATAGGGTTTAAAAAATTTACACGGTTTACCGATGCGGTTACACAATATTGCTGTGAGTGTTTTGATGCACATGCAAAAGCGATTTGATCCATTAAGTTCAATATGTGGCCACCATGTACCTTGCCGCCAAAATTAGAATGGGAGGGAAGCATTAACTCTGTTATAGAAATTCTAGATTCTTTTACACTTTTAAACTTTTCCATAAACTTCTTGTAATTTTTTTCTGAATTTCTAATTTCTAAAATGTGGTGATTTTTCTGCATGTACCTCGGTAATGAAGTATTTAGTGTCACCTAACCAAAAGAAAGTAGTGTAGCGTTCTACGTAGCTGACTTTTACATACTGACCTTGATATTCCTGTAATTTTTCTATTACTTCTTTATCCTTGTCTAATACAGAAAATGAAAAAATTTGGGCACCAGAGATTCCTTGGCTAATTTCACCTTCCCAAGTTTTAACCAGTACGCCTTTGTGACTTATTTTAATAAGTTCTCCTGAACGTACACCTTCACTGAAAGTGACAAAGTAGATAAAGGCATAATACAGCGCTCCAATAATGACTACGCCTAATAAAAGTAATGATACTATCTTTTTCATGTGTTTGGTTTTAATATATACTTAATGGTTGATTTTATAATTTTAATTTAGGTTCTTCCTCAAAATCATCATCTTCAATTGCCCGGTTTAAAAGTGACTCAGGAATTGATTTTTTTGCTTTGGCACCCATTTTTTTGAGCTTTTCGATACTTGTTACAATATTACCACGTCCATCAACTAGTTTGTTCATGGCTCCACGGTACTCCACTTTGGCTTCATCCATCTTTTTGCCAACTTTCATTAGGTCGCTAACAAAGCCTTCAAATTTATCATAAAGTGCGCCCGCTTGTCGTGCTATTTCAATAGCATTTCGTTGTTGCTTCTCATTGTTCCACATACTATCGATTGTACGTAATGTGGCTAGTAGGGTAGAAGGGGTAACAATAATTATGTTCTGTTCAAATGCTTTATTGTATAAAGAACTATCTTGATTTATAGCAATGGCAAATGCAGGTTCTATTGGAACGAACATCAATACAAAATCCGGACTCTCCATTTCATACAGATCTTCGTATTTCTTGGCAGAAAGTTGATTTATGTGTCTTCTAAGTGAATTAATATGGTCTTTTAAGAATTTCTCCTTATGCTCATCTTCCGCATTCACATAACGCTCGTAGTCGGTAAGTGAGACTTTAGAGTCTACCACCATTTTCTTACCATCAGGCAGGTTGATGATAACATCAGGTAGTACACGGCTACCATCGGCACGGGTAAAACTTTGTTGTACTACATATTCTCGGTCTTTCTCTAAACCAGATTTTTCTAGAACTCGTTCCAATACCAGTTCGCCCCAATTCCCTTGCATTTTACTATCACCTTTTAACGCTTTGGTGAGGTTCTCCGCTTCTTGGGTGATTTTTATATTCTGAGTCTGTAGATTTAGCAGTTGTTCTTTTAACGCAGAATGAATACTGATATTCTCTTTTTGACTTTCTTCGACTTTTTTTTCAAAAAGGAGGATTTTTTCGTTCAACGGAGTAAGAATATTTTTGATATTCTTTTCATTACGTTCTGTGAATTTTAAGCTCTTTTCTTCTAGGATTTTGTTGGCAAGATTTTCAAACTCTTTGGTGAACTTCTCCTGTAGCTTTTCAACTTCTTCTTTCTGCTCAATATTCTTTTGCTGCAAATTTTCTAAATCCGCCTGGTATCGTACAATTTGAATTCCTAACTGTTCTTTTTCAGATAGTAGCTGTATTTTTTGGTTTTCGTTTTCTTTTAATCTATCCTGAAAAACTGAAAGATTGTTATGCATTTGAAGCTCGCGTTCTTCTAAAATACTTTGACGCGATTTTGTTTTTAGAAGCTGAATATAATTGCCAATAAAATATCCGATGGCAAGACAAAGGATTGTAATAATCAGGTAAATATAAATTTCGTTCATGTGCCTACTAAAGTAATCTTGTAAAGATAATTGATTGTCCAGTAAAGTTTAAAAGGGCAAGTCTATTTTTTTATTCTAAAAGAACCGGTATTCGTATCAAAAGAAATGGTATCAGTAGGGAAGAGGGTATTAAAATTTTTGTTTTCAATGAGCTTACAGGGTTGGTCAAAAGCATTATTGGTTCCGTCTAAAATCAACATTTTGTCGCATAATTGGATGGCAAGTTCAATTTCATGACTGGTGTACAAAATAATTTTATTTGTTTCATGGGCCATGGACTTTAAAAGTTTTAAGATCGATACTTTATGGTAGAGGTCTAAATGCGTAGTTGGCTCATCAAGTAAAATAACATCGGTATCTTGAATTAGTGCACGTGCAATGAGTACACGTTGCAATTGCCCGTCACTTAGTTGAAAACATTTTTTAGTTAAGAAGGGTTCCAATTCTAATAACGAAACACTTTTATCAATAATCGAAATATCATTATCCGCTAATTTACCTAACCAATTGGTGTAGGGTTGTCTGCCTAAAGCCAATAACTCATAAACAGATAAATTTTTTGAAGCAATAGGTTCGGTTAGTACCACACTAATTTTAGAAGCTATTTGTAGTTCGTTGTAAGCAGATAGCTCCTTTCCTTCAATTTGTATGGAGCCAGAAATTTTTGGCTGAAAATTACCGAGCGTGCGTAGTAATGTAGATTTGCCAATTCCGTTAATACCCACAATGGAAGCAAGTTCACCTTTCTGTAGTTCAAAAGAAATATTAGAAATAACAACCTTATCAGTATAGCCAATGGTAAGATCGTTGATTAGAAGGGTGCTATGTGGTGTACTATTAGAGATAACGTCAGTTTATATTAAAATATCATTTTCCTTTTACGAACCAATAGCCAAATTACTACCGGAGCACCAAAAATACTAGTTATGGCATTAATGGGTAGAACACTTACCGAACTTGGCAGTTGGGCAATGGTATCACATAACAACATTAAAATTGCTCCGCAGCAAAGTACAGCGGGAATTTGAATTTTATGGTCGGTCGTGTGAAATAACTGTCGGGTAATATGAGGCACAGCTAAACCCACAAAGGCAATAGGGCCGGCAAAGGCGGTAATAGACCCGGCAAGTAACCCTGTTGCGATAATAATGGTATAACGAGATTTTTGTAGACCAATACCCAAACTTTTGGCATAATTCTCTCCGAGTAAAAAAGCGTTCAAGGGTTTAATGGATATGATACTAAGAAAAATTCCCGCTAACGTACATATGGTGACAATTAATAATTGCGCCCAAGATAAATTACCCAAGCTACCAAATGACCAAAAAATATACTGCTGTAGTTTTTCAGCCTTTGTAAAATAAGATAGTACACTTACAATTGCAGCTGTAATGCTACCGAACATGAGTCCGATAATTAGTAATGCCATGGTATCTTTAACTCTTGCGGCAATTATTAGCACTATCGATAAAACCAAAAAACTGCCAAGACTAGATGCTAAAGCCAGTGTAACGTTATTAAAAGCAGAAAAGCTAAAGAATCCAGAGAATAAAGAGGCACCCATAATTAAAAGTGCCGCGCCTAAACTGGCACCGGAACTAATACCAAGTACATAAGGACCCGCTAACGGGTTCCTGAATAAAGTCTGCATTAACAAACCACTTAGAGATAGTCCGCCGCCGACAATAGTTGCGGTAATTGCCTTAGGCAATCGATATTCCCAAATAATATAATAACTAGAAGAGTCTTCTGCTGCTGATCCAATTATAGCCTTAATGGTGTCTAAAAATGATATGTTAACCGATCCCAAGCAAATATTGACAATAATACATACCGTTAATACTACAAGTAAGATTATGAAAGGTACGCTATATGTCGGTTGTTTTGGCAATTAAAGTAAAGGTTTAAAAAAGTAAGGTTCATAGTTTGGCAATAAACCAGGATGTAAAATATGAATTAAATCTTTTAGTACAAGATCAGGTCTTTGTGGTGCCAACTCATAATATAAAGTGCCCCCTGTTTCTCCTTTAGTATTTGCGGTAGTAAATACTTTTCTGTTTTTAAAAGCATCGAACTGGGCATAATGCTGACTTGCGGATTCCATTTCTTGATAATTGATGAATTGAGCAGGACCTATCCAATATTCTGCATGTTGACCTTTGTCCAAAACATTTTCCCAGCTTAATGACAAACTTCCATTTTCATCCGTAAATTTCCAAAGGTAATCTGCATTGGCATCACGAAGAAAATTTGCCCCCCAACTTTTTCCGCTTGGCAGATACCATATATCTTTGTACATGGCACCGCTTAGTACCGTTGGTCTCGTTTCTGCTTTAGAAGCCAACTCCTTAGCTTCAAGATATGATTTTTCTATTTGACTAAAAATAACATTAGCCTCTTTGGTCTTATTGAAAAAAGGGGCGAAAAATTTAATCCATTCCGCTTTGCCTAGTGGGGTTTCTTCTACCCATTCACCATTGTATACAACGGGTATATTAGCACGCTGTAGTGTTTCGTACGTGCTATTTCCATCATTAATGGCAAATCCGAAAATAAGTTCAGGTTGTAATGCCAAGACGGCTTCGATGTTTAAATTTTCATTGACCCCCAACTCTTTAATTTTTCCTGCATCGATTCGTTTTCTAGCTGCTTTAGATGAAATATATTTGGTGTCTGGAAAACCTATAAGTCGATTCAATACTCCCAATTCCTCTAGAGCAGGGATATGTGTGGTTGAGGTAACGACTATATTCTCTACAGGGGTAGAAATAATCGCGTCGTATTTGTTTTTATCTAAAGTGATGGTGGTCTGAATCTCTTTTGGAATCAAAGCATACCTATAATTTGTTTCTGTATTTACCCAAGGTGTCAATACATTAATTACAGTAATTCCGTTAGATTCTTCTTTTATATTAAAGCCATTCGCATATTGTATATGTGTGCGACTGACAATAGTTTGGTCGGAGGTTAAAGTTTTTTCTTTTTGTTTACATCCGTATATAAAAAGAATGGTAGTAATAAAAAGTAATCGTTTAAACATGGCTGTTTTACATCTAGTTTTCAAATGTAGTATTATAAAAGTTTACTTAGAAAGATTAAACTAATTGTTTATTTTCGCTGTGAATTTTGGTTTTCATTGCTTCTGGTGATGAAATTAAAAGGGAATCCGGTGAAAATCTGGAACTGTTCCCGCAACTGTAAGTTTATTTCAAACGGTCTATTGGCGAATAGATTTTGTTTGACACTTCTTTTAAGAAAGTGCTATTTTCTTCAAAGCCACTGTGCGATTCAAACCGGTTTGGAAAACATGGGAAGGCGAAATAGTATAAAACAAGTCAGGAGACCTGCCTAATTCAAACAAATATTGTTAAACTTTCGGGATAAAAGTTTGCGTATGGGTACAGACATACTACGCTCCCGTTTATGAATTTAAACGAATGAAAAATTATTTTTTGTGGCCAGCGGTCACAGTATTATTGTGTGCAAAAGTAGGAGCACAACAAGAGAAAGATTCTACAAGAACAGTACAGTTAGATGAAGTGGTGATAAGTGATTCGCGTTTTGAGCTAAAACGCGAAAATTCAGGAAAGACAGTTGTTTCTATTTCACAGCAAGAATTGGAACGAAACCAAGGTCGTTCTGTAGCAGAAATTATCAATACCAAAAGCGGAATTGAAATTAACGGAACCAGAAGCTTTGCCGGTCAGAACCTTTCTACTTTTGTAAGAGGCGGTAACAATCGTCAAGTATTGGTCATTATCGACGGGATTCAGGTATCTGACCCTTCAGGTACTAGTGCAGAATATGATCTTCGTTTGTTGAACACCGATCAAATCGAAAGTATTGAAATTTTAAAAGGTGCGGCAAGTACGCTGTATGGTAATGCTGCAGCAACAGCAGTAATCAATATTACCACTAAGAAAGCTAAAAAAGACGGTCTTGCATTGGATGTCATTTCTAGTTTCGGTACAAACCAAACCGAAGCTGATCAGAATTATAATATTTCTGATATTTCGAATACGTTAAATTTAACTGCCAAACACGGAAAATTATCTATTCTAGCTTCAGGAGGGCATCAGAATACAGACGGATTATCGGCTGCGATTGGTACGGAATCAGATGAGGTTTTTAGAATAGACGGTAACTTAAAAATTGGGTATCAATTCTTTGAACGCTTTGATGTAAACGTATCTGCTTTCTATAATAAATTGAATAGCGATTACGATAACGGTTTCCCCATTGAAGATGCAGATTTCTATTTTATCAGTGAACAGTCGCGATTCGGGTTGAGTTCCACTTACAGATATGAAAACGGAAGTATTAATGTAAATACGGCATTTAATCAGATTAGTAGGGCATTTGAATCTAGTTTTCCTGCTAGTTACGATTCGCAATCTTATGTGTTGGATGTATTTAATAAGTACACATTTTCAAATAATATTTACACTATCGTGGGATTGAATTATATAGACTATGAAACCTTATTCTTTGAGGAGTATAGCTCAAATACTATTGACCCGTATTTAAATGCCGTATATGCAGGGGAACAGGGAATTAATGTAAATGCCGGTATACGATTAAACAACCATAGTGAATATGGCTCTAATTTTATTTACAACATAAATCCGTCATACAGAATAAGCATCAACGATGGATATTTAAAGTTTATGGGTAGTTATGCAACATCATACATTGCGCCTAACTTATCGCAGTTGTATGGTCCTTTTGGTGCAAATCCTGATTTAGATCCAGAGGAAGATAGCACGATAGAAGGTGGATTGGAGTTCAAACTCTCCGATGCTTTTACGATTAATGCCATTTACTTCAATAGAAAAGACGATGACCGAATAGAATATGTAACTATTGATCCGGTTACTTTTGAAAGTCAATATAGAAATGCATCTGAAACTACACATTTTGATGGAGTAGAAGTAGGGTTGAATTCAGCATTTGCTGAGGGATTAACTTTTGATGCTAATTATACCTATACCAACTCTAAAGAAGGCTTGGCGTTGAGAGTACCTAAGAGTAAAATAAATGCCACTTTAGGATATGTAATAAAAGATAGAACTTACGTTGGATTGTCATATCAATATGTATCGGATAGAACGGATACTGACTTTGCCACATTTTCTAATGTTACTTTAGAAAGTTTTAGTTTGGCAAATTTACAGTTGAAGCATGAGTTTTGTAGTAATCTATCAGCATTTGTAGCGGTTGATAATTTACTGAACGAAGAATATACCGAGTTGGTTTCGTATACCACTAAGGGCAGAAATGTTCGCTTAGGGTTTAAACTAAGTTTTTAATAATGAAAAAGGACAGTTGAAAAGCTGTCCTTTTTTTATAACTCGTATGGTTATTACTTATTAAAATTCTAAATCGTACACCGTATCATCTACCATTTTATCGCTCATAAGACTTTTCTCTTTAGAGCTGCTAATGATTTCAATAGGGTAGTTCACCGTAAAATCACGTTTACCCGTAGCACCCGTGATCACTTCAATAGCTTTTGCCAATAACGGTTCGTTTTCCTCACCTAAAATACCAAGGTTGCTATAATCTTCTTTCAATTCATAATCTGGCTGTAAACCATCGGTAAAATCGAAGAAACCATCGGCATTTTCATTTCTACCTATTAAAGGTTGAATAGCCCATTGGTTATCAGGATTAATGTTATTTACTCTAGAAGGAGTGTATAAGTATGAATTATCACGATCATCAACTAACGTAGTGGAGAATTCATTCTTTCCTCTGGTAACATCTCCAATCTGAATAACATCCATATAAGGTTCCAGACTATTGATCAATAGCTCACTTGCAGATGCGGAACCTGATGAGGTAATTACGTAGAGCTTAGTTAAGCCTAGCGAGTTTATAGTTTCCCCATTAACCTTATCTGCAAAGTAAACCTCTAATTGGCTATCGTTGAACTGCTCTTGAAGCTTATCATTATAACGCTTTCTTAAAAATAAATCAGACGTGTTGGTGCCGTAAATCATACTAGCCAATAAGCGTGTAGTGTTTACCGATCCTCCAGGATTATAACGTAAATCCATTACCAAATTGGTAATTCCGGCAGATTTTAAATCTTGGACCGCCTCATAAAGATTATCATCATATTCATTTGTAAATTGATTGTATAAAATGTAACCAATATTCTCACCACCAATAATAAACGATTTAGAAAGCAAAACTGGATTCTCTGCCAAGCCTTCTTCTTTGGTAAGCAAAACCTCTTCATCATTCGGAACAATATCGCCGTTAGTAAAATCCGCCATATTTAAGGTATAGGTGTTATTTGCTCCAAAAAGTAAATCAATATAATTACTAAGAGTCAACGTTTGTCCGTCAACGCCTGTAAAAAGGTCTCCACGTTGGATATCGGCAGTGGCCGCATTTGAATTTGGAACTATGTAACGTACAAAACCAAATACCTCTTCGCTATCTTGAAATTGAACAAGGCCAAATTCCAATCCATTACTTTTAGAGATACCGGCCAATGAATTGGTTAACTCACGATAATCTTCATTATAAAAACTGAATCGATCTTCGATGTACTGTAGTTTATTTTCGAAAAATGCTGCTGGATTATCTTCAGAGTCTAGAAATGCGGTATAATCAGCACTGCCTTCTTCGGTATTAGCAAAGCGATCATCTGCCAGGTCATCAACATTAGCTTGCCAGAAATACCAAAAGTTCATTGCTTTCCACATAAAATCTTGGACTTCTACATCTGCCGAGCCATCAGGGTCTACCGTGTTGCGTAAAGATAGATCATCATCTTTTGAGCATGAGAGTATAGCCAAAATTAATAAAACAAGACTAAATTTCTCTAAAAAGGAATTTTTCATAAATTATTTAAGTAATATACTTGTAAAAGTAAAACGTAGAAATAAACTGATTATTTTTTAATATCGTAATTAGTGATTTCTCGAAAAGGCTTGAGTCGGTTTGAGCTAGAAATAGTTTGAATTTTCAAATTTTCAGGTGTATCTATAAGTAAGGACTTCCCTGTGACACCAGTAATTTTTTCAATAGCGAGGTCCAATAAAGGCTCTCCTTGCTCTCCAAGTTGTCCTAAATTACCTAATGATTCAGCTAAAAGGAAGTCAGGTTGAAGTCCGCTTGTAAATTCACCAAATCCATCGGCATTAACGTTCGTACCTACCAAAGGTTGTAAGGCATATTTATGATTTGGATTAGAATCTTCAACTGTAGTAAATTGACCTCCTAAAACGATGAATGGTATTGGCGATGGGCTTTCACCTTCTGCAAAGATTGCTTGTTGAGTGGTATTGTCTACTAAAGTTACAGAGAATTCATTTTTACCTCTTGTAACATCACCTATATGAACAACGTCTATATATGGTGTTAAACTATTAATTACCAATTCACTCGCAGATGCACTATCGTCTGTAGCAATAATATAAACTGAATTTAAGCCAAGGCTATTGATAGGTGCGCCGTCTATGTCAGACACAAAAGTATTGTCATAACCAAAAATAGACTGCCATTTAGAATTCCATTGTTCTCTAGCAAAAAGTTCTCCATCAAACTGTCCGGTAATCATACTGGATAATCTAGTAGCTGATTGTACAGAACCACCCAAATTATATCTTAAATCAAGAACAAGTTCTGTAACACCTGCACTTTTTAAGTCAGAAAAGGCGGAATTTAATTGTTCATCAAAATTACTAGTAAAGCTATTGTACATTAAATAACCAATTTTAGTACCATTAACTTCTAAGACTTTAGAAATCAGAATAGGGTTTTCGGTTATTTCTTCTTTTAATAATTTGATATTAATATTGTTAGGAACAAGGCCGTTAGCGGTCAAGTCAGCAAAATTTAAAGTAAAACTATCTGGATTTAATAATTCAAGATTACTACTTATAATGTTACCTTCTGCATCAGTTTGCGCAAAAAGTTCGGTATCATCAACGGCATAAAATATATCACCTCTACTAACCTCTTTTGTTGAAGCATCAGAATTATTGATTACATATCTAACTACCCCGACAACCTTATCACCTCCTTCAGGTGGTCTTGTTAATACAAATTCTAGCCCATTAGTTTTAAAAACACCGGAAAAAGAATTGAAAAGCAAATCATAATCATCAACAATAGCGCTAAACCTATCTTTCGGAGACTCTAAAGTTCTAAATAAAGAAACAGGGGTGGCAAAACCATTTAAAAATTTATGATAATCGTTTTGAGAAGCAAATCGGTCATCGCTAAGTTCTACAACTTCATCTTGCCATAGGTACCAACTGTTCATAGCACTCCACACAAAATCGTTTATTTCATTTTCCAATACTATTTCAACAGGAGTTTCAATTTCTTCTTCTACAACCGGATCATTGTCGTCATTACTACAAGATGTTAATACAAATCCGAAGCAAAGGAGGGACAAGAAAAATTTCTTCATAGCTTTTTTTAATTAAAATTTGAGAGTTATTAAAATTCCAAATATTGGAACCTATAGTGTTATACTGAAAATAAATGTTTTTGTAAGTACGTACATAATTAGTATAAGGATGTTAAATCTACTTACAAGTCGTTTAAATAAAAAATAATTGTAACAAAAATCGTTCACCGTCGTCTTCTTTTTGTAAACTGACAAGGAAGTTTACAGACAGCCAAACCAAAATGAAACAAACGGAGTTTTTAAATATTGTATTACCATTTAAGGATAAGTTGTTCCGAATGGCCAAAAGATTGTTGGTTTCAACGGAAGAAGCTGAAGATGCAACGCAAGAAATACTTATAAAGCTATGGTCCAAGAAAAATAAAATGGAGAGCTATAATAATGTAGAAGCTTTTGCAATGACCATGACCAAGAATTTTTGTTTGGATCGCTTGAAGTCTAAACAAGCAGGAAATTTAAAATTAGTACATAGTAATTACACAGATTCCAGTACATCTTTACAAAGTGAATTAGAGGCAAAAGATAGCATTAATTGGGTAGAGCGAATAATGGCAGAATTACCAGAGCAACAAAAAATGGTATTACAATTGCGAGATGTGGAACAGTATGAATATGAAGAAATAGAAAAATTGTTAGACATGAAGCCAACGGCCATACGGGTAGCTTTGTCAAGAGCACGAAAAACCGTAAGGGAAAAATTAATGGAAAAGCATAATTATGGAATTGCATAACATAGAAAAATTAATAGAAAAGTATTTTGAAGCGACTACAACAGTTGCTGAAGAAGAAATGCTTAGAATGTATTTTTCAGGGGATGACATTGCTCCTCATTTAGAGCAGTACGCACCTTTGTTTAATTACTTTACAAAAGCAAAAGAAGAACGCTTTACAAAGCAGGTACCATTAAAACCTAGAAAAAATTATTTAAAATGGGTCTCCGTTGCAGCGATAGCAGTCTTTATGGTTGGGCTTTATTTTTATCAGCCTTCACCAGCTCCAGTTACTTTGGCAGATGAGTATACACCTGAGGAAATTGAATCTGCAAAAGAGGCATTAGCCTTATTAGCAATGAATTTTAATAAAGGTACAGAGCAATTGAACCATTTAGAAGAATTCGAAAAAACAACGAATAAATTTTTAACGAAAAATAATTAAAATGAAAAAGATACTTGTATTAACGCTTTTGGTGTTAGCTCCTGTAATTATTAATGCCCAAGATATTTTTGAAAAATATGAGGATAATGATAAGGTGACCTTTGTTGCCATGCAGCCCAAAATGTTTCAGATGTTGGGTAAAATGAGTGTAAGTTCAGATGATCCAGAAGCAAAAGAATTCTTTGAGCTCGTGAACTCTATTACCAGTTTTAAAGTAATTACCACTGAAGACGCCGCAATATCTAAAGATGTAGATGGTTGGGTGACAAATAGACTTAAAAGCTCTTCTTTTGAGGAACTTATGAGGGTTCGTGACGGTAGTTCTAATGTGAAGTTTTATGTAAAGGAAGGTAAAGATAGTGATCATGTAAAAGAACTTTTAATGTTCGTAACCGGTTTAAAAGATATGGATATAGATGTCAATGGGAAAAAGTTAGAAACCGTGTTACTGTCATTGACCGGAGATATAAATTTAAGATCAGTATCTAAGTTGACCGATAAAATGGATTTACCAGGTGGAGACCAATTAGGTAAGGCGGCACAAAAGGGAAATTAAAAATATAAAAGAGTGTCGATCTTAATTTCGGCACTCACGAAAAAAAGTAATTATCAATTCATCAATCGCCAAAACCAAAATTAAGTGGAGGCATTAAAATCAACAATCATGAGAAAAGTAGCAGTAGTAATTTTAATGGCAATTTTACCCACATTGGGTCTTTCGCAATCTGTATTCGATAAATATGAAGATATGGATAATGTAGGATCCGTAATCGTAAACAAAGGTATGATCGACCTAGTTTCTAAATTTGGCGAAATGAGCGACGACGCTGAGGCGAAAGAATTCATGGAGGTAGCCAGCGGACTGAAAAACGTTAAGGTATTTATGACCGAAGATTCATCAGTTTCTGCAGATATGTCTTCAACAGTTAAAAAGTACCTTAAATCTTCTAAGTTAGAGGAGTTAATGCGTGTGAAAGATGAAGATGTCAACGTAAAGTTTTATGTAAAAGATGGTAAAAAGAAAGATCACGTATCAGAATTATTAATGTTTGTTAGTGGTTTGGAAAATGTAGAAGTAGGGCATAACGGAAGAAAATTGGAAACGGTTTTGGTGAGCCTTACCGGTGATATCGATTTGAATAAAATAGGAACACTGACCAGCAAAATGGATTTGCCTAAAGATTTGAACAAGGCATCAGGAAAATAATACAGATTTATCAAGGTCTTCCTTAGATGGGAGACCTTTTTCTAATTTTAAAGACATAGTATGAAAAATGTATATTGGGCAGTAATGATGGTAATTGGTTTTGCCATTTCATCATGCTCGTCAGAACAAAGTTTACAGCAATATTATATTGCCAGTGCAGAGAACCCCAATTTTATGTCGTTTGATTTACCTTCTAGCCTTTTAGATTTGGAGACAGCAAATTTGACTGTGTCTGAGAAGGAAGCAGCTTCGTCACTTAAAAAGTTGAATATTTTAGCTTTTCAGAAAAAACCAGAAAATGAAGCCGATTATTTGGTTCAAAAAAATGCGATTAAATCAATACTTAAAAGTGATGATTTCAGTGAGTTAATGAAAATGAACACACCATTTGGAAAAGCGACTTTACAATTAAAGGGCGATGATGACACCATTGACGAACTTGTTATATATGGCGACAATGATGAAAAAGGATTGATTTTAGTTAGAGTTTTAGGAGATGATATGAACCCTGCAAGTTTTATACAACTAATAAAAACAATGGAGAAATCTGATTTTGAAGACAAAGGGTTGGAGCAACTTGGTAATTTAATTAAAGGTTAAATTAAAGGTATATTTGATTTAAAAACAGCCCGTTACATATTTGTGGCGGGTTTTTTATTTGCTCTAATAGCGGTTTACCTCTATTTTTATTTGACCAACGAAAAAAATCGGTGTCATAATAAATGAGAACAATTAAATAACAACCTAAACAAACAAATTACAAATGGAAAACGCACAAGTATGGATTAACAAAGGAATTGAATTAGCAATGGAGTTTGGTCCTAAAATTATAATGGCACTTCTGATTTACATTATTGGTTCTTGGGTTATTAAGAAATTAATTGGTGTTGTAAACAAGGGAATGACTAAACAACAGTATGATGAATCTCTTAGAAAATTCTTGCTAAATCTTGCAAGATGGGCTCTAACAGTATTTTTAATTATCACGGTTATTTCAACATTAGGGGTTGAAACTACAAGTTTTGCAGCGGTAATTGCAGCAGCAGGTTTGGCAATTGGTCTTGCACTGCAAGGGTCTCTTTCAAATTTCGCCGGTGGTGTTTTACTTATCATATTCAAACCTTATAAAATAGGAGATTTAATTGAAGCGCAAGGTGTTCTTGGTAGTGTAAAAGAGATTGAGATTTTTACTACGAAATTAATTACACCAGAAAATAAGTTGGCGATTGTTCCTAATGGTGCAATGGCAAACGGAAATATAGTAAATTATACGGCCGAAGGTAAAATTAGAGTTGATACTACTGTAGGTGTAGATTATGGTTCTGATTTACAAAAAACAAAAGAAGTTTTGTTGGCAATGTTGGTAGCTAACCCACAGGTGTTGCAAGACCCTGCTCCATCGGTTAATGTATTTGAATTGGCAGATAGTTCTGTAAACTTAGCTGTACGTCCTTTTTGTAAGCCAGAAGATTACTGGGATGTATACTTCGCTACTATTGAAGGAACTAAGAAAGCATTGGATAGTGCAGGTATTGAAATTCCTTACCCACATGAAGTTCAAATTAATAAATAAATTAGTCTAGTTAGTGGATTAAAAGCCCGTTGAACTTGCTCAACGGGCTTTTTTAATTTTACTCGATAATAGAGATTCAATCGTTCTATAGATTGTCTCGAAATTTTACATATATTTTAAAAGCTAATCTTGATGTAATTTACTCTTTTACAATTTGTAGATTATTCTTTCCAAAATCCAATGTTCTAATTGGAAATGGTATATTGATATTACGCTCATCAAAGTGTTTTTTGATAATTTTAATGGCTCTATGTCTTGCTGCATGTTCTTGCTTTACATTGACACAATCTGTCCAGAAACGAACCATAAAGTTGATGGAACTATCTCCGAACTCCGTAAAAAAGAATTCTACGGTTTCCTCATCATTTTGCTTAAAATTATCCGCAATAATTTTTACGGTTAAATCTTCTACCATTTGTAGGTCACTTTCGTAACCAACACCACAGTTTACAAATATTCTATTTCTGTCGTTCATAGAGTAATTTGTAAAAGACCCATCAATAAATTTGGAGTTGGGTATAACAACGACATTATTATCCGGTTTCTTAATAATGATGTTTCTTAAGCTAATTTCGGTAACAAAACCCGACACTCCATCAGCATTAATAAAATCATTGATTTTAAGCTGTGGCATAAAAGAAAGTATTAGTCCGCCAAATGTATTGCTAAGCGTTCCTTGTAGAGCCAAACCAACGGCAAGACCTACGACACCTGCACCTGCTAATATACTGGTTAGTACTTTATCTAGATCTAAGACACCGAGAGCAATAAAGAATCCGATTAAAATAATGGTGACGAATACTACTTTTGCTATTATTTCCTGAATAGAGACTTGAGATATTTTTCTTAAAATGGTTCTTTTTAGAATTTTGCGTATTCCTCTTGCCAGAAAATAAAATATAACCATTACCAGAATCGCCATTGCGAAATTTGGTAGTTTTAAGACGATAGCTTCTAACCAACCATCTAATTTATCCCATAGACTACTTACTGATTCTTCAACTGAGAAATTTGTTTGCATGTAATTTTAGATTTGTGTTCACTTGTAATATATATGATGCAAGGCACAATCTAAAATGCATATCGCCCTAAACGGACGATATGAAGTAATTGAATTAAAGAAATTTTTTAATGAATTAATACTGGCTTAAATACCAGTGTAGTTACTAGGAGATATTTGTTTTAACTCGTTCTTTATTTCGTCAGAAACTTCTAGTGTATCTATGAAATTTGCGATTGAGTTTTTATTGATTTTTTCATTTGTACGTGTCAGTCCTTTTAAAGCTTCATAAGGGTTAGGGTAACTTTCACGTCTCAATATGGTTTGAATAGCTTCAGCTACTACAGCCCAATTATTCTCTAAATCTTGTTCAAATTTCTCTTTGTTTAAAAGTAATTTATTCAATCCTTTTAAAGTAGCTTGAAAAGCGATAATTGTATGTGCAAAAGGAACACCAACGTTTCTAAGAACGGTACTGTCTGTTAAATCTCTTTGCAGTCTAGAAACCGGAAGTTTAGCTGACAAGTACTCAAAAAAAGCATTTGCTATACCAAGATTACCTTCAGAATTTTCAAAATCTATAGGGTTTACCTTATGTGGCATAGCCGAAGAGCCTACTTCACCTGTTTTTATTTTTTGTTTAAAGTAATCCATAGAAACGTATGTCCAGAAGTCGCGGTCTAAATCTAAAATAATTGTATTTATACGTTTTAGACCGTCAAATAAAGCAGCTAAGTGGTCATAGTGCTCTATTTGTGTAGTTGGGAACGAATGTTGAAGTCCTAATTTTTCTTGAACGAACTTTTGTCCAAAAGCTTTCCAATCGATAGATGGGTAAGCCACTAAATGAGCATTGAAATTACCTGTAGCTCCACCAAATTTAGCAGCACTAGGTATATCGTTCAATAAATTAAATTGCTCCTTTAAACGAGTTACAAAAACCATTATTTCTTTACCTAATCGGGTAGGCGAGGCAGGTTGACCGTGTGTTCTTGCCAACATCGGTATATCTGACCATTCTAAAGTTAATACATCTAGTTTCTCTACCAATTCAAAATATTGAGGTACATACACATCATTCATTGCTTCTTTAATAGAAAGCGGAATAGCAGTATTGTTAATATCTTGAGAAGTTAATCCGAAATGAATAAACTCTTTAAATTCAGATATGCCTAATGCGTCAAACGCCTTCTTTATAAAGTATTCAACAGCCTTAACATCATGATTGGTAGTTTTTTCTATTTCCTTGATTTCTTGTGCATCTGCAGTAGAGAAATCGGTGTATATTTTTCTAAGCGTTTCAAACTTTGAGGAATCAAAAGAAGAAAGCTGGGGCAACGGAATTTCACAAAGCGCAATAAA
>Ga0209344_10000487_pt1 | contig 68917 bp, 68 predicted proteins | sample Cruoilmetagenom6_FD_187293 | JGI IMG/M metagenome (GOLD analysis project Ga0209344, IMG submission 187293) | Oil polluted marine microbial communities from Coal Oil Point, Santa Barbara, California, USA - Santa Barbara Oil Seep Sample 6 (SPAdes)... | ecosystem: Environmental > Aquatic > Marine... | reverse complement strand
GTTTTAGAAACGGCTAGTATTATGTATTGTAAAGCTGATGATAATTACACAGAAATCTATTTAAATAACAACAAGAAGAAACTCGTAAGTAAAACCTTAAAATACTTTGAAGAAGCACTTAGCAGCACTAGTTTTGTAAGAGTTCATAAAAGTTATTTAGTTAATGTAGATGAAGTGACTAAATATCTAAAAGGAAAAGGAGGAAGTGTAGTTTTGAGCAACGGAAAACAAATTATGGTATCTGCATCTAAAAAAGCCGATTTTCTATCTTATTTTAAATAACAAGGTACATACTAACTAAAAGGATCTAAACATTAAGTTATGCCAATTATAAAACCAGTAAAAGGAATACATCCACAAATACCAGATAATTGTTACATTGCTGAAAATGCAACTATTCTAGGTGAAGTAACTATGGGAAACCAATGTAGTATTTGGTTTAATGCAGTTATTAGAGGTGATGTACATTATATAAAAATGGGAAATAAAGTTAATGTACAAGATGGAGCAGTTATTCACGCTACCTATCAAAAGTCACCAACAACTATAGGGAATAATGTCTCTATTGGTCATAATGCTATAGTGCATGGTTGTACCATTCATGATAATGTACTCGTTGGAATGGGAAGTATTATCATGGATGATTGTATTGTTGAAAGTAATTGTATTATTGCAGCAGGAGCTGTTGTTACTGCTAATACAAGAGTAGAGTCTGGAAGTATTTACGCTGGTGTTCCTGCTAAAAAGATAAAAGATATTAGTCAAGAATTAATTTCAGGAGAAATTGATAGAATAGCTAACAATTATGTTAAGTATTCAAGTTGGTTTAAGTAGATTAAAAATTTAAGTATTCTACTTTAAACTTACTCTCTAGAATATCATTTAAAACAATGGTATTTGTATTTGTATAAAATAGGTTTTTAGGAATCTTTTTTTTAGAATTCAGTAGTTTGTTTTGCTCTAGTATTGTCTTAGTTTGTTTCGCTACTGCTAATCCAGAATCTATAATTTTCACGTGTTTTGGAAGTATTTCTAAAAGTAACGGAAGCAAATAAGGGTAATGAGTACAGCCTAGTACTAAGTAATCAATATTGGCATCAATCATAGGTTGTAGATAATCTTTAAGCAAGGCTTTCATTTCACTAGAATTCGCTTTACCTTCTTCAATTAAAGGCACTATGCCTTCTCCAATTTGTTCAATAACTTTAATACCATTACTATATAAATCCGTTGTTTTATGAAATAAGTCACTAGAAAGTGTTCCTTTGGTAGCTAAAATTCCAATGGCTTTGGTTTTAGTATTAAGAGCAGCAGGTTTTATAGCTGGTTCAATGCCAATAAAAGGGACATCATAAGTTGAACGTAAAAAAGAAATCGCATTAGTTGTGGCTGTATTGCATGCTACTACAATTAATTTGCAATTCTTTGATAATAGATGCTCTGCATTTTTAATACTAAGTTCTATGATCTCTTGTTTGCTCTTATTACCATAAGGTGCATTTTTGCTATCAGCAAGATATATAGAATTTTCATAAGGTAAAAGTGCATGAATTTCTTTAAAAATTGATGTGCCACCTATGCCTGAGTCAAATATGCCAATAGCTTGTGTATTCATTTGTTTTACAAAAATAGAAAAGCCACTTTATTAAGTGGCTTTTCTATTCAATTATTTTTGAAGAAGTGATTTAGAAACCTAATTCTGTCTTCACATCTGCTAATAAATCTTTACCATCAGCAACTAGAACTCCACCACCTTGAGTAGAATCTAATACATATTGGAAACCTTGTGCTTTTGCAACTTTATCGATAGCAGCTTTTGCTTTTTCAAAAATAGGTTTTAATAAGTCAGCCTCTTTTTTCTGTAAGTCTTGCTGTGCTTGACCTTGGTACTGACGAATGCTTTGTTCCATAGTTTGAACTTCTTGCGCTCTAGCTGTGTTTTCTTCTTCAGTTTTTGTATCTACTTCAGCTTGATATTGTTTTACTTTATTTTGAAGTTCTGTAGCCATTGTTTTGATTTCAGCTTCATAGGTTTTTGTTAACCTTTCAATTTCAGCTTGTGCAGTTTTCATTTCTGGCATAGCTTCTACTAATTGCGTTGTGTTTATATGTGCAATTTTAGATTGTGCTGTTGAAAAACTTGTAGCTCCAACAAAAAGTAAGCTTGCAAATAAAAGGGTTTTAAATTGTTTCATTTTAAAATTTGTTACGTGTTATAATTATTGTTTTTAGTTATCTTCATTAGGAATAGAGTCCTTGCTTTTTTTCTGAGCTTCTCGTTCTTCTTTTGCCTTTTTTCTGTCCGCTAATATTTTCTTTCTTTTTTCATCAAGAGCTTTTTGTCTTGCTGCTCTATCTTTTAGTTTTTGTTGTTTCTTTTCTTCAGCTAATTGTGCAGGCGTTTTCTCAGTTGTATCTCCAGCATTTCTTGCTTCAGTTTTAGTTTCTTCTTTTTTAACTGTTGTGGTATCTTTAGTACTTGATCTTTTAAGACCATTTATACTGTCACGATCAGCCTTCGCTTTGGCTCTATCGTCAAGAATTTTTTGACGACGTTCTGCAGCAGCATTTTTTAACGAATCTCTTCTTTTTATTTGAGCTTCTTGACGTGCTTCAATGGCAGCTTCACGTTCAGATTTTTTGTCTTCTAATGCTTTTTGGCGCTCATCAAGTTCTTTATTAATCACAGGGACAACATCTTCTTTGCCAGCTTTTTTACGTTCAGCACGAGATTTAGCTTGCGTACGTTTAGATGATCTTGTGATACTTCTTATAACTAATTCACTAATATCAAAACGCTCAGCAGAATATAACATAACGACGTCAGCAGATTTATCGAATATAAAATCATATTTTTTATTAGCAGCAATTTCTTGGACTGATGCAAAAATCTGATCTTGTATAGGTTGCATTAACTGTTGTTTTTGAACCATCAAATCACCACTAGGTCCGAAACGTTTCTGTTGATAATCTAAAATTTCTGCTTCTTCATAAGAAATATCTTCTAGACGTTCTTCATACAATTCTTTAGTCAAAAGAACACTTTCATTTTCTAATTGTTTTTTCTTTTGATCTATAGTATTTAAGCGTTGTTCTATTTCTACTTTCCATTGCTGAACTTTTTGTTCCAACTGTGATGTTGCTTGTTGGTATTCAGGAATATTTTGTAAAATATATTCTGTATCTATATAACCTATTCTAACGCCACGTTGCGCATTAGAAACAAAGCTCATAAGACCTAATATTGTCACTAAAAAAAGAACTTTATACTTCATCTGTTTTATTTTATAATTTACTGATATCTTCATAAGATTATTAAACTGACAGATAAATATAACGATTCTGTCGATGTTTTACTTTTCAAATTAACGAAATATATTCTGAAAAATTTTAAGACATTCATTAAATCGTCATATTGCTTATAGAAAATATCGTGCCAAAATTAAAATTGTTGTCCAATAATGAAGTGTGTTTCCCACCCATTTTTAGTGGTAGCACCAGGAATGGCATCAAATCCATGACCAAAATCTATACCTAATAATCCAAAGGCTGGCATAAATATTCGAAGTCCAAGACCTGCAGAACGATTAAGGTCAAAAGGATTGTAATCCCTAAAGTTATCAAAGGATGCTCCACCTTCAGCAAATACTAAACCAAAAATTTTAGCTTGAGCTCCAAGTGTAATCGGGTATCTTAGCTCTAATGAGAATTTATTATAAACAGTGCCACCATCTTGAGAAGATAATGATTGATTTGGATACCCACGAAGTTGTACTACCTCTCTACCATCTAGCGCAAAGTTGCCTAAACCGTCACCACCAACAAAGAAGCGTTCAAAAGGAATAACACCTCGATCACTATTATAGGCACCAAGGAAACCAAATTCTAAACCAGATTTAATTACAAGTTTATCAACAATACGTGTGTACCAATCTCCTTTCATTTTAATTTTATAAAACTCTAACCAATTATAGCGTTCTTGGTCAATTTCACCAATTCTTGCAAAGTCATCAGCATTTGATGAATCTAATTCATCTCTTTCTTCTTTTAGGCTTTTGTAATCTACATCATTAAATAATGAGTAAGGAAGAGACATTTTTGCACTAATTGAAAAACTTGAACCACCTTCAGGATAAATTGGATCTGTAAATAGGTTGTTTCGACTCAAACCAATAGTATATGAGAGGTTGTTTGAGTAACCGTCTCCAAAAGTAAATAAACCAGTATTGTAGTTTTTTAAATCGTAATGTTGAAAACTAATCGATTGAGATAATGTAAAATAATCATCTGGTACTTTTAGACGTTTTGCTAATCCAACAGATATTCCTGTAATGTTAAAACGTTTATCTTTATCAGCTCCTCCAGTTGTTGCATCGTAAAGAAACTGTCTCGTATGGGATAAAGATGTTGATAATTGCACAGGACGTTTACCTCCTAGCCATGGCTCTGAAAATGAAAAACTATAAGTTTGGAAAAATCTAGAGGCTTGCAAACGCAAAGCTAAGGTTTGTCCGTCTCCCATTGGTAATGGCTCATAGGCTTCTTTTTTGAAAATATCTTTAATAGAAAAGTTGTTAAAAGATAAACCAAGTGTGCCAATAAAACCTCCTCCACCATAACCACCTTGAAGTTCGATTTGACTAGAACCTCTTTCGACAACAGTATATTCTAAATCTACTGTACCTTCATTAGGATTCATGTTTTTGAAATCAGGAGTTAGAAGTTGTGCGTCAAAAAAGCCTAATTGTCCAAGTTCTCTAATTGTTCTTATAACGTTGGCTTTACTGTATAACTGGCCAGGTTTTGTTCTTAGCTCTCTGTATATAACATGGTCATTTGTTCTGTCATTTCCAATTACCGAAACATTATTGAAATAAGCAGGTTTTCCTTCAGATATACGTATTTCCATATCGATGACGTTACCTTCTGCACTAATTTCAACTGGATTAATACTCGAAAATAAGTATCCATTATTTTGGTATAGGTTGGTTAAGTCTAAAGCATCTGGCTTAGTGTCGTCAGCAATACGCTTACGTAATTCTACCCCATTATAGGTTTCTCCTTCTTTAAGTCGCAATACAGAATGTAATTGTTCGTCTGTATAAACACTATTACCAACAAATGTAATTTTACCAAATTTATATTGTTCACCTTCTTCAAGTGTAATATTTAAGCTTATGTTTTTTTTGTTTATATAAATAATAGAATCTGAAATAATTCTGGCATCTCTGTAGCCATTTTCTTTGTATTTATCAATGATACTAACTAGATCCTCTTTGTAATCTTCTTCAATAAATTTTGATCGCTTAAGTATGCGCAGAAAGTTCTTTTTCTTAGTGTTCTTCATGGCCTTTCTAAGCTTTTTGTCAGAAAGTTTTTCATTACCATTAAATATAATTTCATCTATTTTTACTTTCTGCCCTTTGTCTATGTAAACAAGCATGTTTACTCGAGCTTTTTCAATAGAGTCATTAGTAACCTCATTTGTGTTTACAGTCACCTTTGTATTTAGATAGCCGTCTTTTTTGTATTTATTGGTAAGGTAGTTACGAGTAGTAGTTACTAAGTTTTCTGTTACTTTTACACCTTTAGTGAGGTTGTTATCTTTTATAATAGCTTCCTTTTTTTTCTTTTTAATACCTTGTATTTCTAATTCGTTAAGTTCGGGTAAATCAGCTAGATTAATTTCTAGAAAGGCTTTATTATCTTCGGTTTTTACTAAGTAAATATCAATGCTACTAAATAATTTACTAGCCCAAAGTTTCTTTAAGGCATTACTAATTTGTTCTCCAGGAATGATAACTTCTTGGCCTTTTCGTAAACCAGAAAAAGATATAATTGTTGTTTCACTAAAATTCGTGTTACCTGTAACAGTAACGTCTTCAATGATGTAACTTTTTCCTTTATCAAAGCTGGTTTGTTGTGCAAGAACTGCGCTTGAAATAATGAAGATTAATAATGTAAATAGTTGCTTTATGTAAGTTTTCAAAAGTAAATTATTAGCTAAGTTGTTCACTAGTTTTTCCAAATCGTCGTTCTCTATTTTGATAATTAATCAAAGCTTCGTATAGGTTCTGTTTTGTAAAATCTGGCCAAAGTATATCTGTAAAATATAATTCGGCATAAGCAATTTGCCAAAGCAAAAAATTACTTATTCTGAGTTCTCCACTAGTCCTAATCAGCAAATCTACATCTGGTAAATTTTGCGTGTAAAGATGCTTATTTATAATTGATTCGTCAATACTTTCAACAGAAATTATATTATTTTTAACGTTCGTTGCTATTTCTTTAAAAGCATTAATTAGCTCTTCCCTCGAACCATAGCTTAGCGCTAAAGTCAAAGTCATATGCGTATTGCTTTTAGTTTTATCAATAACTTCTAGTAATTCTGTATGTGCTTTTTTTGGCAAATCATTAAGATTTCCAATAGCTGAAAGTTTGATATTATTATCTTGTAATGTTTTAATTTCTTTTTTTAAAGACTTCACTAAAAGTTTCATTAATGTTTGTACTTCTAGTTTTGGGCGCTTCCAATTTTCTGTTGAAAAAGCATATAGGGTTAAGTGCTTGATACCGATTTCTGCACTAGCTTCAACCACATCTCTAACAGATTTAGTGCCATTTTCATGACCAATAACTCTTATTAATCCTTTTTGTTTAGCCCAACGACCATTACCATCCATTATTATGGCAACATGTTCAGGTAATTTGTCTTTTAATATTTGGTCTTTTTTAATCATTTAAAAATTGCAATAACAAGGTCTTTGTCCAAATGTATATGTTAACGTAAAGCCGGTAAATACGTACCAATCATTACTGTTGGTGTTTCCAATACTAACTTGGTCTTTAAAATCACCATCAGGAACGCTTCCATCTATCTCATCAGAAAAGGTGTATCTAGCACCAACTTCAAATCCTAAGATAAAATGGTTTGTAATATTTGATTTTATTCCTAAAGTCATAGGGATTCCGAATGCCCAACTACTTGTGTTTTCATCAACAATAATTCCATTTGGACCGTAAAAAAAATTATCATGCTTTGCCGCTGTAATACCAGAATATAAGTAAGGTACAATTTTCAAGCCTGAGGTATGAAGGTCAAAGTCCCAAAATGTAAATTCCATACCTGCTGAAATTTCTAATAGATTGGAATCAAATTCATAATTTCTATTTATTCGCCTTGGGTCATCGGAATCTATATCTTTTCCTTTTAAATCTGCATATATTAATGATACTCTCCATGAATGTCTTGGGCTGCGATTCCATTTTAATAGTAAACCATAAGCAGCCGTGTTTGGTGAAATGTAATCTGTAGCACCAACATCTCCAATAAAATTGCTTCCGCCTGTAAACAAGCCAACTTCATATATTTGAGAATGACTAGTTTGAGCGAAAAACACACTCAATAATAATAAGATTAAATATCTCATAAATTTTTAAAAGTTTGCAAATATAACAATTATGAATTGCCTATAACAATTTGAGGCAAATAGTCTTACAGATAAACAGTTTTTGTTTGATTTTATTGTTTAATTTCGTTTGTCTTCTCCCCAAAGCATTTTTTTTCTTAGCGTATCAACAAAGCTTTCTTGCAGCAGTTCGACCATTTTTATTTCAAAGTCTGCTTTTTTTATTGTGACTATTGTTGAATTGTGTAAGGTGGCAATTCGAGAATCTAGTGATATTAAATAATGTTCTTCACGACCATCTACTTTTAGTTGTATTTCGGTATCATCTGGAATTACAAGTGGTCTTGCATTAAGGTTATGAGGAGCAATAGGTGTTAAGACAAAACTATCTGTTTCAGGTGTAATTACTGGTCCACCACAACTCAAAGAATAACCTGTAGAGCCTGTAGGTGTAGAAATAATAAGTCCGTCAGCCCAATATGAAGTAAGATATTCAGAATTTAAATGTGTTTCAACCGTAATCATCGATGTGGTATTTTTTCGACTTACAGCAATTTCATTCAATGCAAAATTGGTTTCTATTAATTCTTTGTTTTCCGGTTGCGTTTCAACACATAAAAGAGTGCGTTCCGAAATCTTATATTTTCCTTTTATAATGTCGTCAATAGCAGATTCAATTTGATTGGTTTGTATGGTTGCTAAAAATCCTAGTCTGCCAGTATTAATGCCAACAATAGGAATTGATAAATCTCTCACATAGGTAATGGCTCTTAAAATGGTGCCATCACCACCTATACTGATTAATAATGAATATGAATCGTCTAAAGTTTCAAAAGTCTCAAAATCATCTAATTTTGAAGGTTGTTTGCTCTCGTGTTTAATGATGTTGAAAAAATCATTTTCAATAAAAACTGTAGTGTTTTTTTTCGATAAGGTCTCTAGAAGGATTTCAATACTCTCATGAGTACTGTTATGATAATATTGTCCGTAAATAGCAATTTTCATCATATATCTAGATATTTTCTTAAGTATTCTGAACGGTCCTTTAAGTTTTCAACATAATTGTCCTCCTCGTGGCCAGAAACGATATTGTAACTATACCTTCTAAAGGTTTGAATCACATCATTAAGTCCAGCATTGCCGATTTTTAAAGTAATTTGAACCACATCACCTTCTAATTTAGAAACAAAAGCGCCTAATATTTTTGCGTCATTAGATTCTACAATCTGACTAACTTCACTGAAGGAATAATCATTTAAGCCTTTTTCAACAATTAAAATACCACCAGGTTCAGAAAAGAAAGGTGTTTGGTTAAATAATCCAATAATGTCATTAAGTTCATAATAACCTAAATACGTGTTTTTATCGCTTAAAACAGGCATAATGTTGCAAGAGTTTTGAGCAAAAGTTTCTAATACATCTAGCCAATTCGTATGTGTTCTAACAAAGAAACCTTCAATAGCATAATTGCATTCAGCAATTGTTTTTTTTCCATCAAAACAATATGTGTCAGTTTCAGAAACACAACCTTGATATGTGCCATTGTTAACAATTGGAATATGAGAGTATGTCAACTCGTTAAATAGCATCTTCAAATCACTAACCTTGTCAGTAATGTTTAACGGTTTAATATCATTAATAATGTATTCTTGTAGCGGCATAATTCGATTTATAATCTATTGCAAATTAATTAAAAATAACCATAAAAAGCAGTATGTACTTTGTATTTTTGCAGTTAAAATATGAACAAATGACTAAGTTAAGTGTAAATATTAATAAGATTGCTACTTTACGTAATTCTCGTGGTGGTGACATACCTAATGTTGTGCAATTTGCAAAAGATGTTCAGCGTTTTGGAGCTGAAGGCGTAACGGTTCATCCTAGACCTGATGAACGTCATATTAAATATCAAGATACCAGAGATTTAAAGCCTGAAGTTTATACCGAATTTAATGTTGAAGGAAATCCTATAAAATCGTTTATGGATTTAGTGTTAGAAGTAAAGCCAACGCAAGTCACTCTTGTTCCAGATGCAGTTGATGCACTAACGTCGAATGCAGGTTGGGATACAATAGCACATAAAAGTTTTTTGACTGATGTGATTTCTGAATTTAAATCCAACGGAATTCGCACATCTATTTTTGTTGACCCTGTACTTAACATGATTGAAGGAGCTAAAGCAACAGGAACTGACAGAATTGAACTTTATACCGAAAGTTTTGCTCATCAATACGGTTTAGGAGATTTGAAGGCTATTGAGCCTTTCACAAAAGCTGCGGAGTTATCAAACGAAATTGGATTAGGCATTAATGCTGGGCATGATTTATCTTTAGATAACATCAAGTTTTTTAAAGACCATATTCCTGGTTTGTTAGAAGTTTCTATTGGACATGCTTTGGTGTCTGAAAGTCTCTACTTAGGAGTTGAAAATGTGATACAAATGTATCTTCATAAGCTTAAATAAATGAAACTACACTCAAAAATTTTAGGTGAAGGACAGCCAATTATCATTCTTCATGGTTTTCTAGGGATGAGTGATAATTGGAAAACTTTGGGAACTAAATTTAGTGACGCTGGTTTTCAAGTGCATTTAGTTGATCAACGTAATCATGGACGAAGTTTTCATGATAACCAATTTAGTTATGAAGTTTTAGCTGAAGATTTAAAAGCATACTGTAACGAGCATCAATTGAAAGATGTTATTCTTTTAGGGCATTCTATGGGTGGAAAAACAGCGATGTTATTTTCAACGTTGTATCCAGAATTAGTGTCTAAATTAATCGTAGCAGATATTAGTCCACGTTTTTATCCTGTGCATCATGATGCTATTTTAAACGGATTAAGCGCATTAGATTTTTCTGAAATAAAAAGCAGAGGTGAAGCTGATAAAATCCTATCGCAATATGTGTCTGAAATAGGAACACGTATGTTTCTTTTGAAGAATTTGTATTGGGTTGAAAAAGGGCAATTAGCATTAAGAATTAATCTCGATGTGTTAAAAGACAATGTATCTGAAGTTGGAGAAGCCTTGCCAATGCATTCTAAATTTGAAAAACCAACATTATTTCTTCGCGGCGATAAAAGTGAATATGTGATGTCTAATGATGAACCTTTTATCAAGCAACATTTTCCATTAGCTAAAATTGAAACTATTAGTAATGCTGGCCATTGGTTACATGCAGAAAACCCAGCAGATTTTTATGAAGCTGTAATAAATTTCGTTACGACATAAAAATCAGATATATTTATCTAAACCTAACGATTTTAATTTTATGAAATTAGCTATAACTTTAATTGTTTTTTTAGTTGCTTTTCAAATTTCTTATGCACAGATGCAATTTGAAGATGGACCTTTTAAAACGTATTATAAAACAGGAGAAGTAAAAACTGAAGGTCATTATTTAAATGACAAACGTCAAGGTAAATGGGTAGATTATTATTTGAACGGTGAAATATCTAAAGAATATTACTATACCGCAGATTCTCTTTCAAGTTCTTCTTCATATTATGATGATGGTACTTTAAAATCAAAAACAAGGAAAGAAGGCGATGATACTATTGTTACTGGTTATGATGAGACAGGGAAGCTTAAGTTTATGAGGCAGTTAAAGAGTGGTTTTTATAAAGGGTATTCTGAAGATGGAGAACTAAAAATAGAAGCCAATTATAAAAATTATGACTTATATGGAGTGTGGAAAATGTATCACGACAATGGTAATTTAGCTTGGGAAGTGAATTATTTAGATGGTTATAAAAATGGTGGTTACAAACAGTTTTATGAAAATGGTCAACTAAAATTAGAAGGAACCATTAAAAAAGAAAAAAAAAATGGAGAGGAAAAAAGATATTCAGAAGATGGATATTTAGAATGGAAAGGCTATTATGATAATGACAAATTTGATAAAACATGGACGCATTATGATTCGTCTAAGAATAAAATCAACAAAATTAAGTTTGAAAATGGTGTCACTGTAAATAGTGATCAAAGTAATATAATTGAATCTACAATAATTCCTGATGGAGTTATAGAGAGTGTACCTGTGTATCCTGGTTGTGAATATGTTTATGGAAATCAAGCAAGGAAAAATTGTATGAGTAGAGCAATTAGTAGGTTGGTCAATCTAAATTTTAATACAAATCTTGCTTTAAATAGAGGGTTGTCAGGTAAACATCGAATCTTAGTCATTTTTAAAATAGGAACTGATGGAAAAGTATTTAATGTTCGTGCAAGAGCAGCACATCCAGATTTAGAGAAAGAGGCCATAAGAATTATTAAATCATTACCTAAGATTCAACCTGGTTATCAAGAAGGAAAACCAGTAGAAGTTCCTTATTCTTTACCTATTTTATTTCAAGTTAAATAACTAAAACATCATATTATGAATCTCATCCTTAGACTTTTAATTACAGCTGGTATTGTAGTGTTATTAGCACATTTTTTACCAGGTGTCGCTGTTAGCGGATTTACAGCAGCTATTATTGTAGCAGTGGTTTTGGCGTTGCTTAATGCTATTTTAAAACCGATTTTAATTATTTTAACCATTCCAATTACAATTGTAACTTTAGGCTTGTTCTTGTTAGTTATTAATGCTTGCATTATTCTTTTGGCAGATAAGTTTGTTGATGGTTTTGGTGTTAACGGATTTTGGACTGCATTGCTCTTTAGTATTCTATTATCAATTTCAGAATCTATTGCGTATTCGCTCTTGAAGGAAGAGAAAAAATAGACTAATAATCAGTAACTTAAAATATTGTTGGGTTGTAAAAAATATCGTATTTTTGCAGCCCAATTTTCATAGTAAACGTATATAATGAATATTACAAGAGAAAACATCGATGCATTAAATGCAGTTGTAAAAGTAGATATCGCTAAAGAAGATTATAGCGATAAGGTTGAACAAATATTAATCGATTACCGTAAATCGGCTAACATTCCTGGTTTTAGAAAAGGACATGTGCCAATGGGAATGGTAAAAAAGCAATATGGAAAAGCTGTATTGGTTGATGAAGTTAATAAGTTGTTACAAGATGCACTTAATAAGTACTTAACTGAAGAGAAATTAGATGTGCTTGGTAACCCGTTACCTAAACCTCAAGATGATTTAGATTGGGATTCTGATGCATTTTCTTTTGAATTCGAATTAGGTTTAGCACCTCAATTTGAAGTGAACTTAAAAAGTAAAAAAGCAATCACACATTACAATATTGTGGCAGATAAGAAAATGCTTGATGATCAAGTAGAGCATATCAGAAAACAATATGGTAAAATCGTTTCTGAAAAAACAGTAGCTAAAGATTCAGAAATTACAGGTGTTTTTGAAAACCAAGAGAAAGGAATCAATAACTCTGCAACTATTACTTTAGATAAATTTAAAGGAAAGTCAACAGAGAAACAATTTATTGGTGCTAAGGTTGGTGATGTTGTGACGTTGAAAACAAAAGCATTATTTAACGATGATCATGACTTGATGAACTTTTTGAAAGTGTCTCATGATGATGCTCATGGTTTAGATATTGAAGTGAATTTCACAATCAACGAAATCAATTCAAGAGAATTAGCAGATTTAGATCAAGAATTATTTGATAAATTGTTTGGTAAAGGAGTTGTAACTTCTGTAACAGAATTGAGAGAAAAAATCAAGGAAGATTCAGAAAAGCAATTCGCTCAACAAGGTGATCAGAAATTATTAAATGATGTAACTGAAAGCTTAGTAGAAAACACAAAATTTGATTTGCCAGCATCATTTTTACAAAAATGGATGCAAACTGCAGGTGAAGAAGTGATGGATGCAGAACAGGCAAAAGAAGAATATGAAAAGTCTGAAAAAAGCATGCGTTACCAATTAATTGAAGGAAAATTGATTGAAAAGCATAATCTTCAAGTTACTTTTGATGATCTTAAAGCACACGCAAGAGAAATGATAAAAGTTCAAATGGCACAATTTGGTCAAATGAATTCTACAGATGAAGAATTAGATGGTATTGCATCTCGTATCTTATCTAATAAAGATGAAGTGAAACGTTTGTCAGAGCAATTGATGAGCACTAAATTGTTAAACCTTTATAAATCTGAAGCGAACTTAAAGACAAAAGAGATTACTTATGATGATTTTGTAAAAGAGTTTTACAGCTAAGAAATACATTATAAATTAGTATATTTGAGCGTAGAACTGAAAGGTTTTACGCTTTTTTGTTTCACAATAAATTATTTCAAAAATAGATATGGATTACGGAAAAGAATTTGAAAAATTCGCAATAAAAGACCAAGGAATAAGCAGTACATATTACAATAAAATTGTAAGTAGTATGTACCCAAGTGCTTTAACACCTAATATTATAGAAGAGCGTCAAATGAATATCGCTATTTTTGACGTATTTTCTCGTTTAATGATGGATCGTATTATTTTTATGGGAACTGCCATAAACGATCAAGTCGCTAACATTATTCAAGCACAACTGTTGTTTTTAGAAAGCACAGATGCTTCAAAAGATATTCAAATCTACATCAACTCTCCAGGAGGAAGTGTTTATGCAGGATTAGGAATTTATGATACAATGCAATTAATTAAGCCAGATGTAGCAACTATTTGTACAGGAATGGCAGCTTCAATGGGAGCTGTATTGTTATGTGCTGGTGAAAAAGGAAAACGTAGTGGTTTAACTCATTCACGTGTCATGATTCACCAACCATTAGGTGGAGCACAGGGACAAGCAAGTGATATTGAAATTACTGCACGTGAAATATTAACCCTTAAAGAAGAGTTATATAAAATTATTAGTAAGCATTCAGGTCAAGATTACGACAAAATATATGAAGATAGTGATCGTGACTATTGGATGAAAGCTGATAAAGCTAAAGAATATGGAATGATAGACGAAGTACTATCAAGAGGATAAAAATATAAATTAGAAAGTTAAATATAAATTGAAAGAGTTTGAATTAAACATTTCACTTTTAACGTTCTACTTTTAAATTAAAAGATGGCAAAGGAAGAATTAGAATGTTCGTTTTGTGGTAGAAAAAAGCCAGAAACTAGTTTATTAATCGCTGGATTAGATGCACATATTTGTGATCGTTGTATTGAGCAAGCTCATGGTATAGTTTTAGAAGAGTCAAAACAATCTGATAATGCAGAGTTGTCTTCTGAGTTGATGCTTAGAAAACCACTTCAGATTAAAGGATTTCTTGACGAATATATTATTGGTCAGGAATACACTAAAAAAGTAATGTCTGTTGCAGTTTATAATCACTATAAGCGTTTGCTTCAGCCAGCTACAGATGATGATATCGAGATTCAAAAGAGTAACATTATCATGGTTGGTCAAACAGGTACAGGTAAAACGCTTATAGCTAAAACAGTTGCTAAAATGCTTAATGTGCCTTTAGCAATAGTTGATGCTACAGTTTTAACTGAAGCTGGTTATGTTGGCGAAGATGTTGAAAGTATCTTAACACGTTTGTTGCAAGCTGCCGATTATAGTCTAGAAAAGGCTGAAAAAGGTATCGTTTTTATTGATGAAATTGATAAAATTGCTCGTAAAAGTGATAACCCTTCCATTACTAGAGATGTCTCTGGTGAAGGTGTACAGCAAGCGTTACTTAAATTACTAGAAGGTACAGTTGTTAACGTTCCGCCAAAAGGAGGAAGAAAGCATCCAGATCAAAAGTTTATTGAAGTCAATACAGAAAATATCTTGTTTATCGCAGGTGGTGCTTTTGATGGTATTGAACGTAAAATATCTAAGCGTCTTAATTTAGCTGCAATAGGTTATAAGGCTGCTCACGATGGCGAACCATTAGATAAAGACAATTTATTACAATATATCAATCCAAAAGATTTAAAAGATTTCGGATTGATACCTGAAATCATAGGTCGTCTTCCTGTACTAACGTATATGGATCCTTTAGACGCTAAAACTTTACGAGCTATTTTGACAGAGCCTAAAAATGCCATTATTAAACAATACAAAAAATTGTTTGAGATGGATGAAATTGAATTTTCTATTACAGATGGCGCATTAGACTTTATAGTAGATAAGGCTATTGAATATAAATTAGGTGCTAGAGGTTTACGTTCCTTATGTGAAGAGATTTTAACAGATGCTATGTTTGAATTACCAAGTGGTGATGAGAAGAAGCTTAATGTGACAAAATCTTATGCTGAAGGTAAGCTAGAAAAAACGACTTTAAAGAAGTTGAAAGCTGTATCTTAAATTAGAACTTTTAGTATTTATATAAAAAACAAAACCACTCTTAAAGAGTGGTTTTTATTTGGATTTAAAAATTAATATTGCGAACAATATCTATAAAATTTCACAATGTATTTTTTAAGGGATAAAATCGAAAATTGTGAATGTATTTCTCTGTATTACTTTGTAAATATAATGGCAATTAAGTGAGATTAAAAACTGCTTTTAGCTGTTTTGGACGAACCGAATTAAATACTCGTTATGTGGGAAATTCTAAAGTCGTTTGTCGGATAAATTTGAATTCTGTTTCCAGTCGTCGATAAACTAAATGAATTCTAATTTAGCTAAGAGAAGTTTCACTGGTGTTTAATTGTAGCAATTCATCCATATATTCACGATTATTAGATAAACGCGGAATTTTATGTTGACCACCAAGTTTATTGTGTTGTTTTAGCCAATCATAAAACAAACGTTCTCTAGCAATATGCACCTTAGGCATGTTGAGAGTCATGTTGTTATAACGTTTCGCTTCATAGTCAGAATTTAAAGATTGAAGTGTATTGTCTAAAAGCTCTTTAAATTGATCGACATTATTTGGAGGTGTCTTAAATTCTATAAGCCATTCGTGAGATCCTTTTTCTTTACCTTCCATAAAAACTGGTGCAGCTGTATAATCAACAATTTCAGCATTTGTGGTTTTACAAACGTTACGTAATGCGTCTTCAGCGTTTTCAATAATGAGTTCTTCTCCAAATACATTAATATGATGTTTTGTTCTGCCAGACACTTTAATCCTGTAAGGATCTGTTGAGGTAAATCGAATAGTATCACCAATTTTATAACGCCAAAGTCCAGCGTTAGTTGTGATAATGACTGCGTAATTGATCCCAATTTCTACTTCGCTCAATGGAATTACTCTTAGGTTTGGAGTGCCATAAGTTGACATTGGAATAAACTCGTAAAAGATTCCGTAATCTAACATTAGTAATAATTCACTACTGTTATTATGATCTTGAATAGCAAAAAAGCCTTCCGAGGCATTATAAATTTCGTAGTATTTAAAATCAGGTTTTGGTAAAATAGCTTTGTATTGATCTACATAAGGCACAAAGCTTACGCCTCCGTGAAAATAGACTTCTAAGTTTGGCCAAATATCAAACAAGCTGTCTTTGCCTGTGGCTTCTAAAACATTATTTAATAACACTAGCATCCATGAAGGTACTCCAGCCAAACTAGTCACATTTTCGTTAATAGTTTCTTCTACAATGGCTTGCATTTTAGTCTCCCAATCGCTCATTAATGACACGCGATTTGTTGGTGTGCTGCTATATTCTGCCCAAAAAGGCATATTGTCTATAAGAATAGCCGATAAGTCTCCAAAAACAGTTCCGTTTTCTTTATATAATTCTTTACTGCCACCAAGACGTAATCCTTTTCCTGTAAATAATTGTGAGTCTTCGTTATTATTGAGATACATGCAAAGTAAATCTTTACTTGCAGCATAATGACAATCTTCTAATGATTCTTGACTTACTGGAATAAATTTGCTCTTTGCATTTGTGGTTCCACTAGATTTTGCAAACCATTTTATAGGAGTAGGCCAAAAAATATTGTTTTCACCTTTTCGAGAGCGTTCAATAACATCTTGATAATTTTCATAAGATGAAATAGGTATACGTTCAGAAAAAGTGTTGTAATTTGTTATAGAATCAAAGTCGTATTTTTTTCCAATTTCAGTGTCTTTAGCTTTCGAAATGAGATGTAATAGCAATTCATTTTGTACTTCATTCGGGTACTTTAAAAACAATTCAATTTGATGAAATCGCTTTTTCAAGAACCATGACGCAATCGAATTAACTAAAGGAATCGGCATTTTTATAGTATCTTTATTCTTTAAAAATAATACTTTTTTTTATATGTTTTACCAAGGTGTTTTAACAAAGATGGAAACTGAGTTTGCAGAGCCTATTCAGTATTATTTGATGCTTGAGAGTGATTTCTTGAATATGAACCAATTACTAGGAAAAACCATTACTATGGAGTTTATAAAACACCAGTGTTTAAAATGTGGATTAGACAGACCAATTTATAGACAAGGCTTCTGTAAACAAGATTTTTTTAATATTCCTCAAGCTGGTGATTGGATTATGAGACCAGAATTAAGTACTGCTCATTTAGGTAAAGAGGATCGTGATTTAGATTATGAAAAGAAAGTGCAGTTACAACCACATATTGTGTATCTAGCAAACTCAAGTAATGTAAAAGTAGGTGTGACTAGAAAAAGTCAAGTGCCAACTCGTTGGATTGATCAAGGTGCTCATGAGGCTATTGAAATTGTTGAGGTACCTAATAGGTATCTTGCTGGAATTACTGAAGTCGCCTTAAAAGATCATGTTGCAGATAAAACCAATTGGCGAAAAATGTTAAAGAATGATGTTGAAGATGAAAACTTAGTAGAATGGAGAGAGCGACTAAAACAGTATATTCCTGAAGAGGCGCAAGATTATTTTATCGCTTCTAATACTGAAACAATTATGGACTTTCCGGTATTAAGTTATCCTGAAAAACCTAAAAGTCTCAATATCGAAAAAGAGCACACTTACACAGGTAAGCTAGTTGGGGTAAAAGGTCAGTATCTTATTTTTGAAGACGATACAGTTTTCAATATACGAAGTAATGAAGGCTTAGTAGTTAAATTTACAATTATTTAGTTTCAGCTTAGAAACTTAGTTTGATGGCTTGGGCTATTCCAATTAAAATCAATAAAACACCAGTGACTTTATTGATAACAAGCGTGATATTATGGACTCTGTTTTTAATACTTATACTAAACCGACTATAAAAATATAGGGTAATTAGTTTGCCTAAATAAACACCAATAAAAAACAAAAAGAGGACTAATAAAGGAGAGTTTAATGAAAGCATTAAGTTGTTGTTATTAAGCATTCCGAAGGCAACAATCCAGTATATCAAAACAGGTGGATTTAATAATCCTAAAAGAAAACCAATGGCATATTTAGAGGATGTGATGTTTTTCTTTTTAGATAGGGTTTGTTTATTTTTCTTAAATAAAAGGAAGCTACCAATTGTCATTAAGACAATAACAATTAGGATTTGAACCCACTTGTTTTGATCAAAAAACTCACGAATTACAATATTACAATGTAATGCATAATAGGATAAAATAACTTCGGAAACACCTGCAGCTATAGCTATTTTTAATGCTTGTTTTGCGTTTTGTTTTATCGTTGTATTTATGACAGCAATATTTGAAGCCCCTAAGGGCAATGCACCAACAATACTTGTTAGAATTCCGATAAGAAAATATAGAATAATCACTTAGAGTTTGTAGGATGAGCTTTAGAAAACTTACAAACTGAACATAAAAAAAGCATACTTAATTAAAAGTATGCTTTTTTTATAAATACTAAAAAACGACTAAATATCTTCTTGGTCTCTTAAACCTTGAATGTATCCAGCTTTTTGAATTTCTCTTCTTCTTTTTACTGAAGGCTTAGTGAAAAACTGATTCTCACGAATATTTTGCATCGTTTTTACGTTACGGTGTTTTCTTTTGTAACGCTTTAAAGCACGTTCGATACTTTCTCCTTCTTTTACTAATATCTTAATCATTGACTTGTTTTAATGTTTATAAATTATCCTAAATATGTTTTTAATATTTTGCTTTTAGAATCTTGACGTAAACGTCTAATTCCTTTTTCGCGTATTTGTCTAACACGCTCTCTTGTTAAATCGAAGGTTACTCCAATTTCATCAAGAGTCATTGGTGGTTCATCACTTAAACCGAAATTTAAACGTATCACATCACTTTCTTTTTGAGACAAGGTGTCTAAAGCTCTGTTGATTTCTACGTTTAATGATTCTTTCATTAAATCACGATCTGGATTTGGTGACTCACCAGATTTAACAACATCATATAAGCTTGACGTTTCTCCTTCTTTTAAAGGTGCATCCATTGATAAATGGCGACCAGAATTTTTTAGAGATTGTTTCACTTCTGAAACTGTCATGTCCAATTCGAGGGCAATTTCTTCAGCACTAGGTGCTCTTTGATGCGATTGCTCTAAAAATGAAAACGCTTTATTGATTTTATTAATTGAACCAATTTTGTTCAAAGGTAATCTAACTATTCGAGATTGTTCTGCTAAAGCTTGTAAAATTGCTTGTCTAATCCACCAAACAGCATAAGATATAAACTTAAATCCTCTGGTTTCATCAAAACGTTTAGCAGCTTTTACTAAACCAGCATTACCTTCGTTTATTAAATCAGGAAGTGTAAGTCCTTGATTTTGATATTGTTTAGCAACAGAAACTACGAAACGTAAGTTAGCCGTTGTAAGCTTGTCTAAAGCAACTTGATCTCCTTCTCTTATGCGCTGAGCGAGTTCAACTTCTTCCTCAGCAGTAATCATAGGTAATTTGCTGATGTCTTGTAGGTATTTATCTAGTGATTTAGATTCGCGGTTGGTAACTTGTTTGGTAATCTTTAATTGCCTCATATATTCTCTAATATTTTTAAAGTTTGCAAGACCACAATGTAACTTTTAATTTGAGAAAAGCAAATAAAAATGTGATTCTTTATAATAATAATTCAAAAAACATGAATTTTAACTTTTTTTTAAGTTTTTCAATCTATAAATCAATTGTTTTTAGTAGAATCTTTCTTTTTGTTTTTTCCTCCTAAAAGGCCGCCTAATATGTCTTTTACACCTTCTTTAATTGGATCTTTAGTTGTAGTATTATCTGTTTTTGTAGGTGTTGAATCTTTAGTTGTGTTAGCTGTATCTTTTTTGTCTCCTCCTAAAAACTCACTTAATAAATCTTTAACTTGATCTGTTCCTTTTCCGATAAGTTTTTGTTTTTCAATTTCAATAAGTTGTTTGGTAAGGTTTGAAACACCACTTGATAAGTCTGTTTTTACTTTCGGACTTGTATAATTACCAGTGATATTTGCGGTAATAGGAATGGTGATTTTATTTGTTTCATTATCATTTATTTTTTCAATCAAACGATTTACGTCACTACCTAAGTATTTTGCAGGCACGTCAAACACAGCATTATAATCTAACGATTGATCAAATCCATGAGCACCTGAAACTTGAATATTAATATCTTCATATTTTAACTTGAAGGGTTTTACATTTACTTTACCATTTGCAAATTCAAGATTTGCTTTTAGATCTTTTAAATTCAATTTACTAAAGTCCACAAAACTTATTTCGTTTTCAAGTTTACTTAAAACAGATCCTTGTTTTGGATCAATATTAGTGGTTAACAATTCTGCGAAAGCATCACCAGAAACCGTGTTTAAATTAGGTGAGAATTCATTGTCTAAAGTGCCTTGAAGATTTATTGTGGTATTTAGTTTCCCTTGTAAGGCTTTAGCAATTGGTGCTAAATTTTGAAGTAATTCTAAACCTTTGAATGATTTTGCAATATCAAATCCGTCTGCACCAAGATTCAGATTAAAAACAGGTGTGTCTGTTTTTGTTGAAACTTTTCCTTTAATAGCTAAAGTGCCATCAAATAAGTTACTGGTCATGTTTTGCAAATTAGCTTCTTGGTCTTTTATAGATAATGTTCCTTTTACATTGTTTAAAGTAAGATTATCGTAAACAACGGTTTTTGCATTTGCATTAATGGTACAATCTAAGAAATCAGGAATTTTAAGCGACTCAGAATCTGATGTGGTTTTGTTTGATGCTTCTGAAGCGGTTTCATCTTCAACCATAAAATCACTTAGCACAAAGTTGTTAGAATTGACATTAAAATTCCCTTGTAGCTTCTTATCGCTTAACAAAAATCCGAGGAGATTTTTAATGTCTCCTGTCGCAGTAAAATCACTAGTTCCTGTTCTTGCATTAAAACTATTGAGTTTTATATTTCCTGGGTTAAATGTGATATCAGCTTTACTAATTTGTATCGGATTAACAATGTCTTGAGAAGAAAACACAAAATCAGTAACGCTCATGTTTCCGTTGTTTTTAATACGACTGTAAGCATTCGTTTCAACCGCATTCATGTCAAACTGCGTGTTGAGTTTAGCTTTTAAGATTCCACTTAATTCCTTATCAAAATCAATTGGATAGGCTTTCGTTAAATTACCCAGATTAAGAACACCATCAATGTCGGCATTAATAAACATGTTTTTAGTGATGTTTTTCACTTTAGCTGAAGCTTTAAACACGTCTTCATCAATTTTAAAGTTGAGTGTTTTTAAATCAACATAAGTATCATCAGCTAGTCCTGTTTCATTTTTTATGGCAGTATCAATTGTAATATTGCTTACTCGTTTTGGTAAATCTGGATATTTAAAAGAAGCGTTACTAGAGGTTATATGTATGTCTAAAGTTGGAATCGTTTCTTCTGTTACTTTTCCTTTTACAATGCCATTAATTTGGAAATTTCCTGTGGTTTCTACGTTTTCAATGTTTTTTGAATAGGCTTCAGGTATCACAGCTAAAAAATCTTTAAATGATGATCCTGGATTTTCAAAAGTGATGTCAATGTCTTGACCTTCTTCTAATAATTGTATGTAGCCTTTAAACTCTAGAGGCAACTGATTTATAAGTGCTTTATTATCCTTGAATGTATACTTTTGATTGTTGAGATCTAATCCAATTAAAGCGTCTAATTTTATGCTATTATTGTTTAGGTATTTAGTGCTATCCATACTCATGCTTACATTGGTAGCAGTTTGAGTGTCGAGTTCTGAATTTTCAGCAGAGAATGTTCCATGACCAGAATGATTCAATTCAGTTAAATACAATTCTATTTTCGAAATGGCATTTAAATATGTAATTGCACTATTGTTGATGCTATAGTCTTCAATGTCAAAAGAGAAGCTGCTGCTATCTTCAGTTTCTACGGAAGCATTTTCTTTTTCCTTAGTAATGTCATAATTATTATTGCCTAGTGCATCTGTTTTTATCGTTATTAATGCTTCATCAATAGATATAGAGTTAACAACAATAGGGTCTTCGCTAGAGGTTTTAAAAAGTTCTTTTACAGACATGGTGAAGGCCATGTTTTTTATAGTTGCAAACGTTTCACCTTCAAAAGGTTTGAAATTAGTAATCACTAAGTCATCAACCTCAACATGTGCTTGAGGAAAACTTCGAATTAAGCTTAAGCTTACATCGCTAAATTCGACTTGAGCATTTAGATTTTCATTAATAAAACGCTTAACCATATCTTTAATTTGACCTTGAAAGACAAAGGGAATAGCTAATAAAAGAAAGAAAATAATGAGTACAGAAATACCTGTAATTTTGAGTGCTTTTTTCATAAATTGATGTCGATTCTAATTCGTGTGTAAAGATATACGAAGTGTATTTCACTTTAGACCAATCTATATTAAAGTTTAGCAAAATTTTAACCCATTTCGTAAGATTATTACCTGTTTAGATTAATTCAATTTCTTCATTGACTTTTAATTTGAAACGTTTTCTGAAGAGATACACACCTAGATATAAAAATGGAGTGTCTAATGCAGCAACTAGTACTTTGAAGAGAAAACCACTTATGAGTAAACCTTTGAAGTTTTCCCATGAAATAATGCTAAACGAACACAACAGCGCCAGGATGGTGAAGGTGTCTACAAACTGAGAGAACCACGTAGAAAAATTGTTTCTTAGCCATAAATGTTTTCCTTTGGTAAGACGTTTCCAAAAATGATAAAGTTGAATGTCTACAAATTGCGCAAATAAATAGGTAATCATACTTGCAAAGACAGCAATTGCTGAATTGCCAAATACATTTGTGAACGTTGTATCATCTACATAAGACCAAGAGATTGCAGGAACACTGCTTGATACTAAAACAATTAATAATGAAAACACTGAAGCAAAAATACCAGCGATAACGACTTGGTTTGCACGTTTCTTTCCGTAAATCTCACTAATTAAATCTGTAATTAGAAATGTAATTGGATACGGAAGAATGCCAACTGAGATTTCAAATAACTTCGTTCCAAAAATTTCAACATCAAATGGATACCAATAAAAAAACTTTTGAAATATAAGATTAGAAACGACTAACGAGGTGATAAACAGTGCAGCCAAGAACAAATAGATTTTTTGAGCCGCTAGTTTATCTTTTAAGGTCATAAATTGTGAATAAATACTTGCTGTAAATATAAGATAAAACGGATTTCTTTTCATTATTTTGGCATTCATTATGAATTCACCTAACCACGTTTACATAGCTCTTGGAAGTAATAAAGGCGACAGATTAAAACATCTGCAAGACGCTGTTGACTTAATTTTTAAAGAAATAGGAAAGGTGAGCATCATCGCAAAAGTCTATAATACACCTGCTTTTGGGTTTGATGGAGACGATTTTTTAAATACCTGTCTCTATGCTGAAACTGAATTTTCTGCGGAAGATGTTTTAGAAAAATTATTACAGATAGAAACCAAATTAGGACGTACTAGAACAACTTCTGAAACATATGAAGCTAGAACGATTGACTTAGACATGTTATTTTATAATGATGAGATTATAGATTCTAAAACACTGAAGGTTCCGCATCCGGAATTACAAAAACGAAAGTTTGTTCTATATCCTTTACATGATATTGCTTCAAAATTGAAACATCCTGTTTTAGAACAAACTATTGCAGCGTTATTAGAAGCTTGTCAAGACGAAAGTGAGGTTGAACCTATCAAAATTTGGCTTAAAAATCCAACAAAGCAGTTTAATTTTTCTAATCATAATTATATTGCTATTGAAGGAAATATTGGAGCAGGTAAAACAAGTTTAGCTCATAAAATTTCAAATGATTTTAATGCAAAGTTGATTTTAGAACGTTTTGCTGATAATCCGTTTTTACCAAAATTTTATGAAGAACCACAGCGCTATGCCTTCACTTTAGAAATGTCTTTTCTTGCCGATCGTTATCAGCAAATTAGTGATGATTTGTCACAATTAGATTTATTTAAAGATTTTATGGTGAGCGATTATGATATATATAAATCGCTTATTTTTTCAAAAATCACCTTGCCTGAAGACGAATTTAAACTCTACAGGAAATTGTTTTATTTGATGTATAAAGATATTGCTAAACCAGATTTGTATGTATATCTCTATCAAAATACAGAGCGTTTACAAGAGAATATCAAGAAGCGAGGTCGCGATTATGAACAGAATATTGAAAGTGAATACTTAGAGAAAATTAATTCGGGATATTTAGAGTTTTTGAAAAATCAGAGTGAACTTAATGTGAAAATTATTGATATTTCTGAAATAGATTTTGTTAAGAATAGAACAGATTATTTATGGCTGCTGAATGAGATTTGTAGTTCAGGTAATTAGTAGCTAAGTTAAATGTTTTTCCGAAGGAAGTAGAGAAATCATAACGTATAGAGTGTTGTTACAATCTGACCTTTATTTTCGTCTAAAACAAATGTATTTAAAACACATTGCTCAAGAACCTTTAAGTTGAAAGGTGTTTTTAACAAGTCCACTCCACTATTATGTTTCAATCTAATCCCTTGTCCTGAGATGATATCTTTATTTGGTGTGAAGTTTCCGTTTGGTAGGTGCTCAGTTAAAATGATGTATTTATAAAAGTTGAATTTTTTAACAATGTTTTGAATTTCTATATTTGATACATGTTGAAGCACTTGTCTTAAGATGATACAATCGGCATTTGGAAGCTTGTCTTTAGCAATATCTAAACAATGAAATTCGAGATGGTCTTCTTTAAACTTCGTTTTGTTTCGTTCAATAAGGTCTTCAACAATATCAATTGCGATATATTTTTTAGTGTATCTAGTTAGGTGTTTTCCAATATTGAAATCGCCACAACCTAAATCGCAAATGCTTAAAGTGTTGTTGTGAGATTTCAAAAACGAAGTTACTGCTTCTAAATAAGGTGTAATTATTTCAGAATTATGAGAACCTTGTCCAGAATAAAAATCAAATGTTTTTCCGCCCCAAAGATGCTGCTCATAAATCTGATTCATGGCAGCTTTAGTTGGCCAAGCTTTCTTAGACTTTTTAAGCAATTACTTTTGAATTTTAATTAATTTACTAAACACATCCCAAACCACAACACCACAACTCACAGAAATATTTAGTGAATGTTTGGTTCCAAATTGCGGAATTTCAATTACAGCATCACTTACATCAACAACATTTTGAGCAACACCTTTTACTTCGTTTCCAAAGACTAAAGCGTATTTTTGATTAGTTTCAGGCTGAAAATCGTTTAACATTGTGGCGCGTTCTGTTTGTTCAATACTGATGACTTTTACACCTTCAGCTTTTAACTTTTCAACCAATTCAAAAGTATGTTCTACATAGTCCCAATCTACAGTTTCAGTGCTTCCTAAAGCTGTTTTTCTAATGTCGTTATGAGGAGGTGTTGCCGTAATTCCACAGAGATAAATCTTTTCAACTAGAAAGGCATCACTAGTTCTAAATACCGAACCAATATTGTTAAGACTTCTTATATTATCAAGAATAATAATAAGAGGTGTTTTTTCTGCCGATTTAAATTCATCGACATTTAATCGGTCAAGTTCACTATTTTTTAGTTTTCTCATGTTAAAATCTTACACGTTTTGTAGATAACTTCTGAAGTTTCAGTTTTCTAAAACTTCAAATTATAAGTACTTTAGCAGTCTTACAATTTTCACAAAAATACACAAAACCATTGGCTAAAAAAGTAAAAAAGGAAACACCATTAATGAAACAGTATAATGCTATCAAAGCAAAGTATCCTGATGCATTATTGTTGTTTAGAGTAGGGGATTTTTATGAAACCTTTGGTGAAGATGCTGTGAAAGCGTCTAAAATATTAGACATTATTTTAACTAAACGAGGAGCTGGTAGTCCGACAGAAATTGAATTAGCAGGTTTTCCGCATCATTCTTTAAACACCTATTTGCCTAAATTGGTGAAAGCGGGTTGTCGTGTTGCGATTTGTGATCAGCTTGAAGATCCAAAGCAAACCAAGACGATTGTTAAACGAGGTGTTACAGAATTGGTAACACCTGGTGTGGCGTTAAATGATGATATTTTACATTCTAAAACTAATAATTTTTTAGCATCTGTTTATTTTAGTTCGCATGCTGTTGGAGTGTCTTTTTTAGATGTATCTACAGGTGAGTTCTTTATTTCTCAAGGTAACGAAGACTATATCGATAAATTGCTCCAGAATTTTAAGCCAAGTGAAGTATTGGTGGCAAAGCCTAATAGGTTAAAATACAATGCAGCTTTTGGAAACGATTTTCATGCCTTTTATTTAGAAGATTGGGTGTTTCAAGATGATTATGCCAATGAAACCTTATTGAAACATTTCAATACGAAATCACTTAAAGGTTTTGGTATTGAAGATTTGTATGAAGGGATTGTTGCTTCAGGTTCTATTTTGCATTATTTAAGCGAAACGCAACATCATAAATTACAACATATCACGTCTATTCAACGCTTAACAAAAGGCGAGCATGTTTGGATGGATCGTTTCACGATTAAAAATTTGGAATTATATCAATCTAATAATCAGAATGCTGTAACGTTGGTCGATGTGATTGATAAAACGATTTCGCCAATGGGTGGACGACTACTCAAACGATGGTTGGCCTTACCTTTAGTAAATCTTGAAAGTATTAAACATCGTCATGATGTGGTTGAATTTCTGAATGAAGATGTTACGTTATTGACTAAGTTTCAGCATCAACTGAAGCAGATAGGAGATATTGAACGCTTAATTTCAAAAGTGGCTACAGTAAAAATTAGTCCGAGAGAAGTCATTCAGCTTAAAAATGCTTTGGAAGCTATTGTGCCAATAAAAGCATTAGCGGTTCAGTCTAAAAATAAGGCATTACAATATTTAGGAGAACAAATGGATGCTTGTGATGAACTTCGTGAGCGTATTAAAGCGACTTTAAATGAAGAGGCTCCAGTTAACATATTAAAAGGAAATACGATTTCTTCTGATTTTTCTTCAGAGTTGAAAGAACTACGTGAACTATCGGCTTCAGGAAAAGATTATCTAGATAAAATGTTAGAGCGCGAAAGTGAGCGTACAGGAATTACGTCACTTAAAATAGCTTCAAATAACGTATTTGGATATTATATTGAAGTACGTCACACACATAAAGATAAAGTTCCAGCAGAATGGATACGCAAGCAAACATTGGTAAGTGCTGAGCGTTATATTACTGAAGAACTTAAAGAATACGAGACTAAAATTTTAGGTGCAGAAGAACGTATTTTGGCTATTGAGCAACAATTGTTTGCCGAGTTGATTAATTGGATGATTGGGTTTATAAAACCTGTTCAGAAAAATTCGGCACTTATTGCACAGTTAGATTGCCTTTGTGGTTTTTCAAAATTGGCTATAGATCATAATTATGCAAGACCAGTACTTACTGAAGGATATGAGTTAGACATCAAAAACGGAAGGCATCCTGTAATAGAAAAACAATTACCACATAGCGAGCCATATATTGCTAATGATGTCTATTTAGATCGTGAAAAGCAACAAATTATTATGATTACTGGTCCTAATATGTCTGGTAAATCTGCTATTTTGCGTCAAACGGCATTGATTGTTTTATTAGCACAAATGGGAAGTTTTGTTCCTGCTGAAAATGCAACGATTGGATTAACTGATAAGATTTTCACAAGAGTAGGAGCCAGTGATAATATCTCCATGGGAGAATCAACGTTTATGGTTGAGATGAATGAAACCGCTTCGATCCTGAATAATATTTCAGATAGAAGTTTGGTGTTGTTAGATGAAATTGGACGAGGAACCAGTACTTACGATGGTATTTCTATTGCTTGGGCTATAAGTGAATATTTACATGAGCATCCAAGTAGAGCTAAAACCTTATTTGCAACGCATTACCATGAGTTGAATGAAATGTCTGAAACGTTTGAACGTATCAAAAATTTCAATGTTTCAGTAAAAGAACTCAAAGACAATGTTTTATTTTTAAGAAAATTAGTTGAAGGAGGAAGTGAACACAGTTTTGGTATTCATGTAGCAAAAATGGCAGGAATGCCTCAACAAGTGATTCATCGAGCAAATAAAATATTAAAGCAATTAGAAAAATCACATTCAAGTGAAGAGTTAACAGATAAGGTAAAAACTCTTGAAAATGATATGCAATTAAGCTTTTTTAATTTGGATGATCCTCTTTTAGAGCAGATTAAAGACGAAATTGTGAATACAGATATTGATACTTTAACTCCAGTAGAGGCTTTAATGAAGCTAAATGAAATAAAACGTATGTTGCTGAAAAAGAAGCATGCATAAAAATATCTAAGTTTTTTTAAAAAAAGACTTTGCTTTTCTGATAAAAGTCTTAAATTTGCCCTCGCAATAACAAAGAACGTTCTTATACATTGCTAATGCGAAAGTAGCTCAGGGGTAGAGCATCACCTTGCCAAGGTGAGGGTCGCGGGTTCAAATCCCGTCTTTCGCTCTACACTTAAAAATATACCAATTTAGTCTGTTATGACTAAAACGCTGAAGTGGTGGAATTGGTAGACACGTTGGACTTAAAATCCAATGTCCATTAGGACGTACGGGTTCAAGTCCCGTCTTCAGTACTAAAGCCTTTATCGAAAGATAAAGGCTTTTTTGGTTTTAAAGAATTTGGAAGGTTTATTTTATAGTGTGCTTTTAAACTATAGAATCTTAGACCCTTTTATCAATAACCATCATGGGTTTTCTGCTCATATTTGGAAATTGTAATTTTTGAATTTCTTTTTTGTCTTGAAATTCAATTTTAGGAAGTACTCTCAATTTGGCTCTAAAGTGGTTCTTAATGTTTTGCAATAAACCTTCAGTAGGTTTTTTTGCTGCTATTTTAATGAGAATTTCATCTGTGCCAATTGCGTTATGAGAAAGTTCAATAACATAAGATTCTACCTGATTAAAATCGTTCAAAATATTATGCATTGCAGGTGGATATAAAGTAGTACCTTTATATTTTATCATCTGTTTTTTTCTGCCAATCACAGGGCCTAATCGGGTAGTGTTTCTGCCACAGCTACATTTTTGATTATGTGCAGTTACAATATCACCAGTTTTAAATCTAAGCAAAGGCATGCCTTCGACACCTAAAGTTGTAATCGTTAATTCACCAGTTTCTCCTTCAGCAACAGGTTGATTTTGATCATTTAAAATCTCAGTAATAATTAATTCAGGATGTTGATGTCCTCCTTTTTGTTGCTCACATTCGGTAAAAGCAGTATTCATTTCGGTAGAAGCATATGTAGAAAACAACTCTATGTTCCAGTGTTTTTTTATGTTTTTTGATAATGTGTTTAATGAAAAATCTTGATTTCTTAATGGCTCACCAATGCAAATAGCTCCTTTAATACCAGATGTGTTTGGGTCAATGTTGTGTTGTTGTGCATATTCGATTAGTTTTAATAAAAATGAAGGCACTGCAATGATATATGTAGGCTTAAATTTTAAAATAGAATCCCATTGTAATTCTGGAATGCCATTGCCAACACGAATGATACCTGCTCCAAGTTTTCTAACACCTAAAAAATAAGCTAATCCTGCCATAAAACGCCTATCTATGGTTGTCATTAGCTGAATAATATCGGTTGAGTTTATTCCTGCGCAAGCAAAAGAAATAGCTTCGTTATAGGCTAAACGATCTAAATCGTTATCGGTTAATGCAAAAGTTACTGGATCGCCTAAAGTTCCTGAAGTGGTAACATAATCTATTATTTTATGTTTAGGAACACAAATGAAATCGTCATTATGCAGTTGTAAATCTTCTTTTGTTGTTGTTGGAATTGTAGTTAAATCCTCAAGCGAATTAATACTTTCGATATTAATTTGATGTGTTTCGAATAAATGTTTATAAAAAGTGGAATTTGTATTTAAATACTCTAAAAGACCTTTTAATTGTTCAACTTGAAATGTATCAATATCGGCTTTTGATGCTAGTTCTATTTCAGGAATCATAGATTTAACTTTCTTTTTAATTTTTTAATGTAGCTATCAACTTGTTCTTGATCAGGAACTGTTGTGATTTCTTTAGTTTTTGCTATTTCGAAAACGTTTAAAGCAGCAGTGTAATATCCTTTTTCATAGTAATATTTACCAACTAAATAGTAAGCTTCCCAATACTCAGGATTTGTGTTTTGTAAGTCTAATAGCATTGAAGAATCAATAGATTCATCATCTTCAGTAGCAGACATCACTTTTGCTCGTAATTTTCTATAAGCTTCATAGTTTTGGTAAGCTTTTGAGAATTGAAAATCATCTTTTTCGATACTTAATTCAATATTTGAAAGTGCTTGTTGATTAGGGTTTTTAAACACATCGTTTAGATTGTACGCAACAAATTCACCTAATTGATATGGATTTGAAGATACCCAAACTAAACGTTGTTCTGGCTTAAAAACAATGGCATGATGTGCTAACAATTGATTAAGCGCCTTTTCGTTACCATAACCTATTTTTTTATCGTTTAAACCGTTTTTGTTTCTTAAAATATCTACAGCAATTTCTGGTGTTATTTTTGGGTATTGGTTGAGGAGCTCTTCCATTCGTTCATATCGATATTGTGAATGGCTTTCTTCAATGTGTTTTAGATTTTTTTTATCGGTTGCATAAGCTTCACTTTGAAAGTGATTAGAGCAAATTAACTGATTAGAATTTTGAACTTCATAGACTCCAAAATTCTTTGGAGAGACTTCAATAAGTATTGCTTTTTTGTCTTTAGCACTACCAATAAATATAGATTCTGAAACAAACACTTGTCGCTTTTTCGCAATAGCTATAGCTTCATCAATTGTAGATGCATACTGTAATATTTCTCTGTTTAATATTGAAACTGGAGTTTTGGCTATTAAAGGGATTTTAGATTTTCCAGCATTAATGGTTACAGTTAAACCGTGTTCGTTCATTCCTGAAACAACGCCAATCATTCCTCCCCAAGTCACTGACATAAATTTATGGCCTTCGGTTGGGTTTGTAAAGGCGATTATTTTTTCTTTAGCAAATTCGTCACCAGCATAAAAATCGAAATTCCGACCAATAATTAGGCTCCCATCTTTAGTTTTATTGCCCCAAGCAGCAAAAGATGAGCAACCTACTAGTGCTAAATCTTGTAATGCATGACCAATGTCATGAGCTCCATGTAAATATAAAATTCTTAAATAAGGGTCAGCAATATGGTTGTATTTTGATGTTGCATATTTTGATAATCCATAGATTTCAGTTTTATATTCTAAAGGAACATTCAAGTATAGTTTTCTGTTAAACCAAGCTAAAAATTTACGTAATAAGGCTTGTTTGGTTTTAGAAGGGACTAATTCATCAACTTTTGATAAAAATGCACCTTCTTGTTTGTGAAATAGCTCTTCTGTAAGACTTCCTGTAACTAAACCTCTTTCGTATGGATTTCCTTCAACATACAGTTCCCATAAACCTTGTTTATTTTTGTTAAGGTGGTTGTTCCCTAATGAAAATGTAGAATCAGAAGTTTTAACACGTTCTGGAATCGTAGAACTATAAGCGCTTACATCTGGAACATCATGTAAAGATTTTGAGACACCACAAGATGTTATTAAAAATAGAATTGAAAATAAACAACACCAGTGTACTGCTTGTACTTTTTTTAAATACATATTATTAAACCTTATTTTCGGTAATTTCTTGTTTAGTATTGGCTTCTAAAACTTTGTTTAATAAATAATCTTTGCCTAAAATCTCTGAACAAGTCATCATCGCACTTATGGTAACACCTAAAATACCATGCATATTTAAACTTTGACCAGTAAACATCAGATTTTTAATCTTAGTTTTTGGAGATATAAAAGATTCCATAGGTCTATTAACATCTTTAACATAGCCATACATAGAACCTCTATTACTTCCAATATAATCTCTATAAGACAAAGGTGTTGAGGTGTAAATCTCCTGAATGCAATCTCTTAAATTTGGAAATTTAAGTTCTAATTCCTTGATGAGTTTTTCTGCTTTTTCTGCTTTAAATTCTTCATAGGTTTGACCTCTTTCATTTTTGTCGGCAACCGTATTAAATGTATCCATCCATGGTTTAACTTCATCATAATGCATATAGGTCATTACGGTAATATTGTCTCCATATTCATCCATGTTTTTCTTGATAGACATAGACATCATATAGCCTTCGGGCCAGCTTTCTTCGTTGTATTTGTGAACATCCCAAACTTTATCAGGATCTTTAAAGTGATAGAAGTTTTTATTTTGATATTTGAATGAATTAGGTTTTAAAACAATATATAAGCTAAATGCGGCAATAGTGCTTTCAATTTTATCAACTCTATTGGTGTAAGATTTTCTGAATTTATCCTTGCCAACAAGATCTAAAGTCAGTTTAGGTTCAATGTTAGATATAAATAAGTCTCCTTTTATTTCTTTGCCGTTAGAGCAAATTGCAGAAGTAATTTTGCCATCTTCAAAACCAAATTTAACAACTTTATGATGCTTGTAATTTTCTCCTCCAAATGATTTTAATCTTTTAATTAAAGCTTTCGTTATTTGGCTTCCACCATTTATGCATCTATAAGAGCTTTCTATATATGAATTTATAGTTAAAGCATGAACATAGAATGGTGTACGCTCGCCATCACCAGCATATAAAAAGTTGGTGCCAGCAAGTACAGCTTGTAATTTTTTGTTGTCAGTAAGTGAGTTGATAAATGCTTTTGCTTGAAGTTGAAAAATGGCAGTGTCATCATAGTAAGGTTTCCCTTTTTTTAGGTTGTATAAAGGAAAGCTATCACAGGTTTCTCGCAACTTATTGCAGTAAGTTACTATTGCTTCTTTTTCTTCAGGAAATTGCTCTACTAAATTTTCTATGAATTTTTCATAACTCTGAGCATGTCTATATTCATTAGGATCATCATCAAAAGTAATAATGTCAAATCCGTTTTCGTCTAATTTCTTTAATGGAATATCATCTAGAATATCAATATATTTGAAGTATTGATACAGATTTTGACCTTTTTCAAGTCCACCAATATAATGTACACCTGTATCAAAAATAGTTTTGTTTCTTACAAAGGTTTGCAAATTGCCACCATATTGATTGTTTTTTTCTAGTACACAAACACTATAACCTTCTTTTGCTAGAATAATAGCAGAAACTAAACCTCCTAATCCGCTTCCAACTATTACAACGTCATAATGTGATTTCATGTGTTTTATTTTATTGTTTTACAATGGTCACGTGCTATTTGTTATGAATCATTTTCCTAAGTAATAATGATTTTAACAAGCTCGTTTCAAGTATAAATTTTTATTGTTGTTTATCTTTTGAAAATAATAAGCTCTTCATTCTCTTGAACCGACTTAAATCCTAATTTGGAAATTGATTCAGCATACAAATTTCGACTTTCTTTTACTAAAATTACAAGATTAATCGTGTTATTCAAAACGTTTCTTATTTGTTCTTCAGATAAGTCAAAGTCACTTGTGTTAACGATTAAGGTGTTTCCTGTGTTTTTTAAAGTGTCTTCTAAGGTGTTTTCAAAATTAAGGTTTTTGTTCTTATGCGTAATGAAACTATTTTGAAGCATTGCTTTAACACTGTAGTCTTCAATATAAGAAAATATTTTTCTATCGATAGAATTTAAAGTTAACAGAAAATCTAATTGTCCATAATCCTTAGATATATGTATGATTTCTGCTTTAGAATCAATTGCCCATAAAATACTGTTATATGTTTTTTTATAAACGCTAAGGTCTTTTTTTACAGTTTTGTATAAATCATCACCTTTATATCTATAGTCATCTAAAACGATATCATGAAAGTAAGAATCGAACTCTATTTCTTTACGAAATGCTTTAAATTGTTGTTTAAAATATGCACTTATATGTTTTGTGCGTTGTGTATAGGTTTCACCAAATGTTTTGTTTTCAATAGAAATTCTATCTAATATTTTTAATGTGAGATTTCCATTTCTAATAAGCGCGCTTCCTTTTGGATTTATTTCAGAATTACCATGAATTAAGATAGGGATAATATCTAATTTTAATTGTTCAGCTAAATAAAAGGCGCCTTTGTGGAAACGTTTCATTTTGTTTGTTGTGGATCTTGTGCCTTCTGGAAAAATCATTAACGTATAACCTTGATTTACTTTTTCTTGCAAATGAGACACTCCTTTTTCAATACCACTAGAAACTGGATAAAAGCCAGCTGCTCTAACTGCTTTACCAAAAACAGGCGAATTATAAACCCAATCGTTTACTATAAATATGATTTTTGGATGAAGCATTCCAACAGAAATAATGTCTAAAAAAGAAGTGTGATTTGCAATGATTATAGCTGGTCTTTTAAACGTTTCTTTGCTGAGGTTTATGACTTTCTTTTTTATAAAAGGATTTGTGTAAAGTACCGATTTCATGAATAGAGAAACGACTTTATGAAACCACCTCATTTTTATTTTTTTACTTACAGGAATAATCTTTAGCAAGGTTGCACTAATTAAGGAAATCAAAAGTCCTCCAGATCCAAAATAACTAAATGACAATATCGAGTGTACTAATAATCTGAAAGAGATAGGTCGTTTTGTTTTGTTTCCAATAAATAATTTGAATAATAATGGCTGAATTGTAAATGCAATAAGAACGGCAGACAAAATACCTATTAAGCATACAGTAGATATTGAGTATAAAGCTGGATGTTTAGCAAAGATTAATACACCAACTCCTAAAATGGTGGTGATTACCGATAATAAAATGGATGTTTTATGTGTGGCTAAAGATTTCTCTCCTGTTGTGTATTCATGAAGCAATCCGTTAGTTATAAAAATGCTGTAATCAATTCCTAAACCAAAAATAAATGTTGAAATAATGATGTTAAATATGTTGAATTCCAGATGGAATAATCCCATAATACCAATCGTTAATAACCAGGTTAAACAAATCGGAATTCCTGTGACTAAGGTTAGCGATACACTTCTGTAAAATAGTAATAAAAGAATGATAACGACAATTAATGAATAACCAATTAAGTTGTTGAAATCGGTTTTTAAGTTTCCTAAAAAGGTTTCGTTCATTTGTTTTCTATCGATCACTAATGTTTGCGCTTCATCTTTAAATGCATCAATTATAGCGTCTCCATTTTCAACTTTTACTAAAGTAGTAATTGTGGTGTAATTGTTTTTTGTAGCGATGTAATCATCAACAGAAAACGTATTTATGGCTTTATAGTCTTCAATTTCAATAGGTTTAAAAGAAGTGTTTAAAAGCGTGTAAAAAGTCTTAAAAGTTTCGGGCTTGAATCCTAAAGCACTTCCACTTTCTATAATGTTTTGTTTTGTTTTTTGAATGGTATTGGCATCCCAAAAAGAATTCCATTGTTCAATTTGTTGGTTTTGTTGGTTTTTAGAATGTACAAAAGTGCCAATAGAACTGAAGTTTATAAGTTTATTTTCGGTTTTTAATTTTTTAAGCTTTTCTAAAATATGGTCATTAACTTCTAAAGTGCCTTCTTCAGAATTGCCATAAGCAGCGATATATATAGATTTAGAGGTGCTGTTAATTAGTTTGTCAAGGCGTAATTCTGCTGTTTCTAAATCTTTTGGTAAATAATTAAGCTGACTTAAATCCTTATTAAAAATGACGGTGTTGTAGGTGAATAAACTTCCGATGAAGAAAATAAAAAGTACAATAACAGCCCATTTATTTTTGTGAATATTATAGGAAGCAATTTTGTCTAAAATGGTCGTTTTTTTAATTTTTTTAGATTGATCTTTATAAACTTGTGGTATAAAAAGTAATGCAAAAAAAGAAGCTCCCATCACGCTAATAGCTGCAAAAATGCCTAAATCTTGTAATGCTTGTGAGTTTATAAACAACAAACATAAAAATGCCAAAGCTGTTGTTGAACTACTCATTAAAATAGGCTTGGCTATCTCTTTGTACAAATCTTTAATGTTATTGTTGCTTCTAATGTGTGTGAGAATATGTAATGAATAATCTAAGGTTACACCAAGTAAAATAGAACCAATACCTAATGAAATGGCTGATATTTTTTCACGAATTAAAAAGAGAATTACAATGGCTAAAAGTCCGCCAAAAATAGTAGGTACAAACAATATAATCGGAACCGTTAATTTTCTATAGAATAGAATGAATATGAGCAGTAATATGGTCAACGCAATACTAATGGTCAATTGTATGTCACTTTTAATCTGGTTGGCATTGGCAACTGCAATTAGAGTGCCGCCAAAATATTCACTACTCACTTTGCCTTTAAAATGGTTATTAAGTTTAGCATTTGTAGCATATAAGTTTTCTACAAAAATGGTGTTTTCTGCAGTTTCATTAGCTTCTAAAGCAGGAGTGATAAATAATAAAATATGTTGCCCATCTTTACTAATAAGAAATCCATTTTGTAAGGTAAAACTGTCTCCAAAACTTAATTCTTGTAGTTTTTTCAATGCAATGAATGACAATCCTAAGGGGTCTTTTAAAATGAAGTCCTTAGCAATAAGACCAGATGGTGATATTAACGTTTTATAATTCTTTAAGGTTGTGGCTTCAATACTATCTTTTTCAATTTTGTTAGAGATAACTTTATAGTCGTCTTTATCTAAAAATAGTGGAAGATTTTGATAAATAAAACTAGCAGTTTCTTGAATATCATCTGTATTGACTTGGCCTTGAATTTGTTTTATATATTGGCTAGATGATTTATTAATACTATCAATAAATTGAGACGCATAATTGGTTAAGTCATCAACCGAAGCATTGTCTTCTTTAGTAATATTAACAATAATTTTATCTGTAAAATTGACGTTCTTTAAAACATTTTGTAATTCTACATTGTCTTTGGTTATTGGAATGAGTTTATTAATATCTTCTTCAAACTGAATTTTTGAAGCCACAAATAGTAAACCCAAAAATAAGAGTGCTAAAGTGCTTAGACTAAACCATTTTCTTGATTTAAAATATTGATATGTGTTATAAAAGAAATTATACATTAGAAACATTTACTTTTTTCTTCTGAAGAATTAATAGAAAAACATAACTCAATATTCCTGTAGTCAATGCCGAAACTGTTGCTAATGCAAAGCTTCCAATAATATATGTTTTGAGGTGTTTTAAAACTTCAAAATTAGTTGTAATTGTTGCAATGTTATAAGTTTCATTCTGTCCTAAAATATAATTTCCTAGTATGAAGCTTGTCAACACAATAAAAGGAATAAAAGGAGGAAGGCTCACATTAGAAAATGCAAATGCTATAGCTTTATTTAGCTTTAAAATCACAGCCAGAAAAAGAACAATTATAGTATGAAATCCCCAAAGAGGAGTAATACCTATAAATATACCTAAAGCTATTGAAACTGCTTTTTTTTGAGGCGAATCATTGTTGCCAATAACATCTTCGACTATAAATCGTTTAATTCCTTTTTTTTTTAATTTCCTAAATAAATTCCGTGGTTTTATATATAAAAGGGTGAGAATTACCAACCAAGTGTTGAGAATGCTAATTCGTGTAAAATCTTTAAAAGGTCTAAAATGCGAAACGCGTTCTGTTTCATCATATAATATATGGATTGGAATGTTTTTTACTTGAGTACCATTCCAAGATGCTTTGACAATAACTTCGATTTCAAATTCAAATTTGTTAGTGTAAAATTTCAAATTTGAAAAATGATGAATAGGGTAAAGTCTAAATCCAGATTGTGTGTCTTGTAATTTTATGCCAGTTTCTACCCAAAACCAAAAGTTAGAAAATTTATTACCAAAGCTACTTTTTTTTGGTACACTATCTTGGTTCATGTTTCGTGCACCAATGAGTAACAGGTTTTTGTTTTCTGCCTGTTCTAATTCATTGATAAAAACAGGGATGTCCTTTGGAAAGTGTTGGCCATCAGAATCTATTGTAATTACATACTTGTAATTTAAAACTTTGGCATGTTTAAATCCTGCTCGTAACGCCTGACCTTTACCTTTGTTTTTTGTAAAATGAATTTGCTCAATATTAGAATATTCTTCTAAAATTTTAGACGTAGCATCTGTTGAGCCATCATTTGCAATTATAACGTTTTGTGTGAATTGTAAAACACCATCAATAACACGCTTTAAGGTAAGTTCGTTATTGTATGTTGGAATTAACACGCATACGTTTAAATCTGTAATTTTTTGATGGATCAGCTGGTTGTTCACTTCATTGAAACGTTAAAGCATTATTGTTTCGAAAATACTGATTTTTCTTCATCACTAAAAGCTTTGGACTGTAAAATGTAGTCTTTAATGTGATTTCGTAAATTAGAAGAACTGATGGTTTTAAATTGGTTTAAAATAAACTGTTTGTCTTCCTCAATATTATCTTTATACTTTAAGATTTTTGGTGTGTTTTCTTGAATACCTAACCTAATAAAACGAATTTCTATATTGTTTGGTGCCTTTTCTATAGCATATTCAACATAAGAAACACCTTCAATAAATTGACTTTTTTTGTCCTTAATTTTTTTTTCGTTTTTAGCTAATAATGTAATTGAAGCCCCTTTATAAGCAACTAATGTAATGTCGTCGTTTTTAGATATGTTTGATAGAAGTTTACTAAAAGCCTCAATTTTAGTAGCATCTTGAGCGGCTTCTTTATATGCAGATCTAACAGTGATAATATCTGTAGATAACACATTGATGCTTAAAAATAATAAGAGCACATTTAAAAACTTCATATCTAATTATTTAACTATGAAATTAGAAGTAGATTTTAAAGCGATAGTATCTTCAAATTTAGAACTATTTTTTACTTTATAACCATCATCTGTTTCTGTGATTTGCAGTTGTAATTCTAATTTTGGAGTATTAAAAGGATTTATAATTGCCATAAACTTAATGTTACTTGCAGATTGCATAAACAATTTTTTATCGACAATCTTTTCAGTAATCTCTTTAATAATCTGCATCATGCAAACACCAGGCATTACTGGATTGTCAGGGAAATGTCCGTTAAAAACAATATGATCTTTATTAATTGTAATATTAGCTCTTACGGAAGTGTCCAGAACAGTTAAGTCATCTAGGCTGTATAAGCCGTTAAGTAATTCACTCATTTAAAATTCAAACTTATAAGTTAAACCTACTTGAAATACAGTATTTATTACTCCATCATCAAAATAATTATATTCATCATCATAATACTCATCATTGAAGTCAAAAGTATTTCCTAAAACATCTATTATTCCAATATTATATCTAGCTTCTATACCTAGACCAAAAGGGAAATCATAACCAATTCCTCCAAAAAATAAAAAATCAAAAGCTTCTATATCTCCTCTTGTATTGTCACCAACTTTAATATTAATACTAGGGCCAAGAATAGCATGAATGCCTATGTCTTTAAAAGGAGAGAACTTATTAGCTAAGGTAATGCCAACATATTGAATTTCAATGTCATCAAATCCAGCAAATTTTGACTTAGCACCTTGTCTTGAATAATTTATTTCAGGTTGTAGTGTATAAAAATGAACAAACTTAACAGCCGCAAATGCACCAATATATGCATCTGTTTTAGTGTCGTATTCTGTATTAGTCAAATTTGAAAAATTTGCACCAGCTCTCACACCAGGTCTAATTGTTATTTGAGAAAATGCAGTAGTACTTATTGTAATAAATAGTAATGCTAAAAATAAATTTTTCATTTGAATAATTTTAAGTTGATGTTAAGTTTAATATTTGAATGTAAAATCTGAATTCGATTTGCAATAGTATCATTAATTTCTGAAAATAAAAAAGCAACTTTTTCTTTACCATTACCAACACGAATTATTTTATCTAGTTGTTGTGTTTTAAAATAAAAATATGTTTTGTTATCTAAAGTAGTTTCATAAACTAAAGTATCTTTTTGTGTTGAATAGGATTTGATAATAGGTAATTTTTCTTGAATAAGGGCTCTAAAATCCTTTTTTAAAATGTTTATTAAAATAGCCTTATTCATATCTTCAAGTATGAAATTAACTCTAAAAGTGTTATTTACAAAGGAAAAGTCAAAAATTTTGTTTCCCATTTCTGTTGTAAATACAATACGATGGTTTGATTCTTCTATTTTTTTTACTATAAAAATACCGCTGAAGTTATTGTCATATACATCAATATTTGCTTTGTAAACATAATCTTCGTTTTCATTTGAGAAATAGAAATTTTGAACATTATTAGTTGCTACTTTCTCAATTTGAAAATCATGTTTTTTAGGATATGAACCACATGCTATAAATAGCAAACAAAAACTACTGAGCAAATATCGCATCTGATAATGGTGTATTTACGCTTCGGTTGTTAAAAACAATTTTAGTGTAATCTTCAGAAGGTTCTAACATTTTTAATTCAACAACATGACCTTCATCATTAAATGTAATATGAAATGCTTTAATATACTTTGAAAATTCTTTGTCTTTCGGACTAAAATGGACTTCACTGTTTGCTTCCTTTTTATAGTAGGCAATGTCAAATTCATTGTCATCAAACATATCTCCTTTTACACTATTAATTATGAGTGAGTTTAGTTGTTTAAACATTTTGTTAGAGCTCAAGTCAACATCGCTTTTGTTTCCTTCGTCATTAATAAAAAGTTTATCATTTTTAAATAAAACTGAGTATTTGAAAGGTTTTAAGTATTCCCATTTTACCATGTCTGGAGATTTGAAAGCAAGCTTACCAGAAGAAATGATATCGTTAGATAAAAAATCTAAATGTTTGTATTGTGTAAAGTCACTTAATAGCGTGTTTATAGTGGTAGCGTGTGCTTTTACTTTAGTTTTTAAAACAGCTGATTCTGCGTTGCTCATTTTGGTTTGAGCATTTACTAAAGCAACCATAAAAAAAAGGATATAAATGATATTACGCATAAGGTTTGATGTTAAATAAAGAATCTATTGTAACAGATTCCATATTTTGTTGTTGTAAAAATAGCAATAACCGTTCCAATACCATAATTGATTTTGAACTTGTATCGTGTAGTAAAATAACATCACCTTTAGTAAGGTTTTTGGTAGTGCGATTAAAGATCTTTTCAGGTGTTCTAAAAGTAGTATCTAATGAGCGAATACTCCAGCCAATAGATTGTAGTCTGGTTACTTTAATTGCATTTTTTATTCTTGGGTTTGTAACGCCAAAAGCTGGTCTATATAATTTCATAGTAAAACCGATATGCTTTTTTGCAATGGTGTTTGTTTTTAGCAATTCTTCAACCACCTTCTGAGTTTTAAGAAATCCAAAATTATTGGCGTGAGAATAGGTGTGATTGCCAACAGTATGACCTTGTTTTACAATTTCATTAAACACATCTGGATAGGCTTCAATGTGCTTGCCAACACAAAAAAATGTCGCTTTGGCATTATATGTTTTTAAAAGTTCTAATACTTTGGGTGTGAATTCTGGATGTGGACCATCGTCAAAAGTAATTGCGACGAGGTTTTCTTTAATTGTTTTATTAGAATGAAGCGATTTTAAATGATAATTCCATTTGATAAAAAAGGAGCCTGCAAGTGTGATTAAAAACCAAATAATTGGCAATAGAATTAAAAGCCATAACGATAATTTAATAAAGTAGCTCGTTATTATAAAAACAAGCAAAGCAATTATTGTAATTATATTTACAGACTTATAATTTAGCATTTACGAAGTAGAGTGAAACTATGATTTTCTCCTCTATATTGATTGTAAAGTAAGATCGTTTTGTAATCTGAATTTTTAAAATTGTTGAGTTTTACAATTTCAGGAAGCTTCTGAGTTTTTAGAATTTTTGAAGCTAACCAAACACCAAAAGAAGATGCTGTCATAAACTCTCCACACAAATGTTTGTAATAAACTTGTTGTGTGCTTTTAAATAGTTCTGAGCTTAATTCATTATAAAAACCATCATAAGTCACATCTCCATTATTTCCTAAAATCAAAATATCTACAGATTCAACATCTAAATTATTGTCTTTTAAGAATGCCTTGGCAAGGTCAGATATTTTTGAATTTCCTAATGTATTGTATGTGTCTATGGCAACAATTTCAGCGTAGCTAGAAGCTTGCTTTTCATTAGATAACACGAAGAAATTTGCTCCTTCACTAAAAACAGCACCTTTTGTTTTAGAGTGTAATATTTCTAAAGTGCGTATTTTTTCAGTCTTAATATGATTGATTAGTTGGTGTAGAGTTATTGTGTATTCTCCAATTTCATCAACACCTCCAATTAATATAGTTTGAGCTTCATTATTCTCTAGCATTAATTTGGCATCTAAAACGGTAGATTCAAACGAAATACTTGAGTGTACATAAGTGAAATTATAACTTTTACATTGTAGGTTTAGCGCTATTTGACCTCCAACGGTATTGTGTGTAGATTGGATAAACGATGTTGGTGTTAAAAATTGCTCATCATTGTCAATAAGTGCACTTAGAAATTTTTCAGAATCCCTAAGACAGCCCATTCCTGTGCCAGTTATAATAGCATCTACAGTATCTAAATTGGCTTCATTTAAAGCTATTTTAGAAGCTACAACTCCCATTTTAACCCCTTTTGCCATTCGTCGAGATTCAGCGGGTGCTATATAATCTTTGTAATTTGGGTTTACAACAGGAATTACGTTACTTTCATAAGTAATGATGTCATCTAAAAACTCTGAATTATCAAAGGTTTTCTGTGATGAAATAGAACAAACACTATTTATATAAACCTTTTTCATTGTTTTTTTGAAAAAATAAGCGTTGAACAATTTCCACCAAAACCAAAAGAATTGGACATAACTGTTTGTAATTCTTTTTCTTTAAGTTTTAATTGTGGAGTCAGACTAAATTCCTTCATCTGAGTTTTAAAATTCAAATTAGGATAAATCACATTATTCTGAAGCGCCAAAATTGAATATACCGCTTCAATAGCTCCAGCAGCAGCAAGTGTGTGTCCTGTATATGCTTTTGTTGAACTAAAATCTGGAATCTGGTTTTCAAACACTCTTAATATAGCTCGTCCTTCGGATAAATCATTGTTTCCAGTTGCTGTGCCATGTGCATTGATGTAACTAATATCTGATGGTGATAATTTGGCAACTTTTAATGCCTGTTGCATAGCTAAAGTTGCTCCTTCTCCATTTTCAGAAGATGCTGTTTGATGGTGAGCGTCATTAGCATTGCCATAGCCTTTTACATATGCCAAAACAGGTTTGTTTTTAGCTTGTACAACTTTATCAGATTCTAAGACTAAAAAGGCGGCAGCTTCTCCCAAGTTTAATCCTTTTCTGTTCTCATCAAATGGAGAATTGTATGTGTCAGATAAAATCATCAAGGATTTAAAACCGTTAATGGTGAATTTTGATAGACAGTCTGCACCTCCAACAATGGCTCTGTCGAGTTGTCCAGATTTTATTAATCTTGCGCCAAGCATTATCGCATTTGCGGCAGAAGAACATGCTGTACTAATAGTTGTTACTAAGCTTTGTTCAATGCCTAATTGGTCTGCTATTTTTTGTGTAGAATCTCCTGCATGATGCCCTTCAATATATTTTTGAGTTGATTTGTCTTCAAGGTAATCATAATAATAGGCTTCGGTTTTATCCATTCCTCCAACACTAGTTGCAGAAATTAATCCTGTTTTATAATTATTAATATTAGAAATCCCTGCGTTTTTGACAGCTTCTTTAGCAGCAACTAAACCTAAGAATGCCGTTCGGGAGTAATTATTATTTGGCGAGAGGTTTAGCTGTTGTTCTAATTCTTTATTTGTAAACGCAATTTCTCCAACCATTATGCTATCCTTATGATTGGTTTTAATCTTTGAAATCTTTGAAATTCCAATTTTACTTTCAGTAAGCGACATGTAATTTTCTTCTACATTGTTTCCAATAGCAGAAATAATTCCCATTCCAGTTATAGCGACACCTTTACTCATATATTATTATTCCAAATAGCTAGAATTTTATCACGTATTTTATAAAAATTAGCAACAATTTACAACTATTTGATAGTCTCATTTGCAAATTTGCGACTGTTTTTTTTGGGGAGCAGTTTTGTGAATTCCAGTTTATAACACCTGGTATACTTGAACTTGATTACTTTGTTCTATGCTCAGAAATATATTTTGCCAAGACTTCAATTGACTCAAAAATAGCACGACCTTCTTTTGGGTCTGATAGTTTAATGCCATAATTTTTATCTAGCATAACAATTAATTCTAATGCATCGATAGAGTCTAATCCTAAGCCATCTCCAAATAGAATATCGTTATCATTAATATCTTCTACAGCTATATCTTCAAGGTTCAATTGTTCTACAATATTTTCTTTTAGCTCTTGTTTTAAAGTCTCCATATTATGTATTATAAAATTTTATTATATTTTCTTTATTATGTGTTGTTGTTCCTGTTTTAGAGACCAAATATAAATAAGCATCGTACTGATTTCCATTTAATTCAACCCATCCACAAAGCACTTTTTCTGTTTTACCTGTTGACAACAAACTATTTGAATAGTCCAATAAATGTTGTGCATTAAAGTTGTCAAATATAAAAAAACTATTTTCAGAAAACAGCTTGTATTTAATACTAATTTCTCCAACACAGATATTTGGTAATGTATATACGAAAATCGCCGGACTAGGATAATAATCTTCATTATTGTCAATAGACTTTTGATGCTTTCTGTCGGTATCTAAACTTGAGGATTTGTTTGAAAATACAATAGCAATATCATTTTCTTCCTCTCCATTAAAGTTCTCACTTTTTAATAGAACATCAGCAGCTAAAAAGGCTAATTTACTTAAAGTATCCATTTTGAAAAACTTTGGGTAATTTGTGCCAAAAGATTTGTAGGCTGCTTTTATGAATTCTGAAAATTCATCGTTTTCATCACTATAAACCTTAGTTCCGTTTAAGGAAATTGTATTGTTTTTGATGTTGCAAAAAGCAGATATATAGTATTCAGAATTCATTAATAATTACTTTTTTTTACAAACTAATATGGTATGGTATTCTCCAACACTAATATCTTCTTTAAGTATAAGTCCTGCTTTATCAATTAATTTTAAAAAGACTTCTGCAGGATACATTTTACTGTTTCCGTTTGCTAATACTGTAAAATAAAGAGAGGTTGCTTCTAAAATAAATTTAGCATTGTCAAATTTTTGTCTATCTGTAAAGGTTTCCATAATTAACAATTCGGTTTCGTCATTCATAGACTTAACGGCAGTTGTTAATATCTTAAGAATTTCATCTTCAGAAAAGCAATCTAAAAACTGGCTCATCCAAATAGTGTCTGGTCCAGTTGGAATTTCAGGATTAGCTTTTAACCAATCTATTTCATGACCAGAAACGCGTTTCTCGAATCCTTCATTTTTTACATTGGCAAGCGCTACATTTAATTGTCCAGGTAAATCAATTATTTTTATGGCTACGTCTTTGTTGTATTTGCAAGAGCTTATGGCAAATTTACCTGTGTTGCCACCAATGTCGAAAATAGTTTTTGGGTTATTTCTAAACACTATTTTTAAAGCATCGTTAAACACAGCATCAGAATAATGGTGATCAAATTCAAACCAAGATTTTTTAATTTCTGGAGATAGTTGTGATAAGCCTTCATAAATTGTGTCCCATTCACCAAGCTCTTTAAGACCTGATGGTTCACCTGTTTTTATAGCTTCATCTAAATGAAATAAGCCTTTGTAGCAGACTTCATTTGTAAAGTTGATATTGACATTTACAGTTTCGTTATAATTTAAAAAATAACCTGTAGTGGTTAATACAAATTTACCTGAATCATCTTTATTCACAATATCAGAACTTTCTGCTATTTCTAACAAAACGCCAAGACCATAAACACTAATTGAAAGTTCTTTTGAAAGCTCTTCAATTGTAATTCCACCTTTTTTTCTTCTATCAAAAATTAAGCTAAAAACGCCAAGTTTTCTTAATGCGACTGTCGCTTGAAATACAAATGGTGCAAAAGCAATTTTTTGGGCTTCTTGAATAGCGTCAATAGCTCTTAATGAATTATTTTCCATAATTAATTTTTATACTTTTTTAAATATTGCAGCCAAATTACAGCCTCCAAAACCAGAAGCTGTTTTAAGGAAAATATTCATTTTTTTGGTTGTTGTTTTTGTAATTATATTTATTGGTTGTGATACACCTAATTCGTCAAAACCTAAAGAAGCATATAAGGTGTTATTACATAGTGAATGCATACCAACAACGGTTTCTAATAAACCTGAAGCTCCTAAAGTATGTCCGAAATAGCCTTTTAAACTATTTACAGGAACATCTTGTAAGCCTAATCTATTAAAGGCAATGGCTTCCATTTCATCATTAAAAGGAGTTGCTGTTCCATGAGCAGAAATGTAATCAATACTATCATGCGAAATATTGGCTTCTTTTACGGCAGATTTTATACTTCTAAATAGTCCTTCTCCAGTTCTGGAAGGTCCTGAAATATGATTGGCGTCATTACAAGAGCCTTCTCCTAAAACGACAACGGCTTCTTTTGCTAAATTTATTTTATTGTTAGTTACAAGGATACTTGCTGCGGCTTCTCCAATGTTAATTCCAGAACGATTTTTACAGTAAGGCTTACAAGGGTCGTTACTTAATGCTTGAAAAGAATTGAATCCAGATAAAATAAATTTGGTTACAATATCTCCACTTACCACAAACACATGATCGTAAACACCTTGTTTGATGTAACGTTTAGCAACAGCGATCGCTAATACTCCTGAAACACAGGCGTTAGAAACAACTATGGCGTCATTTTTAAAGTTAAAAAAATCTTTTATTACATGACCTAATACTGTTAAATAGGCACTTTCTTTAGGGAATTTGCTATTTTTATCTAAAGCATCAATATTTCCTTTTGTGGTAGAAATAATTAAGCCAACTTTCTTAGTTAAAGGAATTTTAGATGCTTGAATAACATTGCTTAGCGATGTTAACATCATTTTCTCTAATCGAGTAAAATTACCTTCGGCTTTTAAAGAAGCAAAGTTATTATTTAGTGTTTTTTGATTAATAATTGAAGAACAAAAAGGTTGAGAGAATCTGTTTTCATCCTCGATTAATTGTAATCCAGAAACTTGATTGTGTATATTCTTCACAACAGTTTCACTGTCAAAACCCAACGATGAGATTATATTATTATATGATAAGTAAACTTCAGTCATCTAAAAGTCCAACTTTTTGCTTCCATTCTTGGAAAAATTTAGGAATAGTTAAAGCTAAATCTCCTTGGCCAATTTGGTCTACAAAAACCTGAATAGTTTCTCCAGTGCAAACAAGTAAATCGTCTTGATTAAAAATTTCATATCGAAAAATCATTTTTGCAGCACGACTGTCAATATAGCTAGTTTTTATAGTGGCAACATCTCCATAACGCAAAGGCAATTTGTGCTCGCTAGTTGATTTTACAATTGGAGTTGCGTAACCAAAGTCTTTTTGGTTTAAATATGCGATGTTATGATGTCTACCAAAAGCTTCTCTTCCATCCTCAAAATATTGAATGTAATTGCCATGCCAAACAATACCTAAGGGATCTGTTTCTACAAAGCGAACCCTTATCTTACTTATGAAACTAATCTCTTTATGTGTTTTAGACGGCATTTTTCTTTTCATTATAAACAATGGCAATTAAAGTTGTGACGATAAAAAACAAAAATAGCAATGTTATCTCTGGTACAATCTCAATTAGGCTGGAATTTCTTAAAAAAACATCATAAAAGGCATTTAAGCCCCAATTCATAGGAGAAATGTTAGATAATGTTTGCATAAATTGTGGCATCACAAATACAGGAACCCAAACACCTCCTAATGCTGCTAAAATAACGACAAAAGTGGCTCCAAATGGAGCAGACTGTTCAGGTGTTTTTGCTAAAGTACCAAGTAATAAGCCTAATCCAATAGCAGCTAATCCTGCAAAAAAGGCCACAATAAATAATAGAGGTAATTTGCCTGAAACATTTAATGTTGGTAAACCTATTGCTGGGAATAAGTAAACACCAATAAGTAACATTAAAATAAACTGAATTAAACAAACACCTAAATAGACTACTGTTTTTCCTCCAAGAACAGTTAGATAAGATACTGGGTTTGTTCTTAATCGTACAAAAGTACCTTGGCTTTTTTCTTTTACAATGTTGATAGATAGAGGTACAATGATAAAAAATATAGCAAAAAGTGTCCAAGCAGGAACATTGTGTTGAACAGAATTTGGGATTATAATTTCATCATCATTTTTGGGCAATATTTCTTTGAAGCTTATAAAGTTTTCAGTTTCAAAAATAACTTCTGTAGGATCATCAGTTATTTGCTTTTGAAAGGCATTATAAATAGATTGAGTTTCAATTTTAGAAATCATTTTATCGATTTCATTTTTTACAGAATTTTTAAAGGCAAACTGTGTCGCAGGATCAAAGTATAGCTTCACTTCTTTTGCAATAAAAATTTCTTTTTGTTGGTTTTTTTCTTCATCTATACCGAATTTACTCAATATACCTTCAACATTTTGGTTGATTTTCTTTTCTAAATCTGAAGATAAATCTTTAGGAATTATAATTGCCAATTGATTAGCGCCTTTAAAAACTAAGTTTTGTGCATCTTCTTCATTTTCAATTTTAATAACTTCAAAAATGTTAGAGTCGTCAAGTCCTTTCAAAATAGTTTCAGAAACAGATCCGTTATCATTGTCGACTAATAGTATGGGGATTTTAGTTTCGGTTACACTTTGAAAGCTACTGTCCTGAATTAGGGTAATAGTAACAATTAATACCAAAGGCATTATGAATAATATGGAGATTCCACCTATGTCTCTAGTGAGCAATAAAAACTCTTTGTATGCAGAAGCTAGTAATTTATGCATGATCTCTTAAGGCTATTCCTGTTAGTGCTAAAAATACATCCTCTAGATTATTAGCATTTTTTTGGTTATTGATTAAGTCCTTTGGAGTGCCTTGTGTAATTATTTTACCATGATCTATTATGGCTACTTTAGTACAAAATGATTCTGCTTCATTTAAATGATGCGATGTGTAAATTATTGTCGTCCCTTTTTCGTTAAGTTCTTTTAAGTAATTTATAATCACATTTTTAGATTGCACATCAACTCCTACACTTGGTTCATCTAAAAACAACACTTTTGGGTCATGAAGAATACTTGCAATTAAATTGATTCTACGCTTCATGCCTCCAGAAAACGTTTCAATTTTTTTATTTGAAAATTGTGTTAATCCCAAATTTTGTAAAGCCGAATTGATTTTTAATTTTAATTCGTTTCCTTTTAGGCCATACATGCTTCCAAAATACATAAGGTTTTCAAAAGCTGTTAAAGTTGGGTACAAGGCATATTCTTGAGGTACAATACCAATAAGTTGTTTTAATTGTTTGTTGTTTTTTTTATAGGTAAGACCATCAATGCTAAAAGATCCAGAAGTTGGTTTAATTAACGAACACAATAATGAAATTATGGTTGTTTTTCCTGCTCCATTTGGACCTAACAAACCAAAAATTTCTTTTTTAGAAATATATAAATCTAAATTAGACACAGAAAAATAATCTGTACCTTTATATTTTTTAGATAATTGTTTAATTTCTATCATTGAAATTTATTAAATCGCTTTTCTTAATTTTTTGAAAAATACTTCTTCTTTATTAGCAATAGTTTCTAACTGAGAGGCTACATTGTTATATGCATCTTTTTTTGCGCTTCTGTTCTTATAAATTCGAGATGCTTCTAAAGCAAAATCTCTCCATAAATCACCAATTTCAGTCATTTCTTTAGATAATTCAGATAAAGTATTGTTTTCTAGTGCTTTACTTGATTCTTGCAAAAATGCTGCATAAATATACCTAAAACCTCCTCCTCCTGTACCAATTTCCTCTTGCATTCTAACAATTTGTCCCAAATAATGATTTGCAACTTTAATTCCTTTTTTAGTTGGCCATTTGCGTATTAATTTGGCAGTGTATCGAATACCTTTAACACCAACAATAGGAACTGGTGCAAGCATGTCTCTACATGTGTTTTTTATGCCTTTAACGATAGCTGTCTTAATTTCTAACTCTTTCGGGAAATCTATTGGATAATACATGTGTCCGTTTGGAGCAAAAGCGCCTTTTGCAAAACGAACTTTCTCTAATTCTTTGGTTGATAATGTTGTCACTGTTTCCATAACAGGATCACTAATTAAATAGTCATCATTTTGTTTACCATAAACAATTAAGTTATGCGCGTTAAAATGAAAACGATATTCATCTGGAAAGTACACTAGATTATAAACGCCAACTTGAAGACCGACAGGGTTATTTTTTTCTAAATTTTGATCTAAACGGTTTTTAGCTTGTTGAGGTTTGTTGAATTTTTCTTTTTTAATTTTTATACCTACACGTTTAGCAAATCGTTTGAAAATTTGTCCTGGCATTACTCTATAGGTTATGGCAGGAGCATGGTTTACTTTTAAAAAAGGAATATAACAAAACAACAAGCCAGAGCCTATACCAAAGACCATAGGTTCACTCACGTCAAAGCCATTATGCTTCATTAAATTAGAAACAACTCCATTTTCGCAATGGGCAGTTTGATGGTGAGTAAAATTAATTTTCATGATTAATATCCTTTAATTGTTCTATCGAAATCTCGAAAACATTGGCATATCTCTCTAATGTTTTTTTTGAGAGACTATTGAATTTTTTTAATTTAAAATGACTTTTTACTTGCCATTGAAACTTACCTACATAACTTGCTAATATACTAATATCCATTCTGTGACATTCCATGTAATATTCAATAGGGCTAGTTTCTCCATTTAAAACCTTTACTTTAGCTTTGTTGATGCGTTCATTAATTTCCTGAAGCGCATTATCTAAAGCAATTGTTTTAGGTTTCCAGCCAGTACTTTGGATTGTGGTATATTCACCTTTATCATTAACCGCATAACAAAGTTCTTTATGATTGTCTTTCTCTAAACTGCCTTCATCTTGAGGAACATCATTCTTTTTCATGTTTATACGTATTGTTTTAACTGCTAATATACAGTTCACTATAAATCATCTCTTAAGTAAATGAAATTTTTAGCGGACTTGTATTATAAATACTATTTTAAGTCTTTAATCATCAAATTTAACTCACAAGATAATAATAGTGTAGAATCTTCAAAAATATTACATTCTAAAGAACAAACGCTATAACTGTCTGTGTCAAAACGTGATGTTAATTTAGCATTGGATATTATTGTACTTCCAACTTTAGGACAAGAAAACGTTGTGATTTTTTTTATAGCACTGATAAAACCAATTAATTTAGCACCTTCTCCTTTAGTATCACTGTCATCAAAATAACTTTTACCAACAATTGAAGAACAAGTTTGAGCTGCATTTTCAACTAATCCCATTTCATTAAAGCAATTATTCTCAATAAAAAGGTTGTCCTCTTTGATCTTAAATGATGCAGATACTTCTTCATCATTGAGCACCAAAATTTTGTCTAACATTAAAAATGGTGGACGATGAGGTAAAAAATTTGATATATCAATTTTATTAAGGTCAATCATTAACTAGCAATAACAGTTTTCATTATACTTGAAGCAATTTTTTCTTTTTTAGCATTGGAGACGGTTATTTCTACTAAAGTAACTCCCATAAATTCTTGTAAAATATGTGCTTGTGTATTTATGATTTCATTTAAGGAAGGAAGTGTTATAATTTGAACTTCTTTAATAGAGCCTATATAGCCTGTTGGAGCTGGTTGTCCTTTTAAAAAATAATCGTATCCTGTATGTAACGCGACAGTTTGTGCCATGTTTTCTATTAGTCCTGCTTCAGAAAGTGTTTGGTTGTTAAAAAAAATATTGCTTTCCAAAATTGTAAAAGAGGATATTATGTTTGTATTAGAAAACCCTAGCAATGCATCAACCATTACAAAAGGTGTTTTTTGTGGTATTAAATTTTTAATATTTGTAATTGGCTTTTCTAATAAAATCATATTAACAAACGGTTAAATGAGCATAAGAGTAGGAGAATCTGCCGCTTTCTGGTACAGATAGCATTATTTTGTCTCCTTTTTTTAATCGACCAGAATCCATGAGCTCTTCAAGCATTAAATAAATGGAAGCAGATCCAACATTACCTACTTTACTTAAATTAGTAAACCAGCTACTTTCAGGAATTTTCAACCCGCTTTCTTTGATATGAGTTTTTAGTTTGTCTGCAAAATAATTTGATGATATATGAGGAAGAAAATAGTCAATATCTGAAGAGTCTTTTGAATGCTTTTCAAAGACCATTTTCATGCTTTCGATACCTTTATTAATGACGTGTTCTTCTAAGATTTTTACATCTTGTTTTACAGAAAATATTGATTCCTCTAACCATTCTTTAGAGCTATATTCTGTCCAAGGTTTAATAGAGCCATCTTCAAGTTTTTCTCCTCCAGAATACATGCAAGTTTCTAATTCGTGAGCAAATGAATAAGCTTCTATCCAATCTATTTTTAGAGAGAGTCCTAAGTTACTTTTTTTATTTTCTAGTAACATTGCGCCAGCTCCATCTGATAGCATCCAACGTAAAAATTCCTTTTTAAATGCTATTATGGGCTGTTTTTCTAAACTAGAAAGTGAGTTTGCTTCTTCCTTAAACATGTTTGCTAACATTCTTGTAGAAGCTCTTTCAGATCCTGTACAAATTGCATTGTTAGAGTTTCCTGCTTTGATAGATAAAAATCCAAATTTCAAAGCACTCATACCTGCGCAACAAATTCCTGATGCAGAATTTATTTCTAAATTTCTGTTGGCTAATAAACCATGTACCATGGCTGCATGAGAAGGTAACAATTGATCAGGAGAGGATGTTCCACAACATAATAATTCTAAATCATTTTCTGTAAACGATTTGTCAAACAATTTAGAAATAGCTTCTTTAGTTAATTCAGCATTAGAATGGGTAATCTCACCATTTTTTATGGCATAATAACGTTGTTTTATACCGTTATTTCTTAATACAACACGTCTTGCTTTAGAAGGTTTTCCATTAATTTGCCCTAAAACCCTTTCCATTTCATCATTACTAACAGGATCATTAGGTAAATTTTTTGATATTCTAGTTATGTAAACGTCGTTCATTTTAACCCTTCTAATTAATTTCTACAGATGAATAATATTTTTTATCTCTTTTTATCTTTTTCGATAAAGGTAAGTAAGTGAACAAAAATAGAATAAAAACTAAAGGAGCAATAACCCAAATGGCAAATAATAAATAAAATTTAAATATTTTTACCCAAATTACACGCTTTTTGTTATTGGCGCTTCCTTTCGAATAAATAAATTTAGCCCATTTATCAAACAAAATATTAGCACGTTTATCAGCTAAAACTAAAAAAGGCTTTATTACGACAGCTTTTTCTTTTAGAAGGTTGTCTTGAAGGCTGTCCAGTTTATCATTAGTTATGTGATCTAAGATGATGTCGCCGAATTTGGAAGATTCATCAATATCTTTTTGTGAAACACCTGGTTTAGGAAAGATCCCTAAATATCTTTTTTTTTCTCCCGAAAACATCCATTGTACTATAGTGATAACACTAATGTGATTAATGTGCCTATCTACTAAAGCAATATTGCCAATTAACTTAGAATTACACTCTTTTAGTAAAACTTTCATTTTTTCTTGAGCCATAATCCACATGTTTCTACAACCAATAACTGTGACTACAGGTGTGTTAGAGAGAAGTTTTTTAGCATCAGAAGAGTTTAAAAAAGAATTTGTAGGTATTGAAGGACTTAAATACCAAACAGGATAACCTAAAATCACTAAATCAAATTTTTGATTTAAAATAGTTTCAGGGATAGATTTTGTTTTAGAAGGGATTTGAAGAAAAGATTCAGGAAAGACATTTAAAAATTCTTTTTTTTTCCATGGAAAATCAAACGGTTTTTCCATTTTTATTTGGTGATGAACAACTTTTATGTCTTTAGAATAGGTTAGTGGTGTTGCTATGTTATTTACGATTTCTGTTAATTGACCAGATTGAGAATAATGTATTACTAGTATGTTTTTCATAATTATTCTTTGTTAGCATTCCAAAAATCAAAATAATTAAACCATTGCAAAGGATACTTTTTGAGCATCCATTCTAAGCTTTGCGTATAATCTTTTAGTAGCGCATCTGCATCCTTACCTTTAACTTTAGAAGTTCTTGCGTATAGATGATAGTGTTTTTTAGATTCTTTAATCACATAAACAAATAAAACAGGAACTCTTAATCTAGAGCCTATTAGAAATGGTCCAGCAGGAAACTTAGCTTCTTTACCAAGTAAATCTTGAGTAATGTATTTTGAGTCTTTAATATATCTGTCACCTGTAATGCAGACAATTTCGTTTCTTGTTAATGCTGCATTAATTTCAAAGATATGAGAAAGATCTTCTTTGATGAGAATAATTTTTATGTTAGATTTTTTTACAACAGTGTCGAGGTAGTTTTTTATAGCTGTATGCTCAATATCGGTTGTTAATAGGCTTATGGAATCTTTTCCTTCTAATTCTCCAAAAAAATGTTCAGCAATTTCAAAATTACCTAAATGTGCGCTGATAAGAATACCTCCTTTTTTTTGTTGTAGTACTTCTTTGATATGATCAATGCCATCAAAATCGTAAGTGAATTTAGATTTTAGCCCTGAAGAAATAGCTATTTTATCTATAATTGTTTGTCCAAAAACAAAATAACTCTTATAGATGCTTATTAAACTTTTGAATCTGGAATAGTGTAATCTTTTTCGGAAATAATAGTATGTTGATTCTGTACTATCTTTAGCAAAAAAACAAAAGTAAGCTGCTACAAAATAAAGAACAAAATATGCTGAAGATAATCCTAATTTTTGGATACAAAATATAAATATTTTGTATCCTAGAACTGTACCCCTGGACTTCCCTTTCCATTCAGCAGCCATATATATTTAAGTAAAATTATTTAAGCTTGTTTTCAATAAGATTGTAAAAATCTTCAAGCTTTACTACATTTATAAAATCTTCTCCAACTAATTTAACACCAAAATTAGATTCAACAGAGACAACAAGATCAACAAAATCTAAACTATCAAGATCAAGAGTTTCTTTTAGGTTAGCTTCAGGAGAAATGTCTTCAGATTCAACTTCAAATTCATCTATAAGAAAGTTGTTTATTTTTTCAATAATAACTTCTTTATTCATTTTTATGCTTTATTTTTTTAATTATTAGTGCTGAATTTGTACCTCCAAATCCAAAAGAATTCGACAAAAATACATCAATTTTTTTATCTAACGTTTTAGATACCAAATTTAATTTAGAGGCATCTTCGTCAGGTTGGTTTAAATTTATGTTTGGTGCAATAAAATTATTTTGCATCATAAGCATGGAATAAATAACTTCACTTGCGCCTGCCATCCAACATTCGTGTCCTGTCATAGATTTCGTTGAGCTTACATAAGGTCCATTTTCACCAAACACATTAAATATAGCTTTAGCTTCATTTGCATCACCAACAGGAGTTGAAGTTGCATGAGCATTTACATAATCAATAACACTACTCTCTATATTCGCTTGTTTAATAGCTTTTAACATAGCTCTTGATGGACCATCAACATTTGGTGTAGATATATGATCTCCATTAGAGGAGAAACCATAGCCAATCACTTCTGCTAAAATAGGAGCGCCTCTTTTTATAGCAGACTCGTAACTTTCAACAACTAAAGTTGCTGCTCCACCACTTGGCACTAAACCATCTCTGTCTTTATCAAATGGACGTGATGCTTTTCCTGGTTGATCTGTGTTCATTGCAAATACACCTAAACCATCAAAACTACCCATTGCAAACTTATTTATTTCTTGAGCTCCACCACAAATCACACAATCTTGCAGTCCGCTTTTTATGAGTTGATAAGCCATTCCAATAGCATGTGATCCACTTGCGCAAGCCGCACTTATTGTGAAATTGATACCTTTAAGTTTGAATATGGTTGAAAGGTTCATGGTTACTGAAGAATTCATAGCTTGAAATATAGCTCCAGAACCAACTAAAGCAGTGTCTTTTTTCTCTCTAATTATATCTACAGAATTTATGACTGCTTTTGATGTACTATCATTACCGTAGAGTATGCCTACTTCATTTTTATCAAGAAAGTCTTGAGTTATTTTAGCATTTTCTAAAGCTTCAACAGTAGCTACATAAGCGTAAGCTCCTTCCTCTCCAAGACTTATGCGTTGCCTTCTAGATAGTTGCGATTTTAAGTTCGGTTCTTTAACCATTCCTGTTAAAGGGGAACGATATCCGAAAGGAATTCTCTCTTCATCAACAACAATTCCAGACGTTCCATTATACAAAGACTTCTTAACCTCATCTAAATTTTCACCAATACAAGAATAGATTCCCATTCCTGTTATTACGACTCTTTCCATTCTAAACTTTATTTAAGAGTAAAGTCCTCCATTAATATTTATAACTTCACCAGTAATATAAGATGCTTTTTTAGAAGCTAGGAAAGAGACCAAATGTGCTACTTCTTCCGGATTGCCAAAACGATTTGCTGGTATCATTTTTTTTAATTCTTTTTCATCTAAATCGCCTGTCATGTCGGTTTTAATAAACCCTGGAGCTACAGCATTAACTGTAATATTACGTTTAGCAATTTCTTGGGCTAAGGCTTTTGTTGCTGCAATTACAGCGCCTTTAGCGGCAGAATAATTGGTTTGTCCAGCTGTACCTTTTAAACCAGAAAGAGACACCATATTTATGATTCGACCGTATTTTTGGACGAGTAATTTTTGAATTAAGTGATTGGTGACATTAAAGAAGCCATTAAGACTAGTGTTTATAACATTATTCCAATCCTCTTGCGTCATCCACATAAATAATCCATCTTTAGTGATGCCTGCATTATTAACGATTACCTCGATTATTGAATCTTTATTATTGTCTAGCCAATTATCTAAAGTAGATTTTACGTCTTCATTATTAACAACATTAAATTGTAGTAATTCACCAGTTCCACCAGCTTCTTTTACAGCTTCTAAAGTTTCTAAAGCAGCTTCTTTATTACTTTGGTAGTTAATTAAAATATGATAATCGGAATCTTTTGCTAATTGTATACAAATTGATTTACCAATGCCTCTAGAACCTCCTGTTACTAAAGCGCACTTGGTTACCTGTTTCTTTTCGTTCATTTATAATGTGCTAATTATTTTGAGGTATCTACAAATAGTTCAACGTTTTGATACCATTTTCCTCCTAATGGTTTTCCATCTAAATCTAAAAAACCCCATTCTTTACCTTTTTTTACGCGAGCTAAACCATTGTGAAATCCTTTTTTAGAATTTTTACTAAAAAGAGATAGTCCTCCAGCAGTAATTACATATTCAGAAGGAATGACAGTTTTACCTGTTTTATCTATAAAGCCCCATAATTTTTTCTCTTTTACAGGAGCTAAGCCACTAGTAGAAAATGTTTCAGCATCTCTATAAATATAATCAATTATTATTTCTCCTTTTTCATTAATGAAACCCCAAAGTTTGTCTTTAACAACAGGAGCTAACCCATTATTAAACGCTCTAACTTTTTTATAAATAGGTTGAATAACCCATTCTCCTTTATTGTTGACAAATCCAACTTTTTTATCGCTTCTAGCATAGGTTAAGTCCGAGTCATTTGTAAAGTCCCAAATTTTATCAGCTCCAGTAATTATATTGAATTGATTATTTAATACAATACCGAAAGAATCTCCTTTTCTAGCTCCAATACCTTTTTTGTTGTAGTCTCCTAATTCAGTATATTCCAATGGAATGAATACATCTCCTTTTTGGTTTATCATTCCCCAATTATCTCCATTTCTTACTCTTGCATATCCATTGTTAAATGGTTTAATAACATCGTAAGTAGGTTCTAAAATAAGTTTGCCATCGGTTCCTAAAAGGCCATATTTTTTATTGCTTCGATAAAATGCCACTCCATTGTTGAAATCATAATATTTCTCATGTACAGGTGTCTTTAAAATTTCTCCCGAAGCATTAACATAGTTCCATTGGTCATTTTTAAGCACTAAAACAAAACCTGAATTAAAATCTTTTATTTTATCATATTCAGGTTGAAGAACCCATTCTCCTGAAGTGTCAATAAGTCCCCATTTATCACCTTGAAGAACTGAAGCGTATTTACCTGAAAAACTTGACGCTTTTTGAAATTGTGGTTTAATGACATATTCACCAGAAGTATTGATATAACCGAATAAATCATTGTCTCTAACTAGCGCTAATTCTTGTGCATTAATTGAAAAAATACTTTGAAGAATTACGAATAATAATAAGTGTTTAGTTTTCATGAGTTTATATTTTTAATCAAATTTAATATATAACATTTATATACTTATTCTGTGAAATGATTGTTTAATAAATTAATGAAGTTATTTTACATATTCTTCTTAAGAATCATTATTCATTATAAATGATTTGACCTCGTTTACAAAAGGATACATAACAACATCTTCTGTAAATATAGGAACTAATTTTCGTATTTCATCATACATTTTCTTCGTTTTTGAAGATACTTTGCCCTGAGCATTCAAGTATTCTATAGCTTGAATAATTGTAATCATTTCAATGGCGACAACTTCAAAAGCATTCTCAATAACTTTTTTTGTAATTAGTGCTGCGTTAGTTCCCATGCTCACAATGTCTTGATTGTCATTGTTATTAGGGATACTATGTACATACATTGGATTAGATAGCATTTGGTTTTCTGCCGTTGTTGAGGTTGCTGTAAATTGTACACCTTGCATCCCAAAGTTTAATCCTAGTTTTCCAAGATTTACAAAGGCAGGTAAAATATTATTAAGGTTAGGATTTAATAGATAGTTTAATTGACGTTCTGCCAGCATACTCATTTTAGTAACTACTATTTTTAGCTTATCCATTTCTAAAGAGACATAATCTCCATGGAAGTTTCCGCCATGATAAACATGTTGTTTTTCAACGTTCACAATTGGATTATCATTTGCAGAATTTACTTCTTCAACTAAAATATTTTCAACACTGTTTAACGTGTCTAAAACAGGGCCTAATATCTGTGGAACGCAACGTAATGAATAATACTCTTGAACTTTGTCTTCAAAAACTGAAACATTATCGTTATTGTTTTCGTATAAATGATGTTCTCTTTTTCTAGTTAGAGAGCTGTCTTTTATATGTTCACGAATGTTTTCTGCAATTTTACGTTGTCCTATATGTTTTTTCGACTGATTTAATTCAAAAGATAAGTGGTCGTCATAAGCTTTTACAATTTCATTAATAGCAGCAGAGCAAGAAATCATCCAATTTAGTAGTCTTCTGGTATAAACTGTATTTACAATACCTATACCTGTCATTACTGAAGTACCATTCATTAAAGCTAGTCCTTCTCGTAATTCAATTGAAATAGGTTTTAAGCCTTCAGTTTTAAAAACATCTTCTGTTGCTTTACGGTTTCCTTTATAAAAGACTTCACCTTCACCTATTAATACTAAAGCTAAATGAGCCAATTGCACTAGGTCTCCACTAGCTCCAACACCTCCATGCTCATAAATTAAGGGAGTAATATCTCTATTAATCAATTCGGTCATAAGTTCAATAACCGATTTATGAACTCCAGAGTTTCCTAAAGATAGGGTATTTAATCTTGCAAGCATTGCTGCCTTTACATACTTTGGTTGGATGTGGTTTCCTGTTCCAGAAGCATGACTTCTTATTAAATTGTATTGTAACTGTATTGTTTCAGAGTTTTTAATCTTGTATTGGGCCATTGGACCAAAACCTGTATTGACACCGTAAATAACTTTATTTTTGGAGAACTCTTTTAAAAAATCAAAGCTCTTTTCAACTGTCTCTAATACAGTGTCATCTATTTCAATGGAATAGGAATTGAATATTATGTTGTAAAAATCTTCAATTCTTAATTCCCTTTTAAGTTTTACCATCTATATTTTTTCAATATATTTAATGAATATTTTTTATAGCTATACTATTGTAGCTATTTTCTAATGCAAATTTAGAATAATAAAATTAATCTCTACGATTAAAATAATGAGTAATATAAATGTTGATGTTTTAATTATTGGCGCTGGACCTTCAGGTTGTGTTGCAGCCTCTTATTTACATAAGAAAGGTTTTTCAGTTAAAGTAGTTGAAAAGAACAAATTTCCAAGGTTTGTTATAGGTGAAAGTCTATTGCCAAGATGTATGGATCATTTTGAAGAAGTAGGCTTGTTAGATTGCTTGAAAGAGCAAGGGTTTGAACGTAAAGATGGTGCCCGTTTTTTAAGAGGTGATGTCGTTTGTAATTTCGATTTTAGTAAAAAACATACTGCAGGTTGGGATTGGACTTGGCAAGTACCACGTGCAGATTTTGACAAAACACTTACTGATGAGCTTCTAAAAAATGGTGTAGATATTGCTTTTGAAGAAGAAGTGATTGATGTGAATTTTAATGACGATGGAAGTTCTGTAACTTCTATAAAAAACAAAGAAGGTAGAACCAACAAAGTTGAAGCAAAATTTATTATTGATTCTAGTGGTTATGGACGTGTTTTGCCTAGACTTCTCGATTTAGAGAAACCTTCTGAATTACTTAATCAGTCTTCAATATTCGCGCATGTTAAAGATGTAAAACGTCCAGAAGGCTGGGAAGGAACAAGGATTACATTTGATGTTCTTGATACAAGACTTTGGTTTTGGGTGATTCCGTTTTCTAATGGTGTCACAAGTGTTGGTTTTGTAGGTCCTACAGAATTTATAGAATCTTTTAAAGGAACGTCTTCAGAGAAATTAACTGAAATGTTAAAATTGTCAGCTTATTATAGAGAAAGGTTTGAGGATGTTGACTTTTTATTTAGTCCTGTTGAAATTACTAATTATTCCAAATCTGTAAAACAACTTTATGGAAAAGGGTATGTGTTAACAGGAAATAGTGCAGAGTTTTTAGATCCAGTATTTTCTTCTGGTGTTACTTTTGCAACTGAATCTGCTTTGATGTCTGCAAAATTAATTGCTAAATCCTTGCAAAATGAATCTGTTGATTGGGAAGTGGAATATTCAGATTATATAAAAAAGGGAGTCAATGTTTTTGCTACTTATGTAAAAGAATGGTATACAGGAAATTTACAAACCTTATTTTTTCACAGACCAGAAAATCCTGAGATTAAAAAACAGATATGTGCTGTATTGGCTGGTTATGTTTGGGATGAAACTAATCCGTTTGTGAAAAACCACCACAGACTTGTTAGAACTTTAGCTCATGTCATAGATATGGAAAAAGAAAAAAGTGAGTAATTATAACTAATTACCCACTTTATAATAAAATCTAATAAAATATTAGAATGCTTTTTTCATGATTAATTTAGATAAGCTTTTACCTGTTTTAGCGTAGCCTTCTCCAATACGATCTTCGTTGCTAAATGTACCAGTGAATTTATTTCCTGGAGCGTGTTTACTTGTGATTTCTAATAATACATTATCTCTATTTGCTGTTTCAACAAATTTTAATACTGTAGATAATTTTGCTGGTTTTTTCATGATACCGATATTGTAACCAGGATATACCCAAACGGTTTCTACAATAAGCGTGTACTGCGCATCAGTAAGACCTTCTTCAAAAGACATGCCTTTATCTTCAGCTAAATCTCTGTTCATAAGCTCTAAGAATTTTGGAGCATAAATAAGCTCTCTACTAGCTACCCAAGTTTTTTGCCAAGTTTTACCTTTGCCTTTAGCTTTAGATTCTAGATCTGCGACTCTTTCTTTTACATATTGGTCATTAGTGAGGTTATCTTTATTAAGCTTCATGTTGCTGTAGTCAAATTCAACATTAATAGCTTGATTACTTTTAATAAAGCCAAAATCGCCTTTAACGACTTTCATTTTTTGAGCGTAAACTATAGTTGAAAATAATAGAATAAACGCTAGTGATAATGTGTTTTTCATAAAAAATTAGGAGTTTAAGTGTTAAAAAAGTGAATACGAATGTAATGAAAATTATTATATATAATTTTTATTGGTTCTTTTTAGCGCTTACCTTGGCTTGTTTCATTTTTATTTTTTTGAGCATCCATTCAGGGTAATTAGTGTCATCTTCAGCTTCAAAAACTCTTAAATGTTGATCGTTTGAAGGTGTAATTAAGTCATCTTGACGACAACCTAATATGGTTGCAGCTGTTTGTACACCTGAATAACTAGCGCCAGCAACACCATGTGATACAATACTTGCTCCACACATATACAAGTTTTCTATTTCGCTTTTAGATTTATAGGCAAATGGACCAATGTGTTTTAAGCTCTTTTCGGTTCCATAAACACTTCCACGTGTAGAGTTAATATAGTATTCATTAGTTAAAGGTGTGCCTAATTCTTTTTGTACAACATGGTCAGATATTCCAGGGATTACTTTCTCTAACGTCACAAAAAATTTAGCAATTAATTGTTCTTTAAATTTTAAATATGCTTCTGAACGTTCTACATTCTCGTTCTTAAAATTCTCAAAAGCATCATAATTAATATATGTAATGGCCTCTATCGTATGGTGTTTCCCATCATAACTAATAGGGTCTTTCAAAGTTGTACAGCTTATAAACATACCAGGAAACTCTTCGTCTTCTAAAAGGTCTTTTTTCTGCATATTATCATACAAATTATCCATGTCCATATTAGGCATTCTCCAAATATTTCCAGAATCAATACCTGCTTTTTTAACATCCATAGCCACTGTAACAAAGAGCATTAATGACGTAGATGAATATTTAGTTTTGTTTAGTTTTTTCTTTAATTTGGTGCTTAGGTGTTCTTCTCCTATTAATCCTTGGTAAGTTATTCCTGGGTCTGCATTAGATATAATACGATTAGCAAATATTTGCTCTCCGTTTGCTAATTCTACACCTATTGCTTTTTTTCTTTTTCCAGTATGATCTAAAAGAATACGTTTAACGGTAGTACTCGTTTTTATGATACCCTCTTTCTTTTTAATAGTATTGGTCATAGCCTTTACAATAGCTCCACCTCCTCCCATTGGGTAAAAACCGCCTTGATGGTAATGATGCATGATAGCTGCATGCATTAAGAAGCTAGCTTTTGCTGGAGCTAAACCATGATTGCCAAACTGAATGTTTAAAATACGTTGTAATAATGGGTCTTTAATGTGCCAGCCTATAACGCGTTTCAAACTAAATGGCGAGTATTTTCCCATATGTTTAGTGCGAAACGGAATTGTAATTTGCTGCCATAAAGTTTTAATTTTAGCTATTAAACCCAATTGATGACCAACATTTATAACCAGTTTTAAATATTTAATAATATTTTTTTTTTCGTGAGGAAAGCGTTGTATTAATCGATTTTCAAATGTCTTAAAATCTGCAGGGTAATCAAATCGTTCATCACCTATCCAGCAATGCTCAAAAGCATCAGGATTTTGACGATAAAATGCAATTTCATTTGCTATTCCTAAACCTTCAAAGAGTTCACTGGTAGATAAACCATCGCCAACTAAACCTACATAATGAACACCAGGTGTAAAACGATCGCCATTAAGATAAAAACTATGGCACCAGCCACCAGGAACGTCATGTTGTTCTATGACTAAAACCTTCTGTCCAGCTTTCGATAAGCATATTGCTGCGGATAGACCGCCTACTCCAGAACCAATAATAACAGTGTCAAATGTTTTATTGTTTAAAGATATGGTTTGGTTATTAGTTGGCATTGGGTAGTTGTTTAGGTTGTACAAGATATATATCTTGTTCTTTAGAAAGCTTAAAAGTAAAGAAAATTGTTGGTAACAATATTTATCAAGTGTATAATATTCTTGATTTATGCCTGTCCATTTTTCAAACAGGTCAATTGCAGTGTGTAGCTGAATTCTCAACTATCTATAGGTTGAAGATTTTTTATTTTTAATAAAAATTTGCAATTTGAACAAGTCGTTCGATGTTTAGCAATTGAATTTTACGGCCATTAATAGAAATAAGTTGGTCATGTTTAAAATCATGAAGCACACGAGCTAGTGTTTCCACAACTGTACCTGTCATATTGGCTAAGTCAGAGCGAGAAAGCATAATATAAGTCTTTGCAGTATCATCAATTTTATATTTGTCATGTAAAATTAATAAGTTAAGCGCCACTCGTTCTCTTACAGTGCGTTGAGATAATACTGCCATAAGATTTGCCATCACACTAAATTCATGGCTTAAGCTTTTTAATAGTAAACGTGAGAAGGAAGAAGAAGTTTTAAGGATCTTATTGAAATTTTCTGTGGTAATAAATGAGATGGTAGAGTTTTCTATGGCGACAGTTGTGTCTCCATATTTGCTTTCGCTTAAAACTGATGAATAACCAAAAAATTCACCTGCATTATAGATGTATATTATTTGTTCTTTGCCATCATTGTCCATTTTGTATTTCTTTACTTTACCACTTTGTAAATAAAAAATACCAGATGGCAATGTGCCTTCTGTAAATATAGGTTGGTTTTTAAGATACTTTTTATTAGCCATTATATTTTCAAGAGATTCCTTGTCCTTCGAAGGTAATTGACTTAAAATGTATTGGCTATTGAATGTGAATTTCGTGATCATATATGGTTCAGCAAAGCTACATCTTATTTTGTTTTTTAATCAAAAACTTGATTTAAATCAAGTTTTTACAAGATATTCGTCAACCGTTCATGTCTTTAAACATTGTAGCTTTGATCGTAAATATAGTGTTATCATTTAAGGAAAAACAATTCAATAATTTATGTTTTGGTAGTTGCCTGAAAAAGAATATTTCTTAAGTTATGTGTTTATATAATTGTATTGGGAATGATATTTCTTATAAGCACAGGGTTGCAGTTTTAACTACAAAAATAGAAGCTATTGCTTTAGTGATGTTTCGAGAGAAGATACTGTTAGTATAATGATTTTTAAAAACCTACATTTAAATATTGATGTTGAAGATCAACATTTTAATACCTTATATCCTTCACATATTAATAAACTTTCTGAGCGCCATTGGACATCTGTTGAAGTCGCTAAATTAGCTGCTGATTTTTTAGTAGATAAACCAAACTGTAAAGTTTTGGATATTGGTTCTGGAGCAGGAAAGTTTTGTTTGATAGGAGCAGCTTCAACAAAAGGAAATTTTTATGGTGTTGAGCAACGAGAAGGGCTTGTAAAGTTGTCTCAAAGAATTGCCAAAACTCATAATGTTAATAATGTTGAATTCATCCACTCGAATATTACAGATATTTCTTTTTCCAATTATGATTCCTTTTATTTTTATAATCCATTTTACGAAAACATAGATGATTCACTTCTAATTGATGACAAGGTTGTTATAGAAGAAAAACTGTATTTCACATATTCAGATTATGTAGAAAATCAATTAAAAAACACAGCTATTGGAACACGTCTTGTAACGTATTGGAGTATGTGGATAGAAATACCTGAAGGTTTTGATTTAGAATTTACGGCTTATGATGGCAAACTGAATTTTTGGGAAAAGAAATTTTAATCGTTATGAATAAAAATTCAAATAGCCTTCTAAAAAATAAGGAGGCATTATTGAAACAGGGTGTTAACAAGTTTAAGATTCTTGGCTTTAATAATGTTAATGTGCATAATATTTTGACTGATGAAATTTATCAACTTTACTTCTTAAGTTTTCTGAAAAACATATCTTATTCCAAAAATGAAGATGAGATTATTGCAATAAAAGAACTAGAATTACTTATTACGACACTATTTGAAGTTGAAAAGAGTGTTTGATTACTACAAATTTTCTTTAGCTCTTTTTAAGGCAGTATGAATTTCCTCAACAACAAGCTCTTTTTCGATACATAAAAACATCTCATTTTTTTCAAAATCTCTCATTAAAGGTTTTTCGATACCTGAAATGATTACTTTTATATTTCTAGTTTTATAAGTTTTTAATATTTCTTTAATGCTTTGATAGCCTGTAGCATCAATTAAAGGTACATATCGCATTCGAATAATAATAACTTTGGGTTGTGCAGATGTATTGGTAATGGTTTCTTGAAATTGTCTTGCTGCTCCAAAAAATAGAGGGCCATTAATTTCATATAAAATAACGCCTTCAGGTATGTCTAATAATTCTTCATCAAAAAGATGTTCGTTTTGTCTGCCTTCAGATGAAAAGCCTTGAATATTGACCGATTCACTCATTCGTTTCATAAAGATGAAACTAGATAGTACGATGCCAATTTCTATAGCAATTACCAAGTCAAAAATAACAGTAAGAAAGAATGTAGTAAGCAGAATAATAATATCCATTCTATTTCCTTTTAAAATAGACCTGAATTGTTTCCATTCACTCATATGATATGCTACAACTATTAAAATTCCGGCAAGACATGACATTGGAATTAATTTTGCGTAAGGCCCAAATAAAAGCATAATTGCTAATAAAACCAAAGCGTGAACAATACCAGAAATTGGTGTTCTTCCTCCGTTTTTAACATTGGTTGCTGTTCTAGCAATGGCTCCTGTAGCGGGAATGCCACCAAAGAGTGAAGACATAATGTTTGCAGCTCCTTGTGCTACTAATTCCATGTTTGAACGGTGTTTTCCTCCAATCATTGAATCTGAAACCACAGCAGAAAGAAGCGATTCAATACTTCCTAATATGGCAATAGCAAATGCAGGCTGAATAAGAGCTTTAATGGTTTCAAAATTAACGTTTGGAATATGAGGAAGTCCCAACTTATTTGGAATAGTTCCAAAATTACTTTCAATGGTATCCACAGGAATGTCAAATAGCAAAACAACTATGGTTGATAGTACTATGGCAACAATAGATCCTGGGATTTTTTGTACAAGCTTTTGAAAGTAAAGCGTAATAAATATGGTTGCTACTGCAATACTAATGGCATACCAATTAACGTTGTGGAAATTACTAAAATATACAATCCATTTATCTATAAAATCCGCAGGAACATCGGTAATATGGAGCCCGAAAAAATCATTAATTTGTGATGAAAAAATGATGAGTGCGATGCCACTTGTAAAGCCTACAATAAGTGAATATGGTATGTATTTAAGTAAATTTCCGAGTCGCGCTAATCCAAATCCGATAATGATAAAACCTGCCATAAATGTCGCTATGGTTAACCCATCTGTTCCATACTGCTGAACAATACCATAAACAATGACAATAAAAGCTCCTGTTGGTCCTCCTATTTGAACACGACTACCGCCAAAGGTAGAGATAATTATTCCTGCTATTATTGCAGTTAAAATTCCTTTTTCAGGAGATACACCTGAAGCAATAGCAAAAGCAATAGCTAAAGGTAATGCTACGATACCTACGATTAAACCTGAAAGAATATCCTTTGTGATGGTTTCTTTTGAGATTCCTTCTTTAAGAAGAGAAAATAGTTTTGGTATAAATTCTTTACCCATTAGTTCGCTTATTAATAATTTTAAATGCTGCTCTTAAGTGTTTATTATAAGTTATAGTGTTTATAGTCATTTTGTATTGTGGTCGATAGACATATTGAGTAAAATAGCTCTTGCTATACGCATTGTAGGAACCTGTATCATAAAAGCAAAGAGTATAATTAACGGATACATATATTTAAAAAAGCCATTCAAACTATCTAAAGAAAGTCCCAATAAAAACACAGGTATAAAAATGATAAGTTCAATAGGGTAGCTAATCCATAAAGCTGCAGTGTAAAATCCGGGTTCTAACTTAAAACTTTGTTTACAATGATCGCAATTCTCTGGCATTTTTAAAATGCCTTTAATTACAAAAAGACCTGGATTGCTGAATAAATTCCCAATCTGACAATGCGGACATTTTAATTTTAAAATACTGTAGAGTTTGGTTCCCTTTTTCATCTACTATCGTCTAATTGGTGATGCATATTTTTGTCCTTATGAATTTATAAACAGCTATACTAAATTCAGAATAGTTAAGTAATGTGGCATTTTTTATTTACAAGAGATAGTTGTTTGAATGATGCAAATGTACTATAAATGTTATATTAAAACATAACAAATGTTATATTTTTACGTATTATTTATTATATATTTGACTGATGAAAAACTTTTATTCCCAATTTGATTTTCAAAGTGAATTACTTTTTGAGGTATTAACTTCTGATGAAAAAAAAATAGTATATGATGCTATGGAGTCTTTGATTATAAAGAAAGGGAGTCTTTTGTTTTATGAGGAAGGAGTTCCAACGGGAATCTTTCAAATTAAGAAGGGGAAGGCTAAAAAATTTAAACGTGGTTTTTCTGGAATAGAACAAATTTTTTATATCTACACCGCTGGTGATGTATTGGGCTATCATGCTTTATTTGGTGAAGAAC
>Ga0209344_10000486_pt1 | contig 68929 bp, 76 predicted proteins | sample Cruoilmetagenom6_FD_187293 | JGI IMG/M metagenome (GOLD analysis project Ga0209344, IMG submission 187293) | Oil polluted marine microbial communities from Coal Oil Point, Santa Barbara, California, USA - Santa Barbara Oil Seep Sample 6 (SPAdes)... | ecosystem: Environmental > Aquatic > Marine... | reverse complement strand
TTCCGATAGCGCCTCCAGCACCACCTTGAACTTGAATTTAGATGTGTGTTTCCTGCGTGTCATAATACAGTAAATTTAAGATAAAAATTAAACTTAACTTACTGTCCTATTCTCGGGGGGAATTATAAAAGAAGCTTTATAAAGTGTATGTTTGGGTTGCAATAAGTATCATTTTATTAATTTGCATTGGTTTTATTATAGAGGCTTTGTTTAATAAATAAAACTTCGCACCACGACCGCCCCGCTCGTTCCAACTCAAACCATAAACCTTGAAACAATACATCCTAAACCTCCAGCCCGAAAAACGAACAGCAATTCTCATTTGCCTAATTTGTATTTTCGGTTTTTTATTGGGAAGATTTGTTCAACAATACAGAGGAATCTGGGTTTACAATTATGGGCAGAACATATCTCATATTCTTTTTTATGGCGGCATTATATGGTCACTAATCAATACCATCAATTTATTAAAGAGTATTAGCGACTATAAAAAAAATATAGGGTGGATTATTCTAAGCGCAATCCCAATGATCTATATTATTGTTATGATTTTAATAATGAATTAATTTTTTTCTGTGCTAGCGCGAACGTCCCGCTCGTGCCACCAAAAAAGATAATCCCTAAATAATACATTTGCCGCGTCAAGTGTCACTTCCTCAAAACCTCCTTCAGTAAATCTAGTTGCAATTTTAGGTCGCGATTTTCGGTTTCTAGTTGTGCAATGCGGTCGTTAGCACTTGCGCCTGGGGGCAGATTGGTGGTGTAGTCGGCAGGAAGTCGGGCAGCCAAATCAGCAAAAAAGTTGTGTTTAAGCACAGTGCATAAATGCCACACTATCCGTAGCTGCAGGCTAGCCCGCTTGTCGTATTTATAAACGCCGGTACGATTCTTATTCATTTTTCTAGCTAAGTCTGCACTGCTAATGTGTTTTTTGTATAGTACTTGCTGGAGCAGCTTGCCCATATGGGGCGCTGGTGTTTCAGAGTTTGTGGTCATAGCGGTAAAATTGAAGAATTTGTTTGTTTTCTATTGATAGTTGTTGGTTATCTATACCTTGATGTCTATGTTTTATATATAAATATACGTTTTTTATATATAATAGTATGTTGTTTAACGTATAAATATATGTTCTATAACGTATATAGATATGTTATAGAACACATATTTATATATATTCAAACGTATATAGGTATGTTGTTTGACGTATAAATGTGTATTATCTAATGTATATTAATGCGTATTAAAGGTATACAGGTTTATTAATTACCCATTCTTGTCTATATTTTGACTACTAAATTGATAAAATAATTATTCTTGCTCGCTCCCGCGGGCGTCCCGCTCGTGTCCGCACAACTCTATTAAGACCTTTAATGCTATTTGTCAAAATACTAAATGTTAAAACGCCACGTTATTTTCATACAGCAACTTTAACCAAATTGAATATGAAAACCACCCATCTTTTCCTATCATTTTTTGTATTGTCCGTATTGTTCACATCCTGTTCATCAGATGATGACAACAGCTCGCAACAAGAAGACACCACTCAATTAGACCCAGTAATTACAGCTGCAAAAATCACCTATTTAGGAATACCAGAAGATCCTAATTTAGGTGTCGTTAAATCTATTTATACTACTACTATAAATGACAATAAAAAGCAATTGATGATTAGAGAATTTTTCCGTGATGATATAAGTTATGGCATTACTACCCAAGAGATATATGAATTTAATGCATCTGGTACGGTTGCTGTATTTTCAAGGGAAGAAGTAAATGGTCAAATAGTGCGCGAATATTTTTATGATAACCAGCAAAGATTGGTTGGCGCAAATTTGGGTTCTGAAACGCCCCATAGGTATTTTAGATTTCCACATATTTCAGAAAACATCAGTTATTTTGAGGAAATTTCGTTGCCCTATAACGATCCAAACACTGAGGTTAGAAGAAGGTATATTATGGAATTTGATGAAAACGACAATATCATTAAAGCCGGAAAAGATTTTGATTTTGATGGGAATATGGATAGTGTAAACAGTTTTCAGTATGATAACAACAACAATTTAATTTCTGGACAAATGGCGTCTGGCGAAACCTTTTCAATAGCCTATTCCTCAATAATAGATACAGAACAATATTTGCAGGACAAAACATTTGGAAAGAAAATGAATAGAATATTGTGTGGAGAATGGTTTGGAGGAACTTCCACCCACTATTTCAATGACGGGGCTCAATCATTTAACGTAACCCTTGAAGAAAGCCAACAAAATACCTTTGAAACCTTAAGCAATAATTTTTACTTCAAGAAAATAATTACGGTAGAAGGTATTCCAAACCTTGAAGAATCCTATACCATTGAGTATACATTTCAGTAAAACACCTTATTAATTTCACTTACTGCCTCGAATGTTATATTTGAGGCAGTTTTTTTATAATGTGCATTATCGGGAGTTCCGTTAGTGATTATAAAATTACGTTTCACGACCCACTCAAATCTTCCTAAAATATTTCGTTATCTTTGATTGGCCATCAACAATAAACCATCAACCCTCAACCAAAAAATGAACGAATCGCATCGCATACAAACCCTTTTCACAGACCTATATCACGGTCATCCGTGGCTGGACGTTACCCTGCAGGACACACTATCGCAAATCACCCCAGAGCAAGCCGCCCAACGCCCCATAAAAAACGGCAATACCATTTGGGAAATAGTAAACCACATAATTTCTTGGCGTGAAAACGTACTGAAAAGAGTACAGGGCGAAGTGATCCAAACACCTTCAAACAATTATATAGTAAAAATAGAAGATGATTCAGATGAAGCGTGGCGCCAAACGCTAGATGCCTTGGAAACTACCCAAAAGGAATGGCTTTATTTTCTCAGCACTTTTAACGAAGCAGATTTTATAAACGAATACCCAGTTAACAAACTCACCTATTATCAGCACATTCACGGCATCATCCAGCACGACGCCTATCACTTGGGGCAAATAGTGCTTTTGGCAAAAATGGTAAAATATTAAAAGGAAATGCTCCAAACGGTAATACACTACAGCCTGCATTTTCTGGTTCCGGGCTTGATTGCGTATGTTTTTTTCAGAAAGGAATGGAAAAAAGCGTGGCTCATTATGGTAGCCACAATGGTGGTAGATTTGGATCATCTTTTCGCCAACCCAATTTTCGATCCCGGCCGTTGCAGCATAAATTTCCATCCGCTGCACACTTATTGGGCAATGGCGGTTTATGTAGTGTTGTTGTTTTTTAAAAAGACAAGAATCATAGCGGTAGGTTTATTATTTCATATGCTAACGGATTACATAGATTGTAATTGGTAAAGTCCCTCTTCGCTAATCGCTTTTCGCTAATTCCTATCGATGATGATACGGTTCATTCCGAAGAATAGTAAACCCACGATAGAGTTGCTCAATAAAGAAAAGCCGAACCATTTGGTGTGAAAAGGTCATGGAAGAAAGTGAAACCTTCCCGTTGGCACGTTCATAAACCGCCTCACTAAATCCATAAGGCCCACCAATAACGAAGATGAGGTTCTTCAATCCGCTATTCATCTTTTTCTGAAGAAACTCCGCAAACCCTTCCGAAGTATAGGTTTTTCCCTTTTCATCAAGCAGAATCAAGACATCCGCAGTAGAAGTTCGTTTCAAAATTTCTTCCCCTTCGGCTTGCTTTTGAAGTACTTCGGAAAGATTTTTAGCATTCTTCACATCAGGAATTACCTCCATTTCAAAAGGAATATAAAAACCGAGACGCTTGGTGTAGTCATCCATCAAGGTTTGCAGCTGCTTGTTGTCAGTTTTGCCAATGGCGAGAAGTGTAATTTTCATTAAAAACTTTTCAGATGCCAAAAATACAAAGATAAAAGTTGCTACTTCCCACTTCCCACTTCGTCCTTCAAACTTTTTAAAGTATTTTAGCTAAAATTTCGGCGCTATGATTTCAGAAAAACAATTCAACAAAGAAATAGACATCATCATTGCCAACGCCATTCGCGAAGACGTAGGTGATGGCGACCACAGCTCGCTGGCTTGCATTCCCGAGGATGCAAGGGGCACTGCAAAACTTTTGGTAAAAGACGAAGGCATCATTGCCGGAATAGAGTTCGCCAAAGAGGTTTTTGAATATGTTGACCCAGGTCTAGAGCTAGATATAAAAATAGAAGATGGCAGCCCTGTTAAATATGGCGATGTTTGTTTTTATGTTTCGGGACTTTCGCAATCCATTTTAAAATCTGAAAGACTTGTTTTGAACGCAATGCAGCGTATGAGCGCCATCGCAACCAAAACCAACGAATATGTAAAATTGCTTGAGGGCACTAATACCAAAATCCTTGACACCCGAAAAACAACTCCGGGAATCCGTGCCTTGGAAAAATGGGCGGTAAAAATTGGGGGCGGGGAGAACCACCGCTTTGCACTTTATGATATGGTAATGCTCAAGGACAACCACATAGATTTCTGCGGAGGCATTACAAAGGCGATTGAAAAGACTAAGAATTACTTAAAGGAAAACCAGTTGGGGCTTAAAATTATAGTCGAAGCACGAAACTTGGACGAGATTGTGGAAATTCTGCAGTCAGAAGGCGTGTATAGAATATTGATAGACAATTTTAATTACGAAGATACGCGTAAGGCGGTAAGTTTAATAAACGGAAAATGCCTAACCGAATCCAGTGGTGGTATTACTTTAGAAACCGCAAGAAAATACGCTGAATGTGGTGTGGATTATATTTCCAGCGGTGCTTTGACGCATTCCGTTTATAATATGGACCTTAGTCTAAAAGCCGTTAAATGAGTAAAAAAAAGGAAAAGGAAATAAACATTCCGATAGTTCGGGATCTGGTGAAATTCAGCAAAAAAATAAAACTTCCCGGTATGGGCGAGTTTTCATTGTACAATCTGTTGGATGTATATGTTGTAGGCATTATAAATGGAACTTTTTCATTCCGTGCCAGTTCTATTGCTTATAGTTTCTTTTTGGCACTGTTTCCTTTTTTATTGTTTCTGCTTAACCTCATTCCATACATTCCCATAGACGGTTTCCAAACGCGTTTTTTAATATTTATTGAAGCTTTGCTGCCCGCCAAGACTACCGAATTCTTTTACCCCATCATTGCAGATATTGCGGTAAACCCAAGAGCTGGATTAATATCTTTTGTTTTTTTTCTCTCCATTTTTTTATCTGCAAATGGGGTGAACACTATTTTTAGCGCTTTTGAATATTCTTTTCACGTAACTATAAACAGAAGCTTTTTACGTCAGTATATGGTAGCTGTAGTGGTTTCTATTTTCTTGGCATTGTTGTTGTTAACTTCAGTAGGAGTCATCCTTTATATTGAATATATAATTCGGGACCTTCAATCTAGAGCTTATATAGATAATGATGTTTTCTGGATTTCGTTCTTTCAGTTTATTGTATTCCTAATGATGATATATGTGGTAATAGCCACTTTGTATTATTATGGTACTAAGGAAGGAAAATCATCACGGTTTTTTTCAATAGGGGCAGTAACCACAACAATACTTTTTGTGTTGACCACCTACCTTTTTGGAGTTTACATAAATAACTTTTCAAATTACAACGAGTTATACGGTTCCATTGGTGCCCTTTTAATTTTGATGTTATATATTTGGATAAATGCAAACCTCCTGTTGCTAGGTTTTGAGCTGAACGTATCAATAAAGCGACTAAAAGAAAAACTTTAACAATAAACTTAATTTTTTAAACAGATGAAAAAAATACTTTTAACATGCTCCCTGATTGTCTTAACAGTTCTCACTACTATGGCGCAAGATGTAACCGGTAAATGGAAAACCATTGACGATGAAACTGGCGAAGCAAAATCTATTGTCGAAATATACAAGCAGGACGGAAAAGTTTATGGAAAAGTGGTAGAAATTTTAAATCCCGCCAAAAAGAATGCTACATGCGAGGAATGTTCCGGTGCCGATAAAGGAAAACCAATCCAGGGCCTTGTAATCATCAAAGGCCTTGAAAAAGATGGCGATGAATACAACGACGGTACTATTATGGATCCCAACAATGGAAAGGTATATAAATGCTACATTGAACTGGATGGCCCAAACAAACTGGATGTGCGCGGTTATATAGGGTTTTCGCTTTTGGGAAGAACACAAACCTGGACGCGCGTTGATTAATAAAATATTAAAAATAGTATCTTTAGGCCACCATTTATGGTGGTCTTTTTTTATTTCAACGGCTAAAAATCTATTAAATTCCTAATCCTTATAAACAGCAATTTCTTTGTACTTCATAGACGTAATTCTTCCTATCCCCTTAAAGCAAGCTTTCACTTATAGCGTGAATAAAGACGAAGCTGCTTTTTTACTGCAAGGTATGCGCGTTGCTGTGCCCTTTGGAAAATCAAAGGTATATACAGGTATAGTGTATCAAATACATGACCAACCGCCTATAGGTTATGAAACAAAATCCATTGACCATATCTTGGATGAAGAGCCCATCATCACACAGTTTCAATTAAAACACTGGGAGTGGCTTGCCGGTTATTATATGTGTTCTTTGGGTGAAGTAATTAAAGCGGCACTGCCGAGTGCGTTTCTTTTGGAGAGCGAAACCATCATCAAACTTTCCTCCCGAAATTTTCAAAACGAGGAATCTTTAACCGATGATGAGTTCGTTTTATACGAAGCCTTGCAGCACCAATCATCACTTCATATAAATGATGCGCGTTCCATTTTGGAAAGAAAAAATATAGTGTCAGTCATCCAGAAATTGTTTGACAAAAATATTATTGAGGTTGAAGAAACGGTTTATGAGCAATACGTCCCCAAGATGAAGCGCTACATAAAACTTGCGCCTAAATACACGGCCGAAGATAAACTGCGCGCGCTTTTAGATTCATTGACCCGTGCGCACAAACAACGGGAAGTACTTATGCATCTTTTTATGTTGAATACGCAGACCAAAAAACCAATCAGCAGCGTGGCCTTACAAAAGAAAAGTGAAGCCTCTGCCGCCACCATAAAGGCATTGATTGATAAAGGCATTTTGGAGGAATATTACATTCAGCACGATCGCGTGGAGTTTTCCGGCGAAGCTTCTTCTGAAATAAAATCCTTGAGCGAAGTACAAAAAAAAGCATATGAAGAAATAAACGCTTCTTTTGAAAAAAATGATGTAGTATTACTTCACGGTGTGACCTCCAGTGGAAAGACCGAAATCTATGTCCGCCTTATTGAAGAAGTACTTGCAACAGGAAAACAGGTGCTTTATATGCTTCCCGAAATTGCCCTGACTACCCAACTCATTACGCGGCTGCAGAAATATTTTGGCAAAAAGATTTCGGTCTATCACTCAAAGTTTTCAGTGAATGAAAGGGTTGAGGTTTGGAACAATGTACTTGCCGAAAAACCAAAAGCCCAAGTTGTTATTGGCGCTCGCTCGTCATTATTTCTTCCTTTTAAAAACCTCGGACTTATAATTGTTGACGAAGAGCACGAGCCTTCTTTCAAGCAATACAGTCCGGCGCCACGCTACAATGCACGGGACAGTGCCATAGTTTTGGCCAATCTGCAAAATGCAAAACTTTTGATGGGCTCCGCCACGCCGTCATTGGAAAGTTACCATAATGCAAAATCTGGAAAATTTGGATTGGTGACCTTGAATAAACGTTTCGGGAATGTGTTAATGCCAGATATTGAACTGGTAGATATAAAAGAAAAAACCCGGAAAAAGCAAATGACCGGCCATTTCAGCGATCGATTGCTCAAAGAAATGCATGAGGTTTTGAAAAATGGGGAACAAATTATCCTTTTTCAAAACAGAAGAGGTTTTTCACCCGTTGTGGAATGCACTACCTGCGGAGTCTCCCCCCAATGCCCCAATTGTGATGTGAGCTTAACTTTTCACCAACATAAAAACCAATTGCGTTGCCATTACTGTGGTTATCATATGGCGATGATGCAAAGCTGTATTGCCTGTGGAAGCGAAACCCTGGACACCAAAGGTTTTGGGACCGAACAGATAGAAACCGAATTAAAGTCACTGTTTCCAAATTCCAAGGTTGCTCGGATGGATCAGGATACAACCAAAGGAAAGCATGCGTACGCCAAATTGATTGAAGCTCTGGAAAATGAAGAGATTGATATTTTGGTGGGAACGCAAATGCTCGCCAAAGGTTTGGATTTCCGGAATATAAGTTTGGTGGGAGTTATGAATGCAGACAATCTTTTGAACTTCCCCGATTTTCGTGCGCATGAGCGCAGTTTTCAGTTGCTACAGCAAGTTTCGGGTAGGGCAGGGCGCACCCAAAAGCGCGGCAAGGTTTTAATACAGACCTACAATCCATACCATCAAATATTAAAGCAAGTAAGCGTTAACGACTATGAGGCGATGTATAAAGAACAGCTGGAAGAGCGTTACAATTACAAGTATCCTCCCTTTTACAGAACCTTGAAAATTACTTTCAAAGACAAAAACTTAGAACGTGTTCAAAAAGCATCTGCCTGGTTTGGACAGGCTTTGGAATTACAGTTCAAGGAAAATATTTTAGGCCCCGAGCCACCGCCAGTAGGTAGAATAAAGAATAAGTACATTATGAATCTTTTGGTAAAAATTCCTAAAAACCAATCATTGGAAAAGACGAAAAAGTATATTGATAATGTACAGCGCAGTTTTAATTCTATTAAAGAATTTTCAAGCGTTCGCGTCACTATAGATGTAGATAATTATTAGGCGTTCTGCGTTGCGGCCAAAGCTTCAACCAAGTCAGATTTTCTGTTTCTGCTCAACGGCAATTGGTCTTTCTCGAGTTCAATTGTTTTGCTGTTGTAACGTTGCACCTTGTCTAAATTCACAATATAAGACTTGTGGATTCTTAAAAACCGTTCCTTAGGAAGAAGCGCCTGAAATGCCTTCATTGTTGAAAGAACTACAAGTGATTCGTGCTCGGTTACAAGCTTTACATAATCACCCAAAGCCTCAATATAACGTAATTCATTAAGAAAAACTTTTCGCTTTTTTAGGTTGCTTTTTACAAAGATGAAATCTTCATCATCAAAACCTTCCTCATGCTTAAGTTTATAATTGGTAATTGCTTTGTGAACAGCGTTTAAAAATCTATCTTTGGCTATAGGTTTCCGAAGATAATCAACGGCATCATAGTCAAATGCTTTAAAAGCATACTTGGTTTTTCCGGTAACGAAAATAACTTGGGGTTTTCTTTGAATATCATCCAAAAGATCAAATCCAGAAAGAATGGGCATTTCTATATCTAGAAAGATGAGGTCAATTTCATTGGAAGCGAGAGCCATTTTGGCCTCAATTGCATTTTTATACTCCCCAACAAGTTCAAGTGAGGGGTGCATTTGGATAAGCTTTACGATGGAAAGCCGCTGCAGTGTAGAATCATCTACAATTGCGCATTTAAGTATTGTTTTCTCCACAATAGTAGGTTTTGCTTAAGGCAATAATATGCAAATAATCGATGAAATGCAACTTTTTTTGATTTTAATCGAAAAAATTGCGCACTTCGTCTAAAATCGCTTTTTCTGAAGACAATTCAAAATAAGGTTTGATAATACCAAATAAAGTATTATTTTTGCACCCTCTTTGGCAGAAAGCCAAGGTTTTAAACATTAATTTTAATAGATTTTTTATGAATCATTACGAAACTGTTTTCATCTTAAATCCCGTTTTATCTGAAGATCAGATAAAGGAAACAGTAAAGAAATACGAAGATCTTCTTGTTTCTAAAGGTGCTAAGATGATATCCAAAGAAAATTGGGGCTTGAAAAAACTTGCTTACCCAATCCAGAACAAAAAAAGTGGGTTTTATCACCTTTTTGAATTCACCGTTGACGGTGAAGTAGTTCACGAACTTGAAACTGAATTTAAAAGGGACGAGCGTTTTATGCGTTACCTTACAGTGAGCCTTGACAAGCACGCAATTGCTTGGGCAGAAAAAAGAAGAAACCGCAATAAAAAATCAGCTTAAATTATGGCTACATTACAACAACAAGCAAAAGGTAAAAAAGACGGAGAGATTAGATATCTTACTCCGCTTAACATAGAGACCAACAAGACCAAGAAATATTGCATGTTCAAAAGGTCTGGTATTAAATATGTTGATTATAAAGATCCAGATTTCTTATTGAAATTTGTAAACGAACAAGGTAAAATCCTTCCAAGAAGACTTACCGGAACTTCATTAAAGTATCAGCGCAAAGTGGCCGTTGCAGTTAAAAGAGCACGCCATTTGGCACTTATGCCTTACGTGGCCGATTTATTAAAATAAAAAACCAGAGAACAGTATGGAACTTATATTAAAGAAAGACGTAGAAAATCTGGGATTTGCAGATGATGTAGTAACCGTAAAGAACGGTTACGGAAGAAACTTTTTGATTCCTCAAGGGCACGCAGTACTTGCAACCCCTTCGGCTAAAAAAGTATTGGCTGAAACTTTGAAGCAACGTGCCTTTAAAGAAAAGAAAGTGGTTGACGAGGCTAAAACCCAGGCCGAGAAACTAAACGGACTTGAAATTAAAATCACTGCCAAAACTGGCGAAGGCGATAAACTGTTTGGTTCTGTGACAAATGCAGACCTTGCTGATGCCCTTGAAAAAGAAGGCGTTTCTATTGAGAAAAAGTATATCACGATTGCCGGCGGGGCCATTAAGCGTACCGGGCCTTACGATGCCACTATTCGCTTTCACAGAGATGTGATAAGCAACTTCACTTTTGAAGTGGTTGCTGAAGCTAAACCTGTAGCAAAATCAAAACCGGAAGCGAAGCCAAAGGCAGAAGCTAAATCTGAAGAGACTACTTCTGAAGAAGCTAATTCGGAAGAAGTAAACTAAGTAACACGATTAATTGTTTATAAACCTTTCCCGTTTACGGGAAAGGTTTTATTTTTTTATAAACTTCATGAAATGCCCTTTGAAAATAATAAACAAACAGAATACTTATATTGGGCATTCCATCTTCCGCTTTATCAAAAAATTATTTAATGATGAAATATGCAAGATTAACAAAAGAGCAGTTTGAAGAACTGCACCAAGAATTCATAAATTTCTTGGCCACACAGTCCATCACCGCTGATGAATGGAAGAAGTTAAAGATTGAAAAACCAGATGTCGCCGAACAGGAGCTTGATGTTTTCAGTGACCTAATTTGGGAAGGAGTATTAAATAAAGTGAAGTATTTGGAACACATTTCACCCAAACAACTTATGCTTTTCCATGTTTCCGAAGCATTTATGGAATTAATCGCAATAAAGATTGATGATGATAGTATTGACATTACCACAGAATACGGTTACAAATGGCTTCAGCAAAATCTCCACGACGATTCGGTAAACTTATATACATCCACAAAAGCAATTACTGATGACCGCAACAAAGATATTTTCGTTTTGATACAGCAAGGTTCGGTAATAACCAAAGGAGAGCTTTATACGTATTTCAGCGACTTGTTGAGCGAATAATAAAAAGCACCGGTTAAAATTCCTCAAATCCAAAATTGAATATGATTGGGATTTGGAATTTGTTATTTGTAATTTTCTATATTATTCATAACGCAAACTTTCAATTGGGTCCAATCGCGCCGCTTTGGAAGCAGGATAGGAGCCTGCAATTATTGCAACTATAAAAGTGATGATGGTAGCCCAGATAATTGCGGCCCACGGGAGTGTAAAATCAAATTTGAAGATTTTTGCAAATGCAAATCCGGTTAAAATTCCGAGGATAATTCCGAGGACACTTCCAAATTGGCCAATAACAATTGTCTCCATAAAAAATTGGGTAGAAATGGTAGAACGTTTTGCTCCCAAAGCTTTGCGAACACCAATTTCCCGGGTTCGTTCCGTAACCGAAACCAACATAATATTCATTAATGCTATGGAAGATCCCAGAATGGTTATAATGCTAATTATCCAAGCCGCTGCTTCCAAATAGCCCGTAATCGTTGCAATACGGTTTATTAAATCGTCGCTACGCTCAATGCCAAAATTATTTTCTTCCACAGGATTCAAACCGCGAATATTTCTGAAAGTAATGATGGCTTCATCCTGTGCGGCTTCCATCATTTGTTTGTTGTCAACCTTTACACTTAAGTTGTAATTAATATTGGGCTGTGTAAAAATGCCGCGAGCCACTTGTACAGGAATCAAAACCTTTAAATCCTGATTGTTCCCAAAAGTAGACCCCTTTGATTCCAACAAACCGATTACTTTAAATTTAACCCCGCGAATGCTAATGGTCTTGTTTATGGGGTCTTCATTTTCGAATAGGTTTTTTACAAAATCAGCGCCTATTAAACATACTTTATTATTATTCTGGATATCAAAAATGGTGAAATTTCGACCTTTGTCAATTTCCGTTCCGGTGTTTTCCAAATAATTTTCATTTACACCGTAAATCTGTACTTCGGGATCGGTTTTTTCGGAACCGTATTTTACTTCGGCAGTTGATGTTCCTTGAAAAGAAAGGGAGGTTTGGGTGTGTGGAAATTCATATTTATCAATAAACTCCCGAACATCGTTGTAACTAATAATAGGATTTATCTTTTCTCTTTCTCCACTATTGTTCGTTTGTACCGAAAATTCATATTGCTGAATATTGAAAGTATTGGCGCCCATGGAGGCAAAGTTGCCCGAAATAGTATTTTCAAGCGCCGTCACGGCACTCAAAATGCCAACAAGCGCCCAAATGCCAATTCCAATAATAACAATAGTAAGAATGGTCCTTAAGAGTTGGCTTTTAATGGAATCCAACGCAATTCGAACATTTTCCCGGAAAAGTGAAAACATATTTTTAATTTGTGTTAACCGTTAGACAGCAAATGGGCAATAAAGTTACAGAATAACCATGAGTCAATTAATTTTTTACACCAATCTTATTGTGGCAAACTTCATTAATATTTAGGATATTTGCCTAATCAAATAAAAACCTGAAAATCTTGTCTAAAAAACCATCCATCCCAAAAGGTACGCGCGATTTCAATCCTGAAGAAGTTACGCGTCGCAATTATATTTTCAATGTAATTAAGGAAACCTTTTCATTGTTCGGGTTCCAACCCATTGAAACGCCTTCCTTTGAAAACAGTGAAACCTTGATGGGAAAATATGGCGAAGAGGGCGATCGTTTGATCTTTAAGATTTTGAACAGTGGCGATTTTCTTTCCAAAGTAAATGAGAAATTATATTCCGAAAAAGATAGTATTAAAATAACCTCAAAAATTTCTGAAAAAGCCCTCCGCTATGATTTGACAGTTCCTTTTGCTCGCTATGTAGTGCAACACCAAAACGAAATCACCTTTCCCTTTAAACGCTACCAAATACAACCTGTATGGCGTGCCGACCGACCTCAAAAAGGTCGTTTCCGTGAGTTTTTTCAGTGTGATGCAGATGTGGTGGGCTCCACTTCACTTTGGCAGGAAGTAGAATTTGTACAATTGTACGATGCTGTTTTCAACAAACTCGGTCTAAAGGATGTGGCCATTAAAATGAACAACCGAAAAATATTGAGTGGTATAGCAGAAACCATTGGCGCCGAAGACAGATTGATTGACTTTACGGTGGCTTTGGACAAGCTCGATAAAATAGGGGAGGAAGGCGTGAAAAGGGAAATGCGCGAAAAAGGTATTTCTGGTGAAGCACTCCAAAAACTGCAACCATTGTTTTCTTTTAAAGGAAACAATGAAGAAAAGTTGAATTCCCTAAAAGATTTACTTAGGGGCTCACAAATGGGAATGAAAGGCGTAAAAGAGTTAGAGTTTATTACAGAAAATATTGAAGTGCTCGGCCTACAGACAGCCTCTCTGAATATTGACGTTACGCTTGCGCGCGGATTGAATTATTACACGGGTGCTATTTTTGAAGTCGCGGCTCCTGCCGAAGTAAGTATGGGCAGTATTGGCGGCGGCGGAAGATATGATGACCTAACCGGAATTTTTGGATTGAAGGAGATGAGTGGGGTGGGAATCTCATTTGGGTTGGACCGTATTTATTTGGTTTTGGAAGAGTTGAATCTTTTTCCCGAAACGGTTTCACAAAACAGTAAGGCACTTTTTATAAATTTTGGAGAGAAGGAAGCATTGTACGCTATGAAGGCAATAACTGGTTTGCGCAATGCTGGGATAAAAACTGAATTGTATCCCGATGCCACTAAAATGGGTAAGCAAATGGGCTATGCCGATAAAAGAAATATTCCATTTACTGTACTGGCTGGCGAAAAAGAGATGAACGCTCAGTCTTTCACGCTTAAGAACATGAAAAGCGGTGACCAATCCCAAGTAAGCTTCACAGAATTAAGTCAAATACTTTCGGAATAGAAATTTAGTCTTAACCAAAACTAATTGTTGGATCATTAGTATTGGTGGTTTTCTCTTCCGGAATTTCCAGAATTTTTTGTTCCACCTCTTGTCGTGCGGCTTCGGAAAGCATACCGGCAATTCGGAGTTTGGTAAGGTTGATTAATGTATGTTTCATTCGTCCCCAATTTCGTTAATGATTTTTTCATAGGAAATAACATAATCAATCTGTTTTTCCTCTGAAACGTGTTTGCGGGGAGTTTCAAGAATTATAAAATCAAAAAGTTTGGATATTATTTTTTTGAGGCGCTGTTCTGTGGTAAATATAGCCCTGTGTAAAAAATGAGCAGCAAAAGTAAGCGCTACTGAAAGAATAAATAGAGAGATGAAATATATTGATGTGGAAAAATCTGTTAACGGAACTAAAGTATAAATTATAAAAAATATTCCGACGAAAAGAAATGAATGGCTTATAAAGGTCAAAAACATTCTAAACTCCAAAACTTGTTGCGCAACAAATTTTAAAAGTAATCCGGAACAAATCGCCATAAGAGGAAGACTAAGAGAGTACATAAAAGAGGACATATAGGTAAATCCAAATATGCCCTCTCTATCATTAAATATATAAAAAATGTGCAAGAAAGGTGATAAGACCGCTACAATTGCAAGGAATAATAAGTAAAAACTTATTTTAGTCTTCTTGATTATCAGGAATCCCGTTACAGTTTCGGTCTCCGGGCGGACATATTTTGACTTTGTCGATTTGTTGCTCATCGCTAATTTGGTTTTCTGGGGTACAGCTAAAAGCTAGACCTGCTAGCATTACTAATGCAAATAAATAATTTTTCATATAATAGGTTTTAAAAGTTCAAGGGTAAAGTTAAACCTTTAAAGTGCCTATATAAGGCTGTCGCTCAATTATTTATTAACTAGATTTTAACAAATGTAAGAATTATGCGCATACTCGCAAGAAATTTTCGACCAAAAGGAAGATTTTATCGTTTTCGAAAGGGATTTCTTACGTCAGTGAATTAATAAATTTTACAATCTGAAACTTATCCAAAAAAAAAATCCCCTTAGGAGTTAATCCTGGGGGACTTATGTGTAGCGAGAGCGAGACTTGAACTCGCGACCTCCGGGTTATGAATCCGACGCTCTAACCAGCTGAGCTACCTCGCCGTATTTATTTTGCCCAAACTTTATGTCTAAGCGGCTGCAAAGATAGAAACAAAATTATCTGTCGCAAATATTAGTTTCTGTTTTTATTGAAATTATTTCCTCTTTTTAGCAAATTCATTTGAATGAAAAATTTTCAATCTTTCATTTGAGGTTAAAATTAATATATATATATTGGGCATCAACTAACAAGGAACTATGGAAGATAAAATAAAATATGAAATGGAATTTCCCATTCAGGTTTCCCCTTCGCTTTTATATCAGTATATATCAACGCCGTCCGGCCTCTCAGAATGGTACGCAGACAATGTAAATTCCCGGGGTGAATATTACACTTTTATTTGGGCTGAAAGCGAGGAACGGGCAAAGCTGCTGAGCAAAAAAAGCCCTGAGAGAATTAAATTTAGGTGGGTAGAAGATGAAGGGGAAGACTTCTATTTTGAACTCCGCATTCAGGTTGACGAAATTACCAAAGATGTTTCATTGATGGTTACCGATTTTGCCGAAGAAGACGAAGTAGAAGAAGGGAAAATGCTTTGGGAAAACATGATCTCCAATTTAAAGTCAATTTTGGGTTCAGTCTAAAATCCCTTTAAAATATAATACCTTTGCACCGTCCCTCAAAAGGACGGTTTTTTTATGGTAAATTTAAACGGAACGTTAATAACTGCCGCTAAGGCATCAGTGGCTATAGATAATAGAGGGTTAAACTACGGCGATGCCGTTTTTGAAACCGTGCGCTTTTCTTCAGGAAAAATATGTTTTTGGGAAGACCATTATTTTCGGTTGATGGCGTCCATGCGAATTCTGCGAATGGAAATTCCCATGAATTTTACGATGGAATTTTTAGAGGAAGAACTATTGCGGATCATCAATTCTTCACAGAACCACAAGAATTCATTTCGTATAAAGCTACTTGTTTGGAGGCAAACCGGGGGAAAGTATACCCCAAAAACCAATGACGTGCAATATGTTATTTCTTGTGAAAAACTTAAAACTCCATTTTATGAGTTAAACGAAGCAAATTGTGAAATTGAACTTTTTAAAGACCATTACATTAATTCGGGCTTATTGTCAACGTTGAAGACAAACAATAGGCTAATAAATATCTTGGGAAGTATTTACGCCAAAGAAAACGATTACGAAAACTGTCTATTGCTGAATGAAAACAAGCAAATTGTTGAGGCGCTGAACGGAAATATTTTTATAGTCTTAGGCAATAAAATTAAAACTCCGCCACTTACGGATGGTTGTTTAAACGGAATTATTCGCAAACAGCTTATCGCTATCATAAAATTAATCCCAGATTTTTCACTTGAGGAAGCCTCCATTTCGCCTTTTGAACTTCAAAAAGCAGATGAATTTTTTATCACAAATACCATTCAGGGAATTGTTCCGGTAACAAAATATAGAAAAAAGGAATTTGTAAAGGAAACAGCGAAGGTATTACTGCAAAAGCTGAATTTAAAGGCTAGAATGGGTTAATTAAAACTTGGGTTTTCGGGAGCGTTGGACCACAAAATGTAATCTCCCCCAAACTCAATCATTTTTTCTTTCCAAAAATTAATATTCGTTTTGCCGATAATTGCATTATTGTAATTATTGGGGACTACCACCCAACTGTTTACTTCCAGTTCCTGCTCCAATTGCTCACTTTCCCAACCTGAATAACCGAGAAAGAAACGTATCTGGTTTTTATTCAATTTGTCGTCTTTTAATAAATCGATTATGGCGCTAAAATCACCACCCCAATAAATACCATTAGAAATTTCAATACTATCTGGAATAATCTCTGGAATGCAATGGATAAAATATAAATTATCCTGCTCAACAGGGCCGCCATTAAAAACTGGAAGTTTGGAATTTATCTCTGGCACAAAGTCTCGAAGCTTGTACGGCAAGGGTTTGTTGAGAATAAAACCCACAGACCCACTTTCATTATACTCTGCCAAAAGCACCACAGAACGATTAAAGGAAACGTCTCCAATAATAGAAGGTTCTGCGACCAATAAAAGTCCTTTGGCTGGTTTTAAGGTGGTCATAAAGTTTTTTTGGTAAATTAAATCTAAGTAATAATTTTAGAATTACCAAAAAATTACTGAATTGATGATTTGCGTCAGTTTTTTTTAATAAAGTGCAACAAAATCTACTGAATTATAAAGCGCTTACTATCAATAAGATAAAAAAAGCCCTTCTTTTCAAATGAATGAAAGGAAGGACCTAAAATGTTGTAAAATATTTTACAATTAGTTTACGCTGTTTTGTAAATCTGAACCAGCTTTGAATTTAACTACTTTTTTAGCAGCAATTTTAATGGTTTTACCAGTTTGAGGGTTTCTACCTTCTCTAGCAGCTCTTTTTGATACTGACCAAGATCCGAATCCTACAAGTGATACTCTGTTACCTTTCTTAAGGGATTTTTGAACGTTGCCCAAGAAAGACTCTAAAGCTTTCTTAGCAGCAGCTTTTGTAATTCCGGCATCAGCTGCCATTGCATCGATTAAATCTGATTTGTTCATAATTTTTTTAAATTAAATTGTTGGTTAAACTTCGATTAATTGCCCTACAAATTTAACAGGAATATCCGTTCAGGCAAGTAACCACGCTGTAAATCACTGTTTTTGTTGATAACTTCGACCGTTTGTTAATAAACATGGTCGTTTTTTTATAGTTTTTAATGAAATCAGTACTGACAAGGGTTTACGATAGCTTGGAATCTTCATCAAAAGAATAACCATTTAAAAGTGAAGAAATCTCCATCTTGCGTTTTCCGGGAAGTTGTATTTCATTAATAATAATGAATCCATCTGCACAGGATACCTTTACCTCTTTTTTGGAAGTTAGAATCTTGCCAGGTTTTAAATTTTGCTCACTTCTCTCAAAGCTTGCGCTATAAATTTTTGTCTTTAATTCTTCATTATTATTATGAAGAATAGTCCACGCAACAGGATAGGGGGAAAGCCCACGAATAAAAGCATCAATTTCCTCTCCTTTTTTTGTCCAGTCTATACGTGTGTTATCTGGAGTGAGTTTTGGTGCTTCTTTCAGATTGCTTGTCTCGGGCTGCGGTACTGGGTTTGCTTTTCCTTTCTCAATCAATTCCAGTGTTTCCAAAACCAGCTTGCTTCCTTTGTCCATTAGTTTATCGTGAAGCGTTTCCGCGGTTTCATTCTCTTCTATAGTTACTTCCTTGTTGGCAATAATGGAACCCGTGTCAATCTTTTCATCAATAAAGAAAGTGGTAACGCCCGTTTTCTTTTCATTATTAATAATGGTCCAATTTATAGGTGCCGCACCTCTATATTGTGGAAGTAGCGATGCGTGAAGATTAAAAGTGCCCAATTCCGGCATCTGCCAAATCACTTTGGGAAGCATTCTAAAAGCTACAACCACCTGAAGATTGGCATTTAATTTTTTTAATTCCTTTATAAATGACGCGTCTTTTAAATTTGTAGGCTGCAATACCTTTAAATTTTGGGAAACAGCATAATCCTTCACCGCAGAGGCCATCAGCTTTCTGCCACGGCCAGCTGGTCTATCTGGTGCTGTGATTACTCCCACAATATTTTTGCCGGCTCCCATCATTTCTTTTAAAACCCCCACTGAAAACTCAGGGGTTCCCATAAATACTATTCTTAAATCGTTCTGCATTTTATCAGTTTAAATAATACTGTTTTTTTGGATTGGCACTGATTTTCTCGGTGTCCATAAGTAAACGGAGTACTTTCAGAATATCAGTTTCGGCAAAAGTAAGTTTTTCTGAAATCTCTCGCGAAGTTAATTCCGATTCTTCAAGCAAGGTCAAAATCTGTCCTGCCAATTGTTGCATATCCGTTTTTGAAAATTTTGAAGTTTGCGTTTTGCACACCGAACAAATGCCGCAGTTTGAAGCAGTGGTTTCACCAAAATAGGAAACAAGCTGCACGCTTCGACAGGTTTTTGTATTCGCAATATAATTAAGAACAGAATTAACCTGTGCCTTTTTCTTACGATTTAGCGCTTCTACCTCGCGTGAAATTACGTTAATGGTTTTATCATCTTCTCTCGGAACCAAAAAGGTGAGTGTGGCGTCGGTTATTTGCAGCGCCATTTCCACAACCTGGTCGCGCTCCATCTTTTTTAGGACTGAAATTACGGTTTCAATGGTTTGTCCCGTTTTGGTCACGATTAAATCCAGATTAATAGCTGTGGGCATTTCAAAAATTCCTCCGTATATGCGAAGTATTGTTTTGCCAATGACAGAAACCTTTGTGTCCTGTTCAAAATATTGAAGCACTTTTTCAGAAGAAATCAAAAACTGGACAATGGATTTTCGTCCAAACTCCTGCGAAAGTTGAATAATTCCCAATCGATCCAAGCTATTCAATGCATTGTAGGCAAGCAATGTATTTAAAGTGTATGTTTTACAAAATTCTGAAAAACCAAAATTGTGTTTTGTGAATTCCCCTTCGCCGTAGGGAATTTGAAAATAATTGCTCAGCGTTCGGTAAATATTTTTCAGATCTGAAGTTGTTGGCAACGATTCTACAAACTGCTGTTTTACATATATTTTGTCGTACTCATTATATAACAGCACTGCAGCGGCATATTCGCCATCGCGACCAGCGCGACCGCTTTCCTGAAAATAACTTTCCAGACTTTCGGGAATTTGAAGATGGATAACAAAGCGCACATTGGCATGGTCAATACCCATTCCAAAAGCATTGGTGGCGACCATTGTGGAAACCGCCCCGTCACGCCAGGATTGTAATTTTTGCGCTTTTTCCTTTGCGGAAATTCCACCGTGATAAAATGTAGCCGAAATGCCTAAACTATTTAGTTGTTCGCTTATTTCAATGGTTCCTTTTCTATTCCGTACGTACACAATTGCAGCACCTTTGTTTGTTTTTAGCAATTGTTCGGTTTTGTAGAGTTTGTCTTCTTCCTTATAAACTTGATAGGATAGATTTTCGCGAACGAAGGAATTTCTGAAAACCGCCGGAAGCTCCATTTTTAATTCTGAAATGGTATCTTCCAAAACTTCGGGTGTTGCTGTAGCGGTAAGTGCTATGATGGGAACTAAGGGATGTATTTCCCGAAGCAAGGTAATGTTTTTGTAGGCCGGCCTAAAATCATTTCCCCATTGCGAAATGCAGTGTGCTTCATCAACTGCGATTAAATTCACGTTCATCTGCTTGATGTAATTCTGGACTATTTCCTGCTGAAGTCGTTCCGGAGAGAGGTAAAGGAATTTATAATTTCCGTAAAGGGCGTTGTCTAAAAGCGTGTTCAGTTCTTCAAAAGAAATTCCGCCAGTTAATTTAAGCGCCTTTATTCCGCGCTCCTTCAATGCATTTACCTGATCGCCCATCAATGCCACTAAAGGTGAAACAACTATACAAAGGCCATCAGTTGCTAAAGCAGGAACTTGAAAACACAACGATTTTCCGCCGCCTGTGGGTAAAAGCGCCACAGTATCCTTCCCGTCAATTACAGACGCGATTATTTCTTCCTGCATGGGTTTGAAGGAAGTATAACCCCAGTATTTGGTTAGGATGTCGCGAACATTTATCAAGGCGTATTTTTAAGGTGATTCAGAATATTTTCAACTCTATCTTTAATTGTGCCCACGGGTACTTCGTGAATTTTATAGCCATAATTTTCATAACCTTTTTTAAGGAAATGAAATATCTTCTCGGCCTGTTCAAAGGATTCGTAACGCTCGTTGTCCTGTTCATATATTTCTTCCCAGGGGGGGAGCACAAATATTTCATCATATCTGTACTTCTTGCAAGTTTCACAAAAGTTTTCTGGATAATGGGTAGCCACAAAGTCCATATAGGCTGTGACGTCAGGCATACCGCGGTCATAAAATAGGATGGGGGCTGTAAATTTTTTTCCTTCGTGAAATTGCTTCAACCTGCCTTCCAGTAATTTTTCACTGAATAGAATAGGGTTCTCCAAAAACAATTGTTCAATCCCTTCCTTTTGTGCTTCAAGAATTACATCCCTTGAAATTTCGTGCATTACAGGATAACCTTCTTTTTCCAAATAATTAATAAGTGCCGTTTTTCCTGAGCCGGGCCCGCCGGTAATTACAATTCTTTTCGTGTCCAAAAGTTTCAATTTTCTACAAAGTAAGTAAATAAATATTTGTGGTGAAAGTGTATCTTTGTTACCCACAGAGCAAAATAATTTCATGGATCAAGAAAAAAATACTGAAGAATTTTACGATAGATTAAAAAAACAACTTGAAGAAGATACCACCTGGCCTTCCCCTTATCTGTTTAAGTTTATAGTACCCGCCAGCTTGGAAAAAATAGCGGAAATAGAAGCTATTTTTGACGGTACCGACGCCGAAATAACAACCCGCGATTCATCAAAAGGAACCTATTCCAGCATTTCAATAAAAGTTACGATGGATTCACCCGATGACGTCGTAAAAAAATATCTTGAAGTTTCCAAGGTTGAAGGTGTTATTTCACTTTAATTTTTAGTATTTTGCGAGCGAAATGATTTTCAATCTTTCCGAATACACAAATATTCTTCCCTTAATTAAAACATTTTGATACAAGAAGTAGCACAAATAGAATATAATACAGAGCGCCCAAAATTGATTATTCCTGAGTACGGCCGCCACATCCAAAAAATGGTAGACCACGCCATCGCCACCGAAGACAAAGAAGAGCGCAATAAAATTGCCAAAAGCATAATAGCGGTTATGGGCAACCTTAACCCGCACCTTCGCGATGTGCCAGACTTTCAACCGATGCTTTGGGACCAACTTTTTATAATTTCAGATTTTAAACTTGATGTAGATTCTCCTTTCCCAATTCCTTCCCGTGAAGAATTGATGGAAAGGCCAGAACCTTTAAGCTATCCGCAAAACCATCCTAAATATCGTTTTTATGGAAACAATATAAAGCGGATGATTGATGTGGCAAACAGTTGGGAGGATGGCGATAAAAAAGAGGGACTTATCCTTACCATTGCCAATCACATGAAAAAGTGTTTTCTAAACTGGAACAAGGACACAGTAGAGGACGAGGTTATCTTTGAACATCTTTTTGAACTTTCCGGCGGTAAGATAAATCTTAAGAACAGCGATGAAGATCTGAGCAACGCTTCCGATTTGATGAAAAATAAAAAGCGTTTCAACACCAACTCTTCCAACAAGAAAAATTACAAATCAAATAACCGCAACCGCAAGCGTTATTAAAATTTCAACCATTATCTATGGGAACTTTCCAAATAGAGGGCGGGCATAAACTAAAGGGCGAAATAACGCCTCAGGGTGCCAAAAACGAAGCCTTACAAATTCTTTGTGCAGTATTGTTAACGCCTGAGAAGGTAATCATTGAAAATATTCCGGATATTCTGGACGTTAATAAACTCATAAAAATTCTAGAAAATCTTGGGGTTAAAATTCAGAAATTGGCAAAAGGTAAATATGCCTTTATCGCTGATGAAATTAATCTGGAATATTTAGAATCAGAACTTTTTAAGCAGGAGGGAAGCTCCCTTCGCGGCTCCATTATGATTGTAGGTCCTTTGTTGGCCAGATTTGGAAAAGGATACATTCCGCGTCCCGGAGGCGATAAAATTGGCAGAAGAAGACTCGACACCCACTTTGAAGGTTTTATAAATCTTGGGGCGAAGTTCCGCTATAATAAAGAAGAGCGTTTTTATGGAGTGGAGGCGCCCAAAGGGTTAAAGGGTACGTATATGCTTTTAGACCAAGCTTCCGTTACCGGGACGGCCAATATTATTATGGCTGCCGTTTTAGCTAAGGGAACCACAACCATTTACAACGCTGCTTGCGAACCTTATATCCAACAACTTTGCAAAATGCTGAATGCCATGGGTGCCAATATTTCAGGAGTTGGCTCAAATTTATTGGTTATTGAAGGTGTAAAAAATCTAGGTGGCTGCACACATCGTATTCTGCCAGATATGATAGAAATTGGTAGTTGGATTGGCCTTGCGGCTATGACGAAAAGTGAAATCACCATTAAAAACGTGAGTTGGGAAAATTTGGGATTGATTCCTGAAACCTTTAGAAAACTTGGAATTAAACTGAACAAAAAAGGAGATGATATTCACATTCCATCGCAAAAGGAATACGAAATACAAGGCTATATTGACGGGTCTATACTAACGGTTGCCGATGCGCCTTGGCCTGGTTTTACACCAGATTTGTTGAGTATTGTACTCGTGGTTTGTACCCAAGCAAAGGGTAGCGTGCTTATTCACCAAAAAATGTTTGAAAGCCGTTTGTTTTTTGTGGACAAATTGATTGATATGGGTGCCAAAATCATTCTTTGCGATCCGCACCGGGCAACTGTAATTGGCCATAACTTCCAATCAAACCTGAAAGCTACTACTATGGTATCACCAGATATTCGGGCGGGAATTTCACTATTGATTGCAGCGCTCTCGGCACAAGGTACAAGCACCATCCACAATATTGAGCAAATAGATAGAGGCTACGAAAATATTGATGAAAGACTTCGGGCCATTGGGGCGAAAATTACGAGGACTGATCTATAAAATAATTTATCTCACATTTAAAATATAAATTTTGCTGAATTGATAAAGCACAAATCGGATTTTAATATTGAGCAAATTGGGTGTTTCCGATTTTATAGCGGACTAATAATCGGATTCATTTTTAGTCTGGTTTTAAACCAATTCTTTTTGAGTATTATTCGAATAAGCGATTCTTTAGTTTTAGCAACGGATAGTTATTCGAAAATTCCTATTGATTCAAAACCAACTTTTTATTATTCGTTTTTCTGGAGTTTGTTCTCAATAAGTCTTGCCTTTAGTTTTACAGTCTACTTATGGACATGTAAACCTATTTTGAATACAAGACGTGAAACAAGACTAAACCGAATTGCACAAACGAACTCTTTATTCATTTTCGCTCTGATATTTTTATCTGTATCTCGCCTTCTGCAATTTTATATTGGATTTCATTATGTTGATTTTGAAATAAAAGAAGAAGTTGGAATTTTACTCTTTATGATACCAATTTTTATTTTTGCATATAATTGGGTCTATATTTCAAAAATTTACAAAGCCACTAAATCTTTTATGATATCAATATTGATATTCGTAATTTATGGACTGGTATTGAGCGGAATAAAAATGTAGGAATAAATATTTTACAAGCTATGGCTTCATTAATACCATTTTAAAACTTCATCTATTTTATCGACTGTTTATTTTAAGCTTTCCGGTTTTTGTTGATTTCGTCCTGAAGTTTTCTGCGAAGCTTTTGCTCGCGTTCAAGACTGTTTCTGCGGTAATCTTCCAGTTCAATTTCCATTTCTGCCATTTTCAGTTGGGCAGCGTTGGTAATTTTATGGCTGTTCAAAAACCTGTAGAATAAGAAGCCGCTAATCAATAATAAAATAAGGATAATGCTCCACATAATAGCATTATAGGTGGCTTTTGAAGTAAGAATGCCAAAAATTTCAATCCCGTCTTCCTTTTCTTTAGCAGTAGCCAAGCTTTGTTTGGTGTTTTGAAGATTTTGACGAAGCGAATCAATTTCGTTTTTCTGAAGACTTAATTCACTTTCTTGAGTATTTATTTTCTTCTCTAATGAAGAAACGGAATCTAAAATATTTCGCTTTAAAGTAGCAAGCTGGGTCTTCTTAATTACTTTGTATTCTTGATAGCTGTTGCTTTTATCGAAAGCATCCGTCATCTGTTCGTTCAAAGTGTTTTTTCGAACTTGGATTGAGTCTTGTGCTGCCGCATGCAGCGTAAATAGAAATAGGGGGAGGGTTAGTACTAAAATCTTCTTCATGTCTTCACGTTTGTTTGCAATGCTTTATTTAACAGTGCAAGAGTAGAAAAATTGTACACAACCACCCAAATTTTCTCTCAAATTACAAAATCTTTAACAAACTGTTTTGATCTTATTTTGGTACAACTTAGAGCTCCGGAGGGGCATTTTTTAACTTGTGAAATGATTTTCTTGGTACTGGCACCGTCTAAATCAATCCACGGAATTACAGAGGTTTTAAAAACTTCGGAAAGGCCTTTGGCGCAAGCCTCGGCGTGAATGCATCGACTGGGTTCATAAGTTACAATCACTTCACCATTACTGTAAACATTTTTGTAGGTTTCCATACTTTACAATTTGGGGTTTGTAAAATTAAAAGTGAAAATATCGATAAAATACACAAAATAGGAATAATCGTACAGAAATTAACATATTTTAGGAAACCGCTTTCTTATAAACTTGTAAACATCTTTCTCTCGCTTCTTTGTGATCCACTATTTTTTCGGGATAGTTTTCAGTCCCAAATTCGGGAACGTATTTTTTGATGTATTTATGGTTCTTATCGAACTTTTCAATCTGCGTAGTAGGGTTGAAAATTCTAAAATACGGAGCCGCGTCCACGCCACTGCCGGCGGCCCATTGCCAATTGCCCACGTTGCTAGCCATTTCGTAATCGAGGAGTTTTTCTGCAAAATAAGCCTCGCCCCAACGCCAATCTATTAGCAGGTGTTTGCACAAAAAGCTTGCGACCACCATGCGTACCCGGTTGTGCATATAGCCGGTTTTGTTCAATTGTCGCATTCCTGCGTCAACCAGCGGATAGCCGGTTTTACCATCTTTCCACTTTTTAAATTCGGTTTCATTATTTCGCCATTCAATGCGATCGTATTTCTTTTTAAAGGCATTTTCTACCGTTTCCGGGAAATGCCACAGAATCTGCATAAAGAATTCACGCCAAATAAGTTCCTGCCAAAACACTTCATTCTTTTCAGCAGTAGCCTTTTTCATTATTTTCCGAATGCTTACGGTGCCAAAACGAAGGTGTGGGCCCAAATGCGACGTTGCGTCTTCCGCCGGGAAGTTTCTTCGTTTTTCGTACTCTTGGATTGTTGTGGGGGTAACATCATAATCGGGAATTTCTATGTTGGATTTTTTGAATCCAATATCGCTTAAAGTGAGATTTGGAAGCCGCGAATTTTGATATAGATTTTTTAAAAGTTCGTTGGTATAATAAATTTTTTCATCATACTCTTTTTTGAATTTTGCCTTCCAGGTCTTCATAAAAGGGGTGTAAACCACATAAGGGTCGCCGTCATCCTTTACTACTTCATCTTTCTCAAAAATCACCTGATCTTTATAAGTGTAAAAACCGATGTCTTTTCCTTCAAGAAGTTTCTGAATGGATTCATCACGCTTTTTGGCATACGGTTCATAATCACGGTTGGTGATTACATTTTGGACTTCAAAATCAGAGATAACTTTTTTGAAAACTTCCTCCGGTTTACCGTGGTAGATTGCGAGACTGCTGCCATGTTCCTGCAGTTCGTTTCGCATTTTTTGCAGGGTTTCAAATATAAAGGTTATCCGCGCATCGTCTTCGGGCAGTTCGTTCAGTATTTCGGAATCGAATATAAAAAGTGGCAATACCGGATATTTTCCGTGAAGTGCTTTGTAAAACCCTACATTATCGTCCAAGCGCAGATCTCTTCGGAACCAAAATATATTTACTTTTTCCGCCAAAACTTAGTTTATGTTTAAAGTTGAAAGACCTCCGTCCACGCCAAAAACCTGACCGGAAATCCATTGCGATTCATCGCTTAACAGAAATGTAGCCATAGCTGCGATATCATCTGGCGTTCCTACTTTCTTCAGCGGATGCCGTTCTGCCATTTTTTCTTTTTTGGAATCACTATTCAATAATTTTGAGGCTAAGGAAGTATCCGTTAGTGAAGGAGCGATTACATTTACTCTAAAATTGGGAGCGTACTCAGCTGCCAATGCCTTGGCGAAACCTTCAATAGCTCCTTTTGCAGCAGCCACACTGGTGTGGAAAGGCATTCCCACTTTCACCGCCACGGTACTGAAAAATACTAGACTTGTAGCTTCCGCATTCTTTAACTTGGGCAATAGGCCATGCACCACGCGAACCAGGGCGTGGAAGTTGAGCTCCATATCCTCGCTAAAGGTTTCGGGACTCATCATTTTAAAAGGTTTCAGATTAATGCTTCCGGGAAGATACACAAGGCCGTGGATTTCTTCAGGCAGGTCAAGTTCTGAAATGTCATCCTTTAAGACATCAAAGGTGTGATGTAAAATGCCTTCGGAAATATCCTCCTTGGTGCGGGAGGCGATAATAACATTGTGGTTAACCTTTAGTTTTTTCGCAATTGCCGCACCAATACCGTAGGAACCGCCAATGAGAAGTATATTTTTTTGCATAAAATTATTTTTATGGAATTACATAGAGCCGAAAAGCTCCACCAATTTGTTCTTTCGATATTCAAAAATTTCGTCCAGTTTCGGTTTTACCAAAAAAGGGTGCGCTAGTTGGCCTAAATACCCGAAGGGTAATTTATAATGAAGCAAGTCTTCCATTTCCACACCGCCTTCAATTTCTTTTATAAAATGTTTGTGGTGCCACAGGGCGTACGGCCCAAAGCGTTGTTCATCCACGAAATATTCTTGATCTACCACGTGGGTTATCTCTGTTACCCAGCGGTTTTTTATTCCTAAAATGGGAGTGACTATATATTCTATTATTTGCCCAGCGTACATGGTCCTATCAGCACCGGATTGAATGTTGAAACCCATATAATCTGGCGTTATAACTTTCAAATTTTTAGGATCAGATAAAAACTGCCATGCCTGTTCCCGGGATATGGGCAGGTTCTGTTTGGCATGTAGCGTATAAATCTTCATCTACCCCTATTATTTGCCTTGTTTGAACGAAAGTTTCCGATTCATGCGCAAGAGCCTGTAGGTATTGGTCTCTATCGCACTGTTGCGGAAGCGTATCCTAAATATTCTTTTCACTAACTTCAACATGATTTTTTAATTTTTGCTTAAAAATACTTTGTTTTATTATATCAAAAAAAGTTTAAACAAAATATTAACTATTCTACCGCATTTAAACTATAATCGTGGATTGCGCCATTTTCTTTTGTTGTAAATTCTTTAGATTTTAGGTTTTCCTTAACGATTAAAAAATTTCCAAACAGTAACTTCGTGAAAATTATAATCACCTTAAAACCATTAAAATGAAAAAAATTATTTTACTTTTTTCCGCTTTGATATTAACCGTTGGCATTCAAGCGCAAATACAGACACCGCAGCCCAGCCCATTTCAAAAAATTGAACAAAAAGTAGGACTTACAGATGTTACTTTGGAATATTCAAGACCTTCTATGAAAGGGAGAACTATTTTTGGAGGTTTGGTTCCTTATAATGCTATGTGGCGTACCGGTGCAAATGCCAACACAAAAATTACTTTTAGTAACGATGTTGAAATAGGAGGCAAAACCCTTAAGGCAGGATCGTACGCAATTTATACTAAACCAGGAGCCTCAAGCTGGGACGTTTATTTTTATGATGAAACCGACAATTGGGGGAATCCTGAAAAATGGGACGATAGCAAAGTTGCTGCCCAGGTATCTGTTCAGGCCTATCCAATGCCTATGAATATTGAAACTTTCACGATGAGTTTTGACGAGTTGAAAAACGATTCAGCTTTATTGGGAATGCTTTGGGAAAAAACATATGTTGGCGTGCCGATTAAATTCAATACGGATAAAACTGTTACGGCAAGCATTCAAAGAGTAATGAACGGCCCTTCGGCAAACGATTATTACGCAGCTGCTGTTTATTATTTGGAAGCTGGCAAGGATATCAACCAGGCTAAAACTTGGATCGATAAATCAATTGAAATGAACAAAGATCCAAAATTCTGGCAATTGCGTCAAAAATCATTGATCTATGCAAAAGCAGGTGATAAAAAAGGCGCTATTGAAGCTGCTAAAAAATCATTGGAAATGGCGAAAGCCGCTGGTAATAATGATTATGTGGCCTTGAATGAAAAGTCTTTAAAAGAATGGGGAGCTATGTAATTCAAATGCCTTATTAAACAAAAAGTCCCGAAATTTTCGGGACTTTTTTTATTTAGGACCTTTCGGGCCCTTTTCACCTTTTTCCCCTTTGCCGTGCCTGTAGCGATCTAAAAGCTCTCTTTTAAAATCATTTTCCACTTTTTTAAGGGTGATTATCTTTTTTGGCGAAAGCACCTTTCGCAATTCGTTCGTCAACTGTTTGCGCAGTTCCAATTCACTAGTTTCAATGGATAGGTTTTTGTCAATCAATTCATTGGCCTCGGCATCGGAAAGATTTTCAAGACCATTGCGGAGCTTGTGGAAAATCTCGGTGCGCTCCTTTTTACGCAACTCGTGAAATTTTTCATCGAAATTGTTGTATATGGGCCAGAATTTTTCCGCCTCTGAAGATGTGAGCGAGAGTTTTTCGGTAATGTAGGCTGTTTTCCAAGCCTTTATTTTTTCGTGTTTTCCGTCCTGCGCCTGCACGGTTGCGGCCAAAAGGAAAAGTATCATAACTAATTTATTCATTGCTCATTAATTAAGGTTTCGGTATCTATATTTTCCAAAAGATATTCTTTTAACGAACTGTCACTAAAATACTTCGCATCCAAATCTATATCGGGAACGTCTTCATCTTCTATATAGGAAGTAAGATCGTAAAGGTCCATATTTAAATTGCCCTCTTCAATATAGGTATCAATAGCAGCCAGTTGAAGCGAATCAAGTTGAGACGTATTGCGTTTGGTGTTGAAAAGTGTGAAGCCAATCACCAATGAAGCAGCAATTGCGGCGGCATAGCCAAAATATTTCCGTGGGAAGAGCGGGATTATTTTTTTTGGTTTTTCTGAAGCTGCAACGGCCTTTAAAATGCGGGAGTCCAACTTTTCAAAATACTGCTCCGGTATTTTGAACCCAGCATTTTTGGGAAAGCTTTCTTCGGCCATTTTACTGAAAAGACGCTCCTCAAAAGTTTCAAAATAACTTTCAGGTACTTTAAAATTGGGTATGTTTTCTTCTTTTTTCACTTAAATTGTTGGTTGCCTATTAAATTATAAGGTTTCATCAGTTTTTATAAATTCCGTGATTTTCTTCACGGCAATGTGGTAGCTGCTTTTCAATCCACCTACCGAAGTTTCCAGTATTTCTGAAAGTTCCTCAAATGTGTGGTCCTCAAAATATTTCATAGTAAAAATAAGTCGCTGCCTTTCGGGGAGCGTTGCGATTGCCTTTTGAAACTGCAGCTGCAACTGGTCGCCTTCAAAATATACATCTGTTTCCAATTTACGCACCGCATTGCTCTTCACATTGTCTATTGACACATTGTTGCGTTTTGCCTTTTTGTTGAGAAACGTGATGGACTCATTGGCTGCTATGCGATACATCCAGGTGTGCAACTTGCTTTCACCTTTAAACGATTTAATATTTCTGAAAATTTTTATAAAGGTGTTTTGAAGCACATCATCTGCATCATCATGATCCAAGACCATATTCCTGATTTGCCAATAGAGTCGCTCTTTATACTGCGCCACCAGTTCCCGAAACGCAGCCTCTTTGGCCCCATCGGTCTGCAATGCCGTTACCAGTTCTTGTTCTTCAACCATTGTTTGCGCAATCGGTTATATGACGGAAATATTTCGGAAAGGTTTAATTTGTTACGGAATTTTTAATTTCCGTTACGCCAAAGACTGCATTTCCACCAAACTGTAATACACGCCTTTTTTCTCCAAAAGCTCTTGGTGCTTGCCCTGTTCTACGATCTTTCCTTTGGAAAGCACCACAATATTATCGGCATTTTGAATGGTAGAAAGCCTATGGGCAATGACGATGGAAGTTCTGTTTTTCATCATTTTCTCCAACGCATCCTGCACCAAACGTTCGCTCTCGGTATCCAAAGCCGAAGTTGCCTCGTCCAAAATCATAATCGGCGGATTTTTCAAAACGGCGCGGGCGATGCTCAATCGCTGTTTTTGGCCGCCACTCAGTTTGTTGCCGCTATCGCCTATATTGGTTTCAAAACCTTCGGGCAAATCTTTTATGAATTCATAGGAATTACTTATTTCCGCAGCTTCCATCAATTCAGCTTCGGAAGCATTGGGTTTTCCAAGCTTTAAGTTATTAGCAACGGAGTCATTAAAAAGAATGGAATCCTGTGAAACAATACCCATTAAGCCGCGAAGGGATTTTTTTGAAATATTTTTTATATCCACGCCGTCAATTTCAATGCTTCCCTGGTTCACATCGTAAAAACGGGTAAGCAAATTCGCAATTGTACTTTTTCCACTCCCAGATTGGCCCACAAGCGCAACGGTTTTTCCCTTTGGAATTTCAAGTGAAAAATCTTTTAAAACGTATTGGTCCTCATATTTAAAGGAAATATTTTTTATAGAAATCACACTGTCAAAACCTTGTTTTTGCACAGGATCTTTAATATCTACAATAGTATTTTCAGCTTCAAGCAATTCCAAAATACGATGTGCCGAACCATCAGCACGTTTAAGGGAATAACTAGCTTTTGCAATAGCTTTGGCGGGAGTTAAGATATTATAAGCCAACATAATATAACCAATAAAAAAACTGGCCTCCAGCGTTCTATCCACAAAAACCAAATAACCCCCATACACCAAAAGAACCCCAATGGTTATGATGCCCAACAGTTCACTCAGCGGTGAGGCAAGGTTTTGGCGGTTAAGCACAGAGTTTGAATATTTATAAAACCGTTCGTTGCTGTCCTCAAATTTTTTCTGAAAGAGGTTTTCGGCGTGAAATGCTTTAATTATTCTCAATCCGCCCATAGTTTCTTCTAAAATAGAAAGAAAAACGCCCTGTTCCTGTTGCACTTTTAAAGAGCCTTTTTTTAACGATTTTCCCACTTTTGAAATCAAAAATCCGGAAATGGGCAGAAAAAGAAAAACAAAAAGGGTAAGTTTTGCACTAATGAAAAGCATCGTAACCAAAGAAAATATGATGGTCAATGGCTCACGTACAATCATTTCGAGAACCGAAAGAACTGAATTTTTCACTTCATCAACATCCCCGCTCAATCGGGAGATTGTGTCACCCTTTCGCTTTTCGGAATAAAAAGCAAGCGGAAACTGAATCACCTTACTATAAAGATCGTTCCGAAGATCTTTTAAAACTCCGTTTCGTAAAAACGTAGAGTAGAACATGGCCAAATAGTTGCTCAAATTTTTCAACAAAAACAACGCAATGATGATTCCCACCATGTACATCAAAATCTTAAACTCCCCGTGTTTGTTGATGTTTTCAATAATGAAGTAATTTAGGTATTCCTGTGAAAAATCCTTGATATTTGAAAATCCTTCATAAATAGGTCGCGGCCCAAGCGTGCGCTGGTCGCTGAAGATAATTTCCAAAACAGGGATGAGCGCCACAAAGGAAAGCGTACTGAACAAAGCATACAGCACGTTAAAAAAGATATTTAAAAAAGCAAATCTTTTATAGGGGTATGCGTAGCGCAGTATTTTTCTGAAATAATTCATTAACTCACGTTTAGTTGTGCGGCAATAGCGTCTATTTTTTTCTGAAGCACCGCTTCAAAATTATCCTTTTCGGAAGTATTCACGCTAATGTAGAACTTTATTTTCGGTTCGGTGCCGCTAGGCCGCGCTGCAATTTTGCTGCCGTCTTCAGTATAATAGATTAAAACGTTGCTTTTTGGCAGGTTTAATGACAAAGTTTCCTGTTTTGTGAAATCTGTAGTTTCGTTTTTTGAAACATCGTCCATTCTAATTACTTTACTGCCTGCAATTTCCTTAAAAGGATTCTCACGAAGTGTTTTCATAATCGCTGAAATTTCCTCAGCACCTTTTTTCCCTTTTTTTGTAATTGAAATAAGATGTTCACGGTAATTTCCGTAAGTGTCGTAAATTTCGTTTAAATACTGGAACATGTTGCTGCCAGCATGTTTTTTCTGCGCGGCAATCTCGCAGGCGAGTAGGGTGGCGGTAACGGCATCTTTATCACGAAGAAAATCGCCCACCAAATAACCGAAGCTTTCTTCGCCTCCGCCAATAAACTCAAGTTCGGGATGGTCTTTAATCATTTTGGCAATCCACTTAAAGCCCGTGAGCCCTTCCATATATTTTACGTTGAAATGTTCTGCAACTTTTTCAACCATTGGTGTTGAAACAATTGTGGAAGCCACAAACTGCTTTCCGTTCAATTTTCCAGCTTTTTTCCATTGTTCCAATAAAAAGTGCGTCATCAAAACCATAGTTTGGTTTCCGTTGAGCAACACCATTTCGTTTTTATCATTACGAACGGCAATACCCAAACGATCACAATCGGGGTCGGTACCAATTACGATATCTGCATTTTCTTTTTCTGCAAGTTCCAAAGCCATTTTTAAAGCTGCAGGCTCTTCCGGGTTGGGAGATTTTACCGTTGGAAAATCGCCGTTCGGTTCAGCCTGTGCTTCAACAATGGAAACATTTTTATAGCCCGCTTGTTCCAAAACCTTCGGAATCATTGTAATTGACGTTCCGTGAAGCGAAGTAAAAACAATTTTCAAATGGTCTTTCGCTTCTTGTGAACTATTAAAAGTACCGTTTTCAACTGAAGCTTTTGCAAATGCTTCGTCAACTTCCGAATCTATAAATTGGATTAAATTTTCGTTCGCTTCAAATTTTATGTCTTCGTATTTCAGTGAATTTATTTCCGCAATTATTTTGCCGTCTTGCGGTGGAACAAGCTGTCCGCCATCCTTCCAATACACTTTATAGCCGTTGTATTCGGGTGGATTGTGCGAAGCCGTTAAAACAATTCCAGCTTGGCAATCTAAATATTTTACTGCGAAGGAAAGCTCGGGAGTGGGCCTTAATTCTGAAAAAAGAAAAACTTTTATACCGTTTGCCGAAAAGACATCGGCTACAATTTTTGCAAATTCCTTGCTGTTGTGGCGACAATCATAGGCGATTGCGACCTTAATTTCTTTATTTGGAAATTGTTTTTTTAAATAATTTGAAAGGCCTTGGGTGTTTTTACCCAACGTATATTTATTGATTCGGTTGTCACCGAGTCCCATAATGCCCCGCATTCCTCCGGTGCCGAATTCTAGGTTTTTATAAAAGCTATCTTCCAGTCCTTCGGGATCGTAAGCAATCATTTCTTTGATGTCGTGCTGGGTTTTTTCGTCGAAAAATGGGGTGAGCCACTGGTTAACGCGGTCTAAAATTTTCGGATCTACGTAAATCATTCGCTTAATTTAAAGTGCAAAAATAACGAATCTGAATGGTTAATCTTGGAAGTTTCGTTGTTCTTTAATAATGTAGTTTCGGGAATCCTTTTTACTTCGGAGGATCAATTCGCCCAAAAAACCGGCAAGAAAAAGTTGGGAACCCAAAATCATGGCGGTTAGTGCAATATAAAATTGTGGCCGCTCGGTGATTAGTCTTCCAAAGGGATTTAAGAATAATTTATCAATTCCCAAATAAAGCGCCAAAAAGAAACCTATTATAAGCATTAATGCCCCCCAAGCGCCAAATAGGTGCATAGGCCGTTTGCCAAATCTTGACAAAAACCAAATGGTAATCAAGTCCAAAAAACCTCGGATAAATCTTTCAGCACCGAATTTTGTGGTTCCGTATTTTCGGGCTTGGTGCAATACTGGCTTTTCTGAAATATTTCCAAACCCAGCATTTTTAGCCAAAACTGGAATGTAGCGATGCATTTCACCGGTAACTTCAATAGTTTTTACCACATCTTTTTTATAGGCTTTCAGCCCACAATTAAAGTCGTGCAGTTTTACGCCGGAAGTTTTTCGTGCTGCGTAATTGAACAGTTTTGAAGGTAGGTTTTTGCTCAATACAGAATCATAGCGTTTCTTTTTCCAGCCTGAAACAAGGTCGAAACCTTCTTCGGTAATCATTTTATAGAGTTCGGGAATTTCTTCAGGATTGTCCTGCAAATCAGCATCCATCGTAATAATGACGTCGCCTTTTGCCATTGCAAAGCCCGCGTGCAAGGCTTGCGATTTTCCGTAATTCTTTTGAAAACGAATTCCTTTAACCTCAGAATTTTTAAGGGATAATTTTTCAATTATATTCCAGGATTCATCGGTACTGCCATCGTCAATAAAGATGAGCTCGTATAAAAAACCATTGGATTGCATAACTTCTGCAATCCAACGGTATAATTCATTTAACGATTCTTCTTCGTTAAGAAGAGGTATGACGATGGAAATATTCATTAATTAGTTTAACGGGTTTGGATTTTTCGTTTTAAAAATAAGCGCTACCAATAATCCAATAACACTCATAAACGCAAGGCTGAAGACATAATTTTTCAACTGTGTACCAATCGCAAAATTATCCTGTTCGGCCATTTTTGCCATTTGCTTGTCTATTTCAGCTTGCGGTGTGCCCAATTTTTGTAAAAATTCTGCGGTCATTTCCAAGGTTTTTTCTTGTAGAAAAGCAGCTAATTCCGGATCGACGATGTTAAATATTAATATTCCAACTACAGTACTTATCAACAACCCGATTGCAACAGTAATAAAATAAACTGTAAAGGTCTGTTTAAAATTCATTATTCCTCCCAGTAAGCCCTTCGCTTTAGCTACTGATACGATTCCAAGGGCAATAATTATGATAAAACTGATAATGCCCACCCACCATTTAGTAAAAAGGTCTGGGTTCAACACATACATTAGCGTAGTCATAAGGGCAAGTACAGCTCCTAAGATAAGCCCATAATTAACGGCGGACTTTTTAATTGAAATTGGTTGCGTTTCCATTTTTTAAATTGTTTTTTTGGTTCGGTTGGTTAGTAAACAAAGATAGCAAAACGTTACATTTGCGGGCGATTTAGTAACGAATTAAAAAAGTGAATAATTTTGTTGCTAGTTTCCAATTAATACTTAAATTTGCAAACTCAATTCCGAAAGGTCGGAAGAGCGTATTTTTAAATTATAATATTAGAGAGATGAAAAAAGGTATCCACCCAGAAAATTATAGAATAGTTGCTTTTAAGGATATGAGCAACGAAGATGTTTTCCTTACTAAATCAACTGCAGATACAAGAGAAACTATCGAGGTTGATGGTGTTGAGTATCCTTTGGTTAAGATGGAAATTTCACGTTCTTCACACCCTTTCTATACTGGAAAAGCAAAACTTATTGATACTGCTGGACGTATTGACAAATTCAAGAATAAGTACGACAAGTTTAAAAAACCTGCAGCAAAAGAAGCTAAAACTGAAGAATAGTCTTCACTTTTTAGTAAAACATATAAAAGCCTTCGAGAAATCGAGGGCTTTTTTTATTAGCTTTGGATTTAAATTTAGAAGTTTTAAAAATGAATTACATTCTCTTTGACGGTAACGTCCGCAACCAGCTTTTACCTTTCACATTTACCCGCCCTGTGGCTGATATTCGAATAGGTATTTTAACCATTCGTGAAAAGTGGGAGCATCTGTTGGGCTTTACTACCACTACGGTTACTGAAGATTATCTTTCCGAAAAATATCCGTTTTTAGAACTTGAAAAGAACATATTTATAAATGCTTCCTTTCTGCCTTCGGAGAATTTGGCGAACATCGTTAAAGGTTTGGCGGAAAACCAAGCAGTTTTTTTTGATGATGAACCCATTGCTTTTTTTACTTCGGAAGGACAGGAGGTAGATTTTGAAACCTTTGATATAATCCAATATACCCACGATGATGTTTTAAGAGTTGAAAATACTTGGGATATTTTTTCAAAAAATGGCGAAGCCATAAAACGCGATTTTGAAATGCTTACCAAAGGCCGTGAATCGCAACCCATTCCCGAAGCCGTTTGGACGAGCAATCCTGAAAATATTTTTATTGAAGAAGGGGCCAAATTACCACTTTGTTCATTAAATGCTTCCGACGGCCCTATATATATTGGCAAAGATGCCGAAATTATGGAGGCGTGTGCTGTTCGTGGGCCTTTTGCACTTTGTGAACATTCAACTTTAAAAATGGGCGCAAAAATTTATAGCAATACTACTATTGGGCCACATAGTAAAGTAGGAGGTGAAGTGAACAATTGTGTGATTTTTGGATATTCAAACAAAGGCCACGATGGATTTTTGGGAAATTCGGTTTTGGGCGAATGGTGCAATTTGGGAGCAGATACAAACAACTCCAATTTAAAGAATAATTACGCCGAAGTACGCCTTTGGAATTACGAAACTGAAGGTTTTGCAAGAACCGGATTGCAATTCTGTGGACTAATGATGGGCGACCATAGCAAATGCGGCATCAATACAATGTTCAATACCGGAACTGTTGTGGGAGTTAGTGCAAATATCTTCGGAAGCGGTTTTCCACGAAATTTTGTTCCCAGCTTCAGTTGGGGCGGAAGCGGGGGTTTTACAACTTATAAAACCGACAAGGCTTTTGAAGTGGCAAAAGTTGTTATGAGTCGAAGAAATATTGAATTTTCAGAAATGGACGCCAAGATTTTGGAACATGTTTTTGAGGAAACCGCTAAGTGGCGAAAAGCTTAATAAAAAAATAAAAGATAAACCAGGGCTGCAACAATCACTATCATAACGCTTCCAAAGACAATGGTTAGCCGTTTTTGTCGCTCTATTTCTTTTTGACGCAGTTTTTGTTTAAATGCCTCAAATTGTTCGGGGGACATTTTTTTGTAATCGATGATTTTTCCATAGTTTTCGTTATGTTCATCAACATCTTTATCGAAGAGGTTCTTCCTATTCCTCTTATTGTGTTTTAGAGAGGCAATCATTGAAAAAATATGCCCGGCGCCACCACTCATATATACTCTTTAAATAGTTAAGATTTCAATTTACAAATTATTTCGACTTTTTTACGTGTTTCAAAACCAAAAAATTCTGCGGGTTGATCCCGAGACCCGAAACCTTTTTATTTACAAAACGCACGGCCATATCGTAGAACAAAGGCACTACCGGCGCTTCTTCAACAATAATGGAATCCATTTTAGTATAAAGAAGTTTTCGTTCCTCAATTTCTGAAATTGAAAGCGCCTTTTCATAAATACTGTCAAATGCTGCATTTCTGAAGTGCATATAGTTTGGTCCATCTGGAGCAAAGTTGGGACTGTAAAATAGCGATAAATAATTTTCAGCATCAGGATAATCTGCAATCCAGCTGGCGCGAAAAATATCAAGTTCTCCGCTACTTTTCATCTGCCGAAGCGTGGAAGGCGGCATTACATCTATTGTCACAGCAATCCCGAGTTTTTCAAGTTCACGCTGCACATATTCGCACAAATCCAAATACTGACTGTTTGTACCGATGGTTATCTCTGGATTTTGATCGCCAGTTTCAGCTTTGTATTTTTCAATTAATTGTTTTGCTTTTTCAGGCTGATAGGTGTAACCGTCAATCGCTGCATAACCCGGCAAACCTTTTGGAATGAAGCCGTGAGTGGCTGGAATGCCCATGCCGTTGCGGAGGTAGGTAACCATTTTTTCACGGTCAAAACCATAATTTATTGCCTGCCGCAATGTTTTGCTCTGTATTTCCGGAGTATTTGTACCGAGAAAAAAACCGAGGTATTCCGTATTTAAATACGGTCCCGTAATCATATACGCCAAGTCTTCATACTTTGGTTGCAGTTTTCCGTGAGTGGTTAAAAGTTCATCTTTGTAACTACCGTCCAAACCTGAAATAAAATCAAGCTTTCCCTGTGCAAATTGAAGAAACTCACTCTGTTTATCGGGTAAAAAAGTAATTGAAACGGCATCCAAATAAGGAAGTTTGTTTCCATTTTCATCCCTTTCAAAATAAAGTGGATTTTTTCTGAAAACGAGTTTCACGTTTTCTTCCCACATTTTAAACTGAAACGGCCCTGTGCCCACAGGATTACTTCGGAATTCATTACCATAAAATTCCACAGCCTCCTTTGGTACAACGGAACAATACCTCATAGTAAGCAATCCTAAAAATGCAGGAAAGGGCTGTTTCAGTTGAATTACAAAAGTGGAATCGTTTTCAGCCCAATATTTTTCAACATAATTCATTACCCAACTTCCGGAAGAGGCAACTTTTTCATCGGTCAAACGGTTAAAGCTGTACACAAAATCTGACGCATCAACCTTTCGTGTATATCGGGGTGGACTGTGAAGTCCTTCCTGCGCGAACGCTATATTTTGATGAAAATATACATCATTCCGAAGATTAAAAGTATAGGTGTTTGTAGAATCATTGACTGACCAACTTTTTGCAATGTCCTGAATTATATTTAAAGAGTCATCTAATTGCACCAAACCATTGTAAAGTTGGTTATCCGGCCAAATGGCCTGCGGATTTCTTGCAAAAGCAGGATCGAGTGTGGGGATGTTTCCGTGTTCGTTGTAGCGGAAAACAAGGTGGTCATTTTCGGTTTCTTTGTTATTTCCACAGGAAAGTAAAAAGAAGAGTACGAAATATGTTGAAATTCTTAAGATTAGATTTTTCAAAGGCATTATCAAGTTTTTTCGGGAACCGATTTAAGTTTGTATTTTTGTGCCCTCATTTGCCAAAAATACAATAATGAACGCATCAAAAAAAGTCGCATTTTACACTTTAGGCTGTAAACTCAACTTCAGTGAAACTTCTACCATAGCAAGGAGTTTTGAAGGTGAGGGATTTGACCGTGTTGATTTTTCTGAAAAGGCCGACATTTATGTAATAAATACCTGTAGCGTTACCGAAAATGCCGATAAACGATTTAAAACTATCGTAAAGCAAGCACAGAAAGCAAATCCCGAAGCTTTTGTTGCAGCCGTTGGCTGTTATGCCCAACTGAAGCCACGCGAATTGGCAGATGTGGATGGGGTAGATTTGGTACTTGGAGCTACTGAAAAATTCAAAATAACTGATTATTTAAATGACCTTTCCAAAAATGATTTTGGCGAAGTGCATTCCTGTGAAATAGAAGAGGCAGATTTTTATGTAGGGTCTTACTCCATTGGTGATAGAACCCGTGCATTCTTAAAGGTGCAGGACGGGTGCGATTATAAATGTACGTATTGCACTATTCCATTGGCGCGAGGTATTTCGCGAAGCGATACGTTGGAAAACGTTTTGAAGAATGCGTTTGAAATTTCAAAACAAGGGATAAAGGAAATTGTTTTAACTGGCGTAAATATTGGCGATTACGGAAAAGGAGAGTTCGGAAATAAAAAACATGAGCACACTTTTCTGGAATTGGTAAAAGCTTTGGATGAGGTAGAAGGCATTGAAAGGCTTCGCATTTCTTCAATTGAACCGAATTTGTTAAAAAACGAAACCATTGATTTTGTGGCAAAGTCGCGAACATTTGTTCCGCATTTTCACATTCCATTACAGAGTGGAAGCAACGAAATTTTAAAATTGATGCGCCGTCGCTACATGCGGGAACTTTATACGGAAAGAGTTTCAAAAATTAGGGAAGTGATGCCACACGCTTGCATTGGCGTTGATGTAATTGTTGGTTTTCCGGGTGAAACGGATGAACGGTTTTTGGAAACCTATCATTTTTTAAACGAACTTAATATTTCATACTTACACGTTTTCACATACTCTGAAAGAGATAATACGCCAGCCGCTGAGATGGAAGGCATAGTGCCAATGAAAGTGCGAAATAAGCGCAGCAAAATGCTACGAGGCCTTTCGGCAAAAAAGAGGAGGGCTTTTTATGAAAATCAGCTTGGCACAACCCGAACAGTTCTTTTTGAGGGAGAAAACAAAGAAGGGTACATTCACGGTTTTACCGAAAATTACGTAAAGGTAAAAGCCCCGTGGAATCCGGAATTGGTAAATACTTTACAGCAAATTACACTTACTGAAATTGATGAAGATGGCTTGGTACGGTTTAAGGTTGCTGAAACAGTTTTGGCTTAAATATTAATTCCCACAGGTAGCAGATCTTTGTACTTTCTGCGATTTTTTCGCATAAACCCTGCAATCTCGGGACTGGTGGGAACCAAGCTTATACCTCGGTTTTTCACTTCCTCAAAAACAGCTTTTATGAATATCTCCCTAAAGCCCTGCTCTTCGAGATCTTCGGGCATTTCATATTTTGTTAGGAAAATTTTTCGGTCCTGCAGCGCATATTCAATGCGGGCCATATTGTCGCCAATTTCGAGCTCGAACTGTCTCAAAAATTCGTTGTCGGTAATTTCTACATCTTCAATCATTGGGAGTTATTTTAATTTAAAAGGGATATTTAGAATGCAGTGATATGGAATGTTCATTTTCAAGATACGGAATAGGGTAACTTAAAGTGTTATTATATACGCTACTTTTTGATATTTGGTTTGTTTTCAAAGCAAATTATGACTGAAATTATTCAGTTGTAAAGAAACAGTTTTATAATTCTATCTTTGTACCCGTAAATTTACGAATAATCTTTGGGCTTTGCCATTTTCTTCACAAAAGACTTATGAATTCTATAAAAACACATGTTTACTTTGTTCCAGGTATGGCTGCTGGAAGTGAAATTTTTCGGAATATCAAATTTCCTGAAAGCTATGAAGTCCACATTCTGGAATGGTTGATTCCAGAGAAAAGTGAAAGTTTGGAAGCATATGCCAAAAGAATGGCGCGCCGAATAAAGGAGAAAGATGCGGTCTTGATAGGGGTTTCATTTGGTGGCGTGGTGGTACAGGAAATGAACCAGTTTTTAAAGTTGAGAAAACTCATAATTATTTCCAGTGTAAAATCGAAAAATGAACTGCCTCGACGTATGAAGCTCGCAAGTTTTACAAAGGCTTATAAATTAATCCCCACAAGTTTGGTTTTAAGTGCAGACGATTTGACCAAATATTCCATTGGTCCCAAAACCAAAAAGCGCTTGTCTCTTTATCAGAAATATTTGCACGTTCGCAATAAGCAATATCTGGATTGGGCGCTTGAAAAAATGATAACTTGGGATAGAAAAGATAAATTAAAAAATGTGATCCACATACATGGCGATAAGGATATGGTGTTTCCCATAAAATATATTGATGGGTGTGAGGTTATAAAAGGTGGAACGCATATAATGATTTTAAATAAAGGAAGGGAAATTTCGCATAAGCTTTTGGAAATTTTTGAAGAATAATCTATTCTTTGATCAATAAAAATTGATGAATTAAGTATCTTTATTGAAAATATGATTTTATGAAAATGATAGGTAAGATAGGGTTGGGAGTAATAATTGTTGTGGTTAGTGCCCTTAGCATTCATGCAGTGCAGGATGCCCCCACAGATGCAAATCTTGAAAAGAAATTAGTTAATGATTACAATGTATATGCGTTGCCAATTCCCGAAAAGCTAGATTTCGCAGGTGAACCGGTACCGCTTAATAATCCCGATATTCGGGAGCGTTTTGATAGGGAATTATTGGTAAATACATATTGGCAATCTAATGGATTGCTGCTATTTAAGCGCGCCAATAAATATTTCCCACAGATAGAACCCTTATTGAAAAAATACGGACTGCCGGACGATTTCAAATACCTTGCGGTAGCAGAAAGCGGTTTGGAATACCAAAGTTCTCCAGCTGGAGCTTCAGGAATTTGGCATTTTATGAAAGGAACTGGATTGGAGTATGGCCTAGAAATAAATGATTATGTGGATGAACGCTACAACCTAGAAAAAGCCACGATGGTAGCAGCTGAATATTTGAAAAAATCAAAAGAGAAATTTGGAAGTTGGACTATGGCCGCAGCTTCATATAATGCAGGTGTTGGTGGTATGAATAAGCAGATCGACCGACAGAAAGAAACAAGCTATTACGACTTATTGTTGAATACCGAAACTAGTAGATACGTTTTTAGGATTTTGGCCTTGAAAGAAATCATGAGCAACCCCCAAAAATATGGTTTCAACTTTAGGGAAAAGGATTTGTACACAAATATCCCAACCTACACCGTAAAATTAGATACGCCGGTAGAGGATTGGTCTGAATGGGTAAAGCCTTACGGAATAAATTATAAAATTTTAAAACTTCACAATCCATGGCTTAGGGACACTTATTTGAAAAATGCTTCGGGGAAGGAATATTTTATCGAAATTCCAGAGAAAGGATATTATCAATAAACAGTATTTTATTGCAATAATCGAAACCCATAAAAGTTTTATTCTTTTATGGGTTTTGTTTTGAAGCGAAGTGCTCTTTCTCTTCGTCTCCTAAGTTCTTCAGAAGCGAAATGCCATTTAAAAACGAATTGTAGTTAAGTTCAAATGAAATTTCATATTTTTCATTATATGGATGCAATACGCCACGCCTTACATCTACAATGCGTTTATTTTCATCAATAAAAAACGAAGTGGGAAAGCCAAGACTGTGCTTCATTATTTCCACAATGTGGTCATTGCTATTTTCCTTTTCATCCACGTAAATTATATTGATCCTCTTGGAGTAGTCGCGGGTAGATTTTCGAACATTTTCTTTTGAGTCCCAAAAAAGCACCACAAAGTCAATGTCTTTATAATGTTTTTCAGCTATTTCGTTCAAGGCTGGAATTTCACCCACACCGGGTGTACACCAAGAAGCATACGTCATCAAAAAAATTGGCTTCTCAAATTTATAAAGCTCAATCTTTCTGCCGGAAAGTTTTCGAACTTTAAAATTGTCCAGATAACTTCCATTAATTACATTATTTATAAGGGAATCAAATAAAAACTCTGCACGTTCAAAATCCTGTTCGGCATAGGCCATTTGTGAATTTTTCGTATATTTTCTTATGTTTTTTCCAATCGCTTCGGAGAAATAGCTTTCTTGCCCAATCTGTGATTGTGCTGAGAAGGAAACCAATAAGAAGAGATAAAGTAGTTTTCTACCCATAAGCAAAAGCTTTGAGCAAAGGTAGTCTATTTAGTTGATTAACAGTGTTGTATTCGATAAAAGGCTCTCTAAAATCGTTTAAGTGTATGAAAGCAAAATAAGCCTTTTGAGAAATTCATTAAAACCTTCTGCCTCCACGACCGCCTTTTCCAAATTGCTGTCTGGGCTGTCCCATCTTTTTCATTTGCTGCTTCATCATTTTTATCTGGTCGTCCAACATATTGTGCTTATCCAGTTTTTTAGCTTCGGCCATAAGCTGTTCCGCCTCACGCTTGCGGTTTTTGGTCATTGCGATTCCGGCAAGGTTCAATTTTGTCATTGCCATATCTGCAGACATGTTTAAACCTAATTTTTCGGCTTTTTTGAAATATTTCTCAGCTTCTACCATATTGTTTTGCGAAATCATCAAACCATTTAAGTAGTTGTAATAACCTTCCTGTTTTGGGACCAATGCCGCACTCGGGTTCTTTATTTTATCTAGCCATTTTTTAGCTCCGGGAAAATCCTGTTTCCGAAGGCGCAGAAAAGCGAGCAATATTATTTCATTCTTAAAATAGAGGAAAACAAAAATTAAAGAAAGCAGAATTAGCATAATGCCATTGCCAATATTTGTCTCGGTGAATTGCCAGACCGCTGCGCCAATAACTAATGCAGCCAATACTAATTTTATATTTTTATTGAACATGTCTCATCTTTATAATGGGCTGCAAAGGTATGAAATCTAAAGACTTTTTTTAAGGTTTTGTGACTTCTGCAAGAAATAATTTCAAAACTAAAAGAGATGGGCTAAAATTAATTTTGAGACCAAAAAAAAATCTAGATATTTTTCAAAAAAAGGTTTGCCTAAGTAAAAACTTGTTGTATTTTTGCACCCGACTTTTGAGGTAGTACCCAAAGGTTCTTAAAAAGGATATTACGGAAGTTAAAGAATACTAAAATGAGCAAAAGAACATTTCAGCCATCAAAAAGAAAAAGAAGAAACAAACACGGTTTTAGAGAGCGTATGGCTTCTGTAAACGGAAGAAAAGTATTGGCTGCCCGCAGAGCGAAAGGTAGAAAGAGACTTTCTGTATCTTCTGAATCCCGTCACAAAAAATAATGTTGATAAGTTATATATAAAAGGTGTTGTTTAACTGAGCAACACCTTTTTTTTATACCCTATTGGTTCGTAATTTCGCAACACTGAAAAAATAAAAAAAATGCCGAAAAATCCCTCCATTAAATCTGTACTTATTATTGGCTCAGGCCCTATTGTTATTGGGCAAGCATGTGAGTTTGACTACTCTGGTTCACAATCATTGCGATCCTTACGTGAAGATGGAATTGAAACCATTTTGATAAATAGCAACCCGGCAACAATTATGACGGATCCATCAATGGCTGATCATATTTACCTCTTGCCGCTTACCACAAAATCAATTGTAAAAATTTTAAAAGAACACCCGCAAATTGATGCAGTACTTCCAACGATGGGCGGGCAAACAGCACTCAATTTATGTATTGAAGCGGATGAAAAAGGAATTTGGAAAGATTTTGGAGTAAAGTTAATAGGTGTTGACATCAACGCAATTAACATTACAGAAGACAGAGAGGAATTTAGAGGGTTAATGGAAAAAATAGGGGTAAAAATGGCGCCACAGGCAACAGCCAATTCTTATCTTCAAGGAAAGGAAATTGCTCAGGAGTTTGGCTTTCCATTAGTAATCAGGGCGTCTTACACCTTAGGCGGTGCGGGAGCTTCAATTGTTTATAAAGAAGAAGATTTTGACGAGTTGCTATCTTACGGATTGGAAATTTCACCCATACATGAAGTGATGATCGACAAAGCGATGATGGGGTGGAAGGAATATGAACTTGAACTTCTCCGTGATAATAATGATAACGTTGTTATTATTTGCGCAATAGAAAATATGGACCCGATGGGAATACATACGGGCGACTCTATAACAGTTGCGCCAGCAATGACCTTAAGCGACCGTACGTATCAAAAAATGCGTGATATGGCAATACATATGATGCGGAGTATAGGGGATTTTGCTGGTGGCTGTAATGTTCAGTTTGCAGTTAGCCCCGATGAAGAAGAAGATATTATCGCAATTGAGATTAACCCTCGTGTGTCGCGCTCTTCGGCTTTGGCTTCAAAAGCAACGGGATATCCTATTGCCAAAATCGCCACGAAATTGGCAATTGGTTATAGATTGGATGAATTAAGCAACCAGATTACAAAATCAACCTCGGCTTTATTTGAGCCAACTTTAGATTATGTAATCGTAAAAATACCGCGTTGGAATTTTGATAAATTCGAAGGTTCCGACCGTACTTTAGGACTTCAAATGAAATCGGTGGGGGAAGTGATGGGTATTGGTCGATCCTTTCAGGAAGCGCTTCACAAAGCCACGCAATCTCTTGAAATCAAAAGAAACGGAATTGGCGCCGACGGAAAAAGTTACACGAATTACGAGCAGATTCTCGATAAACTGAAAAACGCAAGTTGGGACCGCGTTTTCGTAATTTATGATGCGATACAGATTGGAATTCCGCTAAGTAGAATTCACGAAATCACAAAAATAGATATGTGGTTCCTTCGTCAATATGAAGAGCTGTTTCTATTGGAAAAGGAAATTTCAAAATATACCCTTGAAACACTACCTCGGGAATTATTGCTTGAAGCAAAGCAAAAAGGCTACGGAGATCGCCAGATTGCACATATGCTGAAATGTTTGGAAAGCCAAGTTTACAAAAAACGTGAGGAAATGAATATTCAGCGCGTGTATAAATTGGTGGATACCTGCGCTGCGGAATTTAAGGCGGAAACACCGTATTATTATTCCACTTTTGAAAATGAAATGCAAAAAGAAGGCGAAAAAGCCTATTCGGAAAACGACAGCGTAGTGACCGATAAGAAAAAAATAATTGTCCTCGGTTCGGGCCCGAACAGAATTGGTCAGGGCATCGAGTTTGATTATTGCTGTGTGCACGGCGTACTTGCCGCTGCGGAGTGCGGTTACGAAACCATAATGATAAACTGTAACCCAGAAACTGTTTCCACCGATTTTGACGTTGCCGACAAACTTTATTTTGAGCCCGTTTTCTGGGAGCATATTTACGACATCATCCGCCACGAAAAGCCCGAAGGGGTAATCGTTCAGTTGGGTGGCCAAACGGCTTTAAAGCTTGCTGAAAAGCTAGATCGTTACGGAATAAATATAATTGGAACAACCTATAAATCATTGGATTTAGCAGAAGACCGCGGAAGTTTTTCCACACTTTTGAAAGAGAACGACATTCCTTATCCGGAATTTGGCGTAGCTGAATCAACCGAGGAGGCTTTGGCGCTCGCAGACCAATTGGATTTCCCTCTTTTGATTCGTCCTTCCTATGTTTTGGGCGGACAGGGAATGAAAATCGTGATTAACAAAAAGGAATTGGAGGAGCATGTTGTTGATTTGCTTCGTAAAATTCCAAATAACAAATTATTACTTGACCATTATCTCGATGGCGCCATTGAAGCGGAAGCCGATGCTATCTGCGATGGTGAAAATGTGTATATTATAGGAATAATGGAACATATTGAGCCCTGCGGAATACATTCGGGTGATTCGAATGCAACTTTGCCTCCCTTCAATATTGGTGAATTTGTGATGCAACAGATTAAAGACCATACACAGAAAATTGCAAAAGCCTTAAATACTGTTGGACTAATCAATATTCAATTCGCTATAAAAGACGATAAGGTTTACATTATTGAAGCCAACCCACGTGCCTCGCGAACGGTTCCATTTATAGCGAAAGCATACGGCGAGCCCTATGTGAATTACGCCACAAAAGTAATGCTGGGACATAACAAGGTTACAGATTTTGACTTTAATCCAAAATTGGAGGGTTTTGCCATAAAGCAACCGGTTTTCAGCTTCAATAAATTTCCAAATGTAAACAAGCAATTAGGCCCCGAAATGAAAAGTACGGGCGAAAGTATCCTTTTTATAGATAGCCTTAAGGATGATGCTTTTTATGATCTTTACGCCAGAAGAAAAATGTATCTTAGCAAGTAATAGACTGTTTTTGCGAATATTGCCTATAAGTCGTTAATTTTTTTTGTAAATTTATACTATAACCTGCTCATACTATCAATTATGAATAAAATTACAACCTTGATTGCTTTTTTTGTAATTAATTGTTTGTACTCCCAAGCCACATTCGACCTGGATTGGGCAATAGGTATAAATGGTTCCGCTGCAAGTGTAACTATTGAAACGGGTGATACTGTTAGATGGACTTTAACAGATAATGTCTCTCATACAGTCAGCAGCGTACCGGGCAGTAGTGTTCAAACTTTTGATAGTGGCACCTTGAGCGGTATGGGTACTCAGTATTCTTTTACATTTAGCGTTGTGGGAGCCAATGAATACAGATGCAACTTTCATCCAGGGTCTATGTTTGGGACGATTAGTGTGGAGCCGACAATGTCAATTTCTGATAAGTTTGTAAAAAATCTCAATTTCTATCCCAATCCAGTAAAGAATGAATTAACTATTTCTTCATTGTTTAAAGTGGATAGCTACCAAATATATAACGTGTTGGGAAGTTTGGTCATAGAAGGAAAAGGCTCTGGGAATATAACCCAAGTAGATATGAGCCGCATGAACAGCGGGTTGTATTTTGTAAAAGTCACTTCAAATAATCTGCAGACTACGCTGAAAATAGCAAAAAAATAAAATTTTAGATTCTATTGACGATTAAAATGTGGGGATTGTTCTTTTACAACATCGTTAATAAAATATTTAGTGTCGCCCCAAAAAAAGAAAGTGGTAAAGCGTTCCACATAACTTACTTTAACATAATTGCCTTGATACTCTTTTAGTTTTTCAATTACATCTTTTTCTTGATCCAAAACTGAAAACGAAAAAATCTGAGCACCACTAATGCCCTGACTGATTTCTCCTTCCCAGGTTTTTACCACTACGCCTTTATGACTAAACTTAATAAGTTCTCCAGCCCTGGTTCCTTCACTATAAGGAACAAAGTACACAAAAGCGAAATAAAGCAAATAAAGCGCTAAAAGGCTGCCGAGGATAATGAATAATATTTTTTTCATAAATTATTTGTTATCAAAATTTTCCTCTGCCTTTTTAAGTAGTTTCTCATTTACTTGTTTGCTCGCTTTGGATCCCAATTTTTTTAATCGTTCTACTTTAGAAATTAAATTTCCTTTTCCCGTAAGCTTTACCATCGTACTATCATAACTGCCTTTGACCGTATTTAACTGGTTGCCCACTTTTATGAGGTCTTCAGTTAAATTTACGAATTGATCATACAATCTACCAGCTTGTGTTGCGATTTCAATAGCATTCTGTTGTTGTTTCTCGTTGGTCCACATGCTATCTACTGTGCGCAAGGTTGCCAATAACGTTGATGGAGTAACAATTACAATATTTTTTTCAAAAGCCCAATTGTAAAGATTGTTGTCCTGGTTAATCGCGACCGCAAATGCGGGCTCAATGGGTACGAAAAGTAAAACAAAATCCGGACTTTCTATTTCATAGAGAGTATGATAGTTTTTGCCGCTCAATTGCTCAATGTGCTTTTTAAGTGAGTTAACGTGCTCTTTTAAAAAACGAGCTCTTTGGTCTTCGTCATCTTCATTTACAAAGCGTTCATAAGCAACTAATGACACTTTGGAGTCAATAATCATTTTTTTGTTATCGGGTAAATGCAATACCACATCCGGTAAAACACGGCGCCCTTCATCGGTAGTAAAACTGTTTTGTACAAAATACTCCCGGTCTTTTTCCAAACCACTTTTTTCGAGTACACGTTCCAAAACCAGTTCGCCCCAATTTCCTTGTATTTTGCTGTCACCTTTAAGTGCTTTGGTCAAGTTGGTAGCCTCTTTACTCATCTGTTCGTTCAGTTCTTTTAACCCGATAATTTGCTGTCGAAGCATCGCGTGGCGATCAATACTTTCTTTGTGGGTGTCTTCCACACGCTTTTCAAAATTTTTTATTTTTTCCTGAAGCGGATTAAGAATAACCTCAAGACTTTCTTTGTTCTGCTTTGAAAATTTGGTCGATTTTTCATCCAAAATTTTATTGGCGAGGTTTTCAAACTCCTTTGTAAACTTCTCCTGAAGTTTTTCCACTTCTTCCTTTTGTTCACGGTTGCGGATTTCAAGATTTTCAAATTCTGAATTGCGGCGCGTGAGCAACATATTAATTTGCTCTTTTTCGTGCCTTATTTCGTCTTTTTCGCGTAGAGTGGTTTCAAAACGTTCATTGAGTTTTTCCGCTTGCAGTTGTGCATTCTCAAGGCGCTCCTCAAGTTTACTTGTTTCGGTTTTGCTTTTTAAACGCGCAAAATAATTACCCAAAAATGCACCAATTAAAATGCAAATAGCGGCGAGTAATAGGAAAAGAAATGTTTCGTTCATTGCAATAAATTTTAAAGTAAAGATACTTATTTCCGAATGGTAAACCGTCCGGTTTTTGCATCAAAATCTATGGTTTCTTTCGGGAAAAGTGAGTCAAATCTACCTGATTCAATCAGTTTGCAGGGGTCGTCAAAATATGTTTTTTCTTTTGCCATTATCAACATTTTATCGGTGAGTTGAATGGCCAGATCTATTTCGTGGGTTGAAAATAGAATTGTTTTTTGTGTTTCGGAAGCTAACTTCTTCAGTAATTTTAAAATATAGGCACGGTGATAAATGTCCAGATGCGTTGTAGGTTCGTCCAATATAATTATTGGCGTGTCCTGTGCCAATGCCCGCGCTATTGCCACACGTTGCATTTGGCCGTCGCTCAGTTCAAAACATTTTCTATTAACCAAAACTTCAGTTTCCGTTGCATTTAACGCAAATTGAATTGCGTTTTTATCTTTTTCAGAAAGTGAGCCAATCCAATTGGTATAAGGTTGTCTTCCCAACGAGACCATTTCCAAAACTGACAGATTTTTGGAGGCTGGCGCTTCCGTTAAAACCACACTTAATTGTGTCGCCAATTGAAATGAGGGATATTCGTTTAAATTTTTTCCATTTAAAAATATTTCACCTTTTAATGGGTTTTGCATTCCCGTTAAGGTTCGCAGTAATGTAGATTTGCCAATTCCGTTCGCTCCTACCAAACCGACTAATTCTCCTTTTTCAATTGAAAAATCGATTGTATCGGCAACTATCAGATTGCCTGCTTTTTTCACATACCCCACAGAAAGGTTTCGTGCTTCCAGAATTATATTTTTTTCCTTTGGATCCATTTAGAAGAAAAGTTTTCGTTTACGGACCAAAAGCCAAATTACAACTGGTGCGCCAATAAGCGAAGTGATAGCGTTTATAGGCAATGTAAATTCACTGAACGGCAATTGCGCCACCGTGTCACAAATTAACATTAATAAAGCACCACAGACCAATACGGCCGGCATTAAGACCAAATGGTTTGAGGTTTTGTAAAATTGCCGTACCAAATGAGGTACCGCTAGCCCAACAAAGGCAATGGGTCCCACAAAGGCCGTAATGCTTCCGGCAAGAATACTCGTAGCGAGAATTATTATAAAAGTGGTTCTTTTAATATGAAGCCCCATGCTTTTTGCATAATTTTCACCTAAAAGTAATGCGTTCAATGATTTGCTGCTAAAAATACTTAACGCCAGACCTGCCAAAAAACAAATTGCTAAAGTCATAACACCTTGCCATGATTGGTTTCCTAAACTTCCAAAGGACCAAAAAATGTATTGTTGCAGCTGTTCTGCATTGCTGAAATATGACAGTACAGAAACCACAGCAGTTGTTACGCTGCCAAACATCAACCCGATGATCAATATTGCCATAGTATCCTTTATTCTGAAAGTTACAGCAAGCACAGCAAGCAGCACCAAAAAACTCCCCAATGCGGAAGCGATTACCAAGCTCCACTGACTTAATAGTAATGTTCCAAAAAAACCTCCAAATGCACTGGCTCCCAAAATTAAAAATGCGACGCCCAAACTTGCGCCGCTACTCAATCCTAAAACAAAAGGGCCAGCCAAAGGATTTCTGAATAAGGTTTGCATCAATAATCCAGAAATTGCCAAGCCACCGCCGGCAATCATTGCCGTAATTGCTTTTGGTAAGCGATAGTCCATTAAAATATAGCGCCAAGTTTCTTTTGAGGTTCCATTTCCTATAAAAACTGAAATCATTTCATCTAATGGAATAGAGACCGAGCCCATGCTTAAATTCAGCAAAAAAGCTGCAATGAGCACTAACAATAGTAACATAAACTGAACCCGATATGCTGCTGTTGTTTGCATTATTGAAGTTGGTCAAAAAAGAAAATATCGTGATCGGGCAACAATTGTGGATGTAAAATTTTAATGAGGTCTTTCAATACCAAATCTGGGCGGTTGGGCGCCAGTTCATAATAAACAATTCCACCCGATTCACCTTTTTTCATGCTATATGAATACACTTTTCCATTTTTATAGGCTTTAAACTGAGAATAGGCCTGACTTGCGTTTTTCATCTCACCCAGACTGGTAAATTGTCCCGGCCCAATCCAAATGTCGGCGTTGTGGCCTTTTTCTAAAACAGACTCCAAATTTAATGATAAACTACCGGTACCTTCAGAGTCTTTCCAAAGGTAATCGCCATTTGCGTCAGCTATAAACTGTGCTCCCCAACTGCCGCCCTGGGGCATATACCACACATCTTTATACATTGCGCCACTTATTACAGTAGGTGTTTTCTTGGCTTCGGAAGCTATTTTTTTTGCAGAAAGATATTCAGTTTCAATATTTTTAAAAATACTGTCTGCTTCATTTTCTTTGTCGAAAAGAGCGCCAAAAAACTTGATCCATTCTGCTTTTCCCAATGGTGAAGTTTCCGTCCAATCTGAATTGTAAAGCACGGGAATCCCCGCTTTTCGAAGGGTTGAATAGGCAGAATTGTTTCCGTCCACGGCAAAACCAATCACTGCATCGGGGTTCAAATCTATTAAAATCTCTGTGTTTAAATCTTCGTTTTTACCAATCTCAGAAATTTTTCCTTCAGAAATTTTTATTCGTGTTTTTTCTGAAGAAATATAATTCAGATTCGGAAAACCGATTAAGGTTTCCAATTCATTGAGCATTTCCAAAGAGGGGATGTGGGTAGTAGAGGTGACCACTATTTGTTTCACGGGAACTTCAACCACGGCGTCATAATTTTCAGGGTTTTTTAAGGGATTGTTTTTTTTAACTAAAGCATATTTAAATGTTTTGTCAGTTCCCGGCCAAGGGTTTTTCAATGTTATTTCTTTTATATTTCCCTGATCTTCAATTTCAAATCCCTTTGCATATGTAACCTTAACCATTCTTTGGTTTTGAGATTCGCTTTTTGATAATTTTGGAGCGTCGCTGTTGTTTCTGCAAGCCGCGAAAAAAAGTAAAAAACTTAAGAGGAAAACAAATTTTTGCATCTTCAAAAATAATGGTTTTGTTTGGGCGAACTAATTTTTAAAACCTATTTTTGCAATGAATTTTGGTGAGCTGTTTTTCGTATTGGGAAAAGCTCTTAAAAGGGAATTCGGTTAAAATCCGAAGCTGTTCCCGCAACTGTAAGTCGTCCCGAAGTATTTTTGGGCGTGCATGCTTCAAAAACCACTGTTCGCATTTGGCGGATGGGAAGGTTGCACAAAAGACAAGCCAGGAGACCTGCCTTATTCATAACATAAAATATCAAACTTTCGGGATAAAGGTTGAATTATGAAGCAAATAAATTTCCATATTATTTTGATTATTTTTCTGTGCTCCATTTCTGCGAATGCACAATTGGATAGTATTCAGCATTTGCCCGAAGTTATGCTGACCGATTCTAAACTCGTACATTTTTCAAAAGGTTTTAAACTTGAAAAACTTGATGATTCCATTGTGGGGAATAATGCTAGCTCACTAACAGAAACACTTCAGTATAATTCTACCATTTATTTTAAGGAGAACGGATATGGTATGGTTTCCTCTCCTTCCTTTCGGGGAACAAATGCCGCCCAGACTGCCGTAATTTGGAACGGAATTAATATAAATTCGGTCTTCACTGGGCAGACCGACTTCAATATAATTTCCCCATTAAACTATGATGAAATTTCAATAAGAAGTGGCGGTGGTGGGGTACAATACGGCAGTGGTGCCGTGGGTGGCAGTATTCATTTAAATAATACTTTTTCTTTTAAAAAAATAGATACCACGGAGCTTGGCCTTCGCTTTGGAAGTTTTGCAACTTTGGGGGGCAGTGTCAGTACTACGCATACCTGGGGCAATCATTATTTGAATGTAGGTGTGGATTTTATCAGTTCAGATAACGATTACGATTATGTGGGAAAAAATCAAAAAAACAATCACGGAGAATTTTTACGTTTTTCAGCAAAAATAAATGAAGCCCGAAAACTGGAGAATGGCGTGGCAACCTGGAATTCGGAATATATCTATAACGATCGAAACTTTTCAGGAAGTTTAAATACGGTTGGGAAAGATGCCTATATAGACATCGCTACGCGGAATCTTTGGCAGATACAGCAAAAATTGGGAGCATTTCAGACAAAAATTGCTGCGGCACATCTCTTTGAACAGTTCCGTTACTTCCCCGATAGTGAAGAATCATTTTATGACGAAGGAAGCGCCAATACATTTGTCAGTTACCTTCAAGCAGAGGTTTTTCTTCTGAAGAAGTTACGCGTTAATGGAAAGTTGGAGTATAATTATATCACTGCTGAAGGGACTAATGTGGGAAAAAATGACCGAAAAACGCTGGCTACAGTACTTTTGTTGAATCATAGGGTATCTAAGAATTTCAGTTATGGATTGAATCTACGGAAAGAGTTTTTGAATGATTTTGAAAATCCGTGGCTCTTTTCTGCAGATGCAAAGTGGAAAATCTCTCCACGTTATGGAATTCGATTAAATGGTTCAAAAAACTACCGTGTTCCTACATTCAACGATTTGTATTGGTACGCAGGCGGAAATCTTGAATTGCAACCGGAAACTTCGTATCAAGGGGAATTTGGACAGGAATTTTCATTTGGAAATTTTAATGTCGATGTTGCGGCTTATTATATTTTTTCCGAGGATTTAATAAAATGGATCCCCGGAAATGGAGGCCATTGGCAACCTGTGAATATCCAAAAAACAACCAATTATGGTCTTGAGGCAGTTGTTGGTTATTTCATGAAATTAAGCAAAGACCAAACATTGGATTTCAACGCAAATTATTCCTATAGGCAGGCGGAAGATTTGGAAAAGAAAAAACAGCTAATCTACGTGCCCTTCCATAAAGCCAGTGGAATGTTACAATATAATTATAAAAAGGTTGCTGTTTACGCTCAAGGTTTGTTTAATGGTAAAGCTTATACAACAACCGACAATAGTGATAGTGTTGCGGGTTATACTGTTTTCAACTTTGGCGCAGAATATAAATTACCTTTTGAACCAAATATCACTTTTGGAGGACGACTTAAAAATATTTTCAACACCTACTATGAAAATGTTGCTTTTAGACCGATGCCTTCAAGAAATTTTGAAATATTCTTAAACTTTAAAATATAACTAAAATGAAAATGATGAATAAAATACTTTTTGTAATAATGACCGCTCTACTATTTATATCCTGTAGCAATGACGACGATACTCCACAGGAATATATACCTGCAGCTTTTGAAAAAGGCATTTTAATAACCAATGAAGGCCCCTTTGGAAATGGTAGTGGTAACATTACTTTTATTTCTGAAGATTACAGTACCGTTACCCAAAATATTTATAGAACCGTAAACGGCACCCAACTGGGCAACATTGTTCAATCTATGGGGTTTCAAGATGCCAATGCCTATATAGTTGTGAATAACTCAAATAAAATAATGGTTGCGAACAGATACTCTTTTGAAGCTGTTGATTCCATTAAAACAGGAATTAATAATCCACGTTACTTTATTGGTGTAGATGGAAATAAAGGATATATAACAAACTGGGGCGACCCCAATGATACCAATGATGATTTTATAGCTGTTTTGGATTTGCGTGATAATACCGTTTCTTCAACAATTCCAGTTTCTTTTGGACCAGAAAGAATGGTTTCCTACAATAGCAAAATCTATGTTGCCCACCAAGGTGGCTTCGGGCAGAATAACGTAATCTCCGTAATTTCAGGAAATACACTTGAAAGTACAATTACGGTAAGTGATGTTCCAAACTCCATGGTGGTTTCGGGTAATTCCCTATTTGTATTGTGTGGAGGAAACCCTAATTATACTGGAAATGAAACTGCGGGCTCTCTAGTAGAGATAAATCTTTCAAATAATGAAATTTTAAATACATATACATTCGGTACCGTTGAACATCCATCAAATTTAACAATGGATGGAAACAATCTTTTTTACTCTTTGGATGGAAAGGTTTATAGCCTTAACATCACTTCTATTTCCTTACCGGGAAATAATATTATCGATGGCTTTTTCTATACTATGGAAGCAAAGGATGGAATGCTGTATGCTACAGATGCAGACGATTTTGCGAGTAGAGGTTCATTGATAATATATGATCTCTCAACGAATCAACAAGTTCAGGATTTCCAAACTGGGATAGTGCCAGGTGGTATATATTTCAATGAATAGTTTAACTATAAGATAAATGAAAAGCTCCGTTGAATTTTAAAAAATCAACGGAGCATCTTTTTTAAATGCATCATCTTTAGTTGCCAATCATTTTCCCATAAATAGGAGAATCAGCGTTACTGTCTGAAAATTCTTTTAGATACTGAACCCCCTTATTGGATGGCATAGGCCGGCCTGCAATCTCGAAGAGTGCAGCGGCAAGCAAGGGTTCATTTTCATCGCCCAATTGCCCTAGATTGAAATAATTTTCCTGCAATGGAATTTGGGGGAATAATCCTTCGGTAAAATCTGTATTTCCAGCAGCATTTGCTGTTTTAAATACCAAAGGAAGCATAGCATAGGTATGGTTTGGATTGGCCTCACTTCTGCTAAACTGTGGCGCTGGGGCATCATATAAAAGGAAAGAAGCTTGAAATTTTCCTGTGGTAGTATCACCCACCTGAACAGCATCTATATAGGGCTTTAGTCCGTTCAAAACCAGTTCGCTGGCCGAAGCGGTTCTTCTGGTGGTAATAATATAAACTTGTGAAAGGTTTAGACTGCTAATGGAGCTTCCATTGCTAATGGTGCTGTCAAAAAGACCATTTTCAGCATAATCAGCTTGTCTATCGTCATTCCAGAATTCTTGATAAAAAACCTGACCGTTAAACTGTCCCGTAATCATACTGGCCAGATCTGTCGCAGTTTCAACGGATCCACCTCCATTGTATCTAAGGTCGAGCACCAAGCTGCTCACCCCATCTGCTTTAAACTGTGCAAAGGCATTGTTTAGTTCGGTATCATAATCCTTAATGAATCCATTATACATTAAATAGCCTATTTTATTTCCGTTAACGGTAAGTGTTTCAGCTTTATATACTGGATTTTCATTGTACTGTGTTTTGTTCAGAAGCGCTGTTTCTCCCGTCAAGGTAAAATCAGTTCCGTTATAAGTGGCAAGTCCAATAGTATAACTATTTGGCGCCAACAGATCGTTATAATTGTTTTCATTTATTTGTTGGCCGTCAACTGTGGTAAAAAGATCACCTCTTTTCAAACCTTGTGATTGTGCATCGGTATTGGGAAGTACGTAGCGCACGTATCCAAAAACATTTCCGCTGTTGTCTGGATAATAAACTAGACCAAATTCCATTCCGTTACTTAGGGTTATCCCACTAAGTGCATTCTCAATAAGTGTATAGTCACTGTAAAGATTGCTGAAACGATCTTGGGGTGATAACAAATAATCAAATAGGGTTTCTGGAGTTTGATAATTACTTAAAAAATTATTTAGCTCCTCTTGGTTGGCAAAAGCATCATTCGCCAGTTCTGGAGTGTCCGCTTTATATAGGTAAAAATAATTGAGTCCGCGATAAATAAAATTCTGAATGTCTATGGTAGATGCGGGTTGGAGATTATCGTCCGCATCTTCAAAACAAGAAACAAAAAGTACCGAGATAGTTAGAAGGGAAATGAAAATTTTTCTTTTCATAGATAGGTTTTATTAAGTATTCTTTTAAACAGGTAAATTAGGGATTATATTGTAAAGGTAAAAATATGCTTTTTAGTGGAAAGTAATCCGAGTCTTTATTCAGTATCAAATTTTGTCGAAAATTCATGGATAAAATTTCAATGTAACAAAAATAGAACCTGTTCGTCATTTAAATAGACGGCACCAAAACCAATGACCAAACCAAAAAATGGAAAAGACTGAATTTATTGCTTTAGTAATACCTTTTAAAGATAAATTGTACCGTTTGGCAAAGCGAATTTTAATATCAAAAGATGAAGCTGAGGATGCCGTGCAGGAAGTATTTATGAAATTGTGGAATGGAAAACAAAATATTGAAAACTATAATAATCCTGAAGCGTTTGCAATCACAATGACGAAGAATTACTGCTTGGATCGTTTGAAATCGAAACAGGCCTCAAACCTTAAAATTGTGCACAGCAATTATCAGACTTCCGAAAATATTGAAAAAAAAATTGAGGCAAATGATGGGGTTGAAATGGTTTTTAAGATAATGGAAACTCTGCCAGAACAGCAGCGTATTGTACTCCAACTGCGCGATGTAGAACAATTTGAGTTTTCTGAAATTGCGAAGATGCTTGATAGTAATGAAACAGCAATACGAGTGGCACTATCCCGGGCCCGAAAAACAGTTAGGGATGCAATGATAAAAAATTATAATTATGGAATCGGCTAAGATAAAACAAATACTTGAAGCCTATTTTGAAGGCGGAACCACCCTTGCAGAAGAAAAATTGCTGGAGAACTATTTCAATAATGAAAAGATTTCCGGTGACTTGCTTCAGTACCAACCCCTTTTCGCAGGATTGAAAGCCGCAAAAGCAGAACAATCCACCCGAGCTTTTAATTTACCCGAAACATCCAAGCAGAAAACAATCAAGACCTGGTGGTATGGAGTAGCTGCAATGCTTGTGGTAGCGTTTGGCGTGGGTACTTTCTTCTTTTCGCAACCGCAGTATTCACAAGAAGAAAAAGAAGCTTTGGCAGCGTTTGAAAAAAGCAAGCAAGCAATGTTATTGCTTTCTGAAAATTTAAACAAAGGGACACAACAGCTAACACATGTAAGTCAATTTGAAAAAACAAAAGATAGAATTTTTGAATAATAACCTTTAAAAACAAACAATAACTTAATAACCCTTATAAACGATGAAAAAAGCAGCAATAATAATAGCACTGGCAATAGCGCCAATGGTTTCTTGGTCACAGAACGCGTTTGATTCCTTTGAAAACGAAAAGGACGTAACCGCTGTGGTAGTTACCAAAAATATGTTCAAACTTTTGAGCAAAATGGACCTTAATTCCACCGACCCGGAAGCACAAGCATATCTGAAAATGGTGAACGACTTAGAAAACATCAAGATTTTTACAACAGATAACCCTGTAGTGTCTTCAAAAATGGATGCTGCGGTAGCAAAATATATTTCAACCTCTAAGAATTTGGGTGAATTGATGCGCGTAAAGGAGGATGGGAGAAATATTAAATTTTACAGCAAAGAAGGTAAGAACGAAAACTTTGTAAGCGAACTATTGATGCATATGGACGGAATTGTGGACGGAAAACCTACAACCATTATAATGAGCATCACTGGAAATATCGATTTAAAACAAATTTCAAAGCTTACTGAGGACCTGAAGGTTCCCGGTAGCGAAGAACTGAAGAATATCGATAAAAAGAAAAAACAATAATAATGGTACTGGTAAAATATTGTATGGTCTTAGCGCTAACTGCAATAGCCCTAACTTCCTGTAGCGACAAGTCTTTGCAGAAGTATTTAGTAGAAAAACAGGATGATGACAAGTTCGTAAAGATGGACATCGCTGCTAGTTTGCTTCAAGGAAACACCAGCAATTTCACCCAAGAAGAAAAGGATATACTGAACACTATAAAAAAAGTAAATGTGGTGGCTTACCCTATTATTGAAGGTGACACTGCAGATTATGTAAAAGAGCGCCAAGAACTTAAGGCAATTTTGGATCAAGAGCAATACAAAGAATTGACCCGGATAAAAAGCAACGATTGGAATGCTACCTTAAAATATATGGGTGAAGAAGACGCTATAGACGAGGTAATTGTTTTTGCAAGTGATGATACACGTGGCTTTGCGGTTTTTAGATTGTTGGGAGATAATATGCGCCCAGATCAAATGCTAAAACTTATGAAATCTGCAGAGCGGGGTGATTTGGACGTCTCTAAACTAAAAGGTTTTGGAGAAATTTTTAAAGATTAAAGTAGTTGATTAATAGTAAGAAAGGGCTTCTTCCTTAATTTTGGATGAAGCCTTTTTTATATTCAAGAATCTAAATTCCAGTGTAGTTTGATGGGGTGATGTTTCGCATTTCCTGTTTAACACTTTCAGGTATTTCCAGCGTTTCAATAAAATTTGCAATGGAAGTTTGGTTAATACGTTCATTGGTTCGCGTCAATCCTTTTAACGCCTCATAAGGATTAGGATAGCCTTCTCTCCTTAAAATGGTTTGGATGGCTTCTGCTACAACAGCCCAATTGTTCTCCAGATCTTCATCAAATTTTGATTGGTTCAACAATAACTTGTTCAGACCTTTCAAAGTAGAGTGAAAAGCTATAAGCGTATGCCCAATGGGAACGCCAATATTTCTTAAAACCGTGCTATCGGTAAGATCGCGTTGCAATCTACTTATAGGAAGTTTTCCCGAGAGATGCTCAAAAAGCGCATTCGCAATCCCCAAGTTTCCTTCACTGTTTTCAAAATCTATAGGGTTTACCTTATGGGGCATGGCGCTTGAGCCTACTTCACCTTTTTTAATTTTTTGTTTGAAATAATCCATTGAAACATAGGTCCAAATATCCCTGTCCAGATCAATCAAAATATTGTTGATTCGTTTCAAACAATCAAAAAGAGCTGCCATGTGGTCGTAATGCTCAATCTGGGTGGTAGGAAAGGAGTGGTGCAGCCCTAAATTATCCTGCACAAATTTCTTACCGAACGCTCTCCAATCAATATCGGGATAGGCTACTTTGTGTGCATTGAAGTTGCCTGTGGCGCCACCAAATTTCGCGGCACTTTTAATATCATTCATCAAATCAAACTGTTCCTCAATTCGCACCACAAAAACTTCTATTTCTTTACCCAAACGTGTTGGGGAAGCGGGTTGGCCGTGCGTTCGCGCAAGCATGGAAACTTTTGCCCATTCTTCGGAAAGTGATTTCAATTTATTTTTAACTTCCACCAAAAGCGGAACGTACACGTTGTTTATGGCATCTTTAAGCGAAAGTGGAATGGCAGTGTTGTTTATATCCTGTGAAGTCAGGCCAAAATGGATAAACTCTTTATATTTCTGAAGGTTCAAAGAATCAAACTTTTCCTTTATGAAGTATTCAACGGCTTTTACATCGTGGTTTGTTATCTTTTCGGTTTCCTTAATTTTGACTGCATCTTGAACGGTAAATTCAAGGTACAGGTCTCTTAATTGGGAAAAAATGCTTCGATCAAAATTACTTAATTGAGGAAGTTCCAATTCTACCAAAGCTATGAAATATTCAATTTCTACCTGTACACGGTAACGTATGAGCGCTTCTTCAGAAAAATAAGGGATAAGGCTTGCCGTTTTTGAGGCGTATCTACCGTCTATCGGGGAAATGGCTTGTAAGGCGTTGGTGTACATGGTTCAAAATTTAAAAGCGCAAAGATACAAAACACCGTTGAGTTATACCGAAAGGGTTTGATTATAAAAATGCGACAACTGTTTTTGTTATTTATTAAAGAACTGCCAACAAATTGGTTTTTTAGGATAATGTATAGTTAAAAAAACATATGCCATTTCAATTTTATGATTTTGTTGGCTTTCAGAATTTTATTGGGTAGCTAAATTTAAATGTGAAAAGAAAATAATTTATTAATTTAAAACAAATTTGCTATGACTACACAAAATCAAAACCAAGAGTGGAGTCCTGAAAATCAACAGCCAAACCAACAGAGGAATCCGCAAAACAGACCTCAAAACCAGCGTCATCCCGAAGAGGAGGAAGAGTAGGTTAAGAAAATTGAAACAATTTTATCCGGGTAAATGGATAATGCGAAACCCCTTAATCACCACAATGAGAAAGGGGTTTCTAATTGCGGGGATATAAAATAGAAATGTGGTTGGTAAATTTAAATAAAAATATACTTAATGTGGTATTATTTAAACAATATGTGTTAATATGTTATAGTAATATTTAATAATTTGGCAATAGTGTCAAGAATATATTCAGTTATGAGTGAGCAAAGCGGAAATCCAAAACATAGTGTAGGCAAAGGTGCGCAAAGTGAGCACCATAACCAATCCGACGAAAAAAGTTATGTAAAAAGTTCAGAAAAAAGTAGTGGAGAAGATCCTGGCAGGGGTGGCGATTATTTGGAAAAAAAATGGCGAAAAATTGCGACTGATTTTCAAAAAAATACAAGATCGATATAAATACATCTGAATATAAGGACGAATCATTTTCAGATACTTTAAAACGATTGGAAACTACAACTGGAAACTCAAAAGCCGAACTTGAAAAAGAAATAAAAAATTGGAAATAGCGGTTGCACCTACAATTAGCAACCGTTAAACCCTTCCCGACTTCGCTGCAGGGAAGGTTTTTTTTTTAACTATTCAATAAAATATATTTTGGGTCAAAGATTTATTCATATGAGTTAAAACTACTAAAATGCTTTTGCTACTTTAGCCTCAATAAGAATTGCTATGAAGAAGAGAAGCCCCGTGCAAAACTATTTTGCTCGGGGTTTTTATTGGTTTCTGTGCTTTTTTCGGAATTCTGAAGGTGAAATATCGTATTTTTCTTTAAAAATTTTTGAAAAATAGCTCTTACTGCTTAAACCAATGGCGTTCACAATCTCAGAAATGCTTAAATCTGTACTTGTCAACAAATTATAGGCGGCGTCCAACCTTTTTTTCTGTACATGGTTGTTTACTGTTGCGCCGTATAGCTTTTTAAATCCTTCCTGCAGTTTGTTAATATTAAGACCGGCTTCTTTTGCCAGGTTCTCCACGGTGGGTATTTGGGAAATATTGTTTTCTATTAAACTGGAAACGTGGTGTATCTGTTTTAGTTCTGAAGAGCGAAGCAAAGTTCGGTTCCCTTCATCCTTTTTATCGTCTAGATATTGCAATATCTGGTGGGTTAAAATTTGGTACGCCATGCCTTCCAAAAATAGTTTTCGCGTAAAATTTTCGGCAGTAAAATCAATCATCTGGTTTAAAATGTCTGCAATATTTAAGCTATAATTTCCATTGTAATAAAAAGCGCCGCTAGCTTCTATATCCTTAAATAATTGTTCTAGTTCATCGTCCAGGCTGTTTATATCACATTCCATCTTAGTCTGAAATTTTTTACGATCTATTTCAAGACTGTTAATCTTTATTTTTTCTTCAGCTTTAAAAAACAAAACGTGCCCATTGCGTTTACTGCTGGCTACAATTGCGTTCTGATATTGGTTTATTTCGTGCAGTTCTTCTTCATTTTCGAAGCGATGATGAAGAATTCCATTAACAGTATAGAGGAACTTAAGAGGATGTACATTGTTTACCACAAAGTGAATTTCGAAGTTTTCATTAAATATACAATCGTACTGGATAAGTCCCAAGCCGCCATCAAAGTTAATGCCACGGATAGTGCCCTCGCCGACCGAAGGGGGCAATTGCAATAAATATTCACCGCAATTTTCGGTATGTGAAATATTAAAAACTTGGGCAATGTCCCTAATTACATCTTTTAAGGGCAGGGAATTTACTTGAATAGAATTCATTTGGAGATTGTTTTTTATGCCAAAATACTATTTACAATTGGAATGGAATATTGCTTATTAATAGTTTTTTTTAACTTATATGCTCTTCCATCAGGTAAGGTATTGCTTAATAATGGGTTATAGAAATAAATTTAATAAAAAAACCGCCTTTTTTAAGCGGTCTTTTAAAAGTCTCTTTAGAATTATTCATAATAGCTTTTGCGCTTTTTTTTTCTTCTTTGCATAAAGAGAGAAATCAACAAACAGGTTCCAAAAACATAAAAGGCTGTTTTGGCGGGTTCAATTGGGCCAAACCCCAATCCTAAAAAACCAAGGACCGCGGCCACCACTGCTAGAAATAGAAAAAGGATGGTCCAGAGCATAAAGAGGAGGTTAAATGGGTTATAATTCATTAATTGTCAATTTTTAAAGGTATTCAAACAATTATTTTTCCATTGATTTATATACACTTTTCTTTGACCCATTTCGAACCATATTTACACAAACAAAACATAAACAGTGTGCTTTAAAAAAAGTCAATTCTTTTTTAAAATCCAATATAGAAGATCTACTTTATCGATGATAGACCAACTGTGTGGATTTCGATCACCATTTGCTCTATATCCTTTATCTTTTGTGGTTATAAACTCCACTTTTTTATAATCATTTTCTGATAGTATTTCGTAAAGCTTTTTTATTTGATAGGCATTGGTTTCGTCATAATCCACATTAAACTTTTCTTTCCACCATTCTATAGCGGGCTCTGTGTATAACCGTATGTTGGTAAGTTGAAGGGAATTCAGATTTTGGGTATTATTTGTTTCAAGTGTATACACCGAAAATTTTTCGTACAGTTCAATACTATTTTTTGGATCACCAATTTTATGATTGAAATAGTTAACAATTGCGTTACATTCCTTTGCTATGGCATCCTGACTGTTATTTGCAATTTTTTCTTTGCACCTCCGGTACATTGACAATAAATCTACAGGGGAATCACTTATAAAAACACCTTTGGGTTTTATATTAAACTGTTTTTGTTCAATAAGAAAATTACTTATCAGTAAACTTATTGCGCCCCCCGCTGAATGTCCGCCAATAAAAATATCCTTATCTGTTAATTGGTATTTTATGAGAATATCTTGTAAATTTTTTCCAAGAAGCTTTTTGTCGCTGTCTTCAAGCCATAATTTATCATTATAATTCATGTAGATTAATGCTATTTCCTTGTTTTTGGCATCTTCCATAATATTGAATTCCGCTTTTGTGCTTTCAATATCATCTCCGTATGCAGGAAATAAAATTAAAACTGCTTTTGAATTTTTGACAGGTTTTATTATTTCATAATCCTCCGTCAAAAAAGATTCTGTTTTAACCTCAGGGGGCGAACCTAAATTTTTATCTGTTTTACAAGATGTTAAAAGCAAGACAAAAAGGAAATGACAGATGATTTTCTTCATATTTATAATAATTGGCCGACGCGTATACAAATGGATATTTAAAAAATTTAAGTTTTAGAGTATAAATACCGCCTCAAATTTAAATTAAAAGCTCTTGGTGGTGGAGCACTTTTTTGCTAGCCTTTAAGAAAATTTTTAAACCACTCCTTCAATTATTTCCTGTACAACCTCTGGGTTTAATAGCGTAGAGATATCGCCGAGATTTGCAGTGTCCCTTTCGGCAATTTTTCTAAGGATGCGGCGCATTATTTTTCCACTTCGGGTTTTTGGCAGACCTGTGGTAAATTGTATTGTGTCCAATTTGGCAATGGGCCCAATATGTTCTGTAATGATTTGATTTATCTCTTTTCGTAAGTTTTCGTGCAGACGGCTTTCTCCAACTTCTTTTAATATTACAAATCCATACAGCGCATTTCCCTTCACATCGTGCGGAAAACCTACAATCGCACTTTCTGCCACTGCCGGATGTTCGTTTATTGCGTCTTCAATAGGCGCAGTCCCCAAGTTGTGTCCCGAAACAATTATAACATCATCCACACGACCTGTGATGCGGTAATAGCCCGTGCTGTCGCGCAGTGCCCCATCGCCTGTAAAATATTTGTTCTCAAAAGTTGAAAAATAAGTTTCACGGTACCGTTCATGATTGCCCCATATAGTTCTTGCCATTCCGGGCCACGGATATTTGATGCACAAACGTCCACTCACCAAATTGCCTTTTAGCTCTTCGCCATTTTCATCCAGCAGTGCAGGTTGTATTCCCGGCAATGGCAGGGTGGCATATGTGGGAATAGTGGGTGTTGAGTAAGGAATGGGCGAAATCATGATCCCGCCCGTTTCAGTTTGCCACCAAGTATCTACAATGGGACATTTTCTTTTCCCAATGTTTTCATCATACCAATGCCAAGCTTCTTCGTTGATAGGTTCACCCACACTCCCCAAAACTTTTAAGGAGGAAAGATCATAATTTTCAGAAAAATCCAACCGTTCTTTTGCTAATGCCCTAATGGCGGTGGGAGCGGTATAAAACTGGTTGACTTTGTGTTTTTCTACAACTTGCCAAAACCTTCCAAAATCTGGATACGAAGGTACGCCTTCAAACATTAGTGTTGTAGCGCCATTTGCCAAAGGGCCGTAAACGATATAGCTGTGGCCGGTAATCCAACCAATATCTGCCGTGCACCAATACACATCATTTTCGCGATATTGAAATACATTTTTAAAAGTATAAGCTGTATAGACCATATAACCAGCTGTGGTGTGTACCATTCCTTTGGGTTTTCCGGTAGAGCCCGACGTATATAATATAAACAAGGGGTCTTCGGCATCCATAACCACAGGTACACAGTCATGATAGGCTTCATCTAATAATGGTTGTAGCCATTTATCGCGATTTGGGTTCATGTATATTTCACTATTGATGCGTTTTGCAACCAAAACAGTTTTTACGCCTTCGCAGTTTTCCAAAGCCTCATCTACGATATCTTTTAAATCAATTGTTTTATTGCCGCGGTAAGAACCGTCGCTGGTAATAACCATTTTACAATCAGAATCATTAATGCGCGTAGCAAGTGCAGTTGCAGAAAAACCAGCAAAAACCACCGAGTGTATAGCGCCGATACGCGCGCAGGCAAGCAAAGAAACTGCCAATTCAGGAATCATGGGTAGGTATATGCACACTCTGTCACCTTTTTTTATACCTTGTTCCAACAGTACATTTGCAAACCTGCAAACTCGCTCGTGAAGTTCTTTAAATGTTATATGCTCTGCAGCCTCAGAAGGTTCATTGGGTTCAAAAATGATGGCTGTTTTGCCACCACGTGTATAAATATGTCTGTCGATGCAGTTTTCGGTTATGTTAAGTTTTGCCCCTTTATACCAAGAAACTTCAGGTTTTGCAAGGTCATACTCGAGTACATTGTTCCACCGTTTGCGCCACATAAAATTTTCTTCTGCAATTTCTTCCCAAAAACTTTCGGGATCGCGAACCGATTTTCTGTAAACTTGAAAGTATTCTTCTAAATTCTTGATGTGGTAATTGCTCATAATTAGAATAGTTTGTGGAATAATTCAGAAACAACGGAATTCTTTCAGAAATATATTGAAATATGAAGACTCTTAAAACATAAAAAGTAATTTTTATTGCAAACTTTTCCAAAACGGAAAATTTAAATAGTGATTGAAGAAGAGATCATCTTTAAACGGAAAACGCGATCTAAATTTTCGATGTCTTTTTTGCGATAATACATTTTTTATAGGATGGGATAAATTATCTTTTACTTATTTTATTTCCCGATATTGCTTGTTGCCGCGAACATTTGAAACGGCTGATCTCTGAACTCCTTTTTTTGAGGTGCTTCGTGCTTACGCCACTGTTGATTCGTTTGCGCCAAAGTTTGAAACTGCTTTGCTTTAGATTGCTACGCATTATTTTAATTACTTCCTTCTCCGGAAATCCAAATTGGAATTTGATAGCCTCAAAAGGTGTACGGTCTTCCCATGCCATTTCTATTATTCTATCCAATTGCCTTTCTGTTAATATTGCTCCAGTCATTGTTCATTTACTTTTTCCCAAGTTTGGTCCACATTCAGATAAAAGCTACCAATATGTTTAAAATTACATTGTTCTGGGGCAATTAAGGACAGAAAACTGTTACCCTCCTTTCTTTTGTAAAGGTGATAGACTTGACCAATTACAGGCTCAAAACTAAATTCAGAGCTAAAAATGAGGCTGTTATACTCAAATTCTGATATCATATTTTCGTACTCAGCTTTTAATTCTAAATACTTGGCATTTATTTTATGATTGGCTTTATTGATGCTTCTATTTTTCCAAGAAGTGGTATGGGTTATGGAAATTACTGGAGCTCCCAGAGAAGTTGTGTAGGGTTTTAGCGCTGCATCATAACGTTGTTTTTCAGTATTGAAAACTACGTTATCTGGTTTTTTCTCGTCTATCATTGTCAAATTATTTCAATCTTTCCAGCTGTTTCATCACTTCTTCGGCTTCGTATGCTTTCTGGTCGCTCAATTTTCTATTGGTGCTCGAAAGATTAAAAGACTCTTTTTGAAGTTTCTGATATTTTTCCTGTAATTTTTCTTTTTGTGTTTTCTTTTTGAAGATTCCAAACATGTTATTGTATTTATAGGATTATGCACCAAATTCTTTGGTAGTAAAAATAATAAATGTTTAAATGATTAAAAAATTTGTTAAACAAAAAGTTTCGTTAATTATACTATAATAGTTAAAAGGAAGCTGTGTTAAAAAAAATCTAGAAGTATATATTAACCTCAGTTTCTAAGGTGAGAAGTATTTAATTTACATTTATATCCAAAAATACTTTCAGAAACAAAAAACCCACGACTTTTAGCGTGGGTTTTTTTGCGGAGAAAGAGGAACTATCTTTAAATAATTAAGTTATTGAAAATCAAATAATTAAAATAATATATTTCTAATTACGCACCGAATAACGCACCTGATTTATAATTCATTATATTTAAGTAAA
>Ga0209344_10000485_pt1 | contig 69011 bp, 67 predicted proteins | sample Cruoilmetagenom6_FD_187293 | JGI IMG/M metagenome (GOLD analysis project Ga0209344, IMG submission 187293) | Oil polluted marine microbial communities from Coal Oil Point, Santa Barbara, California, USA - Santa Barbara Oil Seep Sample 6 (SPAdes)... | ecosystem: Environmental > Aquatic > Marine... | reverse complement strand
CAATTCCTGCTTGCGTAAAGCGTTACCGGTTTTCAGGTGTTCGAAGGCTTCGGAATTCTGCCCAAGATCCAATTTTACTTTAGCCAGTGCAAAGCTTAAATGCATTTGATCGTTCTTGGTAAGGGCTTTTGTTTCCAATAGCTTGGGTATCCGGGCGGTAAATTCGTCTTCTTCTTTAAATTTTAGCGCTGCAGTATAGTTTCGGTAGGCTTTTGCATCATCTGGTTTAAGGCGTAGTGCTGTCCTGTAGTTTTTAAGAGCTTCTTCCATATGTCCTTGTGTTTTTTGGACACTTCCCAGATTGAGATAAACTTCGGCAAGATCCGGGTTGATTTGCAGAGCTTTATGGTAATTTTCAACCGCTTCGTCCAACCGTCCGTTTTGCTGTTGTGTATTGCCTAGATGATTGAGTGCCACCGCATTATTGGGGTTTATTTGCAAGCCTTTTTCAAAATTTGATATGGCCTGTTCCACATTGCCCAGAGATTTTAAAACGCTACCCAGATTGAAATAGGCGTCAGCATAGTTCGGGGCGATTTGTATGGCGAGATCGAAACATTGTTTAGCGGGTTGCAACTGTTGTATTTCAAGCAGAGCAATACCCAGATTGTTATGTGCCTCCGGGTAATCGGGTTTTAGTTGTAGCGCATTTTGATAGCTTGTGATGGCCTCGTCATACCGCCCCAATGCTTTTAGGGCAGCACCAAGATTGTTGTGAGCTTCTGCGAAGTTCGGTTTTATTTTTAACGCATTTTGATAACATGCAATGGCTTTAGAGTAGTTTTTCAATCCCATATGGGCAATGCCCATCAGGTCGTGAAGCGCGAGGGTATTAGGAGAGTTCCGTACCAAAGCTGTTGCATGCTTTACAAGTTGATCTAATTGACCTTTTTGCAAAAGCGCAACCAGGGCATTGATTTGGGTCTGAGAAGGTTCTGAGGAATGGGCTGATTGTGTGGGTTTACGATGTTGCAAACCCTTTAGCCCGTCTTGGGCCCGTTTATTCATTGGAAAGCGTTGTAAGATAGCGCGGTATAATTGTGCCGCAGAATTCAGATCGCCCGCGCGTTCATGTGTCTTAGCTTTCAATAATAACTGATCAACGGAAGGGGCCATTTTGGTATACACTCGTCATAATGATTTTAACTTGTAGCGTGTTGATTATCGATGTCTAGGGTCTAGTCCCCGGCAATAAATACCGTCATCTGCCATTTGGAGTTTAACTTTACGAAAGCGGCCCGATAATCAATCGCCGATCGCAGGTATTTAGTGCTTAAATAACCCATCTGACCATCCGGCAGTCTAATTGCCTGGTAATCTGACGCGTCCTGCCAATCGGTTAGAAAGACAATATTATAAGATAGACGGGTAATGATTGTCGCATCTACGTTTCCGGAACTGCGCATCAGGACATTCGAGCCCGTTACGAAGTAAGTTTCGAAAGCATCAGCATCATTTGGCAACTTTGCAGTCCATGTATAAGGAGCGACAAATGCGCCGTCTTGAAAACGCCCGCCGAGCCTGAGAACAGATTCTATTGCATCCCAATAATCCTGACGCATTTGATCAGCTTGTGATTTGTATTCTTCGGACAGATCGTCTGCTGTTAGGTTCAGTCGTTTGCGCATGGCGTCATGACCGACGTCTCCACCAAAGCTTAGGTGAATATCAGGTGCGACTGATTTTAAAAACGCTTCGGTGTTTTGAGTATGAATGATTTCTAGAAGAGAATTGCGATACGCAAGAAAAGATGGATCTTTTGCGGCTTCATCCACAGGCAAAGCCACCATATTTTGGGCGATGACGAGTGTGGGAAATAGCATGAGCGAAGTCAGGATAGCTGTTATGAACTTCATGGTATTATCTCTTTACGGTTTACAGTCATGAGCTGACAGAGCGTAAGCTTTGCCAAAGCCGCCATTCAGGCTGGCTGATTGAATGTCCAAGAGTGCAAAATTGAAATCGGTAAAATCTATATAGAGTTTGGCTTTGGGGTGCTGGGCAAGATAACGGGTTCGAAGTTGGTCGTATCTGGTGGCTTTGCGTGAGATAATACCGGCTTTGCATGCCAGCGTTATGCGTGGATGTGTAAGTGGGTCGCCTTTGGTGCCGGGCTCGCCAAGCAACAAAGAACAGTTTGGGTTTTGATGTAGGGCTGTTGTGTGAAATGACAGATCCGATATCAGGGTTAACGGTGTTCCTGTGGGGCTTGTTCCGATTGCGATGCGTGTTACGTGGGGTAGGCCCGTGTCCGGGTGTAAGACTGCAAGTGACCCGAAATGGGCATGTTGGATCAGATTGCGCGCCGTTTCACAGGCTTCGCTATCTGTAGGGCGTATCAAAGAAGGCGCGTTCGGCATGTGTGCGAGTTTAGCGGTAAAGTTTGAAATAACAAGCATGGGTTGATTTAGAACTGGGCTATAAGCAATGCAAGTAAGCCAGATAAAGACAACACCCAAACCACGTTCCAATGACGTTTCAGCAGCAGGTAGCCTGATAGAACGGCAAGTGCTGCAACCTCGGGATTGATTGAAGCCATGTCCGGTTGCCAAAGTGTAAGCGGGCCACTTTCGACTTTCTCTACAGTGTCAAAAAAGACATGTAGAGCGAACCAAATCGACAGATTCAAGATGACACCGACAACTGCTGCGGTGATTGCAGTTAAGGCGCCGCGCAAGCGAGGTTGGCTACCGATCCAGTCGATGTAGGGGGCACCTGCGAATATCCACAAAAAACAAGGTGTGAATGTGACCCAGAGCGTGACAATCGCTGCCATAAGGCCCAGCCTCCAACCTCCGCTGGCGAAACCAGCAAGGAAGCCAACGAATTCGGTGACAAGGATTAGCGGGCCGGGGGTTGTTTCGGCCAATCCAAGACCGTCCATCATTTGATCGGCACTGAGCCAACCTTTGAGAATAACAACGTCTTGCGCCATATATGCAAGGACTGCATAGGCACCACCAAATGTGACGACGGCAAGTTTGGAGAAGAAATAGGCAATCTCCTTAAGGATTTCATGCCCCGTGAAGGCGTCGATAAAAAAAACGGGAAGCCACCATATGGCAAGCCACAGGCTAATGGTCCACAGTGTTTTCATAACCGGTTGGTGGTGTCGGATGGGACCATCATACAAGGGTGAGCTGTCGTTGAACATCATACCGTAAAATGCGGCAATCAGAACGATCAGGGGGTAAGGTATATTCAGGAAGAATATGCCGATAAAAGCAAGGCCTGCAATTATCCAGTGGTCGGTGCGAATGAGGGCTTTCTTTGCGATGCGCAACAAGGCCTCGATCACGATCACGACAACGGTGGCTTTGATACCAAGGAACAGGGCGGCAATGATGGGAACATTGCCGAGAGTAGCATAGAGTGTGGCCAGTGCGAGGATGACTATGGCGCCGGGAATGACAAATAAAAGCCCGGCTATGAGCCCGCCGATTGTACCGTTTATACGCCATCCTGTGTATGTGGCCAGTTGCATGGCCTCGGGGCCGGGCAATAGCATGCAAAAACTAAGTGCGTTCAGGAATTGTTTTTCAGTAAGCCATTTTCGATCATCAACGACTTCGCGGTGCATCATGGCAATTTGTGCGGCCGGGCCGCCGAACGACAGGATGCCGATCTTGGCCCAGACACGAAAAGCCCGGGAAAGGGTTGGATTATTATCAGGCATGTTTACGATCCTTTTGCGCCTGTGGCCGGCCAATTATGGGTCTCATCAGAGGCATCCCGTGCCCAGCGATAAAAAGCATCATAAATGCCAATTCCCGCATTTAGCTGTACTAGATCGTCGCGGTGCATACGTGATAATCCTAAAGATACGGCCATAAGGCCTGCGGCTTCTGGCGCCAGATCTAACCGGTCTGTATCAGCACCGCGCACGATTGTTGCGAGTTTATGCAGTGGCTCCAGATCCAATGCGAATTCTTCGATCATTGTATCAAAGGTACAACGATCATTCCGGTGTGACCAAAAACAATTCTCGACGTCAAAAGGTGTGGCGTTGAATTTTTCCGCGACATTCAAAACTTCGGAAGGGGATACAAACAGGAATTTGGCACGGGGATCAACAAACCGGCGGATCAGCCAAGGGCAGGCGATACGGTCGATTTTAGGTCGGTGACGTGTGACCCAAAGAGTGCTGCCATCGGGTTGCAAGGGTATTATTTTGACGGGTACCAACGGCAGCCCCGCATTTTTCCATGCAGAAATGCCGCCTTGCATGAATTCACATGCAACATCGTGATGACGCAAAAGGGCTGCTGCACCCTGGCTGAGCTTCAGACCTTTGTGACATATTATGACCGCTTTTTGCCCCTGAAGTTCTGGTGCCAAATCCTGTATTTTAGCGAACGGATAACGGCGCGAACTTGGAATTAAACGCGGATCATTGTTGAAATCGTCATCTATACAGACGTCAATTATTGCAGGGCATTCAGGTGTGCCAATGAGGCGGGAAAGTTGTGTTGGTGTGATTTCATTAGGTGCAGGCATAGCGCATCCTTCCTTTTGATTAGAGGTTCATGGATGCGAAACTTGGGCTGTCGCCTCACGGGGTGTTCGCTTGTCCCCTTGGGGATAGTTTCTAGTGAAAGGGCCCGATAGTCAAGTATGCCAGTAGACCACTGATTTATATGGGCAGCGTACGCAGGGCAAAGCCCCCATTAACCCATAGCAGATAAAACTTCCTTCAGTTTTTGCACCTTACAGGTGCGTTCGAAAAGGATTTATTATGAATAAAGTTATTACGGATGGCATCGTTCTGATGCCACCTGCATTTGGTGATGGTCTGGATGTTTGGTCCAGCGCAGACGGGCTGCCGGGCGACCCGGCTTATGACGGGGCTAGCAATGCGACGTTGATTGCGGCGGACGCTGATTTTGGAACAAGTCTGGAATTGCAGAAAACCCAAAGCGTGCAAAAGCTGCGCTATATGGGAGAAACACCACTACCCGCGGGGTGTTACTTGCGTGTAACTGCGCGCGTTAAGGCGATATCGGGTGCAATGCCTGCGGTACAGATTGCGGGTTGGGCCGGCGATGTGGCCGGCAACCATATTGGCGGTGTGGTAGAAGTTGGGCCAAGCATTCAGCTGACAACATACGGCGAGGTCGTTGAGGTCTCTGCCATTGTTGGGACAGGTGTGCGCACAGGTGTTGATATGATCTGGGGGCGGGATGCAACATTTGGCCACTTCGGGATTGATCTGACAGGGATTGTCGGGGGCATTGTCCGGATTGAAGATATCATAATCGAAGACGTCAGCGCGGTCTTTTATAGCAAGATGCTGGACATCGTCGATGTTAAGGATTTTGGCGCTGTGGGTGACGGTGTCACAGATAACGTTGCGGCTTTTGAAGCAGCAGATGCGGCTGCTAACGGCCGTGATATATTGGTATCAGAAGGCACGTTTTTTCTGGGGCAAACGGTCACATTTGTATCCAGAATAAGGTTCCAGGGCACTTTGGTGATGCCGGATAACGCTATTTTGCAACTGACACAGAATTATAATTATGGCACATATCTGGATGCTTTCGGGGATGAAACTCTGGCGTTTAAAAAGGCGTTTCAGGCTTTGTTCAATTTTACAGATCACGAATCTTTGGATTTATGTGGTTATAGTATCGCGCTTGATGGGCCGGTGGATATGCATGCAGCTGTTGGCAACAGGGACACATTTTCAACGCGGCGCGTGTTGCGAAACGGGCAATTTGAAGCAAAAGCTGGGCCTGCGTGGGATGATGTGGTTGTTACTTCTATAGCAAGCTACAGTTCAGCTAATGACACGCAACTGACCAATGTGATGAATATAACAGCGATAGCAGTCGGGTCGTTGATCGAGGGTTTTGGTGTTGGCTCCGAGGTTTATGTAAAAGCTGTAGATATTGCAGGACAAACATTGACCTTAAGCAGCCCGTTATGGGCAGCGGCGACCAGTCAATCGTATACGTTTACGCGATTTAAATACCTGTTAGATTTTAGCGGGTTCACAAGCATCATACGGTTTTCATTTGATAGTCTGGATTTCAATGGCAAATCTTTGGCCAGCGGCGTCATGCTGTCGCCCGAAGGTTTGATTTACCATTTCAAAGATTGTTTTTTTACGTCCAATAAAGATCGCTGCATCACGTCGATTGGGCGTGGTTGTGCAGGGATGTTAATTGACAGGTGTCAGTTTCTATCAAACGAGCAAACCCTGAATGTGGTTGATCGTAAGTCTATTGGGTTTAACACAAATGAAAATGATGTGAAAATTCGCGATAATCGCGCGGTGCGCTATAAACATTTTGGGATTGTTGGTGGAACCGGAAATATCATAACAGGCAATCACTTTTTCCAAGGCGATGATATTGGGACGGGAGAGCGCACTGCGGGAATTATTTTTACGACTATTAATTGTAAGACCACATTTTTCGGGAACTACGTTGATAATGCCTATATTCAATGGACCAACGAACATGATGCGACACCTGATTTTACCATTGGGTTCTCATTTGGTGGGCTGATTGTCACAGGTAATATTTTCACAGCCAATGAAACTGCAAGCTGGTTTAGGTGGATACATGTGAAACCCTTTGGCACAGGCCATTTCCTAAACGGTTTCACAATTACAGATAATGTATTTAAATCTTTAAATGGGCCTAATTTAGAACGCGTTGAAGTAGCTGATACGACCCATGCGGTTCTTGCTCACGGAAAGGCGCGAAATGTGACTGTAACCGGTAATATGTATAATAACATAGATAACCGTATGCAAAATCCGGTTACTGTATCTGCTTCAATTTCTGCACCAACAACTTCTTGGGAGGTCGATGTGTCAGAGTTTATACCGTTTGGTGGGAAAACACGTACGGTTATTGCAGCCATTCCCGATGGACAGATCTCGGATGGAGCAAGTCAACCTGTGTTCGAACAACCATATGCTACAGTCGGGCAGGGTGTTGGCGAAGCGGCCATAAATCTAACATGGTCTAAACCCGTGAGCGGAAATATGAAGGTAACTGTACGTTGCGACAATCCTACCTGAGCCCAGTGGGTGCGGGATGAGATATTGACCAAAGTTAATGCGTTTTGGATGTTGAGAAGAATCTTTTGTATATGACGTAGATCAAAGTATTTCCTTTTCACCGTTTTATAATGAACGGTGAAAAAAGGAGAACGTTATGTATAAATCAATTCTTGTTCCAGTTGCCCCTGATCATGAGCGTAACATTAAAGCTGCGATAGATTTGGCAGAAATGCTACGTGATGAAGGTGGTAAAATAACACTTCTGTCAGTTATAGATATGATACCGGCTTATGTTATGCAGCAATTGCCGGATGACCAAATGACCAAAAATGTCGTTTCGGCAAAGGTTAAATTGCAAGAAGATGCTGATGGGCACAAAAATACTGATATTCAGGTGATTGTCGGTCATTCTGCCAATAGTATTCTGGATTATGCAGAGAAAAACGGGACTGACTGCATTGTTGTGGCATCGCATAGGCCCGGGTATCAGGATTATTTTCTGGGTTCAACTGCGGCGCGTGTTGTGCGCCACGCAACCTGTGCTGTGCATGTTCTGCGTTAAACTGCTTTGGAGAATGGCGACAGGCTGTTACGCTGTAATAACAGGAGGCTCCCATGCTGGAAATATCAACTGAAACAGAATCGCAAACCGTATTAACAACCTTTGAGGTGACACCGGGAACATGTCACGATTTGCTTGATGCGTTAACGAGTGCTTATCATGAAGTGATAGGCAAACAGCCGGGGTTTATTGCCGCGGGTTTGCATGTGAATGACGCGCAGACACGTATTGCAAGCTATTCCCAATGGGAGCGGCGCGAAGATTTTCAAGCGATGTTGCGTACGACCGAGATGCGTGATCGCAACCGCACTATCCACGAGTTGTGCAAAAGTTTCGAACCAGTAATGTACGAGGTTGCCGCTACCTTTTAAGTTCGCGGCTGAGATCCTTTTCAGCCTGGATAAAATCATCGGGCACCGGCATGCCAAGGGCGCGAAATTCGGCGATTTTTTCACGTAACTCCTCTTGCAGTTGGTGCAAATCTTCTGGCTGGTTGGTCATTTCCTCCAGCAGAAGATAGATTGAGGCTTTCAGGCTTTCAAACGACATGGCGATCTGCTTTCGTTGCACATTTTACACATACGGGAGTGTGGGGAATGGCCAATAGTCTTTCAGGGGCTATGTCATCGCCGCAATTCAGGCATTCGCCGTAGGTGTCGTCTTCGATACGTTTAAGAGCGGCCTTAATCATTCCTATCTCTTTCAGACCGGCATTTCCCAAATCTTCCATTACCTCAGTATCTTCGGTCTCGGTGGCGAAATCCTCAAAATCTTTACTGTGAGGCTGGTCGAGATCGTCCTCTATTTTGCGCAGTCTTGTATTCAGTTCCTGCAAGCGGTCTTCCAGCATTTTTTGTTGGGTAGTCCAATTAGGCATGGGTAATCTCCTTTCGAATTCAGGTTAAGTATGTTTCGGATCGTGCGCTTTGATCGAGATCAAGGTGGAGGAGGTTATAAAAGTTTCGTTTTTAGTGCCAAGTGAAAAGGGAATGATTATATTGTCGGTGTTTTAAAACTTTCGCGTACTCTTGCCGCGCCACGCACGTGTACCGCCTTTGCCTGCGGTGCTGCGGCCGCCCCTTTTGTGCGCATCTTCTACGGCTGCATCTACGATGTATTGGCGCGCGAGCGGATCGTTGGCGATTGTCAGTTCCACAGTTTCAAGACGTTTGACTTCATCGCGTAATCGGGCAGCTTCTTCGAATTCCAGATTTTCGGCAGCCTTAAACATATCTTTACGCAAAGCATCTAAATGTGCTTGCAGGTTGGCGCCTGTCATAGGTTTTTTGTCGATCTTGGCTGTAACACGGGATTGATCTGTATCGGCTTTGAATACGCCTTCCAACACATCTTCGACGTTCTTTTTGATCGTTGTCGGGGTGATGCCGTGTTCAATGTTATAAGCGTGTTGCTTTTCGCGGCGACGGTTGGTTTCGCCCAAAGCACGCTCCATGCTGCCGGTGATACGGTCGGCATACATGATGACGCGCCCATCCGCGTTACGGGCCGCGCGGCCTATGGTTTGCACAAGCGAGGTTTCAGAACGTAAAAAGCCCTCTTTATCGGCGTCCAAAATTGCGACAAGAGAGCATTCGGGAATGTCTAAACCTTCACGCAGAAGATTGATCCCGATCAGCACGTCAAACGCACCAAGGCGTAAATCGCGTAGAATTTCGATGCGTTCGATGGTGTCAATGTCGGAATGCATGTAACGCACACGGATGCCTTGTTCGTGCAGGTATTCGGTAAGGTCTTCTGCCATGCGTTTGGTCAGTGTGGTGACAAGCACGCGATTACCATCAGCCGCAACTATACGGATTTCATCCAAAAGGTCGTCGACTTGTGTGGTGACGGGGCGGATTTCAACTGGCGGATCCAACAGCCCGGTGGGGCGGATAACCTGTTCGGCAAACACGCCGCCCGATTGTTCCAACTCCCATTTCTGCGGGGTGGCAGAGACAAATATGGATTGTGGGCGCATGGCATCCCATTCTTCAAACTTTAAGGGACGGTTGTCGGTGCAGGACGGTAAGCGGAAACCGTGTTCAGACAGTGTGGATTTACGTCTAAAGTCACCTTTGTACATGCCTCCGATCTGAGGGACGGAAACGTGGCTTTCATCTGCGAATACAATGGCATTATCGGGAATATATTCAAACAAGGTTGGCGGTGGCTCGCCCGGTGCACGGCCTGTCAGGTAGCGCGAATAGTTTTCAATGCCGCTGCACACGCCTGTGGCCTCTAACATCTCCAGATCAAACCTTGTACGTTGTTCAATGCGCTGGGCTTCCAGTAATTTATTCTCGTCGCGGAATTGTTTGGTGCGAATTTCCAATTCGGCTTTGATGCCTTTGATTGCCTGTTGCATAGTTGGTCGTGGCGTAACGTAATGGGAGTTGGCGTAGATGCGGACCTTTTCCAAGGTGTCGGATTTAGCCCCAGTCAGCGTATCAAATTCGGTAATACTTTCCAGTTCTTCGCCAAAAAATGACAATCGCCAACCGCGATCATCCAAATGGGCGGGCCAAACCTCTAGCGTGTCACCACGAACGCGAAATGATCCGCGTTGGAAAGCTTGATCGTTCCGGCGATATTGCTGGGCGACCAGATCAGCCATAATCTTGCGCTGATCATATTCCGCACCCGTGATTAGATCCTGGGTCATGGCCGTGTATGTCTCTACTGATCCGATCCCGTAAATACACGATACCGATGCCACGATGATAACATCGTCACGCTCCAAAAGCGCACGCGTTGCAGAGTGGCGCATGCGATCTATTTGTTCATTAATCTGCGATTCTTTTTCAATATATGTGTCTGATCGCGCAACATACGCCTCCGGTTGGTAATAATCATAATAGCTGACGAAATATTCGACTGCATTTTCCGGGAAAAAATTTAAAAATTCTGCATAAAGTTGAGCGGCCAATGTCTTGTTCGGTGCCAAAATGATCGCCGGACGTTGTGTTTCGGCAATCACTTTGGCCATAGTGAACGTTTTACCGGTTCCCGTGGCGCCCAAAAGAACTTGATTTTGCTCACCCTCATTCATGGCTTCGACCAGTTCATGGATAGCTGTTGGTTGATCGCCTGCAGGTTCAAATTCTGTATGCATTACAAACCGTTGCCCACCTTCCAATTTATCCTTTGCGAGGCGGTCAGAATTGTTTAAAATTGGTGGCAAAGCTTGGGGCATCGTTTTATTGGGTTCCTTTTAAAAGAACATGAAGTGTTCGGGGGAAATTTCAAGACTGAATACATGTAAATATTTCATTAATGATTGAGTAAAATTATTGTTATACAACTATAGCGAATATTTTTATTGCATTCTATTCGCGCGCACTATTATGATTAATCTGTAAGCAGCGAGAATGGTTGCCAATCGAATATGTACACCACCCACCCTCACTCTGGCATATTTGGTTGGCAATCATGATTTATAAAAAATCATGTGATTATTCGGACAGAGGCTTGCGCCTTTCATCAGATTTAGCGATAAGCAGTAAAGCAAATTGTTTGAGGTGACACCTATGCTCGCGCGTATTTACCAACCTGCACGTAATGCAATGCAATCAGGCCAAGCCAAAACCAAGGCTTGGACTTTGGAATTTGCCCCGGAAGAGGCAAGGGAAGTCGACCCTTTGATGGGGTGGACCAGTTCAGGCGATATGAACGGACAAGTAAAGCTTACTTTTGATAGCAAGGATGCTGCAATTAACTACGCAACAGCAAAGGGTATTGCTTATACGGTGTCTGAACCGCAAAAACGCAAAGCTAACGTGCGTATGGGTGGTTATGGTGAAAATTTCGCAACAAACAGACGCGGAACCTGGACGCATTAAAATGGTCCCATAGCTCAACCGGATAGAGCACCTGCCTTCTAAGCAGGGGGTTTCAGGTTCGAGTCCTGATGGGATCACCAATTAATTCAATAAGTTAAGCTAAAAATAACCTTATATTGGTGAAATGACTGTAATTTTTCTGGGGGACATATGGGGGACAAATCGCTAGAAAATTTGTCTTTCAGCATCTACATAGAAAACAATGATATATCGATTAAAATATATTCAGTGATTGGTTGTACGAAGAATATATACCGTATGAAAACAAAACGCCTTCATTAGTGAATAAGAACGCCAGCCCTCTATCGGCAGGTCAGATAGGCAGTGCTTCCGAGGTTAAATTTCCCAATCTTAATCTTAATGTTTTCTCCACACTTGTAATTTACTATTAACCGCATTTTCTCAGTAGATGCGGCAGGCAATCCACAAATCTTATCATCTACTGGAAAAGTGCAACCCTCATCGGTTTTGCGATTACATGTAAACTCCAAAAAAGGCTTTGCTTCGCACCATTTTTCTGGATCAAAAACCTTTATAGTAGTAATTTTGCCATCTACGATTTTAATCGGAGGGACAGGAAAGACTGGTTTTTTAAGGTCCTCGGTTTTCTTTGCCAGCTTGTCTTGCGCTTCTTTAAGTTTGGCAGTGGCAATTTTTACTTCTACGTCTGTTAGCGTTTTTTCAATGTCTAGCAGTTCCTTTTCCTTCTTCGCGACATCTATCTCTAGATTCAACCTTTTAAGGTCTTTTTGTAATTCGCGGTCCGTTTTTGCACTGCTTGCAGTTTGTGCATTACTTTCAGTTGTCACTAAAAATGCAAAAGTAGTGAACAAAGTGGTGATAATCCTTTTCAATCCAAAACGTACATACAAAGCAATTGTTCCTTATTCTGACATAGGAAGTAATAGGCTATCAGCTGCCATCAACGATTTTGAATTAATGTTAAAAAGCTTAACATCTAGCATCTTTATGCCGTTTTCATCTGAGGTTTTGAATTCAACAGCAAGTGGAGCGCTGAGAGTAGAACCAGAACCGCCACTTCCAGTTCCGGGGCACCCTATTTGTATAATGCAAATACCCTTGTAGCAAGTTGGTTCACACGTGCCGATAATCTCAAGATACTCATTTTTGTCACCCGACGCTGCAGATATTTCCAAATCTACCGGTATCCCACTCTGATCTACCAGAAAGTTTAATTTTAAGTCAACTTCCTTACCGCCTACTCCTTCTTCATTAACAGTAAAAGCGGCCTCTCCTTTAAAAAGTGGGCTTGGGTTTATGGATGATGTATCTCCGGCTATGGAGGCTCCACTTGCCAGTAATAGTCCTATGGCAGCGAACCGGAACGAACAAAACATACTCATTTGCAACTCCTTTCAATTATTGTTTTTTGTGCGGAACTTGGTTTATGGTTAGGATCAAACGTAAATTCGAAGTCGAACCCGTCCCATCCAATGGCAACTGGGCGTTGAAAAGTTTGGCCGAAACGCAAACCCCTAGCATCCCATGATTGAAATGCCAGACTTTGCCCCGCGCTGGTTTGTCCTTGGACAGCGGCGACAGATTGCCTAAGCTGATTAAGCTGTGCGTCATCTATCAGGGTTTCACCAGTTCCACCGTCACCCTGCTGTTGATTTACAATAACGGTAGGTGCTGGAGCAACATTTTGCAGTGTTCCCGCTACATCTGCACGACGAATTCCCGCTGCTAATATTTGTGCATCTCGATAGGTGTAATCGATTCTTCGGGTCAGATATACACGCGTGACGAGCGCCATAGTTAAACAACGCTCACCTCCTGCTGCATCTAATCTGGAGCCTTTTTTTAATTTAACTAACCTGGTTAAATCAGAGAGGCCTTGGTTGATATTATCGATAGCCTTAAAACCAGCAGCATCCTTATATGGAGCGGCCAGAACTTTTGGAACCCAATATGTCCGAACGTCTACAAAATCCAAGGTTACTGTTGTTTTTCTCCCAAATCCTATGCCCAATGATTGGAGCGCCCCGACTATACCAACACCAGCAGTAAACCCAGCATTTGCCGAGATCGACGGAAAAGCTGCAAGGGGAAGGCTTTCAACATATTGACTCTTGCGCGTCGCTATCGCAGTTCCGAAAGTGTCTGCTTGTGGGCCAGCACCCGTTTTATTAAATGTAGAAAGTTTTTCTGTTGCCGTTTCCCGAAAAACAACGCGCGATTCTAGAAATTTGGTTGCTTCCTTCTGTAGACCATCGACCGAGCCGAGCCATACTGAAACTGAATCGTTTCGATTATTTTTAGCTGAAGATACCAAATATATATCACCGATTTGGAATTCCTCGCGGGGCGGGTAAACTGGAAATAGGCCCAGTTCACGAGCTTTTTCCGAATAAGCTTGTTTTACATCTATCGATCTAATTGAACCGCAGTTTGCTATAACTAAAATCAGAATAGCTAATTTAGAAATTCTCTTTAACGGTTTAATTCCCATAATCATAACACGGTATGCGTGTTTTTTATTTCAGTCAATGAACAATATATTTTCAGATATACCATTCACCCCACTTCATATGACCCAGTTTTTGATATAGGAATTCTCTTATGCTGGAAGCTACCGATGTTCTTAAAATAACTGGAGTCAGAATTTGCGTGTATTCTCACCATTCAAAAAGTAACATCGAGAAGAACTTGAACAGCTTGTGTTACCTGATTGCGCAATGGGAAGTGTTATAACAAACATTGGTGTTTTGTGTACGTTTGGATCATAGAGTCGACGGGGGAAGAGCAATGGCACAATCAATGAAGGATAAGTTAACAAAGAATATTATCCATGGAGCTATTGCGATATTACCAATTGCTGCATTGCTTTTCATTCTGACTAAGCTTTTTGTTATCCTTAAAAAAATTCTGATACCTATCGAAGAGCAATTTCATCTGCATTATGCAATTACGGCCTTTTTGGTATTGGCGATCTTAATTCTTGTAATTTTGATGGCATGTTTTCTGCTTGGGTATCTTTTGCAAACCAAGTTGGGGAGCAAACTTGTTGATGGAATTGATAGCCGTGCAAAAAAGGCGTTGCCCGGTTATGAAGTTATTTCCAATATACTCAAAAGCCACACAGCAGATGATGCAGTATACCCACCCGCCTTAATTTCACTTTTTGCGGATGGAATAGAGACACTTGGGTTTGTCATGGAGGATAACGGTGGTGACCATTTGACTGTCTATATTCCATCTGTCCCGGTTATCACCGTCGGTGCTGTCCATTCTGTTGCGCGCAATCGTGTAAAACTTTTAAATGCGACGAATATTGATGCTGCCAATTGCATTACCAAATGGGGATTGGGATTATCAGAATTACGTATGAAATAGTCCTGATCACAACCCGGTTTGCATGCTGAAAACTTTCCCTTCGCATGATAACGGTTTTATGAAATAGTTTCATATAGAAGACGCATCTTTATTTGTTGCTTATATATATGGAGGTTATTTTGACAGACTCAGCTGAATTACCAAAGGCATCCCCGATCCCTGATATTCATGATCTGGAGTTAGATGACATAAGCGCGTCTTTACGTTCTGGTTGGTCAGATTTCTGTGCGGCCCCCCTATTCGGTATTTTCTTCAGCTCGGTTTATGTCATCGGTGGCTGGGTGATGTATTTTATATATTATGAGGCCGGTGAAATATGGTGGGGTATCCCATTTGTCGTGGGTTTCCCGTTGATTGCACCATTTGCGGCCGTGGGCCTCTATGAAGTGTCACGCCAGATGGAGCAAAATATAAAGCCAGACTGGGGCAGCGTGCTGGGGTTGGTCTTTGCCGAAAGAAATAGACAAGTACCCTGGGTGGGTGCGTTGATCATGTTTTGGTTCATGTTTTGGGTGTTCATTGCGCATACGATATTCGCAATTGTTATGGGACTTTCCGCGATGGATAATGCGCCGAATGTGTTGGATCTTTTTGTTACAAAACAAGGTTTGATATTATTGACCTTGGAAATGGGGCTCGGGGCATTTTTCGCATTTGTTGTTTATGTGGTAACTGCGGTCGGTTTACCTTTACTGCTTGATCGGGAAATAGATTTTGTCACTGCGATGGTTGTCAGTGCGCAGGCAGTGTTTCAAAACTTTGTGCCTATGCTGATTTGGGCTTTCATAATCGCAACTATGATGTTTTTGGGTATGGTTCTGGGTTTTCTGGGCTTGCTGGTTGTATTGCCCGTTTTAGGTCATGCAACATGGCATATTTACCGGCGAATACTATCACAGTAAAACCCGTATTGCTTGACGCTAATTTGCAGGAATTTAACCCTGTTGGGTAGCTAGTGCCTCTTGTCGTTTGCGTTGCACAGCGGCACGTTTTGTCATCACGGATGCGGTAATCACACCAATGGTGACAAGCCCGATCAGCATTGTAGACAGGGCGTTAATCTCTGGGCTTACACCCAATCGCACGGCGCTGTAGATTTTTATCGGTAGCGTGGTGGCCGATGGTCCTGTGGTAAAGCTGGAAATCACAAGGTCGTCCAGAGATAAAGTAAAGGCCAAAAGCCAGCCCGAAATCACTGCGGGGGCGATGATGGGTAATGTCACGGATTTAAAAGCGTCAAATTGGGAACACCCCAGATCGAGTGCTGCCTCTTCCAGACTTTGGTCGAATGATACCAGCCGTGATGATACGACTACAGATACATAACACATGGAAAACGTAGCATGGGCTAAAACAATTGTTGTGACGCCGCGATCAACCCCAAGGGAAATGAACAACAAAAGAAGCGACAGACCAGTGATTACATCGGGCATCACCAAGGGTGCGTAAATCATCCCGCTGAATAATGTGCGGCCCTTGAAGCTTCCGGCTCGCACCAAGACAAGTGCTGCCATCGTACCAAGAACGGTTGCTATGCATGACGACAGAATGCCGACTTTTAAAGTAACCCAGGCAGCATCAATAAATTGTTGGTCGTGCAACAAGACGCCATACCACTTTGTGGAAAAACCTGCCCAGACCGTCACAAGCCGGGATTCGTTGAAACTGTAGATAACCAGTATCAGAATCGGGATGTATAAAAAGGCAAAGCCCAGCGTTAGCGATGTGGCGTTAAATAAGGTAAAACGTTTCATGTTTCCGCCTTCTGTGCACGTTCCTGCTGTTTTTGGAACATTACGATTGGAATGATCAGGATCAACAGTAAGATTACGGCGACGGCCGATGCAACGGGCCAATCGCGGTTCGAGAAGAATTCTTCCCAAAGAACTTTACCGATCATGAGTGTTTTGGCGCCGCCCAAGAGTGAGGGGATCACGAATTCGCCCACGGCGGGGATGAATACCAGAAAGCAGCCCGCGATGACGCCCGGTTTTGATAAGGGGGCTGTGACTGACCAAAAGGCTTGTGCGCGTGAACAACCCAGATCTTCGGCTGCTTCGAGATAAGACGGGTCAAGTTTTTCAAGGGTTGCATAAATCGGTAACACCATGAACGGCAGATAAGCATAAACGATGCCGATAAAGACGGCCAAATCCGTGTTAATTATTTGCAAGGGTACGTTGATAAGTCCGATCCACAGCAGAAACTGGTTTAAAAAACCTTCACTGGAGAGGATGCCCATCCAAGCATAAATACGGATCAGAAAGCTTGTCCAGAACGGCAGGATCATAAGCATCATCAGAGATGCTTGCCATTCCTTTGGGGCCTGTGCCATGCCATATGCAATTGGAAAACCCACAAGAAGGGTCAGAATGGTTGAAATCGTGGCAATACGTAAACTGGAAATATAGGCTTTCCAGTAAAGATCGTCTTCTTTCAACCAAGTGAAATTCTCAAAATCGAGCTTTGAAAAGAAATCTTTTATACCTGCCAAACCAGCACTGAAATCCAGTGACGGTGTATAGGGCGGGATGGATAAGGCCATATCCGAGAGGGAAATTTTCAGAACAATCCCGAAAGGGATCAAAAACAGGGCGATTAACCAAAGATACGGGATGGATATGACAAGAGCGCGGCGCATGGTCTACTCCGTCAACACAAGACCGGCTGTGTCCGTCCATGACAGCCACACAGTGTCGTCCCATGTGAAGCTGCGCCGTGACAGACGCCGTGCGTTTGCAAGTTGGGCTTTGATAATTTGACCAGACGCTACCTCTACGTGGTATGTTGAAATATTACCCAAATAGGCGATGTCCAGCACTTTGCCCTGAATGGTATTTGCGGCATCCGGTTTATCGGTGGATACAGCCACTTTTTCAGGCCGGACGGCGAAACGCACTTCTGCGCCTTTTGCAAGGTCTTTGGAAGACTGTGCGTTAATTGTGCCGCCTGCCCATGCAATTTTGCAGGATGTTTTTGTGTGGGTATCAACTTTACCGTTGATCAGGTTCACTTCACCAATGAAATCCGCAACATATGAAGAGTTCGGAAGTTCATAAATAGCATCAGGTGTGGCGATTTGTTTGATAACGCCCGCGTTCATCACAGCGACACGCGATGCAACGGTCATGGCCTCTTCCTGGTCGTGGGTCACGATCATGAATGTTGTGCCAAGTTTTTCCTGAATGTCCATAAGTTCAAATTGGGTTTCCTGACGTAGCTTTTTGTCCAAAGCGGCAAGTGGTTCATCCAATAGTAAAACCTTGGGGTTTCTGGCAAGTGAGCGCGCCAAGGCAACGCGTTGGCGTTGGCCACCTGATATTTGATGGGGCTTGCGTTTGGCGAATGCACTGAGTTGCACAAGATTAAGCATTTCATCAACGCGCCCGCCTATTTCAGAGCTGGGCATATCAGAGCGCTTCAGGCCAAAGGCGATATTGTCGGCAACAGTCAGATGCGGGAATAAAGCGTAGGATTGGAACATCATGTTGATGTCACGTTTGTTAACGGGGATGGGTGATATGTCCTGACCATCCAGAGTGATGCGGCCTTCTGTTGGTGTTTCAAAGCCTGCCAACATGCGCATTAATGTGGTCTTGCCGCAGCCCGATGCACCGAGAAGGGCAAAGAATTCTTTTTCATAAATATCGAGGGTCAGATTATCCACAGCCGTGAAATCACCAAATCGTTTGGTGACATTTTCAAAGCGGATAAGCGGGGTTGCCTTTGGGTCTTCCCAAGGGTGAAATATAGCTGATGGCATGAGCAGGGCCTTTTAAAAAGAAGCCCCGCACATTGATATGTGCAGGGCTTTATATTGTGATTAGTTCCCGGTTTTGATCTTTGTCCACATACGTGTGACGACACGTTGTTCCTTCGGCCCATAAGACGTGGTCACATAAAGGTTTTTGATCGTTTCTTCAGGTGGATAAACAGCTGGATCATCGATCACATCCTCTATCAGAAATTCCTCTGATGCTTTATTGCCGTTGGCATAATAAACATAGTTTGATGCCGCCGCAATATTATGAGCGTCCAGAATAAAGTTGATGAATTTATGCGCTCCATCGGAGTTTGGTGCATCTGCCGGGATGGCCATTTGGTCAAACCACATCAAAGCGCCCTCTTTAGGGATGGCGTATTCAACTTCAACACCGTTGTCGGCCTCTGCTGCACGGTCGCGGGCTTGCAAGACATCACCAGACCATCCGTAAGCGACGCAAATATCGCCGTTCGCTATAGCATTGATATATTCGGATGAATTATATTTTTGCACATATGGTGCAACGGCTGACAAAACGGCTTCTGCCTTTTTGATAACGTCAATGTCATGGCTATCGGGGTCTTCACCGATGTATTTCAAAGCCGCAGGGATCATTTCGGTTGGAGCGTCCAGAAAATACACGCCGCAATCTTTTAGTTTTTCCATATTCGCCGGATCAAAGACCAAAGATAAAGAGTCAGTTGGCGCATCGTCGCCAAGGGCCTCTTTTACTTTGCCGACATTATAGCCGATACCAGTGGTGCCCCACATGTAATTAATCGAGTAAAGGTTACCCGGGTCATAAATATCGGTGCGTGCTGCTATGTCATCCCAAACGTTTACAATATTTGGCAGTTTGGACATATCAAGCTTTTGAAACGCACCTGCGGTAATTTGGCGGGACAGGAATGTACCTGATGGAACCACGACGTCATATCCGGAGGATCCTGCAAGCATTTTGGTTTCCAAAACTTCGTTCGAATCGAACACGTCATAGATAAGCTTGATGCCGGTCTCGTCTTGGAACTTGGTCAGCAGTTCTTCGTCGATATAATCCGACCAGTTATAGACGCGTACCTCTTCGGCATTGGCGATAACGGCACTGGCCAGCAGCGCAGCTATCGTAGTTGTAATTGAAAATTTCATTAGTTTCTCCCTGGGTTTCGACTCGTTTTTTTAGAATTTGATCAAATTTTAAACGAAAAGCAAGTCTTTAGTTGTAGACGAGTTGATACTAGACTGTGTACATAATCAAATCAATTACAGTTGAAACGTTAGATGTAGAGACAGCAAGTACAAATAATGAAGCCAGTTTTATCGCAGAAAATCCCAATCCACGAACAGGTCTACCGCCGATTGCGCGAGAAGATACTTTATGGCGAGCTTGCTCCGGGGCAAGCTGTAACGATATACGGTCTGGTGGACGAGCTGGATGTGGGCATGACCCCCGTTCGCGAGGCCATTCGGCGCCTGACCGCGGAAGGTGCTTTGGTTTTTCAGGGTAACCGTCGAGTTTGCCTGCCGGAAATCAGTCAACAGGATTTTGCAGATTTAGTGTTTGTGCGGCGCATGATTGAACCAAAACTGGCGATGTTGGGTGCAGCAAAGGCAACAAAGGCTACGATTGATGAAATGCGGGCAGCTGATGACATGGTCAATTTGGCGATAGAACAGGGCAATGTCGGTGATTACATGATGTATAATCATCAATTTCATTTTATCCTATATACTTGTGCGCAATCAGACTTGTTGTATGGATTGGTCTCGACTTTGTGGCTGCGTTATGGTCCGCTTTACCGGGTTATTTCCGGTAAATGGGGTACTGCTCAATTGGCGGATTGCCATGATGAGACGATCGCCGGATTGGTTGCCGGAGACACGGAAGCCGTCGGAAACGCTATTTTAGCAGACATCGAGCAAGGCTTTGGAATTGTGCAAAGACTCTTTGATTAAATAATTTGATCAAATTATTGACGTGAGCCTTTCTTTTCTATTTAGTCGGCCCATAACCTATTTCAGATGAATCAGAGAGCACCCATGAAACGCATCGATAACCACCTGCCCACCGAAGAACTGCAAGCACTGGATGCTGCCCATCACATGCACCCGTTTACCGCCAATGGTGAGTTGGCACAAAAAGGCGCGCGTATAATCACGCAAGCAAATGGTGCGTTTATCACCGATAGCGAAGGTGTAGAAATACTTGACGCCATGGCGGGGCTTTGGTGTGTAAACATCGGTTACGGCCGTAAGGAATTGGCTGATGCGGCCAGCGCACAAATGCTGCAATTGCCCTATTACAACACGTTTTTTCAAACCAGCCACCCGCCCGTGATTGCTTTGTCGGCACGTCTTGCGGAATTGGCCCCTGCGCATTTGAATAATGTGTTTTTTGCGGGCTCCGGCTCGGAAGCCAATGATACCAACATCCGCCTTGTGCGCCATTATTGGGCATTAAAAGGCAAGCCGTCGAAGAAAACCATAATCAGCCGCCACAATGCCTATCACGGTTCCAGCATAGGTAGTGCCAGTTTGGGCGGGATGCAGGCTATGCATGCGCAAGGCGGGATGCCAATCCCCGATATTACGCATATTGACCAACCATATTGGTACGGTGAGGGCGGTGATATGTCACCTGCGGAATTCGGCTTGCAACGGGCACGTGCTTTGGAAGCGGAAATAGACCGTTTGGGCGAAGACAATGTTGCGGCGTTTATCGGTGAGCCGGTGCAGGGTGCGGGGGCGGTGATTATTCCGCCTGAAACATACTGGCCTGAAATCCAGCGCATTTGTAAGGAACGCAATATCCTGTTGATCGCGGATGAGGTGATCTGTGGCTTTGGCAGGACAGGCAACTGGTTTGGCTCTGAAACCTTTGATATCAAACCTGACATTATGACGATCGCCAAGGGCCTTAGTTCCGGTTATCTGCCAATTGGCGGTTCTATGGTCAGCGATGATGTTGCTGCCGTGATCGGTGGGGATGAATTCAATCACGGGTACACCTATTCGGGCCATCCTGTTGCCTGTGCCGTTGCGCTGGAAAACCTGCGTATCTTGGACGAAGAAAAGATCATTGATTATGTACGCGATGATGTGGGTCCGTATTTGCAAGCCAAATGGAGGTCCTTAGCGGATCACCCGCTGGTGGGTGAAGCCCGTATCGTTGGCATGATGGGGGCGATTGAACTGACGCCTGATAAAGCCGGTCGTGCCGCATTTTCCAGCCCCAAGGGGACGGTTGGTCTTATGTGCCGCGAGCGGTGTTTTGCGAATAATGTGATTATTCGCCATGTGGGGGATGCTATGATCATCTCGCCACCCTTGATCATGACACATGCAGAGGTTGATTTGTTGATAGAACGGGTGGTTAAATCCTTGGATGAAACGCTTGCTTTGCTAAAATCCGAAGGGTTGTTGAAAGCGGCTTAGCCACCGTTATCGATAAACCTTCGCGTAGGTACAATTTCGGAGTTGACCCAATAGTTGTCGTATTCTTTAACGGCAACTATAGCGTAGCTGTATAGTAAGCACTTAACAGCTGCGATTCCTTTGCCTTTTGGGGGGCCTTATATGACCAACTTTTCGAAAATCCTGATTGCGAACCGAGGTGAGATTGCCATTCGCATCATGCGTGCGGCCAATGAGATGGGAAAACGCACAGTTGCGATTTATGCCGAAGAGGACAAATTGGGTTTGCACCGTTTCAAGGCGGATGAAGCTTATCGCATTGGCGAAGGTATGGGGCCGGTTGCGGCTTACTTAAGCATTGAAGAGATCATACGCGTGGCAAAAATGTCTGGCGCGGATGCTATCCATCCAGGTTATGGGCTGCTATCAGAAAACCCCGAGTTTGTTGATGCCTGTGACGAAGCCGGGATCAAATTCATCGGTCCGAAAGCTGCCACCATGCGCAAACTGGGCGATAAAGCGTCAGCGCGGCGAGTGGCAATGGAAGCGGGCGTGCCGGTTGTGCCTGCCACAGAAGTTCTGCCAGATGATATGGATGAAGTGCGCCGCATGGCTGACGAAGTTGGCTATCCGTTTATGCTCAAAGCCAGTTGGGGTGGCGGTGGCCGAGGTATGCGCCCGATCATGGGCCCCGAAGAGCTGGAAGAAAAAGTGCTTGAAGGGCGCCGTGAGGCGCAGGCGGCTTTTGGTAATGGCGAAGGTTATCTTGAACGACTTGTAGGTCGTGCGCGTCATGTTGAAGTGCAAATTCTGGGTGATAGTCACGGTGAGATTTATCACCTGTATGAACGTGATTGTTCTGTGCAGCGACGCAATCAAAAAGTCGTGGAACGAGCGCCTGCACCCTATTTAAGCGAAGAACAACGCGCGGAGATTTGTGCGCTGGGCCGCAAAATCTGCGCTCATGTGGGGTATGAATGCGCCGGTACTGTCGAGTTTTTGATGGATATGGACACGAACGAGTTCTTCTTTATCGAAGTAAATCCGCGGGTTCAGGTGGAACATACAGTGACCGAAGAGGTCACTGGCATTGATATAGTGCGCGCACAAATCCTGATTGCTGAAGGTAAAACTTTGGTCGAGGCCACAGGCAAAGCATCCCAAGATGAGATCCGTTTGAACGGCCATGCGTTGCAGACCCGTATTACTACTGAAGATCCGCAAAATAACTTTATCCCGGATTATGGCCGCATCACGGCGTACCGCTCTGCCACGGGTATGGGTGTACGTCTTGACGGCGGTACCGCTTATTCGGGGGCAGTTATTACGCGTTATTATGATAGTTTGCTGGTTAAAATCACATGCTCGGGCCCGACACCGGAGTCTGCTATAGCGCGGATGGACCGTGCTTTGCGCGAATTCCGTATTCGCGGGGTCAGCACTAATATCGCTTTTGTGATCAATCTGTTGAAGCACCCGACGTTTCTGGACAACAGCTATACAACAAAGTTTATCGACAACTCGACCGATCTTTTCAAGTTTAAGCCACGCCGCGATCGCGCGACAAAAATCCTGACCTATATTGCCGATATTACGGTAAACGGACATCCCGATGTGGAAGGGCGTGCAATACCTGATCCACTGGCGAAGGCACCGAAACCACCGAAGAATAATGTCAAAGAGCCGGCATATGGCACGCGTAACCTGTTGGATGAAAAAGGTCCGCAAGCAGTAGCGGACTGGATGGCAGCGCAAAAGCAAGTGTTAATTACAGACACAACGATGCGCGATGGGCATCAATCACTATTGGCTACGCGGATGCGCAGCCACGATATGATTAAAGTCGCCGAGGCATATGCGCATAATCTACCGCAACTGTTCAGCATGGAATGCTGGGGCGGGGCAACGTTTGACGTATCATACCGTTTCTTGCAGGAATGCCCTTGGCAACGCTTGCGCGATTTGCGCAAAGCAATGCCGAACGTAATGACACAGATGCTGCTACGCGCCAGCAACGGCGTAGGCTATACCAATTATCCAGATAATGTCGTTCAGGAGTTTGTGCGCCAAGCCGCGGCTTCCGGGGTAGATGTGTTTCGCATATTTGATCCCTTGAACTGGGTGGAAAACATGCGTGTGGCGATGGACGCTGTTGTTGAAAATGGTAAAGTTTGCGAGGGAGCTATCTGTTATACAGGTGATATTCTGGACCCGAACCGTGCAAAGTATGACCTGAACTACTATGTTACGATGGGAAAAGATTTAAAAGCGGCAGGCGCACATGTTCTTGGTTTAAAAGACATGGCAGGCCTTTTAAAACCTGCCTCTGCGCGGGTGTTGATCAAAGCATTAAAGGAAGAAGTCGGCCTGCCGATCCATTTCCACACCCATGATACATCCGGCATTGCAGCTGCGACTATTCTTACGGCGGCTGATGCAGGCGTTGATGCGGTCGATGCCGCGATGGATGCGTTCTCCGGCAGCACATCGCAACCCTGTCTGGGGTCTGTGGTTGAAGCCTTGCGCAACACGGATCGTGACACGGGGTTGGATATAGAAGCGATACGTGAAATCTCGTATTATTGGGATGCAGTGCGCGGGCAATACGCAGCCTTTGAAAGCGGCCTGTCATCGCCGTCTTCGGAGGTGTATTTGCACGAAATGCCGGGCGGGCAAGTCAGCAACCTTAAGGCACAGGCACGTTCCATGGGGCTAGAGGATCGTTGGTCGGAAATCGCAAGAACCTATGCGGATGTGAACCAAGCATTTGGCGATGTGATCAAAGTGACGCCTATTGCCAAAACGGTTGGGGATCTTGCTCTGACAATGGTATCTGGCGGTCTCACCAAAGAAGATCTTGAAAACCCACTAAAGGAAGTTGCTTTTCCAGAATCCGTCGTGACCTTTTTCAAGGGCGAAGTAGGCCAGCCGCATGGCGGCTTTCCCAAGGTTCTACAAAAGAAAGTACTCAAGGGTGAACAACCAATCAATGTGCGCCCCGGCTCTGTTCTTGACCCTGTTGATTTGGAAACCGCGCGCAAAGAGGTATCGAAACAACTTGAAGGTTTAAAGATCGATGATGAAGACCTGAACGGCTATTTGATGTACCCGAAAGTGTTCTTGGATTACATGGGACGCCACCGTATTTACGGGCCTGTGCGAACATTGCCGACCAAGACGTTCTTTTACGGCATGCAACCGGGCGAAGAGATCAGTGCGGAAATTGACCCGGGGAAAACTTTGGAAGTGCTGATGCAGGCTGTGGGCAACACGGATGATGCCGGCGAGGTAAAAGTTTTCTTTGAACTGAACGGTCAACCGCGTACCGTGCGTGTAGCCAACCGTAAAGTGACGGCTACAACTGAAAAACGCAAACAGGTTGAGGCAGGTAATACCGCCCACATTGGCGCACCAATGCCGGGGGTTATATCAAGTGTTGTTGTGACAATCGGCCAAGAGGTGAAGCAGGGCGATCTGTTGTGCACAATCGAGGCGATGAAAATGGAAACCGGTATTGCGGCGGAACATGACGGTGTGGTCAAAGCTGTACATGCACCCGCAGGTTCTCAGGTGGATGCAAAAGATTTGCTGATTGAATTCGAAGCTTGAAAAGGGGGCATGTTGCCCCCTTTGATCGATTAATTTGTGAAGCCGTTTAAAACTAGAAAGATGCCTGCTGACAACAGGGCCGCTGCGGGTACCGTTATGACCCAAGCGGCAATGATTGTCAGGAAATGTGACCTACGCACCAATTTGCGGTGCTTGCGTTTTGAACTGGCTTGTTTTTGCACTTCTGTTGCCAAAACTTTTTCAACTTTTACATCAGGGGTGGTAAATCGCCAATGAGCTTCACGGAAGAAACCAACCCCGAAAATCGCCCCGACTGCTATGTGGGTCGAGCTGACAGGTAGGCCCAACCAAGATGCGACAATCACTGTAATTGCGGCTGATAGTGCCACGCAATAGGCGCGTAACGGATTCAGTTTTGTGATTTGTTCGCCGACCATTCTGATCAACTTTGGGCCGAATAATATCAAACCAAAAGAAATGCCCAATGCGCCAATGACCATCACCCACAAAGGGATCGATACTTTTGAAGCAACCTCTGCGGCCTCGGCGGTGTGAACGATGGCTGCAAGTGGTCCCACGGCATTGGCTACGTCATTGGCGCCGTGTGCAAAGGAAAGAAGAGCTGCTGCGCATACCAGAGGGAATTTGAACAAACCACGCACGGTTTCCTTGCTATTGGCTTTGCCGGAAGATTGGCGTGCGATCAATGGGCGGGTGATGAGATAAGAAATCGCAGAAGCCGTAGCACCTATCATTAGTGCTGTTTGCATGTCGATCTTTATGATCTTTTTAATGCCTTTGATGGCAAGATATGTTGAAAACGCACCCGCCATGATTGCGATCAGAATGGGTACCCAACGGCGCGCGGCGGCAAGTTTATCTTGCTTGTTTGAAACCACTGATTTGATAAACCATAAAAACAGGGCGGCAACTATCCCCCCCAGTACCGGCGAGATTACCCAACTTGCGGCGATTTTTGCCATTGTTGGCCAGTTTACGGCAGCAAAACCCGCAGCTGCAATGCCGGCCCCCATAACGCCGCCAACAATGGAATGGGTGGTGGAAACCGGTGCGCCAATCCATGTGGCCAGATTAAGCCATAAAGCGGCGGACAGGAGAGCTGCGAACATGACCCAGATAAATACGGACGGGTTGTTGACAGAAGATGGATCAATAATGCCTTTTGAAATGGTGCCAACAACATCGCCCCCGGCCAGAAGGGCGCCCGCGCTTTCAAAAATCGCGGCAATGAGTAGGGCGCCAACCATGGTCAAGGCATTGGAACCAACTGCGGGGCCGACATTGTTGGCCACATCGTTGGCACCGATGTTCAATGCCATATAGGCACCAACGGCAGCGGCGGCGATAATAACATAACTTTCTGATCCCCAGCCGAAAGAAACACTGGCTATAAGGCCGGTTAAAATAATAAAAGCCCCGGCAATACTTGGAGCGACAAGCGGGCGGCGTGTTGCAAGTGTGGCCTGTTCCAAATTAACACGGCTTTTCAAGTCGCGATCTAGAGTTTTGTTTGGGCGTGGACTTTTCGGTGCCATTTCATGCGCCTTTCATACATTTGTTACTTTAGTAGCTTTTGCGTATGGAATCGCACTCTGGGGCTACTTGGGGCACATATAACGTGTGTTTGTAACAAGCGTGTAACAGGCGCATGAGGTTTTTGATTTTTATGGCCAACTTGGTTAGTAAAGAGCTCGTGGCATAAACCGATAGTAAGTTGTCAGCAGTATGAACTTTCATCTGAATTTTTAGAGCGCATGGCCTGTTGACTCTGATCTGATTATCCTTATACCCCCGCTATCGCTGCTTTGCAGTGACCATATTGGTGTTTGTGGCCCTAGTAATAGGTCGCCTGTCGCCCGAAGCGGTTAAGCCTAGGGAAAGGAAAGCACCTTTCATAACTTTGAAAGGATCCAGCCGTGACTAAACGTACAGCTGCCAAATACAAACTCGATCGCCGCATGGGCGAAAACATTTGGGGTCGCCCAAAATCACCAGTAAATCGTCGTGAATATGGACCGGGTGTTCATGGTCAGCGTCGTAAAGCAAAACTGTCCGATTTCGGTATCCAGTTGCGCGCCAAGCAAAAGCTTAAAGGCTACTATGGTGATTTAACCGAAAAACAATTCCGCCGCATCTATACAGAAGCTGTTCGTGTAAACGGTGATACAGGTGAAAACCTGATCGGTTTGCTGGAACGCCGTTTGGATGCCGTTGTGTATCGTTCAAAATTCGTACCTACCGTTTTTGCGGCACGCCAGTTCGTGAACCACGGTCACGTCACAGTGAACGGCAAGAAAGTTAATATCCCGTCTTACCGTGTTAAAGAGGGTGACGTTATCGAAGTGCGTGAAAAGTCCAAACAAATTAACATGGTACTGGAAGCCGCTGTTTCACAAGAGCGCGATCTGCCGGAATATATCAATGTTGATCAGAATAAGAAATCTGCAACATTCGTGCGCACACCTGGCCTGTCTGATGTGCCATACCCTGTGATGATGGAACCAAACCTGGTTGTGGAATATTACGCAAAGAACTAACCTTTGCCATTACAGTGAAATTCTTAAAGGCTGTCCTAACCGGGCGGCCTTTTTTGGTTAGAGTGGCAAAGGACGGCCCTCGGCAATGCTTTCCATAGCGAAATAAGAAGTCACGCTGTCAAGTTCGACGCCATCGATCAGTCTTTGGTATACGCGGTCGTAACTGCTCATATTTTCGGTCACCACCTTAAGCTGATAATCATAGTCACCGCCGATGCGGTGAAAATCAACGACTTCCGGGATCGTCAGGACATGGCGGCGAAATTCTTTCAGCCAATCCACGGAGTGGTGTCGGGTGCGAAGCATAACGAAGACCACCAGATCCAGACCCACCTTATGCCGATCCACCCGTGCTGTTGATCCTTGCAATACGCCAGATGAGGTCAAAGTCTGAATGCGACGCCAACATGCATTTTGCGAAAGGCCGATCAAATCAGCCAATGCGCGTTGTGAAAGCGAAGAATCCTTTTGCAATTCTGATAAAATGCGAAGGTCAATATGATCTATATTTTTTAATTTCATGTGTCATATAACAACAATTATCATATATAATCAAATTAATAAGATCAAAATTATACACACTAAGGGTCATAATGCATTTAACAATTGGAGATGAACATGCCCTTATCAGAATTCAAAGCGAAGTTGGCCCAGACAGATATTCTTAGCAGTTTGCGAGATGGATTAATCGGTGAAGGGGTTATGATCCCGGGGCTGGATGGCGATGTGCCGTTGGTTTACGCCGACTATGTCGCCTCTGGCCGGGCATTACGGCAGGTTGAGGAGTTTGTTGCTGAAAAGGTATTACCGTTTTATGCCAACAGTCACACAGAGGCATCTTATTGCGGGAGCTACATGACAGGTTTACGTCGTGCGGCACGTGCCGAGATTGCGCGACTGACAGGGGCCGGTGATGACTGTAGCGTGATTTTTACAGGCTCCGGGGCAACGGCAGGTTTGAACCGTATGGTCACATTGTTTGGGATCGATAAGGCGGAAAGTCCCGTGGTTTTCACAGGCCCTTACGAGCACCACTCCAATATTCTTCCGTGGCGTGAAAGCCGCGCAAAAGTTGTGGAAATCCCAGAAGCAGAAACCGGCGGCCCTGATTTAGATGCACTGAAAATAGCCCTTATGGAACACGCAAATTCAGATCTGAAGATCGGTAGTTTTTCCGCGGCTTCTAATGTGACAGGCATTATAACGGATTGTGATGCGGTAAGCCGCATCCTGAAGGCGAACGGTGCCTTGTCAGTTTGGGACTTTGCTGGTGGCGGGCCTTATCTGCCAATTGATATGGCAAGTGAAGGGGATGCACAAAAAGATGCAATCGTAGTTTCGCCACATAAATTTCCGGGTGGCCCGGGGGCGTCGGGTATTTTAATATTGCGCAATTCCAGCGTGCGCTCGACCCAACCCAGTTGGCCGGGTGGCGGAACTGTGTCGTTTGTTTCGCCTTGGGCGCATATCTATTCCAAGGATATTGCAACACGTGAAGAAGCGGGAACACCGAATGTTATAGGCGATATTCGCGCAGCGCTGGCATTTTTGGTGAAAGAGGCCGTGGGTCATAATAAAATTGCCGAACGCGAAGCCAGATTTAACCGATTAGCACTTGAGGCTTGGGCAAAAAATCCACGTCTGCAATTGCTTGGGGCCGATAAAACGTCTCGTCTGCCGATATTTTCATTTCTGGTACGTGGTGTTTCCGGCGAAATGGTGCATCAGCAATTATTTACTCGCATGCTGTCCGATATTTACGGTATTCAGGCGCGTGGTGGCTGCGCGTGTGCCGGCCCATATGCGCACCGTTTGCTGGGTATTGAAGAGGCCGAGTCATCGCAGCTATGGGAGGCTTTGCAAGCAGGGCACGAGATGGAAAAACCGGGCTGGGTACGGCTGAATTTCAGCTATCTGATGCATGAGGATACCGTGAATTACATTATCGATAGTGTGAATGCGCTCACTTCTCTCGCTGAAGATATTGCGCCGCGTTATCAAGTGGATGAAAGTACTGCGCGATTTAAAAGCGATAAGCGTGTTGCTTAAGGCTTGAACCCGCTGGATAATTCCAGTTAGGTCGCCTGATGCAGTCCACCAGAGTTTCCATTCATGATGCCGGACAGCTTCCTGTATGGCGTCGTCCCTTTACCTTGCTTGCATTAATGGCGTTTTGCATGCCGATGGCTTTTGCAACATGGCAAGCTTTGTTGAACAATTTCGTCCATGAGGTTGCGGGTTTTGATGGCCGTGATCTGGGGTGGTTGCAATCGGTTCGCGAAATACCGGGGTTCTTTGCCGTCGGTGTAATCCTGGTTGTGATGTTTATTCATGAGCAATTACTGGCTGTGGTCAGTATGATGCTATTGGGTGTTGTCATCGCTGTGACAGCTTGGTTCCCAAGCTTTTACGGGTTGTTGATGACTACATTTCTGTCCAGCCTTGGGTTTCACTATTATCATACCGTTAAAATGTCTCTTGAATTACAGTGGTTAGATAAAGCATCGGCCCCTCAAATGCTGGGTTGGTTAATCTCGATAGGATCAGGGGCGTCGTTGATAACCTATCTGGTGATTATGCTGACATGGAAGGTTTTGGGCTGGGACTACAATACACTTTATATGATGGGCGGCGGGGTAACATTTGTGATCGCGGTTTTTTGTTGGTTGGCATATCCACGGTTTGACGGCGCTGTCATTCAGCACAAGCATATGGTTTTGCGCAAACGTTATTGGTTGTATTACATGCTGCAATTCATGGCAGGCGCCAGACGCCAGATATTTATCGTGTTCGCCGCCTTTATGATGGTCGAACGCTTTGGTTTTGAAGTGCATGAGGTGACGGGCTTATTTCTGATCAACTTTGTCGCAAACATGTTTTTGGCTCCGCTTATCGGTGGCATGGTTTCCAAATGGGGCGAACGCAATGCTTTGGTGTTTGAATATGTCGGACTGATCTTCGTGTTTTTGGCTTATACGGGCATTTATTTGTTCAATTGGGGGATTGTGCTGGCTGCAAGCCTGTATGTTGTGGATCATTTGTTCTTTGCTTTGGCACTGGCGCAAAAAACTTATCTACAAAAAATTGCAGACCCCAAGGATATAGGCCCGACAGCGGCAGTAGCCTTTACTATTAACCATATCGGTGCGGTGGTTCTGCCTGCCCTTATGGGTTACATTTGGTTGACCTCACCTGCAGTTGTGTTTGAAATTGCAACCGGTATTGCGGGGCTTTCGCTAGCTTTGTCGTTATTGATCCCAAGACATCCTGCACCCGGCAATGAAACGATTTTTGCAAAGCGGATTCAAAACGCATGACGGCGCCAAAACAAGCGCGATTTTTAACAGGCTCGACCATGCGCCATGTTGCTGTGATGACACTGACAGGAATGATCGGGCTGACATTTATGTTCGTGATTGATGCAGCCACACTTTTCTGGGTGTCATTCCTGAATGACGAGGCACTGATAACCGCCCTTGGATATGTCTGGACCGTGCAGTTTTTTATGCTCTCGATAAGTATCGGGTTTATGATCGCAGGCACAGCGCTTGTGTCTAAATCATTGGGTGAGGGCAATCGGCAAAATGCCCGGGAACAGGCAACTACAGCAATGATGGTCGGTGTCGGTGCGCAGTGTGTAATTGTCATAATTGTGGTGCTGTTTCGGCATAATATTTTGGCTTTTGCGGGCGCAACAGGTGCCATTCTGGAAACGGCTACAAAATTTCTATTGATCTCGGTGCCGTCAATCCTTTTCATTGTAACCGGTATGATAGCATCGTCGGTTTTACGCGCCGAAGGTGATGCAAGCCGTTCTATGTATGTGACCCTTTCAGCCGGTGCCGTGGCGATGTTTGTGGATCCGCTTTTAATTCTCTGGATGGGTTGGGGATTGGAAGGGGCAGCATGGGGGATCGTAATATCACGCGCTGTGTCTGCTTTATTGGGGCTTTATTTTCTGATCGGCGTGCATGATCTGGCGGCGCCTTTGCAAATGGCATATCTCAGACGTTGGGGCGGCCCGTTTCTTATCATCGCAATACCGGCTTTATTAACCCAACTCTCGTCGCCTTTTGGCAATTATCTGATCACACGGATTATTTCGGATTTCGGGGATAGTGCGGTTGCGGGTTGGGCTGTTCTGGGGCGCGTTACGGTTTTGGCGTTTGGTGGTATTTTTGCACTTTCAGGTGCTATCGGCGGTATTATGGGGCAAAATTACGGAGCGCGTGAGTTTGGCCGGATCCGTTCTGCGTACCGTGATGCATTGTTATTTTGTGCGGGATATGTGCTGATTGCTTGGGCAATCCTTGCCGCGATAACCCCCTTTGTAATTAACTTGTTTGGTTTAGGGGATGAGGCCGCTGCCGTGATTAAGGCATTTACCTATATATCTGCAGGGGGCTTTGTGTTTGCGGGGGCACTTTATGTATCAAACGCATCATTCAACAATCTGGGTCGCCCGATCTATTCTACAGGGTTTAACTGGTTGAAAGATGGCATCCTGATGTGGCCTTTATGTATTTTGCTAGGTGGTTACTATGGAGCTCCTGGCGTTGTATACGGTCAGGGGCTGGCTTGGGCTCTTGCAGGTATATGTTCTACAATTGTCGGGTGGCATTTCATTGGTAACGTTGAAGCGAGGGATATTTCAAAGGCTGGACTAAAATCTGGATTACGCTAATGTTTCCGTAATTATTACGGAGCCACGCACATGTTTTTCAAACGCCCCGCTGACATTCCTGCCGCATCGCAAGCTTTACCTGGTCGCGATGACGCAATTCCAACAGCACAAACACATTTCCTGAATGGCCGCCCACTGAAGGGAGACGTTCCTGAAGGCTTTGAAACCGCGATGTTTGGGATGGGCTGTTTTTGGGGTGTGGAACAGAAGTTCTGGCAATTGGACGGCATTTGGATGACAGCAGTAGGATATGCTGCAGGACCGACACCAAATCCAACATATCAAGAGGTCTGTTCGGGACAAACCGGACATACAGAGGCTGTACTGGTCAGTTATGATCCAAACATTATAAGTTATGGTGATTTGTTGAAAGTGTTCTGGGAAAATCATGACCCGACACAAGGTATGCGTCAAGGCAATGATCGCGGTACGCAATATCGGTCCGGTATATATACTTATGCCGATGATCACTTGGCATTGGCCAAAGAAAGTAAGACGGCTTTTCAGGCGCGGCTAACTGAGAAGGGCTTTGGAGTGATTACCACCGAAATTATAAAGGCCCCGGAGTTTTTCTATGCAGAGGAATACCACCAGCAATATCTGGCTAAGAACCCGTCGGGATATTGCGGACTAAGTGGCACAGGCGTGAGCTGCCCTATCGGTTTGAACGCTTGACCTAAAAGGTTTGCTGGCCTATCCGCGCTAAAGATAACCCCCCGAGGATACCCATGCCGACATATACTGCCCTGACAACACTTGCAGATAAACAAGCCGCCGAACTTATGGCTGCAATGCTGGAAAATACGACACCTGAACCTTATGGTGTTGGTGTTTTCGAAATTGAAGACGGCTCTGGATTGTTTGAGGTGGGTGGCTATTTTTTGGAAAAACCCGATGAAATAGCACTTGCGCTGATCGCTGCTACAACAAATGCAAAGCCCTTTGCGGTGTCAGAGGTACCAGATAAAGATTGGGTGGCAGAGGTGCGCAGAGAACTGGCCCCTATCCGTGCAGGCCGTTTCTTTCTTTATGGTAGTCATGATGCAGATAAAGTACCTGATGATTGTGTTCCGATGTTGATCGAAGCCGCTATGGCGTTTGGGACCGGTCATCACGGCACAACACAGGGCTGTTTGACAGCGCTTGACGCGTTGGCTGTAGCCGAGTTTTCACCTAAGAATGTTGCCGATATTGGCTGTGGTACTGCAGTGCTTGCAATGGGGGCCGCAAAGCTGTGGGATGTGCCCATGATCGCCAGTGATATTGATGAAGTTGCAACAGATACGGCAGTGGCCAATCTTGCTTGTAATGATCTGGCCGGGTGCGTTGAAGTTGTAACTTGTGCAGGTTTTGACCATCCACGTTTGCACGAGCAATCACCATATGATCTGATTTTTGCAAATATCTTGAAAGGCCCGCTTATTGAGCTTGCACCTGATATGGGTGTGGCATGTAACGGCGGCGGGTATGTGATCTTATCCGGCATTTTGAATGAACAGGCCGACGCTGTATCGAAGTCTTATCAAGAGAATAAATTTATTGAAACCGACCGCCTGATTATCGGGGAATGGTCCACGCTTACTTTACGGAAAATGACATAATTCAGTCAGGTTATCGCCATATTTAGCGACTATTATGGCGTTACTAAGATGATTCACTGTTAATATTATAGAGGTGATGAATATGTCAGATATACAGGCTGCAAAATTCCAATCTCGTGTAGATCGCATAATAAACGCTCACTATAAGCCACGCCGCGTTATTAAACGTGACAGCTATGGTGTGGTTACATTGTCTAAACCTCAAAAAGAGAACTTTAGATTGATGTATATACTTAGATCTTTGTTATTGCTCTATATATCCTTTACGGTTTTCAAGGCGGTTTTAATTCAAAACACCAGTCAAAATGATTATGCGCATATTATCGCAAACCTTGAGGCGGGTGATAGCAAATCAAAACTTGTGGCCTATACAATGACGCCCGGTTTTTTCTCAAAGCCAGTTGGGGTATTTGTGGCCGACATAACCAGTCAGATTAAGGAATCGCAAAAAAAATAAGCCGCCCGGACTTGGGCGACTTATAGTTATTCATAATATTCTTCGTGCTTAGTAGCCAAAGAAACCGGTATTCATATTTTCAACGTCCATACGGGACAATCCAATATCTTCCAACTCGCGTGAAGTTAGCGCGCTCAGTTGTTTGTATGTTTTCCTGTTTGCATTCCATGCTACAAAGCCGTTTTTAGCATTTTCCAGAGCGTGGATTGCGCGAAATGTTGCTATTGCACCAAATGGAGCTGGTTTTGTTGTGTTTAGAGTAGCCATTGGCTTAATCCTTGAATGTGGTCTTCTGACCTAATTTTGCATGTTTCAAGAACGACTGTTTTTGCAGCCGTTCATAATGTTACTGAAAGTCTGAGATGTTAGTGAAAAAACGCTATTTTCATGCTGTCAACATCTGCACGTGATACACCGATATCGTCCAGTGAGCGGGTATCCATTGCATTCAGTTGTGCGTATGCCTTGCGTTTCGTGTACAAAGCGATCAAACTATTTGATGCAGACTCAATTGCGTTTATTACGCGATAAGCTGATATGGCGCCAAATGGTGCGATAGCTGTTTGTGTGATTGTTGTCATAGCTTAATCCTTTCTTTGGTTGCGGTTACTATAACCGTGTTTGTTAATAGCCATCTAATCTGACCTATCCCACATTACAATTGTGATTTTCGCATAGCTGAGATGATGTTTTTGCATGTCAAAATAGCGACATTTTAGGTCTATTTTCGGCATGTGATTAGAAACATGCTTGGCTAATGTTCATGTTTCGTGCTAACGCTTATTCAGGCAAGGAATTGAGGCGATATGCGTGTTGTAGGAATTGATCCGGGTTTGCGAAACATGGGCTGGGGGATAGTCGATGTTGTGGGTACTAAATGTAGTCACGTGGCGAATGGTGTATGCAAGTCTGTCGGCGTGGAATTGGCTGAAAGATTGCTGAGTTTGCATGAACAGCTGACAGAAGTATTTGTTGCATTTTCACCACAAGCGGCCGCTGTAGAGAAAACTTTCGTAAACAAAGACGGGGCCGGAACCTTGAAATTAGGTCAGGCACGGGCGATTTCGTTGCTGGTTCCTGCGCAATTCGGACTGATGGTTGGCGAATATGCACCCAATACAGTGAAAAAAGTTGTGGTTGGTGTGGGCCACGCGGATAAGCGACAGGTGGATCATATGGTGCGTTTGCAGTTGCCGGGGGTGGATATTTCCGGATCGGACGCAGCCGATGCATTGGCCATAGCGCTTTGTCATGCCCATCACACACAATTTTCCAATCGACTGGATGCTGCAATTGCAAAAGCGGGTGCTGTCGTATGATTGGGAAAATTACGGGAAAAGTAGACTACCGTGCCAAAGATCATGTTTTGGTCGACGTTCAGGGTGTCGGATATCTGGTCTATTGTTCCGAGCGCACTCTTGCCAACCTACCGCATGCAGGCGGGGTTGTGGCACTTTATACAGAATTATTGGTACGCGAAGACAATCTGCAGTTATTTGGATTTCTAACCTTGGCGGAAAAAGAGTGGCACAAGTTGCTAACCACCGTTCAGGGTGTTGGTGCCAAAGCGGCATTGGCTATAGCGGGAACCCTTGGAACCGACGGCGTTAGTCGCGCGATCACATTGGGAGATATTGCGGCGATAAAATCAGCACAAGGCGTAGGCCCGAAACTGGCCCAACGCATCGTGACGGAATTAAAGGACAAGGCGGCAAATATCATTGCGATGGGTGCGGCTGGTTCAGAGCAGGTAATTATTGATGAGAGCACTGTCATAGATATACCTGTTTCATCTACAGCTATTCCACGCCCAACTTCATCTGCCCCTAATACGGCAGCGGCGCAGGCTGATGCACTTTCCGCCCTGATGAATTTGGGTTATGGGCAAGGGGACGCTGCAACCGCTGTGGCAGAGGCATCCGGTAATGCTATGGACGCAGATGCCGGTGCGCTGATAAAAGCGGCATTAAAATTATTGGCACCGAAAGGGTGACGCAATGACTGATCCTGATCCAACCCTGCGCCCTGAACAGCAACCCACCGATATTGACCGCGCTATGCGCCCTCAAACTCTGGATGAATTTGTCGGTCAAGCGCAGGCACGCGCGAACCTTAAGGTTTTTATCGAGAGCGCGCGCAGGCGGGGCCAAGCAATGGATCATACTTTGTTTTATGGCCCACCCGGATTGGGTAAAACCACATTGGCGCAGATTATGTCGAAAGAGCTGGGGGTGAATTTCCGAATGACTTCCGGCCCCGTTCTAGCAAAAGCGGGTGATCTGGCGGCTATTCTGACCAATCTGGATGCAAACGATGTTTTGTTTATCGACGAAATTCACCGATTGAACCCAGCGGTGGAAGAGGTGCTTTATCCGGCCTTGGAAGATTTTGAGTTGGATTTGGTTATCGGAGAAGGACCTGCTGCACGCACTGTTCGGATTGACCTTCAACCGTTTACACTTGTTGGCGCGACCACACGACTGGGATTGCTGACTACACCCTTGCGCGACCGCTTCGGTATACCAACGCGCTTGGAATTCTATACTGTGGACGAGTTGTGCAAGATCGTTGATCGTGCTGCACGTCTGATGGGTGCAAATGCCACTGCGGACGGTGCGTTGGAAATTGCACGACGATCGCGCGGCACACCGCGTATCGCGGGGCGTCTGTTGCGCCGTGTAGTGGACTTTGCAATCGTAGAGGGCGACGGTCGGGTCGATGTTAATATTGCTGATAGTGCTTTGATACGCTTGGGTGTGGATGATCTGGGATTGGACAGTGCAGATAGACGGTATTTGAACCTGCTCGCCGAGAACTATGGCGGCGGCCCTGTAGGGGTTGAGACTATTGCGGCAGCACTGTCAGAAGCACGTGATGCCATTGAAGAAGTGATAGAACCTTATCTGTTGCAACAAGGTTTGATCCAGCGTACGCCGCGCGGGCGGATGTTGGCAGCCAAAGCTTGGAAACATCTAGGTCTTGAAGCACCCAAACCGGTTGCACAAACGGATATGTTCGGAAACGGGAAATGAACAAAGCATTCAGTGTAGAGGCGATTGAGCAATTGTTCAAACGCAAGGATGGTAGCTATAAATTTGCGCGCTGGGGGCGACCTATAGCGCCTGTTGTCTTTGGTGTGGATGATGACACACTGGGCTACCTTAAAGACGCGATTGCGCAAACCGTGGCTGTGACCGGTGGGACGCTTGCAGAAACAGACCCGGAGTTGGGGGCCAATTTCATGTGGTTCTTTTGCACCGAGTGGGATGAGGTGACGGCCGTTCCCGATCTGGATAAGTTAGTGCCTGATTTGGAAAACCTTATTGTCAGTCTGAAACAAAAGGATGTGAACGAGCATCGCATGTTCGTTTTTGATAACGATGGTACGATTAAAATGTGCCTGTTGTTTTTACGCATGAAAGGCAACATTGCGGATTTACCGGTGCAGGTTCTGGCCACAGGCGAGACTTTACAAAGCCTGTTGGTATGGGCCGAAGATGCATTTAGCACCAAAAGCCCGATTGCTGTGGTCAAGGAAAACGGTATTTGCATTGTAAAACCTGATTTTGCTGCTCTTGTGCGTGCCGCTTATGATCCATTGATGCCATCCAGTGCGATTGATGCCAGTCATGCATTGCGACTTCACCCACGTGTTGAGAAACTTTATCGGGACTTGGTGCAATGACCCACAAATTTTCTTTGCGTGTATATTATGAAGATACGGATTTAGCGGGTATCGTCTATTACGCCAATTATTTGAAATTTATTGAACGCGCGCGCAGTACGATAGTGCACGAAGCGGGCATTGATCAGATGGATATGCAGAGCGATGGGCTGGTGTTTGCCGTGAAAAAACTTGAGGCCGATTATATTGGCAGTGCAAAGTTGAACGATGAGTTACGCGTCGAAACCAATTTAAAGCAGGTCACAGGTGCTAAAATAGTATTTGCACAAAATGTTTACCGCGCAGATGCGTTGCTATTTTCTTCATTTGTAACAGTGGTTTGCGTTACAAATCTGGGTAAAATCACGCGTTTCCCAGCGAAAATTCGCGCAAAATTGACAGATATGTCGAATTAAGCCAGCAAAAGCTATGCGAAGGCATGGTTTTTTGTTAAAAGAATTCGTAAATAACAATAATAACAAGAAGTCGCCAAAAAGGTGGCTCATTAGGCAAACGAGCGGTTTTATGGAAACAGAAGCACTAGCGGCAGTGCAAGACCTCGATTTTTCGATGCTTGCGCTATTTTTACGAGCAACGTTCACGGTTAAACTGGTGATGTTGGTATTAATCATCACCTCTTTTTGGTCGTGGGGCATCATTATTCAAAAGTTCATCAACTACCGAAAAGCACGTAGCGATTCCGATCGTTTTGATCGCTCATTTTGGTCAGGGGAACCTCTGGATGGGCTGTATCAGCAATTGGGTGATACGCCCAATGGTGGCTCGGAGCGTATTTTTGTTTCCGGTATTTCAGAGTGGCGCAGGTCACACCGCTCTGACGGGCAGATGATTGCAGGAGTGCAACAACGCATTGATCGTTCAATGGATGTGGCGATTGCACGAGAGTCTGAAACATTAAACAAAGGTCTGACGTTTTTGGCAACGGTGGGTGCGATTGCGCCGTTTGTGGGATTATTCGGCACTGTTTGGGGAATTAAAAATGCCTTTGAGCAAATTGCAATTCATCAAAATACAAATTTGGCTGTCGTGGCCCCGGGTATATCAGAAGCTCTTGCGGCAACCGCACTTGGATTGTTAGCTGCGATCCCGGCGGTTATTTTCTATAATAAATTATCGACAGATGCGGACCGCATCATCGGTGATTATGACAGTTTTGCAGATGAATTCTCAACAATTCTATCGCGTCAGTTAGACGCGTAGGGGCAAGGATATGGGCGCAGGTGTTTTGGATAATGGCGGCGGTGGCGGTAAGCGCCGTAGAAGCCATAAAAAACGTAAACCAATGGCAGAAATCAATGTGACGCCATTTGTTGATGTGATGCTTGTGTTGTTAATAATCTTTATGGTGGCGGCTCCGCTGATGACTGTCGGGGTGCCGATTGAACTGCCAAAAACGGCTGCAACTGCCTTGCCGTCTGAAGAGGAAGAGCCATTGACCATTACGATTACCGCAGACGGTAGGTTGGAATTGCAAAAAACCGAAATTGACCGCAATACACTTGTTCCAAAATTGCAGGCAATCGCTGCAGAACGTGAAAATGACAAGGTGTTTTTGCGGGCAGATGGTGCTGTTCCTTATGAAATCGTAATGCAGGTAATGGGTGCTCTGAATGCAGGAGGGTTTCGTGATATCGGTCTGGTCACTGATGGAGGTGGCCCGAAATTGAATGATCAGGGTGGCTGAGGTATCTTGTGGAGACAGGTACAAAAATATCAGGTTTTATACATTTGGGAGCGATTGGGCTTGCAGTGTTTGGAGGGGCTTTGTTTAAGGCCCCTGTGAGTGAGGCAATTCAAATTTCTGAAGTAAGTATTATTACTTCCGAGGATTTTGCAGTTTTGCAGTCTACAGCACCCGATACATCACCTGACGTTGCTAAAGCGCCCGAGATCAAAGCGCCGGAACCGGTTCAGGAAGTAGCACCTGCAGTTGAACCACCCGCTGAAGCAGCAGAGCCTGTGCCTGATGAACAATTGGCAATGATTGCCCCTGCACCTACACCCGCGCCACGCATTGATACGCAATCAGCCCCAAAGCCTGATATCAATGCAAAAGAAGCCGACACTATGCAAAAAGAAGCCACGCCTGATGAAGCGGCAACCGAAACTGCCGAACCTGCGCAGGAACAGGCTCCGAAAGAAGCGGCTACAGAGATCGTTACAGAAGCAGAAAAACCCAGTGAATATGCCCCGACCTCTTCAAATATGCCGCGTTCCCGACCCCGCGATATGGCAGAGCGTGTGGCGCAGGTAGATGCTCCTAATCCTGTGGAAGAACCAACGGTAGTTAACACCGCAGATGAAATTGCCGAAGCATTGGCAGAAGCAGATGCCGCACAGAATAAACCAGCCCTACCCAAAGGCCCGCCTTTAACAGGCGGCGAGCGTGAGGGGCTTGTTCTAGCTGTAGAAAAATACTGGAATGTACCGATTGGCATTCAAAATGCTGCAGACATGATTGTTGTAATCGCCATTGAACTATCACCGAACGGTAAACTGATTGGTGAACCAAAGTTGGTTGACCCAAAAGATTTATCGGCGCAAGGCATGCGACAAGCATTTGAGGCGGGAAGACGTGCTTTAATTCGCGCACAACCGTATGATTTACCACCCGAAAAATATGAACAATGGCGACAAATTGAAGTTGTATTCAACCCAGAAGAAATGGCTGTGAGATGATGAAACATATTCTGACATTTTTATATACCGTATTGGCGGCACTTACGTTGATGCCCACAATATCTGTGGCGCAAAGCAAACCTTTACGGATTGAGATCACCAAGGGTGTGATTGAACCGATGCCGTTCGCGGCTCCTGTTTTTGTGGCTGAAAATGCAGCGGCAAACAAGTATGCAAGAGAATTAACGCAAGTGTTGGCTTCTGATTTAACCGGCTCCGGATTATTTCGGGAAATTCCTAATGGGGCACATATCTCGAAGGTTACCAATTTTAACGCACCGATCCAATATGCTGATTGGAAGGCGATTAATGCACAGGCTCTAATTACCGGAGCGGTAAGTGTTTCGGGAAACCAACTGATCGTGAAATTTCGCTTGTTCGACGTTTTTGCTAACACTGCTCTTGGTGATGGGCTTCAGTTTGTCGCGACAACCAGTAGCTGGCGGCGTATGTCGCATAAGGTTGCCGATGCGGTCTATAGCCGCTTGACGGGTGAAACCGGTTATTTTGATAGCCGCGTTGTCTACATCGCTGAAGAAGGTCCGAAAAACCAACGCAGAAAACGGGTGGCGCTGATGGACTATGACGGTGCGAATGTGCGTTATTTGACGGATGCAAAATCAATTGTTTTGGCACCAAGGTTTTCCCCGAATGCCCGTGAAATTATTTATACAAGCTATGAAACAGGCTCGCCCCGCGTGTATTTGATGGATGTCGATACATTAAAGGGCCGCATCTTAGGTGATCAACCGTCTATGGCTTTTGCGCCTAGGTTCTCACCGGATGGGACGAAGGTTGTGATGTCGCTGTCCGAAAAAGGTAATTCGGATATTTATTTGGTGAATGTATCCAATGGGCGCAAAGTTCGTCTGACAAGCTCTCCTGCAATTGATACCGCTCCAAGTTTTTCACCTGATGGATCGCAAATTGTGTTCGAGTCGGATCGCAGCGGTGGGCAGCAGATTTATGTAATGTCGGCCTCAGGTGGGTCGGCAAAACGGATAAGTGCGGGGAATGGGCGATATGGTACGCCTGTTTGGTCACCGCGTGGTGACATGGTTGCGTTCACAAAGCTCTACAAAGGACGTTTTCACATTGGTGTGATGCGCATTGATGGTAGTCGCGAAAAATTGTTAACGGCATCATTTCTGGACGAAGCGCCAACATGGGCCCCAAATGGTCGTGTTTTGATGTTTTTTCGAGAAACAGCAGGTGCAACTGGTGTGCCGTCTATTTACTCGGTAGATATAACCGGCCAAAATTTGCGCAAAGTTAATACTCCGACTTCTGGTTCAGACCCTGCGTGGTCCAGCCTGTTAAAGTGATTTGGAACGGGATTCACAATTGATATCGTTTCTGATATAAAGAGCAAAATGATGGAAAACCATCAAGAGAGGCAGAGCAATGGTAACTATTTTTAAAAAACTAAGCATAGCAGCAATCTGTGTAGCAGGACTTACCGCATGTGGGTCGAATCCACCTGGTGGTTATGGAGTCGGTGGCGCTAATGGCGGCATTCAGCCAGGCAGCGCGTCAGACCCAATGTCGCTCGCGTATTTTCAGCAAACCATAGGCGACCGCGTATTGTTTGCAGTGGATCAAAGCACATTAAGCCCAGAAGCGACCGGCATATTAGATGGTCAAGCCAATTGGTTGCTGCAAAATACACAATACGTTGTCACGATTGAGGGCCATGCTGATGAGCAGGGAACACGTGAATATAACCTTGCATTGGGTGCGCGGCGCGCAAGTGCAGCACAGAATTATCTGGTTAGCAGGGGTGTCGCGGACAATCGCGTTAAAACGGTGACATATGGCAAAGAACGGCCAATCGAGATTTGTTCAACTGAAGAGTGTTGGTCTAAAAATCGCCGGGCAGTCACTATTGTCAGCTCCGGTTTGGGTAGTTAAGAGGCAATCATGTGTGTTCGGTCTAAGTTTGTAAAAATCATATCGTTTTTAATTTGGGTTGCCTGCATTCCAACTTTGACCTTGGCGCAGACAAAAGATGAAACTCTTGCCGATCTTCGGCAAGAGCTGGTTTTTTTAAATACAGAAATCCAGTCATTGAACCGTGAATTGTCGACAACATCCGGTGGAGTTGCTCCGACAGGCTCTGGGACTTTATTGCAGCGGGCAGATGCACTGGAGCAAGAATTAAGACGTATTACCGATGTCGTCGAACAATTACAGTTTCGCATAGAACGTGTTGTTCAAGATGGTACAAATCGGTTAGGTGACATGCAGTTTCGCATCATAGAGTTGGAAGGCGGGGACGTTTCAAATATGCCTGATATTCCAGTTCTTGGTGGTGAGAATGGTGCTTCAACGATACCTTCGGGAAATGGTAATCAAAACACTTCTGAAAATACTGGTGTAGAGCTTGCAGCATCTGAACAAGGCGATTTTGATCGCGCGGTTGCAGCTGTTGATGGGGGTAACTATGCTGATGCGGTTGTTAAGTTCGACCAATTTTTGCTGACTTACCCGGGCGGTCCGTTGACAGGTGAAGCGCACTACTGGCGGGCTGAAGCCCTGGCAGGCCAAAACGACTGGAGCAATGCCGCGCGTGCATTTTTGGAAAGCTTTAGTGGTTCTCCCAACGGTGTAAAGGCAGCCAAATCTTTATACCGGCTTGGTGTGAGTTTGGCCGAGCTTGGACAGATACAAGATGCTTGTGCGACATTGGGTGAGGTAGGACTTCGGTATCCAACAGCCCAAGAAGCAAATGAAGCAAGAAGTGAAATGACAGCTTTGAACTGTTCGTAATTGTGCCAGAAAAATTAAATCTTAAAATGCAGATCAACACAGTTATGGTAAATGTGCCAAACAATATGGTTGGGGTTGCTGTTTCGGGTGGTGGCGACTCGGTTGCGTTATTACGTTTGCTTTTCGACTGGAGCCAGGTACATGGGCGCAAGATATTTGTGGCTACGGTCAATCATAACTTACGCAGTGCCGCACAAGAAGAGGCCGGTTTTGTCGCCAACATTTGTAGTGATCTTGGAGTCCCGCACCGGATTTTAAGTTGGGAAGATTGGGATGGACAGGGTAATTTACAAAACGCTGCGCGCAGTGCGCGTAAATCATTATTGACCGACTGGGCGCGTGAATTAGGCATCGAAACAATCGCATTGGGTCACACACGTGATGACCAAGCTGAGACTTTTCTGATGCGGTTGGCGCGTGGCTCTGGCGTGGATGGCTTGTCCGGAATGAAACAAATCAGCGGCGAGAATCCGGTGTGGGTACGTCCGCTATTGGGTGTAACACGTGGTGATCTACGCGAATATTTAAAGACGTCAGGGCAAAATTGGGTGGATGACCCGTCAAATGATGATGATCGTTTTGAACGGGTAAAGATGCGCAAAGCCATGCCTGAACTTGCCAAGTTGGGCCTTGATCTTGACCGTTTGGCCGGCACGGCTGAAAGCATGCAGTTATCCAGAGCGGCATTGGAACAAATAACACAACGATGCATTCGTAATTGCAGTGAGCCAAGCCAGTTTGGTACGGTTTCGGTTAACTTGGAAAAATTGCAATCAGAACCAATTGATATCCAATACAGGGTATTAAGTTATGTCATAGGATGGGTTACAGGTTCGCATTATAGGCCCCGATTTTCATCTCTGAAGGAAGTTTATGGATTGTTAAGGCAGGGGAGCTCGCAAACATTGGCTGGATGTTTCATGAAAGCGATCACGTCTAAACAGGTAATTGTGATGCGTGAAGTTGCAGGCATGATGCCGCAAAATGTTTTAAATGGCCTTTTTGATACGCGTTGGACTGTTTCGTGTGATCAGAGTATCGAGGGTGCCGAAATTCGCCCATTGGGCGAAAAAGGTATATTACAAGTGAAGAACTGGCGGGATTTGGGTATTCTACGTGATATTTTACTTCAAACGCCAGCTGCTTGGGTTGGAGATAAGGTTGTATCTGCGCCTTTTGCTGGTATTAACGGGCCTGTCAAAATATCTCTGAAAAATGATTTTGATCAGTTTTATTGTAACGTCGTTTCACGTTGAATAACCGTGAAAGAGCATTATGTTAGTGAAGCATCGCATTAAGCGAGTCGGCACCTGCCGGCATAAACAGGAGAAAACCTTTGGGTAACGCTAAAAATCTTATTATATGGATCGCGCTCTTTTTACTCGTGATCGGATTGTTCAGCGTCTTTAACGACAATCCCCAAAATCAAACGGGATCCAACATCAAATTTTCAGACTTCATGCAAAAAGTTGAGAGTGGCTCAATTCGTAGTGTTGTTCTGGATGGTGAAAAAATTTACGCCATTGGCAATGATACCAGTAACACAAAATACCAAACGGTGAAGCCGGTTGAATTGGATGTTACACGTGATCTGCTGGCCGCGAATATTGACGTTAAGGCAGAAGCACAGGAACAATCTAGCTTTATGAGCACAATTTCGTTCATATTACCGTTTCTTTTACTGATCGGTGTATGGATATTCTTTATGAACCGTATGCAAGGCGGTGGACGTGGTGGGGCTATGGGTTTTGGCAAATCCAAAGCAAAGCTATTGAACCAAAATGAAGACCGTAAAACATTTGACGATGTTGCAGGTATTGATGAAGCCAAAGAAGAGCTAGAGGAAATCGTCGAATTTTTGCGTAACCCGCAGAAATTTTCCCGTCTTGGCGGGATGATCCCGAAAGGGGCTTTGCTTGTTGGTCCGCCCGGTACCGGTAAAACCCTTTTGGCGCGTGCCATTGCCGGTGAAGCCGGGGTTCCGTTTTTTACCATCTCGGGGTCTGATTTTGTGGAGATGTTTGTCGGTGTTGGCGCCAGCCGTGTGCGCGATATGTTCGAGCAGGCCAAAAAGAACGCACCATGTATTGTTTTTATCGACGAGATTGATGCTGTTGGCCGCCATCGCGGTGCCGGTTATGGCGGCGGGAATGATGAGCGCGAGCAAACATTGAACCAATTGCTTGTCGAAATGGATGGGTTTGAAGCCAATGAAGGTGTGATCCTTCTGGCGGCAACAAACCGTCCTGATGTTCTAGACCCGGCTCTGCTGCGCCCGGGTCGGTTTGACCGTCAGGTGCAGGTTCCGCTACCCGATATCAAGGGACGTGAGAAAATTCTGTTTGTACACTCTCGCAAAACCCCGCTTGGCCCGGATGTGGATCTGCGCATCATTGCACGTGGTACGCCCGGGTTTTCCGGCGCGGACATAGCAAACCTTGTGAATGAGGCAGCTTTAATGGCGGCACGCACAGGTAAACGCTTTTTGACGATGGAAGATTTTGAGTATTCCAAAGACAAGGTGATGATGGGTGCTGAACGTCGCTCTATGGTTATGACCGAGGACGAGAAAAAGTTAACGGCATTCCACGAAGCGGGCCACGCGGTTGTGGGGTTAAATGTGCCGCAACATGATCCAATTCACAAAGCTACTATCATACCACGTGGACGTGCATTGGGCTTGGTTATGTCATTACCAGAGCGTGATACTTTATCTGTAACCAAAACCAAATATAAATCCAAAATCGCTATGGCGATGGGTGGTAAAGTAGCAGAAGAGCTAACATTTGGTGAGGACAATGTAACATCAGGGGCATCCTCTGATATACAGCAGGTCACAAATATTGCCCGTGCCATGGTTACGCAATTTGGTATGTCAGATCGGCTGGGCAATATAAATTACTCATCCGAGCAGCAAAGCTATTTGGGGCCGCAAGGTAACGGCACGAGTGCTTCACCTGAAATGCAGGCCAAAATCGACGAGGAAGTGCGCAAGTTGGTTGATGAAGGTTATGCAACCGCTGTTTCCATTTTGACTAAAAAGAAACGTGACCTGAAGCGTTTGGCCGAAGGGCTGTTGGAATATGAAACTCTAACTGGTGATGAGATCAAAAAAGTGATCGCAGGGAAACCGCTAAACCGTGGTCAGGATGACGACGAAGAAGATAGCGGTTCTGCGCCAAGTGTGACGGCAGTTCCTAAGACCAAGAAGAAACCAAAAGCGAAACCTGCCGGTGATCTGAAACCAGAGCCGACTTAGGTTTAAAGGCATATAACGCTAAAAAAGGCTCGCATATTTGCGGGCCTTTTTTATGCGGTGCGATCACAAGTTTCCTATTGCATGTGTAAATATCACTGAACGGCGAAAATGACATTGATAGTGTCGGTTTTCTTACCATGAGGAGTCGTAGTATTGCTCCATAAAGGCGCAGAAGAAGCATCCACGCTGTAGTCCATACGAAAGTTGAATGACATGTCATACAAGACCGATATCCAAATTGCCCGCGAAGCGAAGAAACGCCCTATTCAAGAAATAGGTGAGAAGCTTGGCATTCCGTCAGATGATCTGCTGCCATTTGGTCATGATAAAGCAAAAGTCTCCGCTGAATTCATCAAGGCTCAAGTGGGTAAAAAAGACGGCAAACTGATATTGGTTACTGCGATCAACCCGACACCTGCGGGTGAAGGCAAAACAACTACAACTGTTGGCTTGGCGGATGGCCTGAATGCTATAGGTAAGAATGCCGCGATCTGTATTCGTGAAGCCTCATTAGGCCCATGTTTCGGTATGAAAGGTGGCGCTGCGGGCGGTGGTTATGCGCAAGTCGTGCCAATGGAAGATATGAACCTGCACTTCACAGGTGATTTCCATGCGATTACATCTGCCCACAATCTGCTGTCTGCAATGATCGACAATCATATCTATTGGGGCAATGAGTTGGAAATAGACCAACGTCGTGTTGTTTGGCGCCGTGTTGTGGACATGAACGACCGGGCTTTACGTGACATTGTAACCTCGTTGGGCGGGGTTTCAAATGGCTTTCCTCGTCAAGCAGGATTTGACATTACCGTTGCCTCTGAAGTGATGGCGATCTTGTGCCTGTCAAATGATCTGGAAGATCTGCAAAAACGTCTTGGTGACATTATTGTGGCTTACCGCCGTGACCGCTCGCCGATTTACTGCCGCGACATCAAAGCTGACGGGGCCATGACAGTCTTGCTGGAACAGGCGATGCAACCCAATCTGGTGCAAACACTGGAAAACAATCCGGCCTTTGTCCACGGTGGTCCGTTTGCTAATATCGCGCATGGCTGTAACTCGGTTGTCGCAACAAAAACAGCTTTGAAGCTGGCTGACTATGTGGTCACCGAAGCCGGTTTTGGTGCCGATCTGGGTGCCGAGAAATTTATGAATATCAAATGCCGTAAAGCGGGCCTAGCACCTGATTGTGTGGTTCTGGTTGCAACTGTGCGCGCGATGAAAATGAACGGCGGTGTTGCACGGGCTGATTTAGGTACCGAGAATATCAAAGCCGTCAACGATGGTTGTTCCAACTTGGGCCGTCATATCGGCAACCTGAAATCATTCGGTGTCCCTGTGGTGGTAGCAATCAACCACTTTGTGACTGATACGGACGCAGAGGTACAAGCCATCAAAGACTATGCCAAGACCCAAGGGTCGGAAGCGATCCTGTCACAACATTGGGAATTTGGCTCAAAAGGCTCTGCTGATCTGGCCAAACGCGTGGCGGAAATTGCGGATAGCGGTGTCAGCCAGTTCGCACCTTTATATCGTGATGAGATGCCATTGATGGAGAAAATTGAAACCATCGCCAAGCGCATCTACCGCGCTGATGAGGTTATTGCGGATAAGAAAATCCGTGATCAACTACGTCAATGGGAAGAGCAGGGCTATGGTAATCTGCCGATCTGCATGGCCAAAACCCAATACAGCTTTAGCACAGACCCAAGCCTGCGCGGTGCGCCTGTGGGCCACTCGGTGCCGGTACGTGAAGTCCGCCTCAGTGCCGGTGCGGGTTTTGTGGTCGCGATCTGCGGCGAGATCATGACAATGCCCGGTCTGCCACGGGTTCCAAGTGCTGAAAGCATCTTTATTAACGACGAAGGCCAGATTGACGGCTTGTTCTAAAGCGGTCTTTATCAATAGGCGTTCTGCCTTTAAACATTTAGTTACAGGCCGCCTGTTTTCAGCGCGGCCTTTTCGACCGATTATAAGACAAAAGGAAATGAAATGACTGCTAAAATCATCGACGGCAAAGAATTTGCCGCAAGAGTTCGTGCAAAAGTAACCGTTCATGTGCAGCGTTTGCAAAAAGAACACGGGATCACACCCGGTTTAGCAGTTGTGCTGGTAGGTGCTGATCCAGCCAGCGAAGTTTATGTACGTAACAAGAATAAATCGACTGTTGAGGTCGGTATGAACAGCTATGAGCATAAGTTGCCTTCTGATACCTCTGAAGCGGATTTGTTGTCTTTGATTGATCAACTGAATAATGACCCAGCAGTACATGGAATTTTGTGCCAACTGCCTTTGCCGGACCATCTTAACGAAGAACTGGTGATCAATTCTATAATCCCTGAAAAAGATGTGGACGGTTTTCATATTTCAAATGTAGGACTGTTGGCCACTGGGCAAAAATCAATGGTGCCTTGTACACCTTTGGGCTGTTTGATGATGTTACGCGATCATCATGGTAGCCTGTCAGGTATGAATGCTGTCGTTGTTGGCCGATCGAACATCGTTGGCAAACCAATGGCCGCTTTGCTATTGAAAGACAGCTGCACCGTTACAATTGCGCACAGCCGCACGAAGGACATTGAAAGCTTATGCCGTGGCGCCGACATTCTAATAGCCGCTGTTGGCCGGCCCGAGATGATTACGGGTGATTGGATTGGGGAAGGGGCCACGGTTATCGATGTTGGCATCAACCGCATCCCGGCCCCTGAAAAAGGTGACGGTAAAAACAGATTGGTCGGGGACGTTCATTTTGCTAGTGCGGTGGAAAAAGCCGGTGCTATAACGCCAGTTCCCGGCGGTGTTGGGCCAATGACTATTGCATGTCTTCTGGCAAATGCCGTTACGGCCTGCTGTCGTGCAAATGGACTGCCGGAACCAGAAGGTTTAACAGCTTAATTCATTGTCTGTACCGAGTTGTATTTGGTGAAGCTGATAGTCAGCAATACGCAAATCAATAACTCATTTACTTGGCCAACTATCAGCCAGGGTGGTAACGCGCCCGAAATAGAGCGCGTTATTAAACATTTGATAGTTAATATAGATTCTTACAAGCCCTCTGAATAAAATTTTTTGTTGCATCAGCCGTCTTTAGGTTGGTGATCGTTCAACAAGGTTTTTTCGACCTTTGTTATATTTGTAATAACGTAATAATTATAACTAATCACATAAAATTAATGCGTGTTTAGTTTGTATTTATTTGATGCTCAGCTCTCATGGATAGTAATTTGAACCAATACAATCCATGATAGCAATCGACACATAATGTGCAAAACACTGTAAATTTTAAAACTTAACTTTCAATATCGCTGTCAGCTACAAACATATTGGCCCAAGCTTGGTCGATTAAGTCAGGTGTCATTGCGCGTGGCAAACCTTGATATTCGCAAATTGTGCCCATCTGATCTATCAGGAAAGGAGCTTGGTATGCAGCATATTTATGTTCTACCTCATCGTATTTTGCCCCGAATAAATAAACCAAAGCTTCTTTATCCAATGTGAATCTTTTTGTTTTTGCCACCAACATAAAGATTTTAAGCATATCTTCACGGCTAGGAGCCTCAATAAGGATCTTAAAGAAAATCCTGCGCAAGGCGGCACCATCAAATATTTTGTTTGGGTGGAAGTTGGTAGAGAAAATTACCAATGTATCAAATGGAACTGTGAATTTTTCACCTGATTGCAAGCTTAGAATATCTTCGCCACCTTCCATTGGAACAATCCAACGGTTGATAAGTGCCTGCGGAGATTCCTGCTGTCGTCCCAAATCATCTACGATAAACACGCCGCCTGCAGCTTTTAGCTGCAATGGGGCCTGATAGGTCTTGGAATTCGGATTATACTTCAGCTCCAGCATATCAAGGGTCAGTTCGCCGCCGGTGATTACCGTAGGGCGATCACATTGAACGTAACGCCTGTCAAAACTGCCACCTACACGACGTAGGCTGCTTGCATCATCCGCAGAATTTTCAGCGGATGAGTGAACAACAGGGTCATATACTGAAATAACTTGGCCAGCATATTCCAAAACCCGGGGGATAAATATTTTATCGCCCATTGCATCACGGATGCCATTTGCAATAGATGATTTACCATTGCCGGGTGGGCCATACATCAAAACTGATTTACCAGAGTTAACAGCAGGCCCGATTTGGTTAAGCAAGTTATCCGGGATGATCAGGTGACCCATTGCCCCCTCAAGTTTTTCTTTTGTAATACCGACATTACGGATAGTTTGTCGTTCAACCTGTGCTGCAAAATCTGACATAGGTACAGGTACCGGGCCAAAATATTCAGATTGCTGTAATGCAAGTAAAGCCTGTGATTTCCCCGTTTCCGTCATTTTATAACGCATCTGGGATGCCATTCCGCTGTCGGCGGTACCCAAAGTCTCGATTAACTTCTGGGTGCGACACATATCGATCAATTCCATTATGATAGGAACGGTGACACACAGCTCTTTAGCCATATCACTAACTGACTCGAGGTTTTTCCGAAATACAGTCTTTATAAAAATTTCACGCACAAACACGGTTGGAAGGCCTATATCCTCTAACGAGTTAGGCTCAAGTGGTGCCAATGCAATCCTCGAATGCATATTCATTAAATATCCCCTTTGCATCACACACAGTTAATCTGTTTGGAAACATAAAAGTAAATTATACGAGCAGAAATGTGACTTAATTTAGGCTTTTTCAGGAATACCATATATTCAAAAGAAGATATGCGATTAAACTTCCTGCCAGAGTTACACCGAATGGAAACTTCCCTTTTGAATTCCAGGACTCCCAATCTTTGACGTAATTTTTAATCCCTGGGGTGATGCCTATTAACTTATGTAAAGCTATGAAAAAGAACGACATTATAGCTATAATGAAAAGGAACGGGAAAATATGCATAAGTGCGATATAGGGCATCATTGCAGCTGTGAATTTCGAGTCTCCGCCGCCCACTAGACCAATGCTTGTTATGAAAAAACCAGCGATCAACATGACAATACCCTGTGCTATTCTAATGCCATATTCTTGCATATCAAACATAAGAGGCCCCATTATCAGAAAACTGATGAATAAGGCATAACATGCGACATTGGGTATACGCATGAATTTCATATCACTCCAAGCAACCCAAATGCAGATAGGAATTGCCGGTATCAATAATATGTAACTGGGTAAATGAAGCATTATGTATTCCTTAACTCAATGCCTCTAGGCTACGTACTGCGGCGTCAAAATGACTTGGGTGGGTTTCAATTGCCTGTTCAATCAGGCCGCGGCCAACTGCTTTGTCACCCTTTTTAACTGCTGTCAGACCCAAAGTGTATAAAAGATATGCACGTTCTTCCTGTGATGCCTTAATTAAGGGGAGCACATAGTTTCCTTGCGATCCACGGGCCAGCACTAGGTTATTCTTGGCCGTAAATAGTTTGGGGTCATAGGAAATAGCTTCCATGAATAGGTCTTCGGCACCTTTGTAATCTCCACGTGATAACTTTGAATAGCCCCAGTTGTTTAAAACACTTGCCGGTTGTGTAGTCAGTTCAGACGCTGTTTTATAAAAACTATCCGCTTTTTTCCATTTCTTTTGGGAGTCTGCAATCATCGCCTCCAACCGGTAACGTTTAAACGTCTCAATGGTTGGGGGTACTTTGTTGAGCTCTGCTTCTGCCGATTTCCAATCATTGGTACGTATCAAGGCATCAGCATAATTAATGTGGTCATCATTGCTTGCATCTTTATGTTCAAGTATTTTCTTGTAAACAGGCAGAGCTTCTGTCGCACGTTTGTCCCGAACTAAAGATGTGGCAAGTCCGCGTTGTAAATCAATACGATCCGGATCTTTTTCTAACGCACCTCTAAAGTAGGTTACTGCCTCATTCGGGTCTGCAACCGTTAACATGATGTCATTTAGATTGGTTGCATCAACTACGTTTATAGCACTTTTTTCGGGGTTCTCTTTTGATGATCCGTCCATCTGGTCGCACGCCGCCAACCCGACTGCGCTAACCAAACAAACTACATTCCATAATGGAGTCCGCATCGCCTGTATCCTGTTTCTGCTCTAGTCCGAATTGGCTGTCCTCAACAGTAAATATCTACCGTTTCCGCGCCTGACCAAATCGAATTCGTTTTTATTATTCTCTACAGTATAGCTGGAATTTTCTATCTTTGCGATAATTTTGGTAAGATTTGTGCGAATTACTTCAGAATTTCCATTATCTAAGCCATATGCGAGCTGAAAGACACGCTTTGCTTCACGTAAATTGCCTTCACTGGACAAAACAATACCAAGATTGTTCCATGCCGGAACAAATTTCGGGTCTTTCTCAACCGCGCTTTTCAACAGTTTCTTGGCTTGGCCAAGGCGTCCGAGTTTTAAATTGGCAGATCCAAGAGCACTTAGCACATCTGCATTTAACCCTTGTTCCCCGGCTGCGCGCGTATATGCGCGTAAAGCAAGTTCGTATTCGCCCGCCGCCATTAATCTGTGACCCACAATTAGCCCGTCTACTACCTCGGAGATGTTGTCCGCATCAGAAGGTGCATTGGGACCTTCCCCGAGGGCTGTTAGTGGTGTGGCTTGGGGTTGGGTACATGCGAAAAGAACACAAGTGGTGATTACAGCAAGAACCAGATTTCTTCGCTTTGCATCTGACACGGTGTGAACCAATCGTTATCCTAAAACTAGCATGATTTGGTATACAGACGGACCAACCAATAGTACCATAAGAGGCGGCACCGTAAACAACATTGTACAAAGAGTCATTTTTGTAGGAAGTTTATTTGCTTTTTCTTCAGCCCGCATAATCCGTTTATCGCGCATTTCAGCCGCGTACACACGTAAACTATCGCCAATGGAAGTACCGAATGCTGCTGATTGTACCAAAACGGTCACAAATGATTTAATATCCGGGACACCGGCACGCTCTGAAAAATCTTTCAGAACAGTCGGCTTGTCTTTACCCGCACGCATTTCATTGGCAATTATCAGGTATTCATCCGAAAGCTGTGGGTAAGAGTGAACTAATTCCTTACCTACACGCGCAATACTTTGATCCAGTGATTGACCGGCTTCGATACATACAAGCATTAAGTCCAAGCTATCGGGGAAACCGCCTTCAAGTTCAGCCAAACGTTTGCCCGAGCGACTACTTACCCAATAGATCGGCAAGTAATACCCAAGACCAGCAGGCACTGCACCTTTTAGCAAATGATCTGTAAGTTCTGTATCCGTTGAGAAAAACATAACATATACGCCACCGATTATAATACCAATAATGGCCAGTGCGAACTGTATGAAATGAAAATTACGAACGGCATCTTTTGACCGATATCCCGCTCTTAGAAGATTAAGCTTGCGCTTAGAGAATTCTTCAACGTTTTGCGGCTCTAGGAACGTAGCGAACTTATCTAAATTCGGCCCTTTTTTCTTTGCTTGGCGCAAATTGAGGGCTGGTGTATTCGTTGCTTTTGTTGGTGCTTGAAATTGGTTAGGGGACTGTATTCTGTCAAAGGGGTCTTTCTTTTTAACCAGAATAAAAGGCAATGTAAGAGTGACCATTAAAAGGCCAAACGCGCCTAATGCCAAAATCGGGCCTGAGGGGCCCAGTAATGAAGTTAGTGTTTCGATCATTCCACTCATAACATTTAAACCTTAATATCAACCATGGCTCTCATAATCACCACATTCAGTGCCATCATCAGGCCAACAATAATGCATGCAGGGATAAACGCTGCTGTTTCCATTACATCATCATAATAATCCGGCTTGATTGCCAAAATAGCCATTAGGGCCGCAGCCGGGAATGCTGACAGAAAATAGCCGGAAAACTTAGCTTCAGAAGTAATTGCTTTTACGCGTCTGAACAGTCTAAAGCGCGATCTTATCACTTTTCCCAAACCATCCAGAACCTCTGCTAGGTTACCACCTGACTGGGATTGAATGCCAACCGCAACAGTAAGGAAGCGAAGATCCTGCACGTCAACTCGATCAGCCAAATCTTCCAGTGCCAGAATTAAATCACGGCCATATGTTGCTTCATCAGCAAGCATACCGAACTCTGTGCCGATCGGATCGGCCATTTCTTGGGCCACCACGTTAATCGCACTGGAGAAAGGGTGCCCAACACGCAAAGAGCGCACAATAAGTTCAACTGCATCTGGCAATTGTTCTTCGAATAACGCCAATCGCGCTTTTGCTTTATTATTTAACCAGATAAAGACACCGCCTACACCCATTCCCACTGAAATAAGCAAGATAATAAGAGGCTCTAATTCTGTCAGGGCTAACATGATTCCAAAAATGGCAATTGCAATAAACCCCATAATCATCATCAAAGCTTTTGGAGAAAACGCTATATTGGCCTTGCTGGCTTTGTTGCCCAATATTGACAGTATCGGTACTCGTTTTGATTTCGCATGTTGTTCACGTTCTTTGCGAAGCGTATTTAAAACTTCCTCATGACCCTTACCTTGCTCCAGTAATGCCAATCTGCGGTTCATGCGTGAATTCAGCTTGATACTTTTTCCGAAGACAACAAGGTATAGGCCCTCGATGATCAGTAGAACACCGAAGAAAAGAAGACCAAGAAGTATGGCGGTTGACATTTTTTATCGTCCTATTGTGCTGCTGTTTTCGTATAAATACTTGCGGGCAAATCATAACCCCATTGTTTGAAGCGGTCGGCATAATTTGATCGCATACCAGTTGGTGTGAAATCTCCAAGTATTTTGCCGCCTTCTCCTGTACCGTGGATTTCATATTTAAATATTTCCTGCATGGAAATAATCCCGCCTTCCATACCGACAATTTCTGTAACAGATGTCATGCGGCGAGAGCCGTCTTGAAGACGTTTTACCTGAACGATCAGATTGACCGCTGATGCGATCTGTGACCGAGATGCTGAAATAGGCAAATCAACACCAGTCATCGCAATCATATTTTCCAAACGCGCAATTGCGTCACGTGCATTGTTGGCGTGAATTGTCGTCATAGAGCCGTCGTGACCAGTATTCATCGCCTGAAGCATATCAAGCACTTCGCTACCGCGGGTCTCCCCAACAATAATGCGGTCCGGCCGCATCCGCAAAGCGTTGCGCAAACAGTCCTCCTGGGTCACTTCACCCGTACCTTCCACACTGGCAGGACGGCTTTCCATTCGCGCCAGGTGAGTTTGTTGCAGCTGCAATTCCGCCGTATCTTCGATTGTTGCAATGCGTTCATCATTCGCGATGAAGCTGGACAAAGCATTCAAAGTTGTCGTTTTACCCGAACCAGTACCGCCAGAGACGATAATGTTAAGGCGTGTCGCAACTGCTGCTTGCAAATAAGCGGCCATTTCTTCCGTAAAGGCACCAAATGCTGCCAATTGATCAATGCTTAGTTTTTCTTTTTTAAACTTACGAATGGATACCAATGCGCCATCTACAGCGATAGGGGGGACGATTGCGTTGAACCGAGACCCATCTTGCAGGCGCGCATCAACGTAAGGATTACTTTCATCAACACGGCGGCCAACCGCGGACACAATTTTATCAATTACACGTAAAAGGTGCTTTTCATCGGCAAAACGGACATCTGATAGTGTCAATTTACCTTTTTTCTCAATGAAGATCTGTTTATGGCCATTAATCAGAATGTCGGCGATGTCGTCATCACGCAATAGAGGCTCTAATGGACCCAGACCTGTGACTTCATCTACTAACTCCTGAACAAGATGATCGCGTTCCGTTTTGTTTAAAACGATACCGATTTCCTGCAAACCGTCTATGGTTACGGCTGAAATTTCACGGCGAAGATCTGACTCTGTTGCCTTATCGATGGCTGCCAGATTCAAAGTCTCCAGTAACCGTTTATGCATCTGCATGCGAACATCAATCAACCGGTCTTTGCGCTTTTGATCTTTCACCTGATCATCTGAACTCACGGGTGCCACAACCGGTGCGATGGTTGGTAAAACATCTTTCGGTTTTTCGATCGAAATATCCGCGACAGGTTTTTTTGCGGCTGGTTGTGCCGTATCTTTAATTGATGTCGGTTTTTTTGTGGCGGGTTTGCTATATCGCTTAAACATTACACTTACTCTGCTGTTGCTGCTTGTTGTTCATTCTCACTGAGTTCTACAAACGTTTCTGCAATCTTAGCTATATCCTTGCGTAGTGGGTTCTTTGGGGACACTTCTGCTAATGGAGCACCATGATCACCTGCTGAAGGCACTTGTTTGCCGCCATCCGACAGCTGCCAACGCAATTCGATAGCTAATGATTCCGTCATGCTTTTCAAACGGGATTTCCCGCTTAAATCTGTCATTTTAGGCGCGCGGTTCAAAACGAATTGCACTTTTTCAAATGGCAGATCTTCAGCTTTCAATGTACGCATAAATCTTTGTACATTTTGCGCAGAACGCATATCAAGATTAACAAGACATAAAAACAGTTCGCATTCATTTAGAATGGTTTCAGACCAGCTAACAAGCGTTCTTGGAACATCGATTATGACCACATCATAGCATGACCTTGCAAGATCAATAAGGGTTTTGACTTCTTCTTGGCCAATGAATTCAAGTGGAACGGCATCTTGTGGTGAAGGTAATACCGCTAATTTGTTTTTATACATTGAAATAACTTGTTTGAACGATTCACTATCCGCATTATTGACGTCAGAGATCAATTCAAACGCGGCTTCGTTCTTGGCAACGTCCAAATATGTAGCAACTGAGCCAAATTGAAAATCGAAATCCAATATGCAGACGGTTTTGTTTTTTTCGCGCAATAGCTCCTGCATTTCCCATGCCAGGTTGGTAGAAAAAGTTGTTGCACCGACACCACCGGAAGATCCGTATATGGGCAGAAGTATGCCTTGCTTTGGCTGGTCCGGTTTTGCAAGTGATGCGTCAGGTAGTACAAATACCTCTTTGATCACGACCTTTTCCTCTTGAGATGCCAGGACACGATCTATTGAATCCTTCAATGCATTTTCCGGAATAGGGTAAGGGACGAAATCACTCGCACCCAAGCGCATTAATTTATGCAATGAGATTGCTGATAGATCATGTGTGACCAAAATCACTTTAATATCACGTTCTTTTGCCGCATTTATGATATTATCGACAAAGGTTAAATCTTTTTCGTCAGTTTTATCCAGTGCGATTGTGATAAACTTCAGGGTATCTGCATGGGAACTACGCAGAATATCTTCTGCATTTTCAAAATCCAACCCACCCCAGTTAGCCCCAAGGTTGTTTTCAAGGTCTTCAATCAGCAGGTCAAAACTTTCCAGATCACGTGCAATTGCACATGCCTCGATGATTTGAGGTTCTATTTCTTCTTCTTTTACTGTTACTGTCATTTTTTGCCCATTCCTCTGTGCCTTCGGCGTTTGTGACGTAAGATACAAAATTCCACCAGATATGTGTAAACGCGAATTGTGGCTATTTTACGGGGAATGGGGAAAAATGTACGTAGTTTAGGCACTTAATAGTCACACAGTTTTGGCTCTGCTTTATAAACAGAGCCAAAACTGAATTTTGTGTTAAAGACATTTCTATTTTCTATTCTACTGTCGATTGTGCAACATCGCCCTGACCTTTTTCAGTCAAAATAATTTGGTTTTCCAATGTTATATAGCGATTGTAGACTTCTAATGCGTATTTACCGTCAAGCGTTTGGCCATTAGCACCCGATTTTCCAAAACCGGTGACTTCTGTAACCGTGCGGCGATTCTGGCGATTAGGACCATCTGTTAAAACAATGGGTCTGGTCTCACCGAATGAAGCAACCGCACGTACTTTGGAACGGCTTACGCCCAATGAAATCATGTAGTTAACTGAATTTCGTGCGCGTCTTTGACCTAGCCCTTTATTGTAGGACGGGCTGCCGACTTTGTCAGTATGGCCGTATACGGTAAAGGTGATTTGCGGATGAGCTTTGATCCAAGCTGCCTGTTGCTGAAGGGCCACGCGGGCCTGTTCATCAAGTTGAGACGAGTTGAATTCAAAATTGATCGTAGCGGGGGCTTCACTTGCGAATTTACGTGTAAGATTCGCAAGCATTGCGCCAGTTTGACCTGATTGAACTGCAACATTATTTGCAACCGCTGACCCAAATGCGCCATTGCGTACATCTGGTTGAATTTCATGGTCAGGAAACAAAATATAGTCGGAACCGCCACACGCTGTTAGTAAAGCCGTGCATACAGATAGTGTTAGGGTGGAAATTTTCATTTTATTACTCCATCACATAACCGTAGGACCCGGTAAAGTCTTGTGCTGCTACAGTACCGCGTTTTACCGTTCTCTTGCCGCCTTCCACTTGGCCGTACAAGAATAGGTCATTTTCGCTTGGAAGCTTGACCCTATCGGTTGGTAACGCCAATGAGTCGCCGTCAACTGGATTAATCAAATGCGGCGTTACGATAATAATAAGTTCCGTTTGCTCGCTTTGATATTCTGCGCTTCTGAAAAGTGCACCCAGGATAGGTACATCGCCTAACCATGGTACTTGACCAGCCATATCGGTGAAACTGTCTTGTAGCAGGCCAGCAATTGCAATGCTTTGTCCGTCACGCATTTCAACAACAGTCGATGCCTGACGTTTGCTAAAGGCGGGGATCTGTATACTCCCTGATGTAAATGAATTGTCAGGGTCAAGTTGGCTTACAGAGGTATCAATGACCAGATTAATAAGGTCACCATCAACCACCGTCGGTATGAACTTCATTTCAACGCCGAAAGGTTTAAATTCTACAGTGATCGCGGGATCGCCGCCGACTGTTGAGGTTGTCTGTGCAACCGGAATCGGGAATTCGCCACCTGCCAGAAAGTTTGCTTCCGAACCGGATAATGCAATCAGATTTGGCTCAGCTAATGTTCTGGACAGACCTTTGGTCTCCAAAGCTTCCAATAAAACCGAAACAGCCAAGCCACCAGAAGTGAAGTTAAGGCCTAAAGTACCAGCTTTGGGAGATAACGCATTCCCTGTCAATAATGTGCCTTGTAATTTTCCTGAGCCACTCGTTGAGATACCAATTGTAGAGCTTAAAGCTTTTGCAACGCTACGCTGCATTTCTGCAAACCGAACTTTCAACATAACTTGTTGAGAGCCACCAACAGAAAGTAGGTTTGTTACTTTATCCGGTGCGTAACGTTCAGCCAAATCCATGGCGAGCGCGACTTTAGTAGCACCTGAAACGGTTCCACTTAAAACTATACCATCATTTGCAGAGCGTACCTGGATTGCCTCACGCGGAAGGATCTCTTTTAATAGCTCCTTAAATTCGGATAGATCAGGCGTAACTTTAACGTCCACATTAGTGATTAATTTCCCGTCTGGCCCAAGAAGCGTCAGAACGGTTCGGCCCGGGGATTTTCCCAGTACGTAGATTGTTTTATCTGAAAGGGTTGCAATATCCGCGATGCTTGGATTTGCAACGGATAATTCTGCAAAAGGTTGTTCGGACTCCATAACAATCGCCCGGTTCAATTTTACAGATATTGCGTTGGCCGTTGAGCCGCGCATAATTTTTAGTGTATTTTGTGCGTATGTTACGTTCGCAGGTAATGCTGCTGTAAGCATTAACCCGGTCATAACCGTGCCTAGTACTTTTGTAAGTCTCATGTGATCTGCCTCTCTGACCACTATTGTCATTTTTTTATATTATTGTTTTATGTACCATGCGGCATTTCTGTTTTTATTGCAAGAATCAATGATTTATTAGTTTTACTTAGTGTGGATAACTCGCAACACTCAGTATAATGCCAAATAAAAACTACTGTTTTCCGAGTGTTATTAGAAAAAAAAAGAGTGCGTAAAGCACTCTTTTTAAGAAATTTTGCAGTTAATTAATTAGAACACGGTATTGGAACTTCGATAACTTCAGCACCTTTACGTGTTTTAATTGTACAAACCTCTTCAACTGCTTTGACTTCTTCTTTGACTTCCTGGCGGCCCAAAAGATCGTTCTGGGTGACCTCAATTGAATCCGATGTTGTTTCATCATTCACGCCGCGTAACGATAGTAGAAGCTTACCAGTAGATTGGGCTTGCACTAAAGAAGCAACCGTTTTTGGCGATACTGCTACAGTAACTGTCTTTGCCACTGTAGGTGCCGCGCTGGATGATTCAGAGCTTTGATCGATCGCAATCAATGAAATCCCGTCCATGATTAGTTTTGTAACTTTTTCACCACGGTCGATTTCGCCAGTCCAATAAATGTCTACTTTATCCCCTGGGCGTAAAAAACCTGATACACCGGATGCAACATCTACGCGCAGCGTAAATGCGCGCATACCCATTGCCAGTCGTGAAGCAACGCCAACATCTTCGCCTAAATTTGTGACTTTCGTTGAAAGTAAAATCTCGCCTGGATCCACGACACGGATAACAATACGCGTATCGAGTTCACCTTCTAGGCCAAAAAGGTCTTCGGCCTTTGTGAATGCGGTTTCAGGAATACTGTTAACAGGCCACTCTATGGTTTTGACATCATCTTTTGTCAAAGGTTGACCATATTTCAGCTCAGTTGCTGCGACATAAACATCGACCAGCTCAACATTTTTAGAAACTCTTTTTCGTAGCTCGGCAATTCGACTTTCATTTGCATTAAATTGTTGAGACGCAAAATATACCGCACCACCGGCAAGTGCTACGCCAAATATTAATACCAGTGCAAAAACTATACGCATGTTAACCCCTTTACATATTTACTGCTCTTTGTAGTCCGCAAAATTGGTTGCAATCAGATTCTGTCGGAACAAAAAAGGATAGCCACGGTGCGGCTATCCCTTTGAATTTAAATAGATAGTAAATTCTATCTTTTTATTAAAGGCTGATAGCGCCGATTGCTGTAGACACTTTGCCTGCCAATGTTGTTCCAACACCAACCGCGATCAAAACAGCACCAGCTGTCAGAACTACGAAGTCAACTGTTACAGCACCTGATTCATCATTTAAAAACTTTTTCATTTGTGTACCCTCCAAGGTCTCTAAGTTAAGAAAGCTTATTCTGTTTCTTCGGGATATGTTCCCTTGCTTTCGAGACCTAATAAGCCGTGTAAATGCGGCAACAGTTTGGCTCCCTTAAAAAAAAGTAAAAAAAATCATAAGAAAATTGTATTTTTGTAGATTAATCAATATAAAACAAATGGTTACGAGGGTAAATTTTTTTCAAAAAGCATATTCATTATAATAAACAGAACTAGACTATGTCAGTATTGCCACAGTCTTCGCGCAAACATGACCAATTTTGCCCCGTTTGTCGGTAAATATCATATAAAGGTTAAAAAAAAGCAGGTCTGAATATGAAATATCTACGGTTATATCCTATTGGATTGTTCATATGTATTATTTTCACAGGTCTTATTGCAACATCGGGATATGCAGAGACAGGCAATAGCCATTCATTCAAACGTATAAAAGTAACGACACAGCCGATCGGGTCACGGATCAATATACAAATTAAACCCGAAGAATCGTATTATCACCAGAAACCGTCAATCAGCACATCGCTGCCGGTACGCACTTCAGTTTCTAAGGAACCGGTAAAACAAGCCCAAAAACCTGTAGGCAAGTTTGATTGGTTCTGGTCTGATTTCAACCATGATATATCCAGCGCGTCGTTGACACGATTAATTGATGCTGAACGCCAACTTTCAAAAACGCCACAAGGATCGCGGAATATAGCGCCGAGTTTGGCTACAATGCGCAAACTGGTAAGCGCATATGGAACCGATATATTAGTAGCGACATTAGATAAGGATGTATCACCCGCATTGGTCTTGGCCGTTATAGGGGTGGAGTCAGCAGGTAAAGTGGATGCGGTCAGTTCAGCCGGGGCCGTCGGTTTAATGCAACTTATCCCGGCTACAGCAGAACGTTTCAACGTTACAGACATATCTGATGCAAAGCAAAATATTGCAGGTGGTGTGGCCTATCTTGATTGGTTGATAAAAGAATTCAACAATGATCCGGTTTTGGCTCTGGCAGGATATAATGCAGGTGAGAATGCAGTTAAGAAACATAATGGTGTTCCTCCCTTTGCAGAAACACGTGCCTATGTGCCAAAAGTCGTGGCCGCATGGCAGGTTGCCAAAGCACTTTGTAAAACGCCACCAAAATACGCCATAGACGGATGCGTATTCGATCTTAATCCAAAAGTCGCACAACAGTAAAAATACGGTCTGGTACTTGTCTGAATAATTTGACAGATTGCCCCGAAATTATCGGGGGAAAACATGTCTGAGAATTTGCAACCAATATGGGCTCCGTCACAGGATCGGATCGAATCAAGTTTGTTAGCGCGCTTCATTGCCGCAACATCACAGCAATCAGGCAATGCAGTACCGGATTATGATAAGGTCTGGGATTGGTCTGTGTCATCCCCCGAACAATTCTGGGATGCGCTTTGGGATCTCTGTGGCGTTATCGGCAATAAATCCGGCCCGACATTGCTGAATAAAGACACTCTTATAAAGGCGCAGTTCTTCCCCGAAGCAGAATTGAACTATGCGGAAAACCTTTTGGGGCATGCAGGTGATGGTGCCAGTATTATATTCCATAGTGAAAATGGCGACCGTATAGAGTGGTCCTGGGCAGATTTGAAAGGCACCGTTTCAAAATTGCAGCAGGTCCTTATTGCACAGGGCATTAAACAGGGTGACCGCGTTGCCGGTTTTCTACCGAATATGCCAGAGGCAATAGCCGCAATGCTTGCGGTCACTAGCCTGGGTGCCGTGTGGTCTTCATGTTCTCCGGATTTCGGCCTGAATGGTGTCAAAGACCGTTTTGGTCAAATTGAACCTAAAATATTATTCACCGCCGATGCTTATCATTATAATGGCAAGACGCACTCCTCATTGGATATAGCCGCAAAACTGGCAGATGACATTCCATCTATTAAACAGGTTATTGTTATTCCTTATGCCGAGACATCTGCGGATATCTCTATTCTAGGCGAAAAAGGGGCACACTGGAGTGATGTGCTGGGCGGATATGAAGCGCGTGAAATAGTTTTTACCCGCGTGAATTTTGCGGCGCCTTTATTCATAATGTTTTCTTCCGGCACCACCGGCTTGCCCAAATGTATAATTCATTCTGTTGGTGGCTCGTTGTTGCAACATATGAAAGAACACCAATTACAGTGTGATATTAAACCGGGTGATCGTTTCTTTTATTTCACCACATGCGGTTGGATGATGTGGAATTGGTTGGTGTCGGGTTTGGCATCCGGTGCAACACTTGTGCTGTTTGATGGTTCGCCATTTTACCCTGACGGAAATATTCTTGCAGATATTACCGCAGCCGAGAAAGTTACGCATTTCGGTACATCTGCCAAATATATTGATGCTTGCGCCAAAGCAGATGTTAAGCCTGCCCAAACACATGATCTATCGGCATTGCGTACGATCATGTCTACCGGTTCACCGCTGGCTCCGGAAGGCTACGACTATATATATAAAGACTGGAAAGCCGATGTTTGCCTGTCGTCTATTGCAGGTGGCACCGATATTCTGGCTTGCTTTGTGGGCGGCAGCCCGATCAGCCCTGTTTATCGTGGCCAATGCCAAAAACGGCATTTGGCAATGAATACGCAGGTTTTTGATGAAAACGGTAAAGCATTGCATGGTGAGCCGGGCGAATTGGTTTGCACATCCCCGCATCCGTCCATGCCCATTGGTTTTTGGGACGACCCCGACGGCAAGAAATATAGGGCCGCTTATTTTGATAAATTCGAGAATGTCTGGCGCCACGGTGACTGGGTTGAATTAACTGCGCAAAACGGCATGACATTCTATGGGCGCTCGGACGCAGTATTAAATCCGGGTGGTGTACGTATCGGCACTGCAGAGATTTACCGCCAAGTTGAGCGTATCGAAGAAGTGTTGGAAGGTTTGGTTATTGGCCAGCAGTGGGATAATGACGTGCGCGTTGTCTTATTTGTGCGCTTACGTCAGGGTGTGACACTTGATGATGCATTGATCAAACGGATCAAAACCGAAATTCGCCATAACGCGACTCCGCGCCATGTGCCTGCAAAAGTCATTGCTGTTACGGATATACCGCGTACGAAATCAGGTAAGATCACTGAACTTGCGGTACGCGATGTGGTGCATGGTCGGGAAGTTAAAAACACCGAGGCTATGGCAAATCCTGAGGCATTGGAGTTGTTCAAGAATTTGGACGCACTACAAAGCTAAAACCCAAACAAATCCACGTAGTCATCAATGATACCGGAATAAAATGCCTGCATCATTGCATTGGGTTGGCGTGTCTCGAATGTTTCGGCAAAGGGGTCATCGGCCTCTATATTACTACCCGACATTTGTGTCAGGATAGCGTGACCGCAAAAAGGGACGTATATTTCGGAATATCCACCTTCATGGGCCATTACCAAGCGCCCGTCACATAAATCTTCTGCCGCGCCCATAATCATGCCGGTCATATCCTGAAACGTCTGGGCCGTTGCCATCATGCGCGACAGCGGATCAATGGCGGCCGCATCATAACCACATGCAACGATGATTACATCGGGGCCGAAATTATCCAATGCAGGCAATACAAGTCGCTGCATAACCTCAAGATACGTCGCGTGACCAGCGCCGGGGGGCAGGGGGATATTCATATTATACCCGACACCTGTACCTGATCCGTGATCTACTGCGGCACCTGTATCCAACGGGTAGTTGTTTTCCTGGTGGATTGAGATTGTCAGAACGTCATCGCGGTCATAAAAAATGGCTTCCGTACCATTGCCGTGATGCACATCCCAATCCACGATAGCAACACGAGACGTCAGATCTTGGGCAAATGCAGCCTCAACTGCTATGGCAATATTGGCCAACAGACAAAAACCATTTGGAAAATCAGGTAGACAATGATGACCGGGAGGCCGTGATAACGCATAGGCGTTTTGGGTTTCACCAACCAAAACACTGAAGAGCGCGTTTTTTACCAAACCTGCAGACAGGGCGGCAATTTCATACCCACCAGTGCCAAAGGGTGTGCGCAATCCTAACTCTCCACCACCTTTATCCGACATTTCCTTAAAATCGGTTAGGTACTCTTGTGTATGAACCCGTAACAAATCTTGTGTAGTGGCTGGATCTGCCGATTGGCATTTTAGCTCTTTGGCCAATCCAGTGACATCTATCAGATTCTTCAACCGTCGCTTGGTTTCAGGGTCTTCAGGCAATCCGCCGCTTGCATATGGCTGCACATTGCCGCCAACGGGTTGGGTGAATGCATAATTTCCACCGCCGTGCCAAAAACACTTTTCATCCCAGAAAAACCCTGTCTTCATTTACTTTTTCCTTTAAGTTGCCTTGCAAATCTATGGCATGGGTTTCTTTAATCGCAAAGAAACATTTTGAGGCAAAGTTCGTGAATAAAATTGATCTTGGTTACTTGGTTCAGTCAAACAATCCCTTTGAGGTGATCGTAACACCCAAGGCGTCTTCCAACCGCATCGTGCTTGATGCAAACGATATTCGGGTTTATGTCACGACAGTTCCAGAGGGTGGCAAAGCGACGGCGGCTGTCATTAAACTTTTATCCAAGGCGATAGGGGTGCCAAAAAGCAAACTAAAGCTCTTGCGTGGAGCCACATCAAAACGCAAGTTTTTTCAGATAGAGGATTAAAGCGATTATGCTTAAATATTTAAAACGAGAGATTGCACGTATAGCCAACCGTGCAAGGCTGACCTGCGAAGGCATCAAAATAACCTGGATAGATGAGCCGAGTTTCGCGTGGTGGGTCGTTGCCAATATCGTTTCGGGGGCGTTGACTTTTACGGTTGATATGATGCCCGTTGAACGGGCATTGATCATTGGATTCGGGCTGCTTGTCCTTGTAATGGAGTTAGTGAACACAGCAATAGAGGTTGTGGTGGACCGTATTTCACTGGAAATTCACCCATTATCCAAAAAAGCCAAAGATGTAGCCTGCGCTGCTGTTGGAATGACAGCTATAGCAACGGGTGCCATTTGGCTGATTATTCTGCTTCCAAAGGTATTATAGAGTATTACACGTGGTCGGTTTCATCCGGATTTCGGATTTGATAGCTGCCTTCCGGTAAATCCAATGCGGCCTCTAATTCGCGCAGCTGTGACAATGACAGCGTTATTTTCTGGACTGTGTCGGTGCGTGGATCCAATTGTTCAACGGTAACTTGCGATGCAAAAACCGTGATTATTAAATCTTCCATTAACGGCGCTTTGCCCTCATCTATCAGAGTGACAACCGTCGCATCAAATTCGTGTTCTATAGTAAACATAGTCTCAAACCTATCTTGGATATGGTTTTGTGGCAAGATAATCACAATGCGACGTGAAACAGTGGAATACGGATAAAAATAGTTATTACCACTATTTATCATCGGGCTTCCATGCGGCTTGGGTTGGTGTACGAGCATGCAAGCCTGAGCGGCGCATAGGCAGATGATTCCACACCTTACTACAGTCGGGAATCGGTATATATACATATAGAAATTCATGTATTTTATGGTGGTGATACAGGAATATTTACCCGTATGACGAAACTGCTAATGTATCTGAATGCCAGCACAGCATGGTTGTATTGGTTTCTGTTGCATCGATGTAACTATCTGCCATTCAATTCCACATAAACCTCTTAGGCGGCTTGTTTGTGTAACGATAATATGTGCTTTTAGATGCAACGGGCATGACCTAATTGTTATGTCTGTAATAAATACTCTGATTTTAAGGTACAGGCACTGAACTGAATTACCAAAAGATTGGAAAACTGAATATGCTAATTTACTAGCAACACGATCATAAAGGATTGGGATAATGAAAAATACACTACTATGCACATCAGCATTGGCCCTGACAGGCTTTGCTGGCGCAGCAAACGCAGCAGAAGTTTCTGCTGGTGCTGTAAACATGGGCTTTAGCGGTTACTATACAACTGGTCTAGCTTACGCGTCTGTAGATACTGGCGCAAACATTGAAGCGGCAGCTGGCGCTGGCGGCACCGATTTCGACGGCATTGACGTCTATACAAACGCTGAAATCCACTTCAAACCATCTATTACTTTGGACAACGGTATCAAAATCGGTATTGATGTACAGTTGGAAGCTGGTTCAAACACAAACGGCGACCAAATCGACGAAGCATACATGGATATTTCCGGTGATTTCGGTAAAGTCCTGATCGGTTCTGAAAACTCAGCCGGCTACAAAATGACTGTTGCGGCACCTGATGTGTCACACATCTTCGCACAATCAAGCTCTTTGACAGCTTACGTACCTTACTCAGGTTCTATCTCTGGTGTTGGTGTTGGTGCTGACTTTTTCCGTGGCACACTTGGTTCAACATACATCGAAAACGCCCGTAACAACGACGCGAACCGTTTAACCTACTTCTCACCACGTTTTGGTGGTCTGCAGTTGGGCATATCTTATGCACGTGATGGTGGTCAAACAAACGGCGCGGTTAACAACAACACAACATTAACAGACATCGTTGACATTGCTGCAAACTACGGCGGTTCTTTCGGTGGTGTGGATATTGATGCGTCTGCACGTTACGGCACATCAAGTGCACCTGGTGTAGCTCCTGACCCTGAAGTTTGGGGTGCTGGTTTGGCCATTGGCTTTAGCGGCTTTACAATTGGTGGTTCATTCGCCGAGCAAAATGACGCAGGCACAATGGATGGTCGTGCGTATGATATCGGTATGAGCTATGCAAACGGCCCAATGAGCTACTCTTTGACATACTTCGAAGGTAAAAACATTGACAATGAGAACGCTGTTGCAGGTGCTGTTTATAACTATGAAGAGCTGAAAACAAT